>Ga0114129_10009591_pt1 | contig 13809 bp, 12 predicted proteins | sample RhiMetdeltSRZDD1_FD_80071 | JGI IMG/M metagenome (GOLD analysis project Ga0114129, IMG submission 80071) | Populus rhizosphere microbial communities from Tennessee, USA - Rhizosphere MetaG P. deltoides SRZDD1 (version 2) (version 2) | ecosystem: Host-associated > Plants > Roots > Rhizosphere >...
GCCGAGCGGGCCGGCGGGCGCGGTCTCTTTCGTCGAAGCGCTCGCACTTCGCTTCGGCGAGGCTTCGCGCGAGCCGCCGTTCGAAGCGCTGCGGCCGAAGCTCGCGCGCGCCGCACTGGTGCCGTCGCGGATCTGGGATGACGTGTCGGCCTGGCCGCGCCAGGGGAAGGGCTTCCGGGCGGTCGAGTTCGCCGGGTACGCCTCGGAGGGCGGATACCGCTTCGGCGTGCGGCCCGCGGCGCCGGAACCGGCGGCGGTCGGCCAGTACCGCGGGCAGCTGCGCCTGGACAAGCTTGCGAACGGCCGCTTTGAGTGGACCGTCCGCGAGGAGCTGGCGACGGGCGCGCTCGGTCCCGCTGAGCTCGCAGCAACGCTCGACGCGCTGCTCGTGGGCGCCGAAGCGAAGGACGAAGCGGCCGCCCGTGCCGCGATCGCCTCCAGCTTCCCGCGCGCATCGGAGAAGCTCGGGCTGCTGATGAGCCTCGAGGAGCTGAGCCTCGCGCGCGACGGCAACGGGGCCCGGAGCCTGCATCTCGCGATGCGGCTCCACCCTGCGGGCCTGCGCCCCACGGCGCCCCGCTACGCGGCGTTCCTGGCCAAGTACCTGACACCGATCAGCACACGCGTCGTGGCGGCCGACGCGACAGGCGCCAGCTGGTGGACGCTCGAGGGCGAGCGCAACCTCTGGACCTTGCGGCTCCGCGCGCGCGCGGGCAGCCTCGTGCCGCTCGAGGGCGACGCACTGCGGCGGCTTCCCGAGCGGCTCCGCGTCACGACCGACTACGCGACGCGGATGGGGCGCTTCAAGATCGCCGTCCGCGGGCTCTCGGCCGAAGTCGTGCTGACGCGGACGCCCGTCGAGAAAGGCTTCGTGGCGACCTTCCGGCAAAAGCCCGAGTGGGACCTGCCGTTCCTCGCCGAGACCCTGCTCGGTGCGCCCCTCAGCTATCCCTTCGAAGGACCCGGGTCGGAGGCCGGCTGGGCGGCGCTCCAGACACCCACCGGCGCGCGCCTGCAGCGGCACTACCGCGGACGCGTCGGAGAGAACTTCGTGCTGCGTTGGCTCGGTGGGATGACGAACCGGGCGCTCAGCGAGTTCCGCGCGGGCGCCGAGCAAGAGGCAGACCGGTATCACGGCGAGTGCCTGCGCGCCGTGCGGGACGACCTCAAGGCGCTGCTGGAGACGAAACGGACCCGGAACGGGATGACGGACTGACGGACGACAGAAAAACACTCAGCGGACAACGGAAAACGAACGAAGGACCGACGAGAAAGGTGGACGAGCTTTCCGGGGGGCTAAGCGCCCCCCGAGCCCCCGCTGACTACCCCCGCTGATCAGTCGCCGTCGATCATGTTGCCGATGCCGATGGCGTCGAGCACCGAGCCTTCGCCCTTGCGGCCGCGGCCGATGCCGGGGATCGCCTTGGCGATGCGGTCGGCGAGGCGGCTGAGCGGCAGCGACTGCAGCCAGACGTGGCCTGGCCCCGTGAGTGTCGCGAAGAACAGCCCCTCGCCGCCGAAGAACGCCGTTTTGACGCCGCCCACGAGCTGCACGTCGTAGTTCACCGATGGCTGCAGCGCGACCAGGCAGCCGGTGTCGACGCGCAGCGTCTCGCCCGCAGCGAGCTGCATCTGCGTCAACATACCGCCGGCGTGTACGAAGCAGAGGCCGTCGCCTTGCAGGCGCTGCATGATGAAGCCCTCGCCGCCAAAGAGGCCGACGCCGATCTTCTTCTGGAAGGCGATCCCGATTGAGATCCCCTTGGCGGCGCAGAGGAACGAGTCCTTCTGGCACACGAGCTCGCCGCCCAGCTGCTTCAAGTCCATGGCCAGGATCCGGCCCGGAAACGGGGCCGCGAAAGCCACCCTCTCCCGCCGACCGCCCTGGGCGGTGAACACGGTCATGAACAAGCTCTCGCCGGTGAGGATGCGTTTACCCGCGCCGAGCAGCGCTCCCATCAGGCCCTTGGCCTGGTTCTGACCGCTGCCGTCGCCGAAGATCGTCTCCATCTGGATCCCGGCGGTCATGTACATGAGCGCACCCGCCTCGGCTACGACGCTCTCGCCGGGGTCGAGCTCGACCTCGACGAACTGCAGGTCCTCGCCCTCGATCTTGTAGTCGATCTCGTGCGCGCGCGGGACGGAAGGTGCCTGCTGTGTCGGGGGCAGCGGGGGGCGAGCCGTCGGCTTGAGGTGGGGCTGGAACTTCGCCACCTCGCGCAGTGGTGTCCAGTCGGTCATTCCGCTCGTGTACACCAGCGTCGCGGCTTCGGCGCTGCCGCTCTTTATCGCATTCAACACATCCTGCTCCGTCACAGGGCCGACTTGCTGGCCCCCGATCGCCATGAACCATTCGGTCGTCGCCATCTCTTCTCCTTGGCTATCCGTCGATGCGGGCCGTCGCTTTGCTCTCGAGCTGGGACACGGCGGCGGCGTCGAGGCCGAGCCGGTTCGCGAGCTGCGCCAGGTAGATGCGCTCGCCGCCCGTGACGGACTCGTCGGCGCGCACGATCACGAACGCAAGCGTGTAAAGCTGCTGCTTGAGCTCCGGGTCGGTGACTCCGGCGACGAGCTCGCTGAGCGGACGGGGCGCGTCCAGCTCTTTGAGGACCAGGGCTTCCGCGCCGACCTCGCGCGCCTCGGCGAGAATCCGCTCGCGCTCGGCTGGCCCAAGCTCGCCGTCCGCGCGCGCGGCCGAGATCATGACCCGAAGCAGCCTTGCGATCGGCGCGGGCAGGCCGTCCTCGTCTGGCGCCGGGGCCGCGCCTGTGGGCAGCGGCGGCGGCGCGCTTCCATGTGCCGGCGCAGGCCCGCCGCCCGCGCCCGCCGCGCGCTGTCCCTGCCAGGTCTCGTAGAGGCCCCAGGCGACGCCGGCGGCCGCGAGCAAGGTGCTCGCATTGATCAGGCCGCCGCCACTCAGCGCGCGGCCGGCGCGCCTCGACGACTTGCGGCGGCCGCCGAGCGCGCCCCGCACGATACCGTTCAGGATGTCTTCCGCCTCCAGCAATTCGAGCCTCCGGAGAGCCGCTCAGCCTCGCTCTCATGAAACGTAACATACGCTAGAGACGTTCCGCAGGCTGCTCGCGGACACTCTCGACCGGCGCCAGCCGCTTCAGCACCACGAGGGTGAAGTCGTCGTCGTACCCTTCGCGGCCCGAGAAGGCGCGGGTCGCGTCGATCACGGATTGGAGCGCCGCGCTCGCGAAGCGCTCGCCGGCCGCGCGCACCGCCGCCTCGAGCCGCTCCACGCCGAAATCGGCTTCGTCGCTGTCCGCCGGCTCCACGACGCCGTCCGTGTACAGCACCAGCGTGTCGCCGGGAGCGAGCTCGGCGATACCCGCCTCGAAGCGCTCGCCGGCGCGCAGACCCAGCGCGGGGCCGCCGCGCCGCAGCGTCTCGCTCGCTCCCGAGCTGCGCAGCAGCAACGGCGGGTTGTGCCCGCAGTTGACGTAGCTGAGCCCGCCGCTGGCCGTGTCGAGAACGCAGCACACCGCCGTCACGAAGCGCGAGGCGTCGCGGAACTCGAGCACCGCCTCGTTGAGCCGTTCCGCTACGGCGCAGAGATCCGCCTGGCGCCGCATCTCGGTGCGCAGCGCCGCCCGGAACGTCGCCATGATCAGCGCTGCGGGGATGCCCTTGCCGGAGACGTCGGCCACGACTACTCCGATGCGGTCCGCGGCGAGCGGCACGTAGTCGTAGTAGTCGCCTCCGATCGCGTGCGTCGGCAGGTTCACAGCCGCGACGTCGTAGCCGACGAGGCGCGGCGGGGCGTCCGGCAGCAGACCGGACTGCACGTCGCGCGCCAGGCTCAGCTGGTCCTCGATGCGTTGCTTCTCGAGCACCTGGCGGTGCAGCAGTGCCTTCTCGATCGAGAGCGAGGCCGCGCTCGCGAAGAACTGCAAAAGCTCGGCGTCGTCGGCGGTAAAGGCCGCCACGCGGTCGCTCTCGAGGTTGAGGCAGCCGATCACACCCGTCTGGCTCACGATCGGCACCGCCAGCTCCGAGCGGGTCGTGGCCCGGCCCGCGACGTAGCGCGGATCCAGGCGAACGTCGGGCGCCAGCACCGTCTCGCCGGTGTGGATCACGTGGCCGATGATGCCCTTGCCCGAGCGCAGCATCGGGTCGTCGGCGGCTGGGTGGTCGAAGCCGAGCTGCAGCATGCCGGCGATCATGTTGCCGTCGGCCCGAAGCGGCACCGCGCGGTTGAGCACGAACACTCCCGCGGCGTCGTACGCCATCGCCGAGCGGAGCGCCTGCAGCAGATCCTCGAGCACGGCCGTGAGGTCGAGCGTCCGGCTGATCCGCTCGCTGAGCTCGAGCAGAAGCCGGTACTTCCGCTCGGCCGTGAGCGCCATATGCCTCCACGCTAGCACGTCCGCTTGCGCGGCCCAGGAGGCGGCGCGCAGCGTCCGCTCACTGGCCGCGGGTGTATTTCTCGGTCCAGCGCAGGAACCACTCGTGGCACGTGCGCAAGAGCTTCGGCTCGCGGATGCCGTGGGGCTGGCGCGGCAGGATCAGCATGTCGGTGGGTACGCCGCGCGCCCGCAGCGCGTTGTAGAACTCCCAGCCCTGCGTGACGGGCACGCGGTCGTCCTTGTCGCCGTGCACGACGAGGCTGGGCGTCTTCACGTTGCCGGCGCGAAACAGGGCCGAGTGCTCGACGTAGACGGCGGGATCCTCCCAGGGCCAGGAACGGAAGTAGGAGCGCGCGAACTCCGGAATGTCGGCCGTGCCGGTGAACGAGGCGAGGTTGGTGACCGCGGCGCCGACAATCGCCGACTTGAAGCGGTCGCTCTTGGTCACCACGGTGGAAGTCATGAAGCCGCCATAGGACCAGCCGTTGACCGTGAGCCGGTCGGGATCGGCGATGCCGCGCTCCACTAGCGCGTCGACTCCTTTCATCAGGTCATCGAAGTCCTTGACGCCCCAGTCGCGCACGTTGGCGGCCCGGAACTTGTCGCCATAGCCGCCGCTGCCGCGCGGGTTGGGGAAGAAGATCGCATAGCCCGCCTGGGCGAAGAGCGGCCAGCCCCAGAGCCGCTGGGCGGGCGTGAACGTGTTCGAGTGCGTTCCCGCCGGGCCGCCGTGGACGTTCATCGCCAGCGGAACGCGCATGCCCTTCACGTAGCCGACCGGGTAGACGAGCAAGCCATCGATTTCCCAGCCGTCCCCACCCTTCCAGGTCACGCGCTCCTTCGGGAACGCGATCTGCTCGCGAACCCCTGGGTTCGTATTCGTAAGCGCGCGCGGCTTCGCGGGCGCCGCGGCGCGGGTTTTCCCCGCCGCGGTTCGTGGCAGGCCGAGCGCCCACACCTCGCGCGGCGTCACCGAGTCCTGGCGCAGGAACACGAGCGTCGCTCCGGTGCCGTCGAGAGCGGCTCCGGAGTCAACCTCGGGACCGCTGGTGAGGGGATCGACGCGACCGTCGAGGCTGACGCGGTAGACGTGCCCGGCCGTCTTCTCGAGGGCCGAGAACACGAGCGCGGCGCTGTCGGGTGTCCAGCTGAGGGGAGCTCCGATCTCCTCGTCGAAGGCGGCCGTCAAGTTGCGCGGCGCACCGCCGACCGCGGGAATCACGCACACGAAGCTGTTCGTGTACCAATCCTCGTCGCGCCCGTCCTGCGAAACGAACGCGATCCACTTCCCGTCCGGCGACCACGCCGGGCTCTCTTCGGGACCCTTGCGCGCCACGAGCGGGACGGGCGTTCCGCCCGCGGCGTCCACGACGTAGAGATCGGAGCGGAAGTTGTCCGGGATGAGCGGTGTCGCCTGGCCCGAGAACGCGATCCGCTGGGCGTCCGGCGCGAGCGCGAAGCCGCTCACGTGGAGGTCGCCATGCGTCAGCTGTCGGGCGCCCTGGCTCGCGACATCGATCAGCCACAGCCGGCTCCAGGGATAGAGCTCGGAAGGCGTCCATGCGTCGTTTTTCTCTTTCTCGCGCTTCTTGCGCTCCTCGCTCTTCGGCTCGCGGGCCAGAAAGCCGATCGTCTTCCCGTCGGCCGACCACTCGAAGGCCGACACCGAGCCGGGAGCCGACGTGAGCGGACGCGCCTCGCCGCCGTCGGGTCGGATCAGCCAGATCTGGCGCTTCGCCTCCGAGGCGTCGTCGCCGGTGACGCCGGGGCGTGGGCGCTCGGACAGGAACGCAAGCCAGCGTCCGTCGGGCGACCAGCGCGGAGTGTCGTCGCCCACCGGCGAAGACGCGAGCGCGCGCGCTTCGCCGCCCGCCGTGGGCACCAGCCACACGTCGGTCTGGTAGGCGTCGCGCTCGGCGTTCAGCGATTCGACGACGTAGGCAACGGTCTTGCCGTCCGGAGAGACGCGCGGATCGCTCACGGCCTTGAGCGCGAGGATGTCGTCGCTGGTCCAGGGCTTGTCGCCAGCCGTCGCGCTGGCGGCGGCTAGTGGGGCGGCGGCCAGGGCAAGAACGGCGAGGCGGGGAGCGAGACGGCGCAGCATGGGGCCTCCTCTTCGAGTGAGCCGTGATTCTATCGGAGCCGCATCTCCGCCGAGCGCGGGTGCGCGCGCCACGCCGATAGGCGAGCGGGAGCATACTGGTGGTTCGCCATGCGGATCCTGCACCTGGCCGATCGGCTGACCGACCGCGGGGGCGCCTACGCCTGGATGCTCGGAATCGTCGACGGGCTCAGGGGGTTTCACGAGCAGCAGCTCGTGGTCGGCGAGGATCCCGAAGAGACGCGTTCGGGCTGCCCGGTGATCGTGCGCCAGGGGCTCGAGTCGCGCGTGGCGCAGGAAGTGCCGCTCGACGACCTCGTGCGGAGCTTCCGCCCGGACGTGATCCACGTCCACAACGTGATGAACCCGCTCGTCCTCGAGTGGGCAGCGGCGCGCAAGGACGCGATCCTGACGCTCCAGGATCACCGCTGCTTCTGCCCGACCCGCGGCAAGTGGACGCTTTCGGGCGAAGTCTGCCGGCGGCCGATGTCGAGCGAGGTGTGTGCTGCCTGCTTCCGGGACTCCGCTTATTTCGAGGACGTGCTCGCGCTGACCGAGCGGCGCCTCGCCGCAGTGCGCAAGCTGAACGTGAGCGTGCTATCCCGCTACATGCGGGAGGAGCTCGTCGCCGCGGGCGTGCCCGCGACCTCGGTCCATGTCGTGCCCCCGTTCGTCCACGGTCTCGATCCCGATGCCGCGGCAGACGGCCCTGCCTGCGTCCTCTTTGTGGGCCGGCTGGTGGAGGCGAAGGGCGTGCGTGAGGCGGTCAAGGCGTGGCGGCGCTCCGGGATCCCGCTGCCGCTGGTGCTGGCGGGAACGGGGCCGCTACGCACGGAGCTCGAAGCGCTGGCGGCGGCCGAGAAGGACGGCCCGCCGCTCGAGGTGCTCGGCTGGGTCGACCGCGGCCAACTGTCGGCCCTCTACCAGCGCGCCCGCGCCGTCCTCTTCCCTTCGCGCTGGCAGGAGCCGTTCGGGATCGTGGGGATCGAGGCCTTGAGCTTTGGCGTCCCGGTCGTGGCTTGGGAGTCGGGAGGCGTCGGGGAGTGGCATCCCGGTCCCGGCCTCGTGCGCTGGGGTGACACGCCAGCGCTCGCGCGCGCCCTCACCAAAGCCATCGGCCGGAGGCTGCTGCTATTGCCCCGCTTCAATCGCGACGAATCGATCGGGCGACTGACGGCGCTCTACGCCCGCGTTCAAACGGGCCACTAAGGACCGAACGACAAGCAACCAGGGGGTCTGGGGAACGAAGTCCCCACAGAACAAAGAAAGCTGTCGTTTTCGCACTCCTATGAACGCCGTGGTTGGAGAGCGACAGGCTGAAGGGCCTCATCGGGGGGGCATCCCGCCGCCCCCCCGAGCCGCCCGGGTCAGGACTTCGGCGCCTCCAGCTTGGTGGCGGCGATCCACTTCTTGCCGTCCTTCTCCGTCACCGTGCCCGTGACCACCGCGGGCTTCTCACCCTTGCAGGTGTGGCCGAAGGCCTTGGCGGCTTCGTTCTTCTCGACGTAGTACTCGGTGGTCTTGCCGTCGGCGTCCTTCGTCACCAGGACGTCCTGGCACTTGTCGGCGTCGGCCTTCTTGAGCGAGCACTTGGCACACATGATGTTGCCGCTCAACGTCTCTTCACCGGCGCCGGCGACGGCCACGAAGCCCACAGCAAGCGCGAGGGCGAGGCCCAGCTTGGCGATCGTCTTCATCAGGGAGTCCTCCTGGATCTTGGCGTCCGCGGGCCAATCGACCCGCCCTTCAACTGTACTCGAAGCACGGGGGATCGAGTCAATGGGCGGCAGGCTGCTCCCGCACGTACAGGATCACCGGACCCGCCAGGAGCGCCTTCTCCTCTTCGGGAAGAAGCGCATCGCGCACGGTGAGCGTGAACGGCTCGCCGAAGAACATGCTGGCGTTGACCGAGTCGAGCGCGGCGTTGGCGCGGACGTAGGTCCGGGCCTGCGCCTGGTCGGCCACGACGGTGAAGCGCATGCCGTCGAGCGCCACCAGCCGCACCTCGCCGATCTTGCGCACCTTGTTCATGAAGCGGCGCGCCAGGCGGATCCTGCGGTTTCGGATCCGCCGCCACACGAGCAGCGACCCGATGCCGGAGAACACCAGGAAAGGAACGAGCCCGTCATCCGAGCCGCTCTCGCGCGAGCGTCCGAAGACGAGCGCGATCACCACCGTGAGCACGACCAGTAGGATCGCGCCGGGCAGCAGCCACTCGCCGGGCGTGCGATCGCGCAGCAGCCGCCAGCGCTCCTGGAGCCGCGCCGCGAGCGACACCCGGCTCGAGATGCCGCTCTCGACCTCGCGCTGCACGGTCTTGAGTTCGGAGACGAGCTCCCTCGCGTCGGGGTAGCGGTCGGAGGCGCGCTTCCTGAGGCAGCGCGTGACGACCCGCTGCAGCGACGGCGGCAGGTTCGCCCGCAGCGCCGTCATCGGCCGCGTCTCCTCGAAGGCGATCGCGTGCAGCGTGTCGAGGGCGCTTTGGCCGCTGAACGGGAGCTGGCCCGTGACCATCTCGTACAGCACGATCCCGAGCGAGAAGATGTCGCTTCGATGATCGACCGGCTGGCCGCGCGCCTGCTCCGGGCTCATGTAGCGCAAGGTCCCGAGCACGAAGCCCGCTTGCGTCTTGGCGAGCGTCTCCATATGCGAGATCCCGTCGGGCGTCGATTGCTTCGGGGCTTCCAGCAGCTTGGCGAGGCCGAAATCGAGGATCTTGGCGTGGCCGTCCGGGGTGACGATCAGGTTCTCAGGCTTGATGTCGCGATGCACGATGCCGGCCTCGTGCGCCTTCTGGAGGCCCGCCGCCACCTGCGAGGCGATCTCGAGCGCGCCGAGCACGTCCAGCTCGCGGGTCTGGATCAGCAGCTTGACGGTTCTGCCGTCGACGAGCTCCATCGCCATGAAGAGGCCCTCGGGAGCCTCGTCCACGTCGTAGATCTGCGCAATCGCGGGATGGTTGACGGCACTCGCGGCGCGAGCCTCCTGCAAGAAGCGTTGCTTCCTGTCCGCGTCACGCGTCAGCTCCGGCGGGAGCAGCTTGAGCGCCACCGAGCGGCCCAGCCGCGTGTCGCGCGCTCGGTAGACGACCCCCATCCCGCCTTTGCCGAGCAGCGCCTCGATCTCGTAGTGGTTGATCGTCTGTCCGATCATCGGTCCCGCATGGTAGCAGCCCCCACGGGCTCCTGGTCCGCCAGAACGGGAGTGCGGGGCGCGCGGTTCGGAAACGGACGGCTACGCGGGCCGCGGCAGCTCGGCGGTGGTGAGGAAGCGCGGCGGTTTGCGGTGACGCGTGGCCTGCTCGTAGGCATGGGCCAGTCGAATCAGCACGGCCTCGCTCCAGGCTCGGCCGACGAAGGAGATCCCCACCGGCAGGCCGAACACGAATCCCATCGGCAGGCTGATGCTCGGGTAACCCGAAACCGCGGCGGGTGTGGTGTTGCCGCCGACGAAGTGGTCGCCGCTCACGGGGTCGATCACCCAAGCCGGGGCTCCGGTGGGCGCGACGATCGCGTCGAGCCGGTGCTTGTCGAGCACGACGTCGAGCCCTTCGCGGCGCGACAAGCGCGAGCATGTCTCGAGCGCTTCCCGATAGGCAGGCGTCGTGAGCGGGCCCTTCTCCTGCGCTTTCAGCAAGGTCTCCTGGCCGAAGTACGGCATCTCGCGCCCGCGGTTCGCTTCGTTGAAGGCGATCAGGTCGGCGAGCGTCTTGACGCGGGCCGCTGGCCCCAGCGAGGCGAAGTAGGCCTCGAGCCCGGCCTTGAACTCGAAGAGCAGCACCTCGAACTCGGGGTCGCCGAGCTCTTTGATCCCCGGCACGTCCGCGGGATCCACGACTTTCGCCCCCAGCCGCTTCATCTCGGCGATCGCGTCGTCGAGCAGCCGGTCGGTGTCGGGGTGGAAGCCGGCCATGTTGCGCGCGACGCCGATGCGCGCGCCCCGCAGGCCGGCCGGGTCGAGGGAACGCGTGAAGTCGAGCGCGTGGGTTCCGGCAGCGGCGGTGGCTGAATCGCGCGGGTCGGCTCCCGCGAGCGCCGTGAGCAGGGCCGCAGCGTCGGCCACGGTCCGCGCCATCGGCCCCGCGGTGTCCTGCGTGTGGGAGATCGGGATGATCCCGGCACGGCTTACGAGCCCGACCGTGGGCTTGATGCCAACGATGCCGCAGGTCGTCGCGGGGCAGACGATCGAGCCGTCCGTCTCGGTTCCGATGGCGAGCGGCGCGAGGTTGGCCGAGACGGCGACGCCCGAGCCCGAGCTCGAGCCGCACGGGTTGCGGTCGAGCGCGTAGGGATTGCGGCACTGGCCGCCGCGGGCGCTCCAGCCCGAGATTGAACGCGAGGAGCGGAAGTTCGCCCATTCCGACATGTTGGCCTTGCCGAGGATCACGGCTCCCGCCTCGCGCAGCCGCAGCGCCACGTGGGCGTCGCGCGACGGCACCGAGCCTTCGAGAGCGAGCGAGCCCGCGGTCGTGGTCAGCCGGTCCGCCGTGTCCACGTTGTCCTTCACCAGCACCGGGATGCCGTGCAGCGGCCCGCGCGGTCCCTTCGCCTTCCGCTCCGCGTCGAGCGACCGTGCGATGGAGGCCGCCTCCGGGTTGGTCTCGATCACGGAGCGGAGTTCGGGTCCGTGCCGGTCGAGCGCCGCGATGCGAGCGAGGTACGCTTCGGTGATCCCCAGGGCGCTCTGCTCGCCGCTCGCCATCTGCCGCTGCAAGCTGGCGACGGACACCTCGTCGAGCTCGAACGGAGGAACCTCGACCGCCCGGGACTCGGATCCCGGGAGTCCCGCAACGGTTCCCACCCCCGCCAGTGCCCCACAGCCCAGGAAACCCCGTCTGTCCATCGCTCCTCCTTGGTGGCTGGTCGCCGGCAGAGAGTCTAGCCTGCCCAACGCAAGCGGTCCGGACGAGTAGGCGTTAGTCGCCGCCGCCTGCGGCCGGCTGCGGAAGGCTGGGGCTGGCTTCACCAGCGCCGTCCGTGCGCGACACAATCTTCCGCGCATGCCAGTCGACGACGAGCAAGGTGCCGGTTGGAACGAAGCAATCCTCGCCTGCCTCGCGCGACAGCAGCCGGACGACTCCGCCATGCGTGAAGAGCAGGTGCCGGCCCGGCCCCAGCGAGTCGACGAGCGACAGGACGCGCCCGCGAAACACCTCGAACGACTCGCCGCCCGGCGCTTCGAACCCCGCGAAGCGCACGATGCCCTCGCGCTCTTCGGGCAGCAGCGCTTCCCAGGCCTGGCCTTCCAGCCGCCCGAAGCTCATCTCGCGCAAGCGTGCGTCCTGCCGCGGCTCGCCCCAGGCCAGACGGGCCGTCCGAAGCGCCCGATCCAGATCCGACGCCCACACGGAATCGAAGCGCTCGGCCGCGAGGCGCGGCCGGAGGATTGCGGCCTGCCGCTCGCCCTCTTCCGTCAGGGGCACGTTGCTCCAGCCCGCGAGCTTCCGCTCGCGGCTCGCGGGCGTCTCACCGTGTCGGACGAGCCAGAGCTCGAGGATCGCAGTCACGGACACGTCGACAGTCTATGGAATGCGTGGAGCGGTGGGCTCGGGACGCCCCGAAGGCCGAGACGTCCCGAGCGCCGGAGCTCAGCGGTTGGGGATGGCGAGCCTCTGGCCCGGCTTGATGAGGTCGGGGTTGGGACCGATCGTGTCCTTGTTGGCGTCGTAGATCTTCTTGTATAGCCCGGCGTTGTCGTAGACGTCCTTCGAGATCTTCGAGAGGCTGTCGCCCGGCTTGACGACGTAGTAACCGTACATCTCGGTCTTGGCGACCTTGATGTCAGCCACCAGATCCCCTTCCCAACCGGGATAGGTCTTGATCTTGTCCCAGAGCTTGTCTTTTTGGAGCTGGTACTCGGCGGTTCCCCACACTTTGAGCTTGCCACCTTCCTCCGCGACCTTGCTGTCCCCAAGCTTCAGCTCTTCGCCGAGCTTGAGCAGGTCGGAATACTTGTCCTTCAAGCTCATGATCACTCCTTGGCAATGAATTCTGGTTCCTTCGCCCCGGCGGCGGGCACCTTCGAGCGAGCATCCCCCGGCTGCGCGGCGAGGTCAACCGCCTCAAGTCGCAGTCAGGCATGCATTCCACGCCAATCCGAGACATTCAGCCTCTTGGATGCTGTTTGCAGAACCCGCGGGCGACGCCGTGCGTAACAGCATGTGACACCGGCCGGCGACGGCTGAGCGGAGGTGATGTCGATGAAGAAGAGCATCCAAGCGGGGGTCGGGCTCATGAGCCTTTTGGCCCTGGGCGCGGCCCCGGTCGCCGCGCAGACCGCGACCGCGTGGCTCCACGTTCGGGTGGAGGAGGTCAAGGAAGCCTCCAAGGTGACCGTGAACCTCCCGCTGAGCGTCGTGGAGGCCGTGATCAAGGCCTCACCCGAAATGATCGAGCGGCACGGGCGCATCCACTTCGACCGCGAGCACGGAAAGCACGGCCTCAAGCTCGCCGACCTGCGCCGCGCCTGGAAGGAACTCGCGGCCGTGGGCGATGCCGAGCTCGTGACCGTCGAATCCGAAGACGAGAACGTGAAGGTGCAGCGCAAGGGGGACCTGGTCCAGGTGTTCGTCGAGCAGAAGGGGAAGACCGACAAGGACGGCAAGAAGCTGAAAGGCGCCGAGCAGGTCAAGGTCGAAGTGCCGGTGAGCCTGGTCGACGCGCTGCTCTCAGGCGAAGGGGACGAGGCCAACATCGAGGCGGCGATCCTCGAGCTCAAGAAGCGCCGCGGCGACATCGTGCGCGTGCAAGACGACGACAGCCACGTGCGCGTGTGGATCGACGAGCAGAACACCCAGACGCCGGCGGGGAAGTAGGCCCGCCATGTTGAAGCTCGCCATCGTCCTGGGCGTGCCGATCGCGATGCTGGCCACCGTGGCCAGCCTCGGCGTCGTGGTGGTGGACGTGCGCGAGGGCGGGCCGGACGGGAACCGCGTGATCGTCCCGGTCCCGCTCGTCTTCGCGCAGGCCGCGCTGGCGCTCGCTCCGATGGCGGCGCCGGTCGAGAAGATGCGCATCCCGCATGAGGCGGCCGAGCACATGGGACTCGCGCGCGAGGTGATCGAGGCGCTGGCGGCTGCGCCGGACGGTGAACTCGTCAGGGTCGAGGAGCGCGACGAACAGGTGCTGATCACCAAGGAGGGACGCACCCTCAAGGTGAGGGTCACCGGCAAGCGGGAGAACGTCACGGTCAATGTCCCGCTGCACCTGGCGCTCGAAGCACTGCCCGGCCCGGACGGGCGCATTCCTACCATGGCCCTCGCCGGCGCGCTCAGCTCCGTCCGCTTCACCGATCTGGTCGAGGTGCACGACGGCAATGACCACGTCCGCGTCTGGGTCTGGTAGGCCGTATCAC
>Ga0114129_10009592_pt1 | contig 13808 bp, 14 predicted proteins | sample RhiMetdeltSRZDD1_FD_80071 | JGI IMG/M metagenome (GOLD analysis project Ga0114129, IMG submission 80071) | Populus rhizosphere microbial communities from Tennessee, USA - Rhizosphere MetaG P. deltoides SRZDD1 (version 2) (version 2) | ecosystem: Host-associated > Plants > Roots > Rhizosphere >...
CCGGTGGAGGCGGGACAATGACCGCGAGCGAACACGTGCCCGGCAGGCCGGTCGACCGGGCGGAGCTCATCGACCGGCAGGCCGTCCGCAGCGCCAGCAGCTCGGTGACCGGCATGGTGCTGCTGGTCGCCTCGGAGGCGGTCTTCTTCGCTGCCTTCCTGGGCATCTACGCGGTGTCCTACACGCGTGCCCGGGTGTGGCCGCCGGCGGGGATCACTACCCCGTCGATCGCGGTCCCGACCGCCGGGGTCCTAGTGCTCCTGGTCAGCGGTGCGGCCATGGCGCAGGCCATGCGCCACGCCCTCCGCCCCGAATACCGGCGCGCCGTCATGCTGCGCTGGCTGGCGGCGGCGCTGGTCTGCGCCGTGGTCTTCGGCGTGCTGCTGGCCATCGGCTACGCCGACCTTCCGTTCAGCGTGGGCCAGGGGATCTATGAGTCCCTGTTCTACGTGATCATCGGGCTTGAGTTCGCACACGTCGTCGGGGGGGCGGTGCTGCTCGGGGTGGTGATGACCCGGACGTGGACGGGCGAGCTCGCCCTCCGGCGCGATCCGATACAGGCGGCGGCGATCTACTGGTACTTCGTCGTTGTTCTCGGCGTCGTGATCTACGCGGTTCTTTACCTGGCGGGGGCCTGATGAGCCCGCAGCCGGGCGGACAGCGCGGACGAGGAGGTGGCCGCGGATGACGCTGTTCTCGAGGATCTTCATGGGCCTCGGCGCGTTCCTCATCGTGGTGGGCGTCGTTTACGGGCTGGTCGGGGGGGAGTACGAGGGCACCACCGAGATGCTCACCGTGGCTGGCGGCGGCCTCCTGATCGGCGTTTACCTCTCCCGCGCGGTCCAGCGGGCCCGGGCGTCGGTGGCCGCCGAGGCGGCCGGTGCCCGACCAGGCGCCGCAGACTCCGAACCGCACGTGCCGCCCACGATCTGGCCGCTGGTGTTCGCCCTGTCCATGATCGGGATAGTCCTCGGGTCGGTGGGGCCTCGCTGGGTGCTGGCCGCGGGCGCGGTCGTCCTCGTCGCCTCGCTCGTCGGCTGGAGCCTTGACGTGCGCCGGCAGTGGCGTCATCATGACCACGCGGCGGATGCGGGGGCGGCTCACGGCGGGGCACATCGCCGGACGGGGCCGTGATGCCCCTCAAGGGAGTGGCGGTCATGAAGCGGCGCCAGTACGACCAGTGCATGCGCTGCGGCAAGGCCACCGCGTACGGCCGGTCGGTGTGCCGGGAGTGCAACCCGGCCGGGCTGCCCGAGCCCAGCCCCGCGCAGTATCATGCGACGGTCTTCCTTGCCGTCCTGCTGACACTGGTCGCGCTGGGCGTCCTTGCTCTCGTGCTGCACTGACGTCCTGGCGTCAGTGCGGAGAGTGAGCCGATGATCTTCCACCGGATTGCCCGGTCCGGCGGCGGCTGGTCGGCACGGCTGGGCGGTCTCATCCTGGCATCGGCAGCGCTGCTGCTGATTCTGCCGGCGACCGCCTCCGCGCACGCAGTGCCGGTTTCCTCCACACCGGCGCCGGGCGCCCGGCTCGGCGTGGCGCCGGGCGCGGTCGTCATCGTGTTCGACGAGCCGCTCGAGCCCCGGCTGTCGGGCACCACCGTCATCGACCCCACCGGCCGGCGGTTCACCGGCACGGTGTCCGGCAAGACCATCCGGGTGCCCCTCTCCACCAATGCGCCTGGCGTCTATCAGGTGGACTGGAAGACCGTCAGCGTGGTCGACGGGCACACGATCACCGGGACATTCCAGTTCGGCGTGGGCGTATCGCCCGCGATGGCAACCGCGACCGCCGGGACCACCGCGCAGGGGCCGACGGCGGGGGACATTCTTGTCGCTGTCCTGCGCGGGATCGAGTACGCCCTGCTTCTGCTCGCCTGCGGGCTCGCGACGCTGAGCATCCTCGGCCGTGGCCTGCCGCTGCGGCTGCCGACCGTCCCGGTCGCGGCCGCCCTCCTGGTGAGCGGGGTGGCCGTGGTGACCGCCGAGGCGCTGCTGGCGAGTTCCGGCGCGTCGGTGGCCGGGGTCATTGACTACCTGACGAACGGGGTCACCGGCTGGGCCCGGGTGGCGCGCCTCGCGCTGGAGGCGGCGCTGCTGGAGATGGCCATCGTCCGGGCGCGCCTCTCGCCGGTGCTGCTGGCTGGGGTCGTGATCGCGGTCGCGGTCGCCAGCCACGGCGCGGACGTCGAGCCCGCGTGGCAAGGCATCGCTGTGAACGCGGTTCACCTCGCGGCGGCGGGGGTGTGGGCTGGCGGGATCATGGCGCTGGCGCTGCTCTGGATGACCGGCCGCTGGCAGGCGGTGGGGCGCGACCTGCTGCCGCGGTTCTCCCGGATCGCACCGTGGGCCTTTCTCGTGTCGGTGGCCCTGGGGGCGGTTCTGGCGGCCCAGCTTCTCGGCGGCCCGGGCCAGGTGCTGACCACCTCTTACGGGCTCACGCTGGTGGCGAAGGCCGTCGCCATAGCCGCGATGGTTGCGCTCTCGGTATTCGCCTGGCGGCGACTGCGGGTGGGCGTGCGAGCGGAGGCGGCGATCGCCCTCGTGGTGATCGGGGCCGCCGCCGCCCTGGCCGCGTACCCGGTGGTGCCGAAGGAGGCACGCGAAGCGGCGGAGGTCCCGGTGGCCTCCGGCTCCGGCGCGGCCAGGGCCTCGGCGTTTCCGAGGCCCGGTGACCTGACCATGGGAGGCCGGGCCGGCCAGATCATGGTCGGGCTCACGGTGCGCCCCGGGCGGCCAGGAAAAAATACGGTGAGTGCCTACCTCGCCAGTCCCGCGACGCCGGCGTCCAGGGCGCGCATCCAGGTGCAAGGCCGCTGGCATGCTCTTTCATCCTGCGGCGGGCCGTGCCGCACTGGAACCGTCGACCTGCATGGCGGGGAACGGCTGGCCCTGGCCGTCGCGGGCCAGGCCGGCGGGACGGCGGCCTTCGAGCTGCCGCCCCTGCCCGCCAAGGATGGGACCGCGCTGGCCCAGTCGGCGATCGCTCAGATGAACCGGCTGGACAGCTACCGGGTGGCCGAGGTGCTGTCGGGCTTCCGCAGCGCGTACGTGTACGCACGCCCGCATCAGATGTGGCTGCGGACGTGGTATGCGGACGGCGTCCAGCAGTCGCTGTGGCTGGGCCGCTCGCTCTACGTGAAGACGGGCCCGGGGACGCCGTGGCGGCTGAAGTCCAGGGGGACCCTCGCCCCGGTGCCGTACTTCAATTGGGACCCCTTCTGGCCGCTCATCGACGCCCGGATCCTGCGAACCGAGACCGTCTCGGGGGTGCCGGTCACGGTGATATCGGCCTTCGGCGGCCACGGCAGCAGCCCGGACAGCGTCTGGTTCACGCTCTCGGTGGACCGAGAGACCGGCCGCGTGCTGCGGTCCCAGATGTGGGCGCCCGACCACTTCATGGACGACCGCTACCACGCCTTCAACCGGCCCGCCGGCATCCCCACGCCCCGGGCGGGCTGAGCAGCCCGTCAGGACACTCGTACGCCGGTAAGGAAGGCCTGCGGTTCATGGCGGCGTTCACGGGCGCGACCGCGGCCCCGGCGGGCGCGATCGCGGCACCGGCAGGCTCGTGCCCAGGACCCTCTCGCGGCAGCCGCAACTCGACGACGGCTCCGCCGCCGGGCCGGTCGCGTACCGCGACTGAGCCGCCGTGCGCCTCGGCGATCGCTCTTACGATGGCGAGGCCGAGCCGTGCCCCGCGCTTGCGGTTGCCGTCAGCGGCCGCGAACCGGTCGAAGAGAGGCTTCTCGTCGTCTTCCCGGATCCCGGGACCACGGTCGGCAACCTCGATAACCTCGCGGCCGTCCTCATGCCGCGCGGACGCCTCGACCTCACGCCGGGTGGAGACCTCGACAATCGTCCCCGAGGCGGTCTGGGTGACGGCGTTGCCGATCAGCTCGTCCAGGGCTTCCAGGAGACGATCGGGGTCGAGCCTGACGGCAGCATCGTCGACCTTTCCCAGGCGGACCGGCGCGCCCTTCGCTGACCAGTGGTCACATGCGTCCGCCACGACCTCACGGAGTGGGGTGAGCACCGGGCGCACGAAGTCGGGCTGGTGACTCGTGGCGAGCTCAAGCAGCCGGTCGGTGGTCTCCTTCAGCCGCGTGAGTTCGTCGATCACAACCCCTGCATCGCGAGCGGCAACCGCGTCATCCGTGGTGCGCTGGAGAATTTCAGCGTGCCCGAGGGCAATGGTGAGCGGGGTGCGCACGATGTGGGAAGCGTGCCGGACAAGATGGCGCGCGTATTCAAGCAGCACCACGTTGTGCTCGTAGACGTGGCTGATCTCCTCCCTGGCCGCCACGGCCCGGCGCACGAACAGCACCATGGCCGCGAACACCGCCGACATCAGCGGGATCTCGGCAAGCTCATCGGGCGCCTGGTCGCCGGATACGACGTCAGCGCCCAGGCTGACGCCCGTGACGACGATGACCGCGGCCAGCGCTGCGGAGGTGGGTCGCATCGCCCACACCCGCCATCCATACAGCAAAGTCAGGCTGATCCAGATAAAGTGGAATGGCACTGTGGCCCATTCCCGGAATATCAGGATCCCGGCCACATTGATCAGGACGAAAATCCACCAGCAGACCTCGACGCGGTACCGGCGCCACAATGAGCCGACCCGCTCAGCCAAGGTCAACCCTGTAGCCCACACCACGGACCGTGGAGATCACATCCGGTTCCAGCTTCGCCCGCAGCCGCCGGACGTAGACGTCGACCACGTTCGACTCGGGGAAGAAGCTGTATCCCCAGACCGACGACAGGAGGCGCTCCTTCGAAACCGTGCTGCCCGCATGCTGCATGAGCTCCGCCAGGAGCATCGATTCGCGTCGCGTCAGCCGCACGGGCCCGGTCCCGGCGTCCGCCTCCTGGCGGACCGGGTCAAGCACGACCTTGGGCGTGGTGAGAATATGCGGGTTCGGCAGGCTCCGGTCCCGGATCCGCGCCTTGATCCTGGCCAGCAGCTCATCCAGCACGAACGGCTTGGGCAGGTAGTCGTTGGCGCCCATCTCGAAGCACTGCACCTTAGACATGGTGTCGGTGAGGCAGGAGAGCACGATGACTGCCTGGCCGGGCCGGAGCCGCATCAGCCTGCGCAGAACGGACATGCCGTCGGTTCCCGGCATCAGCAGGTCAAGGATGACGACGCTGTAGGAGCCCGTGAGTGCCAGCCGCAGGCCCTCTTCGCCGTTGGTGGCAGTGTCGATCTCCAGGCCCTCGCTACGCAAGGCCCGGGAGAGGAGGCGGAGTACCCCCGGCTCGTCATCGATGGCAAGAACGCGGTCGCTCATCTAAGGTCCCGGGATGGCAAAATATGCATTGCAATTACTATAACTACTGTTTAAGTCCTGCATAGCTTGTCATGGGAGAATTTGGCCGTCGAGGGATGAGTGGGCGACGGCTGGCGCATGCGCCGCCGCCGGGCCAGGGACAGGGTCCCGCTACGGACAGCCGGCGCCGGCGCTAGCCACATCGACGGCGCTGGCGGTGCCGGGGCTTGATGACCGGGATAGCGGCGACTACCGTGAGACAACGGCCGATCGCAACACGCGGGCCGCTGCACGTGCAGGGGCGACCATCATGCCGCTGGCCAGCAGAGCCACATCGGATCCGGGAACCGCCGCAGGCGCTCGGACCTTGCTCACCGCGCCTGCTGCGGAAGTCGGCCCGCCCCCACTCCCACCGCCGTTGCCGGTCTCGGCACCGCCCCAGGTCTCCCCACCCCCATCGGTGACGCCACCGCCGTCGCTGACGCCACCGCCCGTGGTGACAGCGCCGCCCGTGGTCTCGGCACCGCCTGTGGTGACGGCGCCGCCTTCGGTCTCGGCGCCGCCCAGCGTCACCGCGCCGCCTGTGATCTCGGCACCGCCTGTGGTGACGGCGCCGCCTTCGGTCTCGGCGCCGCCCAGGGTCACCCCGCCACCTGCGGTTACCCCGCCGCCTTTGGTTACCCCGCCGCCCGTGGTGTCGGCGCCGCCGCGAGTTACGCCGCCGCCCGCGGTTCCGCGTGCGAGACCGGTTGCGGCACGGCCGCCGGCCAGCACCTGAGCTTGATCGAGGCACCGCCGGCGCCAGCCTGGGCGAGCCGCGGCGCGGGCGTGCGGCCAGGCGCAAGGGTGACTCTCGCCGCCACCACCAGGTGATGCTGGGGTGGTTCAGAGTTGCTGCAGGTTGCCGGCGGTCGGTGGCTGCCCAGCCTGGCGCCGCCGGCCTGGACGGTCGGCATAGAGAATGGCCCTATGAGCCCGTCGTCAAAGTGGTCCTTGTGGTCGCAGGATTCCGTCTTGTCCATCGGGTCGCGTGGTTCGGTCCTGTCCATCGGGTCGGTCGGTTCCGCCCTGTCGGTGGGGTCCGTCGGGTCCTTCGCGTCCGCGTTCAGCATCGGGTCGGCGTTCTCCGTGCTGTCTCTGCTGTCGGCGATGTCGGCCGGATCGGTCATGTCGTCCCGGTCGGTCCGCGGAGTGATGTCCAGCCAGCGCCGCGGGCCCGGCCCCCCTAGCGGGCTGTGGCGACCACTGGAATGACAAGGGGGGCACAGCTCGACCTGATACGCCGCCGGCGGGGTGCCGAACGGATCACCAACGCCGAGCTGTTCTTCGATCTGGTCTACGTTTTCGCGGTCACCCAGCTGTCGCGGCACCTGCTCGGGCGGCCCACCGTCACCGGCGCACTGCAGACGGCCCTGCTGCTGGCCATGGTGTGGCTGTTGTGGGCCTACACGGCGTGGGTGACCAACTGGCTCGACCCGGAGCGGCTGCCGGTCCGCTGGCTGCTGCTTTCCCTGCTCCTGGTCGCGCTGGTGATGTGGGCGGCGATACCGGAATCGTTCGGCACCCGCGGGTTGATCATCGGCATCGGGTACGCGCTCTCTCAGATAGGCCGCAGCATCTTCGCGGTGACGGCGCTGCGCGGGCGGCCGCTGCAGCGGAACTTCCAGCGCATCCTGGCGTGGTGCGTCGTCAGCGGGGCGCTGGCGGTCGCCGGCGGGCTTGCCAGCGGACCGGTCAGGGCCTGGCTCTGGGTGGCCGCGGTCGGCGTCGACCTCCTCGGCGGCGTGTTCGGCTTCTACACGCCAGGGCTGGGCCGCTCGAAAACGACCGAGTGGACCATCGAGGGAAATCACTTCGCGGAACGCTGCCAGGCGTTCATCCTGATCGCGCTGGGTGAGTCGATCTTGGTCATCGGCGCCACGCTGTCCCGCGTGCTCGAGTCGCATGTCACCGTGGCCCAGGCGGTGGCGTTCCTGGTCGCCGTCGTCAACAGCATTGGGCTGTGGTGGCTGTACTTCGACCGGAGCGCCGGCGAGGCCGCCCGGGTCATCGCCGCTTCGGCCGACCCCGGCCGGATGGGCCGCACGGCTTACCACCTGATCCATCCGGTGATGGTGGCCGGGATCATCGTGGCGGCAGCGGCGGACGAGGTCATGGTGTCCGGGCCGGGGGTGACCGGGGTCGCATGGAAGGCATGGCTCGTCCTAGGTGGCACCGCCCTGTTCATCGGCGGCCACGCCGCCTTCAAGATCGCGGTATGGCGGGCGGTGCCGTGGTCGCGTCTGGCCGCGGTGGCCGTGCTGGGGCTGCTGGGCCTGGCGGCTCCCTACGTGTCCGTGCTCGGGCTGGGAACGTGCGCGACCGCCGTGGTGATCGCCGTCGCGGCACTCGACCACTATCCGGCCGGGCACGAGCGTCAGCCCGCGCCGGGATGAGAGACCTCCACCCGGGCCGGTGGGCTGTGGCTGTGGAAGACTCGCCGGCCGCCGGGGCTGGTGGCCGTCGTGGTGCCGTTGGGGTGGAGGATCAGCGTCCAGCCCCAGCGGTGAACGACGATGAGGTGATGAAAGGCACACAGGGTGATCAAGTTATGCAGGGCGGTGGGCCCACCCGCCGAGCGGGGGATGAGGTGGTGGATGTGGCACACACTGGCGGGCTGGTCGCAACCGGGGAAGGCGCAGTGCGGGTGGCGAGTGGTGACGGCACGTCGCAGGTGAGCTGGGACGGCCGGTTCAGCCTCGGCGATATCCAGCGGGAACGGGACATCCAGTGGCTGGCCGGCGGTACCGGCGCCGGTGCCGGTGAGCTGGGGCTGGCGTAACCAGGCGGCGAGGCCGCCGGGACCGGACAAGGCGTCGGCGGCCATCGCCAGCAAGGAGCCGCGCAGCCGGGCAACCGTGTCGGCCGACGGGGGAGTGCGCGCGGGGCAGGTGCAGCCCCCGCAGTGGCAGCCGCATGGCCGGGTGCCGGGTCCGGCGCTGCCGTGGCTGGTCAGGAACAACTGCACCATCCGGTCTAGCGCGGCCGGATCCACGTGCCCCGTCACGACAGGCGCCAGGGTGGCGTCGCAGGAGGCGGCACCGGCCTCGGCGTCACACAGCCAGCCACCCCCCCGGGCCGCGGCGGCGCGCCAGGCGGCCTCGGCTTCGGAGGCGCCGGGCAGGCTCCGCAGCTGCGACAAGGTGATATGTACCTGCGCCTGAGTGGGCTGACCGGCGCGGCCCGGCAGCATTCCCGAGGCGATCAGCCGTCGGCACGCCTCTTCCAGCCCGTCGTGGCGGCGCTGGGCGGCGGTCCGCGTGTCTTCCGGCCCGGCCTTGCGCCCCAGGGTCTCCAGCACGGCGGCCAGCGCCGCGGCGCATCCCGGGGTCAGGTCGCCGATGAGCCTGCCCGCTCCCCGGAAGGTGATGTCCAGCCACGCGCCCCGGTCGCCGAAATCACCGTCATCGCTGTCGGCCCGGTCCATGCATGCGCGCTGGTACATCTCTTCGGCCAGGCCCGCCAGGTCTGCCAGATCCGCGCCGCCGGTGGCGGCCCCGGCCAGGATCCGGTCCGCGTCCTGGCGCATCTTCTCGGGCAGCCGGTCACTCCAGGCGCAGATCGCCCTTGCCCAGGATGCCGAGATCTCCCCGGCCGCGAGCACGTCGGCGAGCACCGGGTGGGCTGCCAGCCGCCGGGCCCAGCCGATCGCGCCTGCGGCGGCACCCTTGGTCACCCGCGTCTGCCACTTCAGCCACACCCGCGCGCAGCCCTGTCCGTCGGCCTCGTAGCCGCCCTGGGTCGCGAAGGCGGCGAGGACCTGCGCCCGCGCCGCGGTGTGCCGGGCCTCGGGCCCGCTCCAGGCCGCGGAGCACCTGCGCCTGCACGTCGGCCGGTAATAACGCCGCGTCGGCGGCGTTCAGCGCTTCCAGGGCACGATCGAGCATGACCAGCGCCCCGGACACGCCTGCTGGCACCTGCCCGTCGCACATGCTGGTCACCTCCTGCCCCGGCCAGACGTCCGATCCGAATATTAGTTCGATCCTATATATAGGCACCGACATTCCCGGGCCGGTCGGCCGAAGTATGAGAATTTCAGGGCCCGTTCTCAGGCAGGCAGGGCGGTCCTGACCCCGGGCCCGCCAGCCCGGGCATGGTCACCGCCCGAGCGGACGCTCAGCATAGAAGCAGGCTGCCGCGGGCAGGGGTCACCATGCGGCAGCGTCGCCGGGCGGGCAGGGTTACTGGGCGGGCAGGGTCACCGGGCGAGCAGGGCGACCTCGCCGCTGGCCCCGTCGATCGCGGCAAGCCAGGAACCGTCGGCGGCACCGCCGCCGGTCGCGATCTCCGGACGGCATCCGGTCACCGTCGGCACGCCGGGCCCAATGCCGGCCGCGGGCGGGCACGGGTCGGCCTCGGCCCGCATAATGACTCCGCGCGCGCCAATCAGCAGCGGTGCGTGGGGCGGCAACGGGCGGTCCACGAGCAGGATCGCGCCTTCATGGCGCCCCGCGTCGCGCTCGTTGGAGCCGTAGTGCACGAGGCGGCCGACCGCGACGCCGGGCACGGCCGGATAGGCGGGGACCCGCGTGCCGCACGCCCGCACCGTGGACGCGAGGAACGGCAGCCAGCGTTGAGCCGCCTGCCAGCCGCGCGCTGCGCTGCCGTCAGCCTGGCCGACCACGACCGCCAGGAGCCGGGTCGCCAGGCGCAGGTCGATCGGACGGGCCGAGGCCAGCACCGCCAGGCAATCTGCGACGTGCTCCCCGGTCAGGCCCTCGACCGCCCGTTGGGCCGCATCCTCGAACATGCTCCCGCCGGACTGGGCCCACCATGCCTGGCGCATCGCCTCGCGGTACAGGCCAGCCAGGTCTCCGGCCCTGGCCTGGGAGATCTCCACCCAACTGGCCGGATTCGTGGCCGCGGACGTGATTGCTGAGCACAGCCGGTCGATCCTCGGCGTCCCGCCCGCCCAGGGCAGGACGTACTGCTCGGCAAGTATGGGCGGCAAACGTTCCAGGAGCCGGGTGAACACCGTCGCCGTGCGGGTGTGCTGAGGAGAGATCGCCTCCGGGTGGACGTATGCCCCGAGCGGTGCGACCGGCGCTGAGTGGTGAAGCAGGTAGCCGTTCACCCGGCGGGGATCAATCTGGCCCGGCGGGATGGCCGGGCCAGGTGCCCGTGATCGACCTCACCACGTTGTCGTGTCACCGCGTGCTCCCTTGTTGCGGGAAGGGGAGTCCGGTCGTGCGCAGCTCTTCAATTGAGTCAACGTTCAGGACCCGTCAATGCCTCGGACGTTAGCAGCATCCAACCGGGATGTGAACGCGTTAGCTGGTCTAATTCGCTGTCCGTTCACCTAAAAGACACCTGCACGTTGGTTACAGCAGAGACCGGATCTGCTTAACGGGACACAGCGGTGGCTCTGAGCCGCCACAGCAACCACATTCCGCCGCTTCGGCCGACGTCGCACTATGATGATCGGGCCGGTCGGCGGCGCATGATTGCGGTCATAGGCGGCCAGCGGCGCATGATTGCGAGGAGGTGTGGGCTGACGTGGGGGTCGGGAAGGTCGGCGGCAGGAAGCGGGCGGTTGGCACGCGCGACCGCGTCATGGCACACCTGCTGATGACCGGCGACGTCACGGACCCGAGCGGCCTGGCGAGCACCGTGCTGGCGGAGGCGGTCGGCTATCCGGGCTCCAGCGTTGCGTTCGCGCAGCTGCTGTCGGGGATGGAGCGGTCCGGGCTGATCAAGCGCGAGGTGCGCGGCAAGCGCACCTACCGGATCACTCTGGTGAAGGCCGCACTGGCCCCAGCCCGGCCGGAGCCGGCGCTGCCGCGCGGCGGCAACGGCGGCGCCCGCGAGGCCGCCCCGGCTGGCACCGAGGACTTCGACTACGACGAACTGGCGCGGCGGCTCCTGCTGCAGGTCGTGCGGCGGCTCGGAGCGGAGCCGGGCCCGGCGGAGGACGCCGTGCCCGGCCCAGCCGCCGGTGGCGGCGAGCCGGCGCTGGCCCGGACGGTGGCCGGCCTGGAGCAGAAGCTGGCCAGCGTCAAGTCCAGGCAGCGGCGGCTGACCGAGGAGAACGCCAAGCTGCGTGAGCAACTCCGCGCGGCGCAGGAGAGCCTCGCCCAGGCCCAGGAGCGCACCGGTGCCGAACGGATCGCCGGGCGGCTCGACAGCGCGGAGATCGAGCTGCTTGAGCGGCTGCTGTCGCCGCTGCGCGACAAGGGAAGCCGGCCGGGGGAGGCCGGTGCCGGCTGACCCGGCCGGGCAGGGAATCGGGTGCCCGAGCCCGGCAGTCACACGCCTGGCAAGATACGGCCAGCCCAGCCCGGCGGCCCGGAGACTCACCTCGGAGTCTGGAAGCCATCACACCCCAAGTGAGCCCGATACGCAATCATGTCGGCCGATGCCTATTCCGTCACCCTCAATGACGACGACCCGGGCTGGCACGTGATTAAGCTAGCGCCGGGTCGCCGGCCCAGCAAGCATGGTGAGCGGGCGCACCGAGCTGGCGGATCGTCCGCAGGGCGCAGAGCGTGCCGCCCACCCAGCGGCCGGTGGCGGCGTCCAGCCGCTCCGCGGTGGCAGCATGGCATCGTGCGCGCGGCCCTGATCGGGCCGGGGCGCCGACCCACCCGCGCCGTTGCGGGCCCCCAGGAACTCTCAGGAACCGGACGATGGCCGATCTCATCACCAGCAGCGCGAATCCCGTCGTCAAACGCATGCGGCTGCTCGCCGAGCGGCGTCACCGGCGGCGTGAAGGCGCGTTCGTGGTGCAGGGAATCCAGCCGGTGTGGCAGGCGGTGGAGGCCGGTGCCGACATCGAGACGCTGATCGTGGCACCTGGGCTGCTCGGCCGCTCGTCGGCCGCCCGGGGGATCGCCGGGATGGTCGCCGCGCAGGAGGCCGCGGGCGTGCGGGTCGCCAGGCTGAGCGACGAGTTGTTCGGCAGGCTTTCCGACCGCGAGGGCCCGGCCGGGCTCGCCGCGATCGTGCGCGGGCGGGTAATGATGCCCGGCGAGCTGCCGGGCGGGCCGCGCACGGTCTTTGTCGCCCTGCACGAGGTCGGTAACCCCGGCAACCTCGGCACCATCATTCGCACCGCGAACGCGGCCGGAGCGGGCGGCGTCATGCTGGTCGGCCAGACCACCGACCCGTTCGACCCGGTGGCCGTGAAGGCCTCGATGGGTGCGCTGTTCAGCGTGCCGGTGGCGCAGGCGAGGGACGCCGGGGAGTTCTTCGCCTGGGCGGCCGGGCGCGGTGTCAGCGTCATCGCCTCGGCGGCAGGAGCGGCTGCGGACTTCTGGGCCGCCAGTTATCCCCGGCCGCTCGTCCTGCTGCTCGGCGCGGAGGGGACCGGCCTGCCCGAGGAGATACTCGCCCGAGGCGACGCGGCGGTGCGCATCCCGATGGTGGGCACCGCCGAGTCGCTCAACCTCGCGGTGGCGGCCGGCCTGCTGCTGTACGAGGCGATGCGCCAGGCCGGGGACCTGTCCTGAGGCTTTCCATATGTGACCTGTCCTGAGGCTTTCCATACGTGAAGGAGCCCCGGCCCGCCTGGGCCGGGGCTCCCATCATCGCGCGATCGTCAGCATCCGTCGTAGGCGGACCATGGCGCGCTGCCCGACTGGGCATAGGCCTTCTGGAACGCCTGCTTCTGGGTGGCCGCCGACGCGTTCTGAGGCAGCCCGGAGTAGCCCAGGGATGCCCAGGTGGACGGCAGGAAGCCGTACAGGCCGCCGGCTCCCGACGAGCCGTTGACGGCGGTCGGGTCACCGCCGCTCTCGCGCTGGATCACGCACTGCTCGAAGCTGCCGGACGCCCCGCTGTACGACTGCGCGGGGGCGGCCGGAGCCGGCCCGGCAGCGGGGGCCGCGGTCACAGGCTGCGGAGGCGGGGCCGGTATAGCGGCCATGGCGGCATGGTCGAGCCAGTCCCGGCGCGGGTGCCACGGCGAGAGCCGCAGCCGCATTCCGGCCCGGATCGCGTTCGGGTTGTTGATCTTGCCACGGTTCACCCACCACAGGGCCGGCCACCGGTTGGCGGCGCCGTACTTGTGCGTCGCGATGCTCGCCAGGCTGTCGCCCGCCTTGACCGTGTAGTGGTGGTGGTGGTGAGCCGACGCTGGATGTAGCGAAAGTGTGATCGCCAGCGCCGCCTTCGGCAGCACGGAAGCTGCGATACTTGAAGCAATCATGGCTGTGGTCCTCCAAGGGGTTGCGCCATGAGAAAGGCCCGGCCTCGGTGTGCCAGCACCGGCCGGGCCGCCTTTGCTGATCTAGGTCTTCCTGCGAGCCTCCTCCCGCTCAGCGACTGCGAGCTGCCGCTCCAGCATGTAAACGACCTGCCCATGAAGCGAGCGGTGCTGGTGTGCTGCGAGCTGCTCGAGGCGCTGGTGGAACGCGAGCGGCACCCGCAAGGTGATCTGCTTCAGATCGCCTCGCGGGCCCTTCCGCACACGTCCCTGATCGGCCATCGCAGCACAGTACCAGCACGCTGCTGCTTGGTTGAATCACCAATCAGGGCCGTATACGTATACGAATTATCG
>Ga0114129_10009593_pt1 | contig 13808 bp, 8 predicted proteins | sample RhiMetdeltSRZDD1_FD_80071 | JGI IMG/M metagenome (GOLD analysis project Ga0114129, IMG submission 80071) | Populus rhizosphere microbial communities from Tennessee, USA - Rhizosphere MetaG P. deltoides SRZDD1 (version 2) (version 2) | ecosystem: Host-associated > Plants > Roots > Rhizosphere >...
ACCCGCTTGACCTTGCGTCCCGCTTCCATGCGCTGGCCCGGCTCGACCTCGTTGATGATCGCCAGCACCGGCACGCTCACCGTCGAGGCATACCGCCGCGCGAACTCCTCGATCGTCATCGCCTGGGGGATGGTGACGATGTCGAGGTGCCGCGGCTGCACGGAAAGGAAGCGCCGGTCGGTGAGGGGCGCGAAGCTGCCGATCGAGGCCGTGACCGTCGACTCGTAGGGGGGCCAGCGCGGGGAGGGGGCGTAACCGAGCATCTGGAAGACCTTGCCGTCGTGCTGGACGAAGGCGGCTAGGCCCTCCAGCACGCCCTCGTCCGTCTGGGCGGCGAAGGCGTTGGCGTAGGCCGGGAGGCCGCCAATCTCCCCCCGCCAGGCCTGGCCGCGCTGGATGCCGGGCTGGGAGAAGAACTCCTGGTAGGCCGCCTGCGGCGATTCGCGGTTGGCGAGCGTGATCACCACGATCGCGTCCTGGCCGGGGCTCGTCGCGCCGACGGCCTGCTTCTGGTTGCTCGTCTTCCAGCCCGGCGGAAACTCGACGCGGAACCGCATGCCCGGATGGTAGAACGCGTTCCCCTTGAAGAAGCCCTCGCGCGGGTCCTCGCCGAATACGATCCCGTCGATGCGCTGCAGGTACGCGTCGCGCTCGACGCGCGCGCCCGCCTGACCCGGGGGCAGGGCCGCGATGGCGGCCGTGATGCGGCGCCCGCGGTCGCCCGGATCCGGGTGCGTGGACAGCCACGCGGGGACCCGCCCTTCGCCCGAGACCGCGCTGACGCGCTCCAGCGTGCGGAACACCTGCGTCATCGGGCGCGGGTCGTAGCCGGCCCGGGTCAGGTAGCGCAGCCCCAGCTCGTCGGCCTGGATCTCGTCGTTGCGGCTGTACTTCAGGAACAGCAGCTCCAGGCCGGCCTGGGCGAGACCCCCGAAGTTCTGGAGCTGGGGCCGCAGGATCATGCCCACGATGAGGCCCGCGTTCAGGAGCTGGGCCTTGCTCATCTGGTTGACGGAGTGCCGCGCGGTCACGTGGCCGATCTCGTGCCCCAGCACCGCCGCCAGCTCCGCCTCCGAGCCCAGGTGGGCGAGGAGCCCCCGCGTCACGTAGACGTAGCCTCCGGGAAGCGCGAAGGCGTTGACCGCGTGGTCGTCGACGACGCGGACGGTCCACGGCAGGCTCGGTCGCTCGGAGGTCGCGGCCAGCGCCGCCCCCACGCGCTGCACGTAGGACTGCAGCGCCGCGTCGGGATGGACCCCGATGCTGGCGGCGACCTGCCGGTCCGCGTCCCGGCCCATCTGGATCTCCTGGGCCTCGGAGACGAGCGAGAGCTGCCGGCGGCCAGTGGCGGGATTCGTGGCGCACGCGGCGAGCAGGGCTCCGCCGATGAGCGCCGCGGCACGCGGGGCGGGCCGAGTGCCGAAAAGCGGATTCACGCTAGGCGTTGCCCTTCAGCCCTGGCCCGGCCACGCCCTCGAGGAATTGCGCTCCGTGGGATTCGGGACTGAGGCAGAAGCACTCGCGGTTGAAGAGGTAGGGACTCGTTTCGCGGTGCGTGACCGCGTAGGAGATCGAAGCGCCGGCGCAGTGGCTCGTGCCCAGGCTCCGCTTCTGCCGGGGGACAGGCCGCGGCACGGCCGGCTCCCGATCGCTCAGGGCGTTCAGTGGATCCGTGACTCTCACCCTCACGTGCATCCTCCCCAGAGGGAACCCGTCACAAGCCACAGCAGGATGTGTGCCAGGTTCGAGACCGCCGCGAAAGTGGGGCCCTGGTGAACACTTGACGCGTGAAGGCGAGCCGAAGCGGTGCGCCGGCGCCGCCGCCGTACGCCCGGCGGGCAAGGACGGTTGTAAGGCTTGCCGTCAGTTGTCCGAGGAAGACGGCTCGGGCTCCTCTTCTCCGCGGAAGCCCGCCACCTCCTCGAGCCGCACGCGCCGGGAGAAGCCGTAGAAGATCGGGACCGGATCGATGTCGACCTTGTACGTCACGCCCAGCGAGCGGAGGACGGCGGCAAACTGCTCGGGATCGTCGTCCGGGCGCAGGACGTACGCGTCGGGCCCCTCGCTGGCTACTTTCTGTGTATGCCGGTCGGACTCGTAGGAGGCGGTCGGCCCGAGCCGGGAGGAAAAAACGATGCGCTCGCCGGTGAACATCGTGACCGGCGCCGAGATGGAGAAGTCGGCGTAACCGGTGCGGATCTGCCGCGCCTCCAGGGCGCGCACGAGCTGCTCGTAGGGCGCGGCCACCTCCGCTCCCGAGCGCAGCCGCGGCCAGGTCCCGCGGACGTTCACCGCCAGGACCGCGGCGAGGACGAGGCCGCTCACCACGCGGACGCGGGGCGAGCGCCCGCCGAGCACGGCGCCCAGGTGCATCGCGGTGGCGGCGGCCACGGGCAACAGGTATCGCGGCCGCCAGTAGATGCGGCCCGAGGCCACCGCCCAGAACTGCGCCAGGCAGCATGCGAGCAGGAGCGGCGGGAGCAGGGCGGGCGACGGATGTCCCCGCCGTATCGAGGCCACGATCTCGCGGCCGCGCAGGACGAGGTAGAGGACGAGGGCGCCCGGGACCAGCACGGTGCCGAGGGCGGCCACCGGCCAGAGATGACCCCACGGGTGGCCGGGGCTGAGCCCGGAGAGCGTGGGGAACGAGATCGTCAGGGTCCGACGGATCAGGTGAGGCAGCGCATCCGCCTGCGCCGCCAGCTCGCTCGGCTCGGTGCCCTGGATGATGATGTCGCCGGTCTGCCAATTGTTCTGCGCGTTCCAGATGAGCACCGGCAGCGCGCCGACCAGGGCGCCCACCGGGAGCAGCGCCGCCCAGCCGTCGCGCCAGGTCTCCCGTCGCAGGGCGAGGGCGAGCACGACCGCGCCCGCATAGGCCAGCGCCACCGGCTGCTGCCAGAAGGCGGCCCCGACGAGCAGGCCGGCGCCGAGGTAGCTCCCGCGCGCCTCCACCCCGTGGCGGCCTTCGGAGAGCAGGCGGGCCACCACGAGGAGAGCCAGCCCGCCCAGCGCGAGCACGTCCACGTACTGGCCGACGCAGTTGAGGGAGAAGACGGTGAGGAAGCGCGGGCTGATGGCCAGGTACAGGCCCGCCACGAGCGCCGCCTCCCGGCCGGCGATCCGGCGGACGAGGGCAAGGGTGGCGGCCACGAACACCAGGTACAGGACCAGGCTGGTGACGACCATCAGCAGCGGCAGGTCCCGCACGCCGGTGACCGCCCCGATGAGCGCGCCGAGATGTCCCTTGAGCGTTCCCTGGTAGTGGGCCCCCTCCGTGAAGATCGGGGCGGGGCGCGCTCCCTGCATCAGGTGCAGCGCCACGAAGGCGGGATACGCGCCGTCCCGGTTCACCCAGCCTCGTGGCTCGATCAGGGCCGGCAGGCGATAGAGGCACGCGGCGGCGAGCGCGGCCACCGTCTCGAGGGCCGGCGGCCGGACCCGTCGCGGGAGACGTCGCCACCCCCGGACCGCGCCCCCGGCGAGCAGCAGCGCGAGCGGCGCCGCGGGCGGCACGCCGGCCGGCCACGCCGCGAACCACGTCGTGACGAGCAGGACGAGGCAGCCCAGCAGGCCGCCCTCGAGCAGGAGGTCCCGGCGCGACACCGCTACTTGATGGCCTTGAGCTGCTCGAGGAGCGCTTCGGTCGTCGACGGCCCCTTGAGGATCGACGACGCGCGCGCGATCTGGTGGATGGCCTCTTCGACCGCCTCCGCCCCGGCGCCCCGCTCGAGGTCCGCCCGCGCCTTCTGGTAGTGCTTGTTCACGACGCTCTCGCCCGCGGGGCCGAGCAGGCCCTTGCACACCTCGCGCACGCGGTTGAGCCGTGCGAGCTGGGCGGGCGCCTCGGGGGAGGCGGCCCCGCCGGAACGGGGGGCCGGCGTGGGCGGGGCGGGGCGGGGTGATGCGGCCGCGGCGGCGCTGCCCGGGGTCGGCGCCGGCCGGGCCGCCGCCGGCTTGGCGGGCGCCGCGGTCTTGGCGGCCGACTTGGCAGGGGCGGCGTTTCCCGAAGACGACCCCGCCGCGGCGGGCCGCAAGCGGATCAGGCCCGTGGCGACGAGGCCGTAGAGGATCTTCGCGGCGTCGAAGGCGGTGAGCCGGGTGGCGGCGGCGATCTCCTTCACGCTGCGGTGCCCGTCGATCTTGGAGAGGATCAGCCACTCGCTGGTGTTGAGGTTGATCTGTCCGTCCCGGTGCTCCTGGATCACGAACTCGGGCACCATGTCGGTGGAGGGGATCTTCTTCGAGAGCACCCGCCACTCGTCGAGGCGCCGCGCCGCCTCCATGAGCAGGTTGGTGTTGCTCTTGCTGATCGTGCGCAGCTCGCTCGCCACGCCGGGGTCGAACCGGAAGTCGCCCTGGCTCCACATCGCGAGCGCGTACACCGCCTCCTCGCCGGAGGCGTCGTCGAGCTGCGCGTGCACGATCTTGCCGTCGTTCAGGTAGATCTCGCCCGCGAGCGCGCCGTTGGTGAGATGGAACACCCCGGTCTTCCCGCTGACGCTGATGAGCTGGATGATGTCGGGGAGGTGAAGCTCGGCGAGCGATCCCTGGAAGGCCATGGAACGAGCTAAACCTCGCGGCTCCCGCTAATTGCGGACGTGAGGCTACCAAGCGCGCGCCGACGTGTCAAGGTCAGGCGGGCGTCGGCTTCTCCGTGGTCTCGTCGGCTTCCTTGACCGCGCGCCGCTCGCGCTCGCGCTCGCGGGGGAGCAGGATGTTGTGGCGCTTGATCATCTCGTTGAGGGTGGTCGGCTTGAGGCCGAGCAGGCGGGCCGCCTCCTTCTGCACGCCGCCGGTGGAGTCCAGGGTCGACTCGATGAGGCGCCGCTCGAAGTTGGCGATGACGTCGCGCAGGCTGATCCCCTCGGGAGGCACCGTCAAGTGCGGCACGTGGAAGCTCGGCGCGGTGCGCACGTGGTCGGGGATCAGGTCGCGCCCGATCTGGGCCGACGTGGTGAGGACGACGCCGCGCTCGATCACGTTCTCCAGCTCGCGCACGTTGCCCGGCCAGTCGTAGTCCATGAGCGCCTGCATGGCGTCCGGGCTGACCCCGGTGACCGCCTTGCCGTTCTCCCGCGCGTACTTCTCCACGAAGTGCCCGACGAGGGCGGGGACGTCTTCCTTTCGCTGGCGGAGCGGGGGCAGGGCGATGGCGATGACGTTGAGGCGGTAGTAGAGGTCCTCGCGGAAGCGGCCCTCCTCCACCGCCCGGCGCAGGTCGATGTTGGTGGCGGCCACGATCCGCACGTCCACCTTCAGCACGTCCACCCCGCCCAGGCGCATGAACTCCCGCTCCTGCATCACGCGCAGCAGCTTGGCCTGCGTCTCCAGGGGGATGTTGCCGATCTCGTCGAAGAACAGCGTGCCCTTGTCGGCCAGCTCGAACAGGCCCTTCTTCGAGTAGACCGCGCCCGTGAACGCTCCCTTCACGTGGCCGAAGAGGTTGGACTCCAGCAGGTCGTGCGGGAGGCTGCCCGAGTTGACGACCACGAACGGCCGCTCGGCCCGCGGGCTGTTGGCGTGGATGGCCTTGGCCACCAGCTCCTTGCCGGTCCCGCTCTCGCCGATGACGAGGATCGTCGAGCGGGAGGGCGCGGCCTGGGTGATGAGGCCGAAGACCTGCTGCATCTTCGGGCTCTTGCCGACGATCTCGGTGAAGCGGGCCTGGTCGCGCAGCGCGGTGCGCAGCGAGCGGTTCTCGTCCTGCAGCCGCCGCTGGTTGAGGCCGTTCTGGAGGATGTGGAGCAGCTCCTCGTGCTTGAAGGGCTTGGCCACGTAGTCGAAGGCGCCCTTCTTCATCGCCGACAGCGCGGTCTCCACCGAGGCGTAGGCGGTGATCATCAGCACGACCAGCTCCGGGTCGACCTTCTTCAGCTCCTGGAGGACCTCGATGCCGCTCATGTCGGGCAGCATCACGTCCACGATGGCGGCGTCGAAGCCCTGGCGCCGGGCGGTGGTGAGCCCCTCGTTGGCGTCGTGGGCGAGCGTCACCTTGTAGCCCGCCTCCGTGAGGAGGGCGTGGAGGACGTCGCGCATCACCTCCTCGTCGTCGACGACGAGGATGGTCTCCGTGTTCATGCGGTCATTATCTCTCGGCGGCTTCCGCGATGCTCAGCGCAGGGAGGGTGACGTGGAACGTGGTGCCCTGGCCGGGGGCGCTCTCCACGAAGATGGCCCCCCCGTGCTCCTGGAGGATGCCGTAGGAGACGGAGAGGCCCAGGCCCGTGCCCCGGCCGATGCCCTTGGTCGTGAAGAACGGGTCGTAGATGCGCTTGATGTCCTCGCGCTTGATCCCGACGCCCGTGTCCCGCACCTCGGCGACGACCGCGTCGTCCTCGGCGTGGGTGGCGAGGGTGAGCCACCCTCCCCGCGGCATCGCGTCGCGGGCGTTGAGGACGAGGTTGAAGAACACCTGCTGGAGACGGTTCTCGTTCCCCCGCACCGGCGGGAGGTCGCCGGCCAGGTCCTTGCGGACCTTGATGCGCGCGGTGCGGAGCTGGTGCTCCACGAGGGAGAGCACGTCGAGGATGACCCGGTTGACGTCGACCGATTCCAGGTCGGCCCGGCCGGAGCGGGAGAAGTTGAGGAGGTTGTTGATGATCTTGGCCGCGCGGAAGGTCTGCTTCTCGATCTTCTCGAGCAGGCCCGCCCGCGGGTCGTCCGCCTCGACCTGCCCGCGCAGCATCTGCGTGTAGGAGGAGATGCCGGCCAGCGGCGTGTTGACCTCGTGGGCCACCCCCGCGGCGAGCAGGCCGATCGACGCCATCTTCTCCGAGTGCTGGAGCTGCTCTTCGAGGCGGATGCGCGCGGTCACGTCGTCCACGATGAGGATCGTGCCCCAGCGCTCGCCGGTGCCGACCTGGAAGGGGGCGACGGAGACGTTCACCATCAGGCTGCGGCCGTCCTCCCTCGAGAGGTGCAGCTTGTAGATGTTGGCGATCTCGTTGTCGCCCGGCCGGCCGGGGACTAGGATGCCCTTGAGGGCCTCGCGGAAGGAGCCGGGGAAGATCTCCTCCATCCGCCGGCCGAGCACGTCCGCCCGCCGCCGGCCGTAGAGGGCCTCCATCGCCCGGTTCCAGCGCGCCACGCGGCCCTGGAGGTCGAGCACCAGGATGCCGGAGTCGATGCTCTCCAGGATGCTCTCGTTGTAGTCGGTGAGCTGCTGGAGCTCGTCCGCCTTCTCCCGCAGGCTGCGGTAGAGGCGGCCGTTCATGAAGGCGGTGGCCGCCTGGCCGGCCAGCGCCTGCAGCAGGTCCACCTCCTCGCTGTTGAGCAGGTCGGTGCCTTCCTTGCGTCCCACCCCGAGGATGGCGATCAGCTCGCCCTTCACCCGGCAGGGGAAGTAGTAGGCGAGGTTCAGGGGGCCCGCCTCCGGCAGCTCGTCGGCGAGGGCCTCCGCGTTGACCGGCCCGCCCTCGTCCAGCTTCCGCCGCAGCGCGCCGTGGGCGGGGAGCCGCAGGGCCCGCACGCGCGGCTCGCAGCCGCGGGAGCGGAAGATCGCGAACGCGCCGTCGTCGGCGGGCAGGAACACCGCCAGCGACGGGACGCCCAGCGCCGTCCCCACGCCCTCGAGCAGCCGCTCCGCCATCCGGGCGAGGTCGAGGTCGGCGTTGAGGTCCTGCGAGAGGCGCAGCAGGGCCCGGCGCGAGCTGTAGCGTTCGCGGAAGAAGAGGCGGTCGATGCCCTCCTGCACGCGGCTCTTCACGGGGGTGAACAGCAGGATCACCACGACCGTGCACAGCGCCGCCACCAGCGTCACGTGGGGCTCGTCGTCGCCGGCCAGCGTGGCCTGGAAGAGGTTCACCGCCACCAGGCAGATGCCGATGATCGCGGCGGTGGCGAGGATGTAGACCAGCGTCCGGCGGAAGATCAGCTCCACGTCCATCAGCCGGTACTTGACGACGGCGTACGCCAGCGAGAGCGGGATGAGGGCGAGGGGCACGAAGCCGGCCAGCTCCATGGCCGCGCGCGGCTGGCGGCCGAGGACGAACGGTATCGCGTAGAAGAGGAAGAAGGGCAGGACGCCGGCGCCGGTGCCCCACACGAGCCACTGCATCTGCTTGCGGGTGGTCAGGCTCTTCGCGCGGCGATACGAGCGCAGGAGGATCACGAACGAGACCGCGAACAGGGCCGCGAAGTACATCGGCTTCCAGCGGTCGATGGCGGCGGTGATCTGCCAGAGCGCCTCGTTGCCGTTGGTGGTGACGAAGAGGACCTGGCTCGCCACCGCGGCGCCCGCCAGCGCCAGCGCCGGCATGTAGGCGGCGGGGATGAGCCATCCCCGGGAGTGCGCCAGGCGGCGCTCGGGGAACGAGAGGCAGAAGTGCAGGAACACCACGGGCAGGAACAGGATCGCGAGCGTGTCCGACCACAGCAGCGTCCAATCGGCCAGGTTCAGCTTGCCGGTGTAGGAGGTGGAGTACATCAGGAAGAAGAGCAGGCAGATCGCGTAGAAGTGCAGCGCCGCGCGGTCGGGCGGCCGCCGCAGCATCACGATCGTGCCCACCACGAGGCTGAAGAAGCCGAAGAGCGAGAGGTAGTAGAAGAGGGTGACGTTGCCTTTGGACAGCGGCTTCACCGTGACCTGGAAGCTGCGGCGCTCGTCGGCCCGCAGCAGCGTGTAGGTCAGGCGCGTGCCCGGCTCCGTGCGCGACAGCCGCTGCTGCACGCGCTCGGGACCTGCCACCTCGTCGCCGTCGAGCGACAGCAGGATGTCACCCACCCGCACGCCCGCCAGCGCGGCGGGCCCGCCGGGGGCGACGCGGCCGGCCACGAGGCCTTGCGGGGCCGCCTTCCAGAAGACCCCGTCGTCCATCAGGCGCCAGGTGGCCTTGAGGAAGATGTTGTAGAGGCCGAGGCTGCCCAGGACCAGGGCCACCGCCACGAAGGCCGCGTTCCGGACGCGCGCCCGGCTCATCGGCGGCTTGTCCACTGGCCCGACGGGCGCTTCCACGGTGGTCCCTCGCTCCCTTGCGGCTGAGGTCGGTTCCACCCGCCGGGTGCAAACGGCATGCCCGTGAAGCGCTCCGAGTTACGAGGCGAAGGCATTGCTGATCAACGACTTCGCTTCGTCACCCGATCCACGAATCCATGCGCGCGGATCGGGGATCCAGAAACCTGGATGGACGAGCCTGTGAGCTCAGAATCGGACCGAGATCCCTCCCAACACTCGCGTCGGCGGATTGGCCACGGCCAATTCGTCGAGGACGGCGCCTTCCGACGTTTCGTAGAACAGGTTGCGGACGGCGAGAAGGAAGTCCCAGTCCGCCCGGGTGATCCGGCCTACGAAGGGAAGCCCCTGGCTGAGCTGGACGTCGAAGCGGTGGTTCGTGTTCGGCGCATGATGCGGCCGCTCGACGTCGGGGCTCAGATGGATCAGTCGGTAGAAGGCCGTGACGCGGGTGCCGGTCCCGTTGATCGACGTCTCGAGGCGGGTGGCGAGGTCATGGAAGTCGCTGTTCTCGCTCAGGAGGCCGGCGGCGGTCGAAGGAGGCCCGGTGGCCGCTTCCCGCGAGCTGCGGCCGAAGCGGTAGGACACCGATCCGCTCACCGCGCCGAAGCGCCGGGCGACGCTCACGCCCACCCCGCGCGCGGTCATGTCGCCGGCGTCGAAGATGTGGAGCGAGCGGGCGGCGCGGGGCCCATCGTAGGAGTTGGCGAGCTGGTGATGGACTTCCTCGTAGAACGTCAGGGCCCGGAAGGTGGTGGGACCGAGGCTCTGGTCCACCGCGACCTCCACGCGCGCCAGCCGCTCGGGCCGCAGGGAGTCGTCGATGAACGCGAAGGCCACGGCGGGGGCCGTGGCCAGCGTCGAGAGCGTGAGCAGGTCGCCCCCGGGGGCGAGCGTGCGGGTTTCGACGGTCGCGTTCACGCGGGTGTGGTCGTCGCCCAGGAACTCCACCGAGGCGACGGGATCGAAGTGGTTGGGGTCCCGGAGGAAACCGATGTAGGAGAAGCGGCCCCCGACCCGGGTGTTCACCCGCTCGGCGATCCGCCATTGGTCGGAGACGAACGCGGCCCCGACCCCGTGGTTGTCGCCGCGGGTCGGGCGGTCCCCGGGAGCGAAGGGCCGCAGCGGCCGGGTGCCGTAACCGGCGCCGGCCTGCAGCCGGTGCCCGGCCCCCGGCTCGAAGACGAACTCCGCGGCCATGCGCCAGCTCGTGCTCTCGCTCTCGGCGACGAGGCCGCCCAGGCTCCATTGGCCCGCGCTCGCGATGCGGCCCTTCAGCCGCAACAAGCTGTAGCTGGTCGGCAGGTCCAGGCCGTCGTCGGCCTGGACCGGGTTGGCCATCACCTCGACGGTTCCCGCGAGGTCGGGCACGAGCGAGGCGAGGAGGCGAGGCTGCGAGGGGACCGTGGCGTGGCGGTCCTCGGCTTCGGGTCCGCGCGTCTCGAGCACCGAACGGCGCTTGTGCCGGAGGAGCCAGCGCAGCTCGGCCAGTGACGGCGCCTCGTCCTTGCTCTCATCCTGCGCTTTCGCCTCCGCCACCGCTTCCGCCTTCTCGTCGCCCACCGGGGTCAGGCTCACGGTGAAGCTGGACTCCCGGTTGGGGAGCACGGTGATGCGGCGGGCGGGTGCGGGCAGGTGGCCGGCGCCCAGGGCGCGCAACGTGTAGGAGCCGGCGGGCACCGAGGTCAGCGAGAAGCGGCCGGCGGCGTCGGAGAGCGCCACCAGGCCCGCCCCCGCCACGCCCTTGCCGAACAGCGAGATCACCGCTCCCGCCACCGGCGCGCCGCGCGTGTCTTCGACGAGGCCGGTCAGGCCCCCTTCGGCCAGGCTGGCCGCGGAGACACCGCGCGCGAGCAGGACGAGCAGAAGGACCGAGGCGCCGCGTTCCCAGGGAGCGAGCTTCAAGAAGCTCTCCTCCAGCGCGGGTGACACGCTGGCACGTCTCACGCTAGCAGGCCGCCGCAACCCTGTCAAGACTGGCAGTTTCTGTGCTATAAGCGTCTTCGCGCACGCGAATCCTCTCGGCGCGAGGGGCGCCCCCGCCTCCAACGGCCCTATGAGCAAGATCATCGACGTGACCGTACCTCTTTCCGCGGACCTGCCTGCCTGGCCCGGCGATCCGGCCTTCAGCCTCGAGTTCACCCGGCGGATGGCCGACGGGCAGCACTGCAACCTGAGCCGTCTGAGCCTCGGGTCGCACGCCGGAACGCACGTGGACGCCCCGTTCCACTTCGTGGCCGACGGGACGACCGTGGACGAGCTGCCGCTGGAGATACTCATCGGCAAGGCGCGCGTCGTGTCGGTGCCGGTGCGCGACGCCATCGGCCGCGAGCACCTCGAGACCCTCGACCTGCGGGACGACATCCGGCTGCTGATCAAGACGCGGAACTCGGGCACCCTGCGCCAGTCCGCCTTCCACGGCGACTTCGTCTACCTGACGCCCGACGCGGCGACGTACCTGGCCCAGGCCGGCCTCAAGCTCGTGGGGATCGATTACCTCTCGGTCGACCGCCACCCGAGCAAGGACCATCCCGCCCATCACGCCCTGCTCGGCGCGGGAGTGGTGGTGGTGGAGGGGCTGGACCTCTCGCAGGTCGAGCCGGGCGAGTACGACATGACGTGTCTCCCCTTGCGGGTCGCCGGCGCGGACGGCGCCCCCGCCCGCGTGGTGCTGAAGCCCCGGATGTGAGCGCGTGAACGTCCTCCTCCTCCGCGACGTGGCGGCGGTGCTGCTGGCGGGCGGGGCGGGCGAACGGCTCTATCCACTCACCCGCGACCGGGCCAAGCCCGCGGTGAGCTTCGGCGGCCCCTATTCGATCATCGACTTCACGCTCTCCAACTGCGTCAACTCGGGGCTGCGCAAGATCTTCATCGCCACCCAGTACAAGGCCCAGAGCCTGAACCGTCACGTGCGCATGGGCTGGGGCGTCGTCAACCCGGAGCTGGGGGAGTTCATCGAGATCCTGCCCCCCCAGAAGCGGGTGAGCGAGAACTGGTACCTCGGCACCGCCGACGCCGTCTACCAGAACCTCTACTCCATCGAGCGGGAGTCCGCGCGCTGGGTGATCATCCTGTCCGGCGACCACATCTACAAGATGGACTACAGCAAGATGCTCGACGTCCACATCGCCCGCGGGGCATCGCTGACCATGGCCGCCATCGAGGTGCCGCTGGCGGAGTCGCGCCGGTTCGGGGTGATCGACGTGGACGAGGACAGCCGGCTCGTGGGGTTCGAGGAGAAGCCGGCCACCGCCCGGCCCACGCCGTGGAACGCGTCGGTGTGCCTGGGCTCGATGGGCATCTACATCTTCGACACCGAGGTGCTCGTGCGCGAGCTGATCCGCGACGCGGAGGAGCCGACCAGCCACGACTTCGGCAAGGACATCCTGCCCCGGCTCGTCGCGGGCGGCGAGCGCGTGTACGCCTACCTCTTCTGGGACGAGAACAAGAAGGAGTCCAAGTACTGGCGCGACGTGGGGACGCTCGACGCCTACTACGACGCGTCGATGGACCTGATCCAGGTCGACCCCGTCTTCAACCTCTACGACCCCGACTGGCCGCTGCGCACCTACCAGCCCCAGTTCCCGCCCGCCAAGTTCGTCTTCGACGAGGAGGGGCGGCGGGGCTTCGCCGTGCAGTCGCTCGTGTCCATGGGCTGCATCATCTCCGGGAGCAGCGTGCAGCGCTCGATCCTCTCGCCCGGCGCGCGCGTGCACTCCTACTGCGAGATCGAGGACTCGATACTGATGCCCAACACCACCGTCAACCGCCACTGCCGCGTCCGCAAGGCGATCGTCGACAGCGAGGTCAGCGTCCCGCGGGGAGCGGTGATCGGCTACGATGCCGCCGAGGACCGCCGGCGCCACACCGTCACCGAGAACGGCGTCGTGGTCGTGACCCAGGGTGAGGAGTGCTTCGTGGACGTGAACCGCACATGACGGGGATCGAGGCCGTCCACGCCCGGGAGATCCTGGACAGCCGGGGCAACCCCACGGTGGAGGTGGAGGTGACCCTGGAAGGGGGCGCCGTCGGCCGCGCGGCCGTGCCGTCCGGCGCCTCCACCGGCGAGCGCGAGGCGGTGGAGCTGCGCGACGGCGACAAGAAGCGCTACCTGGGCCGCGGCGTGCGGAAGGCGGTGGCGTCGGTGAACGACGCGCTGGCGGGGGAGGTCGTGGGGGAGGATGCGCTCGACCAGGCGCTCGTCGACCTCCTCATGATCGACCTCGACGGCAGCGGCAACAAGAGCCGCCTCGGCGCCAACGCGATCCTCGCCGTGTCCCTCGCGGTGGCGAAGGCGGCGGCCGAGGCGTGCGGCCTGCCCCTCTACCGCTACGTGGGGGGCGCCACCGCCCGCACCCTGCCCGTGCCCTTCATGAACATCGTCAACGGCGGCGCCCACGCCGACAACACGCTCGACCCCCAAGAGTTCATGATCGTGCCCCACGGCGCGCCGTCTTTCTCGGAGGCGCTTCGCTTCGGGACCGAGGTGTTCCACCACCTGAGGGCGATCCTGAAGAAGAAGGGGCTGTCCACCGCGGTGGGCGACGAGGGCGGGTTCGCGCCGGACGTCAAGTCGAGCGAGGAGGCGCTGGAGACCATCCTCGACGCCGTTCGCGCCGCGGGCTACAAGCCGGGCGCCCAGATCGCCCTGGCCCTGGACGTCGCGGCCAGCGAGCTGCACGAGGGCAAGAAGTACGTCTTCCGCAAGTCGGGGGGCGGCAGCAAGACGTCGGACCAGATGGTTGCGATGTACGAGAAGTGGGTGAAGGCCTACCCCATCGTCTCCATCGAGGACGGGATGGGGGAGAAGGACTGGGACGGCTGGAAGGCGCTCACCGAGACGCTCGGGGCGAAG
>Ga0114129_10009594_pt1 | contig 13807 bp, 12 predicted proteins | sample RhiMetdeltSRZDD1_FD_80071 | JGI IMG/M metagenome (GOLD analysis project Ga0114129, IMG submission 80071) | Populus rhizosphere microbial communities from Tennessee, USA - Rhizosphere MetaG P. deltoides SRZDD1 (version 2) (version 2) | ecosystem: Host-associated > Plants > Roots > Rhizosphere >...
ATCAGCGATCCGCCCCAGTTGAGGCCCTTGCCGGTCAGCGCGCCCGTGAATTCGTTGCGCACGCGCTTGTACTGTCCGAACAGGTAGCCGATCTCGCGTCCGCCGACGCCGATGTCGCCCGCCGGCACGTCGGTGTCGGGCCCGATGTGGCGCGCCAGCTCCGTCATGAAGCTCTGACAGAAGCGCATGACCTCGTTGTCGCTCTTCCCCTTCGGATCGAAATCGGATCCGCCTTTGCCGCCGCCCATCGGCAGCGTCGTCAGCGAGTTCTTGAGGACCTGCTCGAACGCGAGAAATTTCAGGATGCTCAGGTTGACCGACGGGTGGAAGCGGAGCCCGCCCTTGTACGGACCGATCGCGCTGCTCATCTCGACGCGGAAGCCGCGGTTGACCTGCGTCGTGCCGCGATCGTCCTGCCACGGCACGCGGAACATGATCACGCGCTCGGGCTCGACCATCCGCTCGAGGATTCGCGCCGACCGGTACTCGGGCCGCCGCTCGAGCACCAGGTCGAGCGACTCGACGACCTCCTGCACCGCCTGGTGAAACTCGGTCTCGCCCGGGTTCTTCGTCCTGACCTCCGCCATGAGGTCGCGCACATAGCCGGATCCGTGAACGTCGGCGACAAGCATACGAACGCCTCTCCTTGTGGTGGCCGAGCCTTCTATAGCATAGGTCTCGCACCGGAGATATCGGCCGCGAGGGGCACGGGCTTGACAACAGTTAAGCGTTCGCTTAACTTATAACCCGTGACGCCGCTCAGCGCGCACGCCGACGTCTTCCTGGCCATCGCCAACCCTGCGCGCCGCGCCATCCTCGATCGCCTTCGCGCCGGCGAGCAGCCGGTGCTGGCGCTCGCTGCCCCGTTCGACATGACGCTGCCGGCCGTGTCGCAGCAGCTTCGGATCCTGCGTCGCGCGGGGCTCGTGCGCGAGCGCCGCCACGGCCGCCAGCGGCTGTACCGGCTCAACCCCGAACCGCTGAAGCAGGTGCGCGAATGGATGCGGCCGTACGAGAGATTCTGGAGCCGCAAGCTTCGCGACCTTGGCGAGTATCTCGATAAGCACGGCACGCCCCGACGGCCGTCTGTGGAGGACTGATGCCGGCGATCTCGCTGCGCGCCACGTTTCCGCATCCGCCGGAGCGCGTCTGGTTCGCGCTGACCGACCGACGCGCGCTGACTGAATGGCTCATGCCGACGACGGATTTCGAGCCGCGGCTCGGACATCGCTTCCAGTTCCGCGTCGACAACCCGAGAGGCTGGAGCGCCATCGTCGATTGCGAAATCGTCGAGGTCGAGCCCCCGCGCCGGCTGGCGTATACGTGGAAGAGCGCGATTCCCGGCACCACGCGCGTCATGGATACTCGTGTGACGTGGACGCTCGAACCCGCGGGATCGGGGACCCTGCTGCGGCTCGAGCACGAGGGGTTCCGCTCCTCCCTCGGCGGCTTCATGCTCCGAAACTTCGCGCTGCGACCCGGATGGAATCGGATGGTCAAACGCCTGCTGCCGAAGGTCCTCGAACGCGTGGGCGACAACGGCGCGTTCGTGCCCGATCCCGTGATGGCGGCAGCGCGATGCCGGTAAAGGAGGAATGATCGATGGCCGCACGTTTTTCACATCCCGCACTGGTCGCCATGGCGCTCGCCGTCCGACTCGTCACGCAGGCAGCTACGCGATCCCGGCCGAGATGCTCGGTGGATTCCGTCGCGTCTGCAAAAACAACGAGACGACGGTGACCAACGGCGATCAGCTCGTGATGAAGGCGACGATCACGCTCGATCCGTCGCGAACGCCCAGGACGATCGATTACCACATGATTGAAGGTCCGCCGACAGGTCAGACGCAGCTCGGGATTTACGAGATCGGCGAGACCACGATCCGGTTCTCTTTCAGCCCGGTCGGTGCGCCGCGACCCGCCGATTTCACGAGCACGGTGGGCGATCGACGAACCGAGTCCGTGTGGAAGCCGCGTGCGGCACCGGCAGATCTTCAGCTGGTCACCCTGAACCCGACGAGGTCCTTGGCCTCGCCGGCCGGACTCGACACGGACAGTTCGAGCAGGTACTCGCCGGGCGCCAGGCCCGCGAGCGGCAGATCGCACCGATACACCGTGCCGCCCGACGGCCGCTCGATCGGCAGATCGCGCATCGTCTGACCCATGCGGCTCAGGAGCCGCGCGGCCACGCCTGGCGCGCCGCCCGGCGCGTAGGCATGGAAGCGGACGAGCAGCCGCTCGGTGCGGCTGAACTCGCGGGCCGCCACCGGCGCCGTGTCCGGATCGCCGTCCGCCGCGCGAAACTCGCGCGCGTTGCGCGTCCGGACGATCTCCGCCGTGCCGAGCGCGACGGGTCCGTTCAGATCGCGGATCGCGATCTCGCGGACGTCGGTATCGAGCAGCTGCGCCGCGGCGTCCTGGATCGCCATGCGCAGTCGCAGGCGGCCGGGCGGCACCTCGAACGCGGCGGCGCTGCCGGCGGCGACCGCGGCTTCGAACCCAGGTTGACCGTCGGGCGCGAGCACTTTCAGCTCGACGCGCGACGGCGCCGGCGGCCGCGACGAGTCGCCGGGCACGCGCGGCGCCGGCTCCCAGACGAACGTGACGCGCGTCTTCCCGTTCGCGCCGCGCGACACGCCGAACCACGGCCGGATGATCGTGCTGACGTGCCACGGCGCGTCGAACACACGCGCCGTCGGCGCGCCGGCGCCTGGCTCGCGCGATCGCGCGAGCATCTCGCGCGCCAGCGCCTCGTCGGGCCACAGCGCCCAGTACCCCTTCCGCGATCGCACGGCCAGCCCCGGCCGCTTCACCCGCACCTGCACGTCGCGGAACTTCCCATCGGCGGGATGGACCGAGCGATACGTCAGCAGGTAGTACGCGGTCGTGTCCGCGACCATCTGCCGCAGCGCGGCGTCGAGGCCAACGGGCGTCAGAAACGCGCGGCCGTCGGTCGCCTCGGCGAGCGTTCGGAGGACATCCTGCTCGGACGTCGAGGCGGTCGAGCCATCGTTGCCGCCGTCCGCGTCGCCGGGATCGCCGGGATCGACCGGATAGATCGAGACGTTGTAGCGATTCGCCGAACGGATCACCGTGTCGATGGTCGGCAGCGTCTCGAGGCCGCGCCGGCGCGCGAGACGACTCAGACCTTCGCTGACGAACACGACGGTCTTGCGCGTCTCGGTGAGGCGGCCGAGATGAACCGTGAGCGCGTTCAGCGCGGACGCGGCGACCTGCGTGCGCACCTGCGCGATGCGCGCCGGGTCGCCGGCGATGAAGCGCTGCTCGAACGGCGTGCGCGCGTCGAACTCGCCGCGCCGGCCCTGGAACGTCTCGATGGCGTGATGGATCAGCTCGCGATCGCGCGTCAGCCGGATCGTCAGCAGCGAATCGAGCGGCTTGAGGACGACGACGAGGTCGCGCGGGCTGAGGGCGGAGTCGACGAACCGCGCGAGCGTCTCGCGGACGCGAGTGGTCGCCGATCCTGCGCTGACGTGGTACTCGTCGAGAAACAGCGCGAACAGCCGCGTCGATTCCCGAGCGGCCTGCTCCTGCTCGTCGAACTCGGATCGGATCGGCGGCAGCGCCTCGCCGGCCGCGGTCCGAGGATCGACCTTGACGAACCGGACGGCGTCGAGCGACTGCGCGACGCCGTTCTCGAGGACCTCGAAGTCAGCCGCGGTCAGCGTGTCGACGAGCCGTCCGCGCGCGTCGGCGACGCTCACGTCGACGCGGACGACGGCCGGGCGTGGAGGCGCCGCGGCCAGGAGGCTGACCGCGGCCGCCGCGAGCAGCGTGCGCACGATCAGCCCGTCACGCGGAAGCCCACCAGTTCCTTCGCCTCCCCGCCCTCGCCGACAGCTTTGATCTCCAGCACGTATTCGCCGGGCGCCAGCCCGGCGAGCGGCAGATCGATCTGCTGCTCGAACTTCGACGTCGAGGAGGGAGCGACCGGGACGTCGCTCATCGCCTGGCCGCCGCGATTCAGCAGCTTCGCCGTGACGGTCGGCGACGATTCGCCCGGCCCGTACGCGGGCACGCGGACGAGCAGCCGATCGGTGCGCGGGAACTCACGCGCCGCGACCGGCAGCGCATCGCCGGCGGCTTTCAGCTGCTGGAAGTCGCGCATCGTGCGGGCGCGAAACAGCTTCGGCGTTCCGAGGCTCGTCTGCGGCGCGGACAGATCGGGAACGGTGATCTCGCGCGTCTCGGAGTCGATGACCTGATTCGGTCCGGCCTCGACCGACACACGCAGCTGTACCTTCCCCGGCGGCGCGTCGAAGCTGACGCTGGCCGGCTGGCGCGCCCCGGCTGCGGCGCCGGCCGGCGACGGCGCGGGCTGCGGCGGCGGCGCGACAGCGTCCGGCACGCGGCCACGGAACACCGCCGTGCCGTCGCTGCCCAACGCCATCAGCGACACGCGCGTCGGTTCCGGCAGGCGCGATTGCTCGCCCGGCGCTTTCGGCACCGGCTCCCAGACGAACGTCACCGTCGTCTTCCCGTTCTCGCCGCGCGACGTGCCAATCCACGTCCGAACCACGCGCGCGCGCTTCGGCGCCTCGACCGACGCGAGCGCCGTTTCGACCGGCTTCGGGAGCGCCGGCTTCGTCGGCGCAGCGGCCCGCGCGGCGTCTTCGGGCGTGTACGCCCAGTACCCTTTTCGCGCGCGGACCTGGACGCCCGGGCGCTTCACGCGCACCTTGATCTCGTGGAACTTCCCGTCGGTCGGCGCCTGCGAGGAGTTGTAGCCGAGCAGATAGTACGCGCTCGAGTCGCGGATGATCTGCTTCATGCCCCCGTCGAGATCGTTGCGGTTGACGATGGCGCGGCCGTCGCTGTTGTCGGCGAGCACGCGGAGCGTGTCCATCGTCGAGTTGAGCATCACCCGATCGGTCTCGAGGTTCACGCCTTCGTTGATGTCGTGCTCGAAGACCGCGAGCCCGCGCGGATCGACGGCGTAGATCGCGACGTTGTTGTGGTTCGCGGCGTCGTAGATCTCGCGCAGGTCGCTCTGCAGATCGACGTCGCTGAAGAAGCGCGCCCGATCTTCGTACGTATTGCCCACGCCCGCGCTCGGATCGCGCCGCGCAGGATTCCCGAGCCCCGGCATCGACGCAATCGGATCGCGCAGCTGCGGCGGCAGCATGTTCGTGTAGCCCTCGCTGACGAGAATGAGCGCCTTTCGCCCCTCCTTCAGCGACCCCATGTGGACGATGAGCGATCGGATGGCCGACAGCGACACCTGGTTGCGGATCTGCTCGACGACGTTCGCCGGATAGTTCGCGTACTGCTCCTCGAACTGGTTCTTCGGGATGTACTCGTACTTGCGGCCCGTGAACTGCTGCAGCCCGCGGATCACCGCGTCGTGGTTCCGCGTCATGCGCACCGACGACACCGTTTCGAGCGGGTACATGATCCCGATCATGTCCGACGGCCCGAGCTGCTGCCCGACGAAGCGCGCGAGCGGCTCGCGCACGAACAGGCTCGCGCCCTTGCGGACGTGGTAGTCGTCGAGAAACACCGCGAACAGCCGGACGTCGTCTTTGGCCGCTTCCGTTTCCTCGTCGTAGTCGGTGCGAATCGCGCGCGGCCGCTCGATCCCCGCCGCGGCGGAGCCGCCGTCCAGCTTGACCAGCTTGAACGTCTCGATCTTCTGCGGCTTGTTGTCCTCGCTGACCTCGAAGTCGCCGGTCTGCAGATCCGCAACGGCGTTGCCCTGCCGATCGGAGACGATCACGTCGACCCGCACGAAGTTGATCCCGGTGCGGAACGACGGCGGCTGCACGCCGGGCGCCGGCGTCGGCGAGGCCGGCGGGGTCTGCTGCGGCGGTTGGGGCGGCTGCTGGCCGCCGTGCGCAACGGCGCCGAGAAGGGCGAGGGCGAACGCCGCCGTGGCAAGATGCTTCGGGACCAGACCATCCATCCCCTAATCCTACCGCTTCGCCGCCTCGATAGTTCGCGCCGCACGCAAAAAGTGAGACCGCTCCGGCCTCACTCTGCTACGCTTCTTCCATCGTGGCGACGAATACCGAGCAGTCCAATCCCGCGCTGACCACGCTGTCCGAGGACGAAGCGCTGTTCCGCGACAGCGTCTACGAATTCGCGGATCGCGAGATCCGGCCGCTCGTGCGCGAGATGGACGAGCACGCGAAAATCCCGCGCCCGCTCGTCGACAAGCTGTTCGAGCTCGGCGTCATGGGGATCGAGGTCCCCGAAGCCTACGGAGGCGGCGGCGCCCGCTTCTTCCACGCCGTCCTCGCGGTCGAGGCGCTCTCCCGCGTCGATCCCTCGATCGGCGTCCTCGTGGACGTGCAGAACACGCTCGTCGTGAACGCGCTGCTGCGCTGGGGCAGCGACGATGTGAAGCGCCGCTATCTGCCGAGGCTGGCGTCGGGCACCATCGGCGCGTACGCCTTGTCGGAGGCCGGCTCGGGGAGCGACGCCTTCGCGCTGGCGACGCGCGCGGCAGAGCGCGACGGCGAGTGGCGGCTGACCGGCCGCAAGCTCTGGATCACCAACGGCAACGAAGCGGACCTCTTCATCGTCTTCGCGAACGTGAACCCCGAGGCCGGGTATCGCGGGATCACGGCGTTCCTCGTCGAGCGCGGCTTCGACGGGTTCACGGTCGGCAAGAAGGAAGACAAGCTGGGCATCCGCGCGAGCAGCACCTGCGAGCTCATCCTCGAGGAGTGCCGCGTGCCGCGCGCGAACGTGCTCGGCGAGGTCGGCAAGGGGTACAAGACGGCCATCGAGACGCTGAACGAGGGCCGGATCGGCATCGGCGCGCAGATGATCGGCCTCGCCCAGGGCGCGCTCGACCACACGATCGGCTACACCAGAGAGCGCCGGCAGTTCGGCAAGCCGATCGCAGAGTTCCAGGCCGTGCAGCACCAGATTGCGCGCGCCGCAACCGAGCTCGAGGCGGCGCGGCTGATGGTCTACAACGCGGCGCGGCTGCGCGACAACGGCCAGCCGTTCGTCGCAGAAGCGGCGATGTGCAAGATTTTCTCGTCCGAGGTGGCCGAGCGGGTGACGTCGCTCGCGATCAACCTGTTCGGCGGCTACGGCTTCGTCAAGGACTACCCGGTCGAGAAGCTGTGGCGCGACTCGAAGATCGGACAGATCTACGAGGGGACGTCGAACCTGCAGCTGCAGACGATCGCCAAGCACATCCTCGGTTGATGCGCGCGGGCGAGGTCGAGGAACGCAGCATCGAGTAGCCTACGCCGATGGACGACAGCAGCAGCGCGTATCTCAAGGACATCATCCGCACGTACCGCAACTACCTCGCGCTCGGCGAGAAGGCGATCGAACAGGTGCCCGACGACCGGCTGAACACCTCGATCGATCCCGACTCGAACAGCATCGCCGTCATCGTCAAGCACGTCGCCGGCAACCTGCGCTCGCGGTTCACCGATTTTCTGACGACCGACGGCGAGAAGCCGAATCGCAACCGCGATTCGGAGTTCGAGGTGCCGCAGCCGGCATCGCGCGAGCAGATCCTCGCGTGGTGGAGGACCGGGTTCGACGTCGCGCTCGGCGCCATCGACGCGCTGACGGCGGCCGATTTGAGCCGCACCGTGACGATCCGCGGCGAGCCGTTCCTCGTCGTCGAGGCGCTGAACCGGTCGGCGACGCACACGGCCTATCACGTCGGACAGATCGTGTACGTCGCGCGACACCTGGCGGCCGGCAGCTGGACGTCGCTCAGCATCCCCAAGGGCAAGTCGGCCGAGTACGCGAAAGGCTCCGTCAAGCGCGACGGCATCGTGCGGCCGGCGAAGGCGTAGCGACTACGTCGCCGGCGGCGAGGGCGTCAGTCCGTCGGCTTGCCCTCGAACAAGGGCTCCGTGGGCAGGGTTCTCGGGCCCTTGTCGTCGCACACCGCATAGTTGGAGGCGTACATCGACACGCCCGCGTGCTCGCCCCTCGCGTCGACAACGTAGAAGGTCAGGCCGAAGTTCGGCTGCCCCTTGTCGTTCAGCAGCCGCTTCTCGATCGTGTTCTTCGCCACGCGCCTGAGCGCGGCCATCCCCGCGTCCTTCGGATGCGCGCCGCGCCGCATCTCCTCGACGATGAAGAACGAGTTCAGGCCGTACAGGTTCGCTTCGCCGCGTCCCGTCGATCCCGCCGCGCCGACCTCCTGGTCGACGTAGAGTCCCGCGCCCAGAATCGGCGAGTCGCCGACGCGGCCGGGAATCTTCCACGAGAGCCCGCTCGTCGTCGTCACGCCGCATATCTCGCCCGTCGCGTTGACGCCGTCGCAGTTGATCGTGCCCCAGAGGTGCTCGGGATCGATCAGTCCCTCGCGGACCATCTCGAGCGCCGCCTGGTGCCACGCCTCGGCGCGCTTCTTCGGATCAAGGTAGTGGAGCGGATCGGTCTTGCGCTTCCACTCCAGCCACTTGCGGCGCGAGCTCTCGGTGTTGAGGTCGTCCTCAATCCTGATCCCCATGTTGCGCGCGAAGTCCTGCGCGCCTTTACCGACCAGCAGATGGTGATCGGTCATCTCCATCACCAGCTGCGCGACCTTCGACGGCGTCCGGACGCCCTCGATGCACGCGACGCCGCCGGCGCGCTTCTTCGGCCCGTGCATGCAGCACGAGTCGAGCTGCACCACGCCTTCGGCATTCGGCAATCCGCCGTACCCGACGCTTTCGTCGAGCGGATCGAGCTCGACGATATTGACGCCGGCAATCAGCGCGTCGAGGACGTCGGATCCGCCCGTCATCAGGTCGAACGCGGTCTGGACGCAGGTCTTCGGCCCGCCATTCTTGAACTTGTTGCCGTTGGCCGACGAGATCACGACGGGGCGGACCCCCGACGTTTTCACCGCCGGCGCCTGGAACGCCGTGACGGGTGCGGCGGCCGCGACGCCCGCCGCCGCGGTGGCCCTGACGAATTCACGCCGATTCAGCTTCGTGGTCATGAGTGTGCCCTCGAGCAAGGACGTGCGCGACCAATTCTATACAGCCGCGCGCAGGTGCGCGCAAATGTTCGAATTTGCCTACTGCCGCCGGCGGGGGCGGTCCGGTATACTTGCTCACTCAACACTTCTTACTGGGAGAGAGTCTATGAAGCGGCTGATCGTCTGGTCGGCGGCGCTCCTCGCGGTCGCGTGCGGTCTGACAGTGGTCGAGGCGCAGGAGCGCGAACGCGAGCGCGAGCGGGTGTATCCGACGGAACCCGTCGTGCGCATGCCGACGAAGACCATCTGGATGGGCGATCAGCTGTTCGACGCGAGCCCCGACGAGCCGGGACTGCCGCGCAGCCGCACCGAGGGTCAGCTGCTCGACAGCAACAACGTGACGGGCAACCAGAAGTTCGCCGGCTGGGAAGCCGGGATCGTGCCGGTGGAGTTCGCCGACGACATCCCGCCCTCGCGGCGCGATCAGTTCATGCGCGTCTGCAACGCGGGCTGGGGCGGCGCGGCGTACGTCAACTGCATCGACCGCACGAGCCAGAACGGCTACGTCCACGTCACGACGGCGTACGTCGATACGCCCGGCGGGTCGATCGACTCGTGCTACAGCTACATCGGCCAGTTCCGCCGGCAGACGCGCTACGAAGTCCATCTCGGTCCGGGCTGCTGGGCGGGCGACCGCAGCATCTACCACGAGCAAGGGCACATGTTCGGGTTCATCCACGAGCAGCAGCGCCCGGATCGCGACACCTACGTGTTCATCGACACGAGCAACATCGAGCCGAGCGAGATCGCCGCGAATTTCAACAGAGTGAACCTCGGCGATCCGGCGACGGGGCCCTACGATTTCCTGTCGGTGATGCACTATCGCCAGTACGCCTTCGCGGTCGATCCGAGCCGGCCGACGATCATCGCCCGATCCCCGTACACGTCGTTTCAGAACAGCATGGGGACAGCGAGCGCGCCGTCGCAGTACGACAAGGACGCGATCAATCACCTGTATCAGAACTACTTCCGGTACTTCACGTACACCCCGCTCATCCCCACGACGCGATTCAACCGGGACGATTTTCTCGACGCGATGGAGCGGCTGCACGCGTTGTACTACAGCCGGCTGGGCCTGATTCGCCCCGAAGGGCTGTCGCTCAACGGGAAGCCTGACTTCCTCGGCATCGCGACGTGGATCTTCGACATCTACCTCGGCGCGCGATCGCGCGGATTCGGGCAGGATCTGAGCTTCAACATCGTGATGACCGACGTGACGCGCAGCGACGAGTGGAAGGCGAAGCACCCGGGCTGGACCTCCGGCAGCCGCGATCCATTCACGCCGATCGTCAACTTCAGCCGCGCGGAGTTCTTGAACGTGCTGAACCAGCTCGATCGGTTCTACGCGGCGCCCGAAGGGCTGCAGCGGCCGAATGGGTTGTCGATCTACAACGGACCGGATTTCCTCGGGATCGCGACGTGGGTGTTCGACGTGTACCTGAACGAGCGCCTCGGGGGCGGCTCGCCCGATCTCGCCTGGACGCGCGTGGTGAACGCCATCCGCGCGACGGACGAGTGGAGGCGGAAACACTGACGTGCGCCGCTAGTTACCTGCGAGCACCTGCGCCGCGATGATCATGCGCTGCGCTTCCGACGTGCCCTGATAGATCTCCGTCGCTCGGACGTCGCGAAACAGGCGTTCGACGACGGAGCCCCGGCGGTAGCCGGCTGACGCGAGAATCTGCATCGCCTTGTCGGCAGCCTTGTGCGCCGCTTCCGACGCCGCGAGCTTGGCCATCGACGCTTCGAGCGTGCTGCGCTCCTGCCGATCCTTGGCGGCCGCCGCCTTCAGCGTCAGCATTCGCGCCGCGTCGAGCTCGGTCGCCATGTCGGCCAGCATCCACTGGATCGCCTGATAGTTCGCGATCGGCTGCCCGAAGGTCTCGCGCGTCCTGGCGTACGCGATGGCTTCGTCGAGCGCCGCCTGTCCGATGCCGAGCGCCTGCGCCGCGATCGCGACGCGCCCGCCCTGCAGCGCCCACATCGCGAGGCGGAATCCCTGGTCGACCGATCCGAGCACCTGGTCGTCGCCGACCTCGACGTCGAGATCGAGATCCATGCACCCGAGGCCGCGCACGCCGAGCGAATCGGCGCGGGCGGTCCGCCTGATTCCGGCCGCGTCCATCGGGATGAGAAACGCGGTGACGCCCTGCCCGCGCAGCCCCGGCCGGGTCGCAGCGAACACGATCGCGACCGCCGCGGCATCGGCATTGGCCACCCAGACCTTGCGGCCGGTAAGGCGGTAGCCGCTGCCGCGCCGCACCGCCTTCGCCTGCTGATTGGCGGCGTCGGTCCCCGCGTCCGGCTCCGACAGGGCGAAGGCGCCGATCGCCTCGCCGCTCGCCAGCCGGCGCAGCCATCGCTCCTTGTGCGGCGCGCGGCCCGCGTGCGCGATGACGTCCGCGACGAGCGAGTTGGTGACCGTCAGCGCGACCGCCACCGTTGCACTCGCGCGCGCGATCGCCTCGATCGCGAGCGCGTAGCTGATGCAGTCGCGGCCCAGGCCGCCCCAGCTCTGCGGGATCGTCACGCCGAGCAGTCCGCGGCCCCCCGCCGCGCGCATGACGTCGAGCGGATACTCACCGGATTCATCGATCGCCGCCGCCCGCGGCGCGACGACGTCGCGCGCGAACTCCTCGATGGACTCCTTGAACGCGCGCTGCTCGGCGGTCAGCTCGAGAATCATCTTTTTTACCTTGCGCATAGGGCCCCACCCCCATGCGCCTGTACCTCGCGCGCTCTCGCGCGCTCGGCAATGGCTGCGACGTTACTTCGCCCTACGCGCTCGCTTCACTCGCGCGCTTCCTCAACGCTCCTCTGCGGACAATCGCTCGAAGATCGGCCGCAGCCGCCTGGCCGTTTCTCCGAGCTCCTCGGGGAGCACGCGGACGTTCCCGACGACCGACATGAAGTTGGTGTCGCCCGTCCAGCGCGGGACGAGATGAATGTGCAGATGATCGACGATGCCGGCGCCGGCCGGGCGTCCCAGGTTGATGCCGACGTTGATCCCCTGCGGCTTGTACGCTTCGGCGAGCGCCATTTCCGCATGCCGCGTGAAGCGCATCAGCTCCGCGAGCTCCTGCGGCGTCGACGCGCGCAGGGTCGCGACATGGCGGTTGGGCACCACCATCAGATGGCCGCTGTTGTACGGATACAGATTGAGGAGGACGTAGCTGAGCTCGCCGCGAATGAGGGTCAGATCGTCACGCTGCGGCTGGCCGTCGACGTCGCAGAAGATGCACCCTTCAGCGGTCTCCGTGCCGGTCACGTAGGCAAGCCTCCACGGCGACCACAGGCGTTCCATGCGGAGCGGCGCAGGTGAAAAATCGGAAGTCAGAAAGTCGAACGTACGTCCGACTTCCGCCTTGCGGGTTCTCAGACAGCCAGTGCGCCCGGAGGCAGCGAGCCGTCGCTCGTCGGCGCCGCCGCCGGCGCGACGGGCTCCTTGTTGATCAGCTCCTTGAGCTCCTTGCCCGGCTTGAAGTACGGCACTTTCTTCGGCGGCACGTCCACCTTGTCGCCCGTCTTCGGGTTGCGACCCTTGCGCGGCTCGCGCTTGCGCAGGCGGAAGCTCCCGAAGCCCCGCAGCTCGATCTTCTCGCCGCGGTGCAGCGCATCGATGATGCTCTTGAACACCGTATCGACGATGACCTCGGAGTGCTTCTTGGTCAGATCCGACACGCGCGAGACTTCCTCGACGAGCTCCGCCTTGGTCATGCTGCCGTTCGTCATTACTGAACTCCTGTCGGGATTTCCGTCACCTGTTGCGGAAGTGATCCCCGAGCGTCGCGGCGCCGTCGCCGGCGCTCTCCTGGTACGCCTCCCAATCGGCCCGGAACTCGTCCGACTTCAGCGCGCGGATCGACAGGCCGATCTTCCGTTCGTCCGGAGCGAGCTTGATGATCTTCATCGGGTAGGTCTCGCCCACCTTCAGATCGATCTTCTCCTCCTTCCCGCCGTGCCGCGTGTCATCGAACTCGGACACGTGAATCAGCCCTTCGATGCCCTCGTCGAGCTCGACGAACGCGCCGAAGTTCGTCATGCGCACGACCTTGCCCTCGATCGTGTCGCCGACGTGGTGCCGCGTGAAGAAGTCGTCCCAGATGTCGGTGGCGAGCTGCTTCAACCCGAGCGACAGCCGCTGGTTCTCGGCGTCGATGTTGAGCACCATCGCCTCGACGACGTCGCCCTTCTTGATCACTTCCGACGGGTGCTTGATCCGCTTGCTCCACGACATGTCGGAGATGTGGATCAGGCCGTCGATGTCGTCCTCGACCTCGACGAACGCGCCGAACTCGGTGAGGTTGCGGACCTTGCCGGTGATCTTCGATCCGACCGGATATTTCTCGGCCAGGTCGTTCCAGGGGTTGCTCTCGACCTGCTTGAGGCCCAGCGAAATCCGCCGCGCGGTCGGATCCACGCCGAGCACCATCGCGTCGACCGTGTCGCCGACGTTCAGGATCTTCGACGGGTGCTTCACGCGCTTGCTCCACGACATCTCGCTGACGTGGATCAGCCCCTCGACGCCCGCCTCGAGCTCGATGAACGCGCCGTAGTCCGTGAGGCTCACCACCTTGCCGCTGACGCGCGCGCCGACCGGATAGCGATCCATCACGTTCGCCCACGGATCGGTGATGAGCTGCTTGTGGCCCAGCGAGACGCGCTCGGTCGCCGGATCGTACTTGAGCACGGTCACGTCGATCTCGTCGTTCACCTTGAACAGCTCCGAGGGATGGCCGACGCGGCCCCACGACATATCCGTGATGTGCAGCAGGCCGTCGATGCCGCCGAGATCGATGAACGCGCCGTAGTCGGTGATGTTCTTGACGACGCCCTTGAG
>Ga0114129_10009595_pt1 | contig 13806 bp, 9 predicted proteins | sample RhiMetdeltSRZDD1_FD_80071 | JGI IMG/M metagenome (GOLD analysis project Ga0114129, IMG submission 80071) | Populus rhizosphere microbial communities from Tennessee, USA - Rhizosphere MetaG P. deltoides SRZDD1 (version 2) (version 2) | ecosystem: Host-associated > Plants > Roots > Rhizosphere >...
GAGAGCCTCGCAGCGCGGCGTTCGAGACCCTGACGCTCATCAGGTGATCGACGTCCTTGTATGGAAAGGGATCGAGGATCACGGCGTGTACCACGCTGTAGATGACCGTCACCGCCATGATCCCCGTGGCGAGGGACGCAACGGCGACCAGCGTGAACCCGGGACTCTTCCCGAGACTGCGCGCACCGAAGTGGACGTCGCGCAGCAACTGCTCGAGCCAGGTCAGCATACGCACCTTCTACCTTCATTCTTACCGAAGCGCAACCATCGGATCGACGGCGCTCCTTTCTCCTTCGACTGCGCATCTGGGTGCGTATAGCTTTCCAGATGAAACGACACTGACCGGGTTGTCGGATTATCCGTTGAAGCCTGAGTGCGTGCCGGCGAAATGACGTGCGGGTTCAGCGCTTGGCGAGCTTGCTCTTGGCCGCACGCGCGGGAGCGGACGGAGGTGGCGGCAGCCCGACGGTTACTGCATCCAGGAAACGTTCGACGGAATAGAGAACGATCTGGCCGCAGGGGCCGTCGAAGCTGCGGTCGCAGCCGTGAGTCGCCCAGGGCAAGCCGACGTACATGTGCTTCACGTTGGCTTGCCGCAAGCGATCGTCGAGGCGCGCGCTCTGGTCGGCGTGGATCGTCTGGTCGCGCAGGCCGTGGATCAGCAGCGTCGGCGGAGACGTTGCACTGACGAAATTGACGGGCGAGGCGGCGAAGTATGCTTCGTCCGCGCGGGCGGGAGAGCCGCCGAGATATCCCTCGAGCGTCGCGTGCGTGGTGCGCAGCGACGGCGGCGCGGGATGATCGTATTCGAATCGAAGATCGCTCAGACCGTAGATCGACACGACGCCGCGAATCGCCGGTTCGTTTGCGGTGTAAGCGGCGAGCAGCGCAAGCGCGGCCCCTTCGCCCCGGCCGATCAGCGCGATCCTCGTCGGATCCACACCCAGTTCGATCGCATGCGTCTGCACGTATGCAATCGTCATCAACACATCGTCGCGCTGGGCGGGAAAGCGCCATCGTGGAGCGGCACGAACCTCCGGGGACACAACGACGTAGTCGCGGCTGGCGAGATACGCGTTGAGCGCCATGAATTCTTTGTCGCCCTGCTTCGCGGCGGGAGGAGAGATCACGATGACGGCCGGTGCGCGATCGCCGACGTACCCGGGATGATAGATGTCCAGCGTGAGTTTCTCGTCGCCGTAGGTTGCGTACGGACGCTGATCGAAGCGAATCGCGGGGACGTCCAATGGCTTGATGAGCTCCTGCAGCACGAACGCCTGCGCGCGAGGATCGCCGGAAAAGTTCGAACGGACGCGGCGCTCGGTTCCAAACCGGGCATCGAAATCGCGCTGCACGTCGGCGCCAAGCAGGTGCGCGCGGAGGATCGGAAGCAGCAGCAGCGGAATCGCGCAAAGACTGAGAAGCGCACCGGTGCGCCCGACCCGCGTCTGACCGCGCGTCGAAATCAGCGGGAAGACCGCGGCGAGCGCGAGCCAGTAGCCGTACTCCGTCGCCGCCAGATTCGCGGCCCACAGCGTCCGGTTTGATGCGGGGAGGGCGGTGACGGCTCCCAGGGCGAGCAGGACCGCACCGCTGACAAATCGCAGAAGGTCACGCATGGCGAACTTCGCCCGTGGCGCAAGGAGAATGCCAGAGCCTTAATGCTTTGAATTGTTCAAGATCGCGCAGCCGCGGTCGGATCCGACACACCTGAATTGTGATCGTGCGCGCAAATGGGGACAACCTGCGGCCCGCTAGCTCTCGAGCACTTCGCGGACTTTATTCGCGAGCGTGGACGGCGTGAACGGCTTCTGAAGGAAGTGTTCCGCGATGGAACGATCCGCCTCGTTCAGCGCCGGATGGTCGGCGTAACCGGACATCAGCAACACCTTCACGTTGCCGCGAACGCGCCGGAGCGCGCGAGCCAGTTCGGGCCCGTTGCCGTTGGGCATGACGACATCGGTTACCAGCAGGTGCACAGGCCCGTCATACGACGCGCTCCACTCGATTGCTGCTTCTGGATCCGGACACGCGAAGACCGAGTAGCCGCGCCGCCGCAGCACCGTCGTGAGCAGCGTCCGCGCGGACCGCTCGTCTTCGACGACGAGGATCGTTTCGGTTCCCCCTTCCGCCGCGCGCGCCGTGCGGCCCGCCGCTGCGACGAGCGCCTGATCCGTGTGAGGAAGAATGATCGTGAAGCACGCGCCGCGGCCGGGTTCGCTCGTCACATGAATGTCGCCGCCGCTCTGCTTCAGGATTCCGTACACCGTGGCGAGGCCCAGGCCGGTTCCCGTGCGACCCTTCGTCGTGAAAAACGGCTCGAACACGCGAGTGCACGTCTCACGATCCATGCCGACACCATTGTCGGTGACCGACAGGGTCGCGTATCGGCCGGGCGTGACACCGGAGTACGGGGAGCGGGACGGCTCGGTCACTTCGAGATTCCTGGTCTCGATTGTCAGGATGCCGCCATCGGGCATCGCGTCGCGCGCGTTCACGACGAGATTCAGCAGCACCTGATCGAATTGACCTCTGTCGATCAGCACGGTTCCGAGATCGGGCGCGAGGACGGACGTCAGCGCGATGTCCTCCCCCAGAATGCGCCTCAACATCCGCTGCAGATTTCTGACCAGCTCGTTCAGATCGCTTGGCCGGGGCTGGAGGACCTGCCGCCGGCTGAACGCCAGGAGCTGGGATGTCAACTGCGTGGCGCGCTCGGCCGCGCCTTTGACTTCGCGGAGCGAGTCCCGACCGCCGCCCGACACTTCGCTCTCCAGTTCCTCGAGGTAGCCGACGATCACCGTGAGCAGATTGTTGAAGTCGTGCGCGATTCCACCGGCCAGCCGTCCGACGGCATCCATCTTTTGTACTTGCCGGAGCTCGTCCTGCAAGCGCTGCACCGCGGAGAGATCCCTCGCGACCCCGATCACGCCGACGATCTCTCCCTTGGCATTGCGGTACGGCGCTTTCGTCACGAGAAACCGCCAGGTGCCGCCCAGCCCCGGTCCGTCGGCCTCATAGGTGACGGCCTTGCCGTCGCGCAGGACCTCTTCTTCGTATTGGGTCAGGCGCTGCGCGAGGTCCGGCGTCGCCAATTCGAAGATCGTCTTGCCGACGATCTCGGACGAGGGGCGCCCCACGATCTTCGCGCCCGCGCTGTTCATCAACAGATACTGACCCTGGAGGTTCTTCACGAAGACGGGATCGCTGGATCCTTCGACGACGGCTTCGAACAGGTTCAGGGTTTCGCGAACCCCGTGCTGCGCGTCGCGCAGGGCGAATTCCACTTCCTTCAAATGCGTGATGTCATCGAACGTCGTGAAGACTTCGTGCGGCTCGGCCTCGCCGTCACGGAACCGGGGGACGGCATTGACGGCAATCCACCGTTGGCGGTTTTCCGCGGCGTTGAAAACGCCCATGAGCACGTCGTTGACTTCTTTACCGGTCCGAAGCGCAACGGTGGAGGGATACTCATCAGGCGGGAAGTCGGATCCATCCTCACGAAAGAGCCGCCAGCGCGGATCGACCGACGCCCGACCTTGCATCTGGTCCAACGTCAGCCCAAGAATGCGCTCGGCCGATCGATTCGCCAGCACAACCGCTCCCTGGCGATCGACGTAGACCACGCCCTGCGCCATCCGATCGAACAACGCCGCCAGCCGCGTCGCGTCAGCGTGCGGCCGGGCCTCGGAAACCGTGTGGCTCTGAAACATCGGGCCACAGCATAACGCAAGGGGTCGGGCCACGGGTGTCGGAGGTCGTCCGTCATCCAATTCCCAAACTTATCGTCGCCGTGTAACCGCTCGACGTGTTGCCGGTCAGCGTTGCCATCTCGTTCGTCGTGCCGTCCGAGAACACATTGTCCGTGCTGTTGCGGGTGGGGTTCTGGCCTTTTGATGCATACACTCCCGTCGCGTAGACCGCCGCGCTGACGTCTTCGGGAAATGCAATCTGCGTCGTCTTGACCAGAGTGCCCGAACGCCACATTTCTGTCATACGCGCGAGCTTGTTACCATCAATAGAGACGCATGCGCATCGCTCTTGCCCAGATCAATCCCACCAGCGGAGACATTGCCGGAAATGCCTCCAGGATCATGGAGGCCATCTCTGCAGCCGCCGCCAGGGGCGCCGATCTCGTGGTGACCCCCGAAATGGCGCTTCCGGGCTACTGCATTGGAGATCTCGTCGAGAACGCCGCGTTTCTCGCGGCGAACGAGCGCGCGATGCAGGCGATTGCGGCGGAGTCGCGCGGCATCACGACCGTCGTCGGTTTCGTGGATTTCGATCCATCGGCGCGGAACGACAACGGCACGATCCGCAAGTACAACGCGGCCGCAGTGGTTCGCGACGGCAAGGTGCTGCAGCGCGCGCGCAAGACGCTGCTGCCGAACTATCGCTACTTCGACGACAAGCGGTATTTCACGCCCGGCGAGCGCCGCGATCCCGTCGACGTTGCGGCCGGCAGCGGAACCGCACGCATCGGCGTGTCGATCTGCGAGGACATGTGGGACGAGTTCTACGACGTGAAGCCCCTGACGGAGCTGGTCGTAAAGGGGGCCGGGATCGTGCTGAACCTCAACGCGTCGCCGTTCTATCCGGGGAAGCGCCACATCAGAGAAAGGTTGATCCTCGAGCACGTGCGTGCGCTCGGGAAGCCACTGGTTTACGTCAATACCGTCGGCGCGGCCGACAACGGCAAGAACATCATTCCCTTCGACGGCGAGTCGCTGGTGTACGACGCGGAGGGGCGATTGATCGCGCTCGGCCGCCAGTTCGCCGAGGACCTGGTCGTCGTCGACGTCGGAGCGAGCGCACCGCCTCAGCCTGCGGTCGCGCTTCCGCCCATCGATCGCGATCGCGAGATGTACGAGGCGCTCGTGATGGCGCTGCGCGACTACATGCGCAAAACCGGCTTCACCCGCGCCATCGTCGCGATTTCTGGCGGGATCGACTCGGCGCTGGCGCTGGCGATCGCCGTCGACGCCCTGGGCGCGGGCCAGGTGTCGGCCTACAACATGCCGTCGCGATTCAACACGGAGATGACGAGATCGATTGCTGCGCGGCTGGCGTCGGCCTTCGGCGTTCGCTACGGCGTGATCCCGATCGAGAAGATCGACGAGGACGTTCGAGGTGTCTTCGAGGCGCACGCACACCCAATCGCCCGGGACATCACCAGGGAAAACCTGCAGGCGAGGATCCGCGGGCTTCTGATGATGGCCGAGTCGAACGACACGGGAGCGCTGCTCATTTCGTGCGGCAACGAAACGGAGATCGCGCTCGGCTACGCGACGCTCTACGGCGACATGTGCGGCGGCATCTCGCTTATCGGCGATCTGTCGAAGTCGGACGTCTACCGCCTGGCGCGCCACGTGAATCGACAGCACGGCGCTGAAATGATTCCGGAAGAGGCGTTTCGGATTACACCGTCCGCGGAGCTCGCCGCCGGCCAGTTCGATCCCTTCGACTACTCGGTCGTGTCTCCGATCGTCGGGGAATTCGTCGAGCACCAGGCCAACCCGGAGCAGCTGGTCGCGCTCTTCGAACGCCGGGCGCTCGACCCGGTCAGGTTCGCTCCGGACGACAAGGGACTCACCGTCTACGACAAATACACGGTGGAGTCGTTTCGAACGCTCGTCTGCGACACGTCCCGGCGCCTGCGACGATCGGTCTACAAGCGTCTTCAGGGACCGCCCATCGTTGTCGTCAGCGAGCGCGCATTCGGCTTCGACTTGCGCGAGACAATCATCAACAACTGGGAGGGCTAATCACAAATTAATCAGAGCAAAAGCGCTTCGACGCGGTGAGCGTGGACCATTTCTTCGCACGGCGACCAGGCGAAGATCGTGAAACGTCCGTCCTGTGACGCGACCAGCGCGACGGCGTGGCGCTGGTCGTGGACGAATTGCGCGGCGGAGAAATGGCGCGTGCCGCCAAGCTCCGTCGGATGGACGACGGCGGCTTGTCCTCCTTCGATGGGTTCCGTCACGGTGACCTGCTCGACCTGCGGGGATCCACGCCGACGAGCGATCTTGGCGCCATACGCCAGGAGATCGTATGTGTCGGTTATCAGACAAGCGCCGTCGACGGCGGTCAGGCCGGCCACCATTTCGACGGTGCGCGCCAGGTCGTCCTGCCATCCGCGCTCTTCTCTATGTTCCATGCCGTGACGCATCAGCTCGGAGAGTCCGGAAAACGGCGGTGACAACGCGTATGGAATGGGCGTCACGATCGATTCGCGCCAGGTGTCCGTGCCGGCCGGCACGACCAGCAGCAGCCCGCCACGGCCGTGCGCGCGCATGGAAACCGACAGCTGCACGAGCACGTTGACCGAATCTCCCCAGGATGCGGGCGAGTCGAACCCGAGCAGCGACGTCAGCAGCGAGGGACAATCCGGCAGGCTCGACGCCTGTTCATCGACGATCTTGATCTGCTCGCCTTCGAGCACCGCGACGTTGGCGTACTTGGTCTGATCGCTGCCGCGCTGCTGCTTGACGACCAGCAGGCCGGGAGCGGCGACCTCGAGCACGAGACAGTATCTCGGGAGCGTTCGCGTCGTGCCCCACACGACCAGGTTGTCGTGGTCGTCGTACCACACGCCGAGATGGATGCCGGGCCGCTCGACCGCGGGCGCGACGCGCGCCAGCAACGCGGGCAGCAGCGGCATCGGACGCTCGAAGAGTAGGCGCTGTTTCGAGAGCTCCGGAGGAACCATCGCGAGCGAGACCTTCGGCACGTAGGCCTCTTCGCGGCGCAGGCTCGTCCAGAAAGCCGCCTCGACGATCGCCTCGATGGACACAACGTCCGGCAGCGGTGCCAGCGCGTCGGTTGCGGTCTGGCGCGCAGCCTCGTGGTACCGGGCGAGCCGGTCCCGCACGCGGTGCGCCAGATCCTGCCTGGCCGGGTAGGTGCCGTACGCCATAATTGATCTTATACATGACACGCCCTCGACTGCTGCTCGCCGCGGGCCTCCTCCTCGGCATCGTCGCCGTCGCCGCCATGGTTCGGTATACGGGCGGCGTCGAGCGCGAGCTCATGAACGCGAGCGCGGCGGGCACGACGGTCAGGCTGCTGCGGGAGCGCATTCCCGTCGAACCATTCGCGGCCCCCGATCTCAGCGGGCGCACGGTGTCGACCCGGGACTTCAAGGGCAAGGTCATCCTCGTGAATTTCTGGGCCACCTGGTGCCCGCCCTGCCGCCAGGAGATTCCCGATCTGGTCGCGCTGCAGGACAAATACAAGGACCAGCTTCAGATCATCGGCATCTCGCAGGACTCGGGACCGCCGGAGCGGGTCCTGCAGTTCGCGCGGGCCTTCCACATCAACTATCCGATCGTGATGAGCACCCCCGACATCGAACGCCTGTTCCCGAACGTCTACGCGCTGCCGACGTCGTTCCTCATCGATCGAGACGGCCGGATCGCGCAGAAGCACATCGGCCTGCTGAACGCGTCGCTGACTGAAATCGAAACGCGCGCGCTGGCGGGGCTCGATGTCAACGCCCGCATCGAGCTCTCCGAGGACGAGGACAAGGTGCGACTTCAGAACGCGGCACAGGCCAACAAGATCCCCGGCATCGACCTCGCGCCGCTCGACCCCGAGAAGAAAGGCGTCGCGCTTCAGCAGCTCAACTCCGAGCACTGCACGTGCGGCTGCGGCCTGACGGTCGCCCAATGCCGCGTGGACGATCCCAGTTGCACGGTCAGCCTCCCTCTCGCCCAGGAGATCGTGAAGAAGATCCAGGGGGGGTGACATCGAATTGCAGATTGCAGATTGCAGATTGCAGATTGCCGAGCTCCGACCTCCGATACAGTAAGATTCCCCGCATGCCACGAACAGTTTCATTCGTTTTTCTGGCCACCGCTCTGTTCACGATCTCGCTCGCATCGCCGTACGCGGCGCAAGGACCCGCGGGGCGGCCGGCTGCGGGCGCGGCGCAGCCGCCGGGCCGAACGCAGTCGATCGACGAGCGCACCGCAGGGATGCAGAAGCTCGATGGCTATCTGCCGCTGTACTGGGACGACAAGACCGGCTCGTTGTGGATGGAGATCAACAAATTCGAGACCGAGATGCTCTACGCGACGGGGCTCACCGCGGGCCTCGGATCGAACGACATCGGGCTCGATCGCGGCCAAGCGGGCGCCGGGCGAGTCGTCGCGTTTCAGCGCATCGGTCCGCGCGTGCTGATGGTCCAGCCGAACTACACCTTTCGGGCGAACACGACGAATCCAGACGAACGGCGGGCGGTCGAGGACGCATTCGCGAAATCCGTCATCTGGGGTTTCTCCGTCGGCGCGGAGACCGACGGCCGCGTGCTGGTCGACGCGACCGACTTCTTCCTCCGCGACGCGCACAACGCGATTCCGCGGCTGCGCCCAGGCACCTTCCGCGTCGACCGAACGCGCAGCGCGATCGACATGCCGTCGACGAAAGCCTTCCCGAAGAACACGGAAGTCGACGTCATCCTGACGTTCGTCAACGAGGCGGCCGGAGGAGGCGGACGCGGCGGCGGCGGCGGCGGTCCAGCGCAGGGACCGCCCTCTGTTGGATCGTCGATCCCGACGGGCGAGGGCGGAGGCGTCGGGATGTTCTCGGGAACGGTCGCGAGCGTGACGCCGTCAGCGGACGCCGTGACCTTGCGCGAGCATCACACGTTCGCAGAGCTGCCCGACAACAACTACAAACCGCGCTACGACGATCCGAGGGCAGGCTACGGCGGCCTGCAGTACGTCGACTACTCCGCGCCGCTCGGCACGCCGATCGTTCAGCGCTCCATCCGCCGTCATCGACTCCAGAAAGTGGATCCATCGGCGCGCGTGAGCGATGCGGTGAAGCCAATCGTGTACTACGTCGATCGCGGGACTCCGGAGCCCACTCGATCCGCGTTGCTCGAGGGAGCCCGCTGGTGGAACCAGGCCTTCGAGGCCGCGGGCTACCGGAATGCCTTCCGCGTCGAGCTGCTGCCCGAAGGCGCCGATCCCATGGACATCCGCTACAACATGATCAATTGGGTGCACCGTTCGACTCGCGGCTGGAGCTCGGGCGCCACGATCTCGGACCCGCGCACGGGCGAGATCATGAAGGCGACGGTGACCCTCGGGTCGCTGCGCGATCGCCAGGACTACCTGATCTTCGAAGGACTGCTCGCGCCGTACAAAACCGGAACCGAGAATCCGGCGGTGCTCACGCAAACCGCGATGGCCCGGCTCCGTCAACTGGCGGCGCACGAGGTCGGCCACACGCTGGGTCTCGGTCATGAGTACTACGACAGCGCAAGGGGGCGGATCTCGGTCATGGACTACCCGCATCCGCTCGAAAAGCTGCGCGACGATGGGACGATCGATTTGTCGGACGCCTACGCCGTCGGCATCGGCGAGTGGGACAAGGTGGCCATCGCCTATGGCTACCAGGATTTTCCGAAAGGCACCGACGAAGCGGCCGCGCTTCGCAAGATCCTCGATGATGCGTGGGGACAGGATCTGCGCTACATGACCAACCAGGACACTGACTCTAACCCGAAAGTCGATCAGTGGGCCAACGGGACCGATGCGGCAGCCGAGCTGAATCGCATCATGAAGATTCGGCGCGCGGCCCTCGATCGCTTCGACGAAACGGTGATCAGGAAAGACCAGCCGATGGCCACCATCGAAGAAGCGCTCGTGCCGCTGTACATGTATCACCGCTACTCGGTCGAAGCCGCTGCGTCCGCCGTCGGTGGCCTCGACTACATCTACGCGATGCGCGGAGATGGACGAACGCCCGTCAAACCCGTCGCGGCCTCGGTGCAGCGGGCGGCGCTCGAGGCGCTCGCGGCAACGTTGAAGCCTTCCGAGCTGGCGGTGCCCAAGAACGCGATCGACAAGATCCCGCCGCGGCCATCCGGCTACGGACGGCACCGGGAGCTCTTCGCGCGCTACACGGGCGACGGGTTCGATCCAATCAGCCCAGCGGCGATTGCCGCCGACGTCACGATCGGCTTCACGCTGCAGCCCGATCGCGCGTCGCGGATGGTGACGCAGCACGCAATGGATCCCACGCTGCCAGGGCTCGACGAGGTCATCGCGCGTCTGAGGAAGGCGACGTTTGGAGCCGAGGCGGCCACGCCCTACGAACGAGAGATTCGCCGCGCCACGTCCCGCGCGCTCGTCGAGCGGCTCATGTGGCTCGCGGGAGGCGCGCCCATGCCGCAGGTTCGGGCGATTGCCTCGGACGCCCTGGCGCAGCTTCACACGAACGCGGGCCTTACGGAGGCGCTCCCCGAAGACCGCGCGGCGCACACGCTGATCTCGGCGGACATCAAACGCTTCCTCGAGCGCCCCGCCGAACCGATCAAATCCCCGGTGACCGCGGACGCTCCCCCGGGTGCGCCGATCGGCGACTTCCCGCTCGACTGGCTCGCTCCCGCACCGTGGGTGATCCGGTAGGACATCAACCGCGCATTTCTATTTCCGTCAGCAGCGGGCAATGGTCTGATGCTTCTCGCGTCTCGGGGATGGTCACAACGTCGCACGCCGTGACGCGCTCGAGGTGTCCGGCCGGGACGAACACGTAGTCCAGACGGACGTGCGGGTTCCACGTTGGAAACGTCAAGCCCGGATTGCCGGGATGTCGTGACCGGAAGGCGTCGGCATAGCCGGCGTCGAGGACGATCTTGATCGTGCGGAACCGCACGCGGCCACCGCTCATCCACACGAGCGCGCGGAGGCGCCCTGGAAGCTGACGGACGTCGAGCAGCTCGCCCGGCGCAAGCGTGTTGAAGTCCCCGACCAGCGCGTGAAATCCAGTCTGATGGCGCGCGATGCTTCGAAGCAGCGCGCGCAGCTCGAACGCGCGTCGCCGCTCGGTCCATGCGGCATGGACGGCGCTGAGATGCACGCCAAAGACGCGGAACGACGTTCCCTTCGGCACGACTTCCAGGAACGCGTGCCGCGATAATCGGGGGCGATGCCACTCGTAATGCTCGACGGCGAGACGGCTCATGAACGCGAGCGACTGTCTGGGCACTGACGCGAAGTGCGGCATCCCGGTTCCGTTCGCGAGCCGTTCGACGACCGCCGGGCGCGTCGCCTCCTGCAGGATGACGACATCGGGCGCGCAGTGCGCGATGACGTGCTGCAGCGCTTCCTCCCGGCCGCGGCCGCCGTGCTTGATGTTGTAGCTGAGAAGCCTGATCGTCACTCGATGTCGGGTTTTTCCACGAGGGTCAAGTACGGCTGCCCCATTACCTCGCCGCGAAGATACATGACGAAGTCCCTCGTCGCCTGGATGTTCACGGGCCGGCGCACGATCGCCATCAGTTTCTCCCGCAGCGGGACGAGAGCGGGAGCGATATCGGGATCGTCGTCGCTCAGCGGCCGCGAGTGCACGCCCGGCACGAAGAATCCGGTGACCTTGAAGAACTCGAGCGCGCGATCTCCAACCAGCGTCACGTCGAGGTCGCTCGTGCCCGGACCCTCCGAATCGAATGGCGCGCCATCCTTCCAGCGCGCGCCCGTCACGGCGCTGCCGCGCAGGACGACGCCCGTGTTCTCGGGAACGACATCTTTGATGAGCTGGACGAAGAAGCCGAGCCGCGCGGGATCGCCATCGAACGCCAGCCGGATCACGTTGTCGCGCTTTTCCTGCTCGGTGAGCTCGGATTCTTTCGAGGAAGCCGCCTCGTCGGCCATGCTTCAGAGGATCGCAAAGGTCGTTCCGTGTGGACCGAAGTGCGTTTTACTCTTCGCGCAGAATGATTGACGGGGCGAATCGGGTTGCGCGGCGGGCCGGCAACCAGCTCGCCGCGAGACCAACGCTGGACAGCAGGGCCAACGCCAGCGCCATGGTCGAAGGATCCCACGGCAGCAGGCCATACAGCAGAGTGCGAGCCGCGGCCGCGGCGAGGACAGCCAGCACGCTGCCGATCGCGAGACCGGCGAGGAGCAGAAGACCGGCTTCGCCGACGATCATGCGAACGAGCGCGGAGCGGCTTGCGCCAAGCACCATCCGGATTCCCATTTCCATCCTGCGCCGCGTCACCATGTACGACATCACGCCGTACAGTCCCACGGTGGCAATCAGCAACGCGAGGACGCCGAAGAAACCAGCAAGCGCCGCCATCAGCCGCTCGCCTGTCAGCGACTCGCTCACCTGCGCGCTCAGCGTCTGATACTGCAGCAGGATCGATGGATATTTGGAGACGACCGTTTCCGTGATGGCGGGCGTCAGCGTCGACAGCGGACGCCGCGATCGGAGGACGATCCGCTGGATCGGTCCTGGCGATTTGTCCTGCGAAGCCGCCAGGAACGCAATCGGCGTGAAAGGCTCCCGAAGGTCCGAGTATTTGGTGTCTTTCACAACGCCGACGATCCGATACGTCGGAGGCTCATCGCCTACTCTCCCCTCGATTTGAAATGTCTTGCCGACCGGGTTGCCCGACCAGTACTTCCGCGCCAGCGCCTCGTTGACGATCGCGACGGGCTCCGACGCGGGCACGTCGGCCTGATTGAAGACACGACCGGCCAGCAGCGGGGTGTCGAGCACGCGAAAGTAGCTGGCGCCAACGCTGTTCAGATTCACGACACCCGGCTGCGTCGTGCCGTCGATCACGAGGCGGTTGTTCCAGCCGGCGCCGCTGATCGGAATGATGAACGTGGTCGCCGCCGCGTCTACGCCCGGAACCGCCGCGACGCGTTCGAGGATCTCGGTCGACACGGTGGCCAGTGCCGGCGCCGGAATGTTCGCCTGGCGCATGTTGAAGACCACAATCAGGACGCCGTCCTGGTGGAATCCGGCGTCGAGCGTCACGAGGTTCTGCAGCGTCCGCACGAGCAGCAGGCCGCCGACGATGAGGACGAGCGACAGCGCGATCTGGACTACGACGAGCAGACGTCGAAGGCCGAAGCGCTCGTGGCTATCCGTCGTTCCGCGGCTCCCGGCCTTCATCGTCTGGCTGAGCGAGGCGCGCGTGGATCGCACGGCTGGCGCAAAACCGAAGATCACGCATGCACCAATTGCCAGCGACGCAGTAAAGGCAAAGAGCCGCCAGTCAGTCTGCAATGTGACGAAGACGGGATCGTCAGACGTCCCGAGGAACGCCACCAGCGATGCGCCGAACCAGTGCGCGAGCAGCAGGCCGACGCCGGCCCCGAGCGTGGCGATCAGCAGGCTCTCGGCGAGCATCTGTCGCACGACTCGGCGCCGCGACGCGCCGATCGCGAGACGGACGGCGATCTCGCGCTCGCGCGCGGTCGCCCGCGCGAGCATCAGGTTCGCGAGATTCGCACAGGCGATGAGCAGCACGCCTCCCGTCAGGCCCAACAGCACCCACAGCGGGGTCGCGTACGCGCCTCGCAGCATTGACACGCCGGTCGCCGCCGATCTTGCCGTGAGTGTGAACGCGCGATAATCGTCCGCGTCCTGCGTGGTGAAACGCGGCGGGGCCGTCGCTCGAAAAATATTTGCCGACAAGGCAGCGACGTGCGCGTCCGCTTTGTCGACCGTCCAACCCGGACGAAGCCGCCCGATGATGTCGAGGAACCACACGTCGGGCTCGCCGAGGCTGCTTTGGGCGCGACGGATCAGCGGCTCCGCACAGAGCGGCAGCGCAACGTCGAACGACTTCCCGACTTCTACTCCGAAGAACGTGCGCGGCGTGACTCCGAGGATATCGAAGACGTGACCATTCAGCGTGAGCGGCCGGCCGATGATGGTGGGGTCGCCGGCGTACTGCCGCCGCCAGAAGCCATCGCTGATCACCGCGCCGGGCGCACCGCAATTTGGCCGGTCGTCAGCCGACACGAACACGCGGCCCACCTGCGCGGACACGCC
>Ga0114129_10009596_pt1 | contig 13805 bp, 11 predicted proteins | sample RhiMetdeltSRZDD1_FD_80071 | JGI IMG/M metagenome (GOLD analysis project Ga0114129, IMG submission 80071) | Populus rhizosphere microbial communities from Tennessee, USA - Rhizosphere MetaG P. deltoides SRZDD1 (version 2) (version 2) | ecosystem: Host-associated > Plants > Roots > Rhizosphere >...
GCACGCACGCACCCGAATCCTGCCGTCAAGAAACAGGCAATGTTCTGGCTGGGACAGTCAAAGGATCCGCGCGCGATCGCGTTCTTCGCCGAGATTCTGAAGTGATCGTCCGGATCCCGGATCCCGGATCCCGGACCCCGGACCCCGGACCCCGGATCCCGAGCCCCGAGTTAGTGCACCCCGTGGCTCATCTGGAGTGATGAAGGATCGGCGCCGAGCCGGCGGATCGCGGTTTCCCACATCTCGGCCGGCGCCACGTCGAACAGCAGGTCGATGTCGACGGCGCCAATGAGCCACGCGGACTGGGCCAGCTCTTCATCGAGCTGGCCGGGCCCCCACCCAGCGTAACCGGCAAGCACGCGTGCTCGCGGTGCAGGCGTCGTGCTCAAGACATGGCGCAGCAGCACGGGCGACGTCGATAGGTACACGCCGTCGCAAATCGTGCGGTACTCGGTCTCCTCGGGTGGATCCGCGAGCAGAATCCAGCCGCGCTCGGGCTCAACCGGACCACCAATGCACAACGGCAGAGTGTTCGCGGGGATCACGGCCGGCTCGAGCTTGACCATGCTGCTCGCTGGCATGTCGGTCGGGCGATTCAACACGAGTCCGAACGCACCCTGCGGAGCAAAATCGCAGAGCAGCACCACTGCCCTCGCAAAATTTGGGTCCTGCAACTGTGGCATGGAGACCAGCAGGGCTGGCTCAAACGATTCGGTCATACGTTCAACCTCGAAGCTTCGCGACCGCCCAACGGACGTGCTCGTGGACCATCGCGTCGCAGGCAGACGGCTCGCGCGACGCTTCGAGCGCCGCGACTGCATCCTCGTCGGCGCTGTTGCCCAACGCGACCGCCAAGTTCCTGCGTAGCCTCGTCACACCGGCCCGTTTCATCGCACTCCCCTTCAGGATCTGGCGCAGCTCGTCGTCCGAACGCCGCCACAGGTCGACGAGGGACGGACCGTCGAGCCCGAGGCGTGGCAGCCACGACGCGTCAGTGGAGACACCAGTCGAAGGTGTGCCGTTCCAGGGACAGACCTCCTGACAAATATCGCACCCGTAAGCATGATGCCCGATATCGTCGCGTTGCGCTGCGGGGATTTCTCCTTTCACCTCGATCGTAAGGTACGAGATGCAGCGGTTGGCGTCGAGCACGTACGGTTCGACCAGCGCGCCGGTCGGACATGCGTCTATGCAGCGTGCGCACGTGCCGCATTGATCGAACGCCGGCGCATCGGGCTGAAGCTGGAGATTGGTGATGATCACGGAGAGAAAAATCCACGATCCCAGCTCGTCGTTGATAACACAGGTGTTTTTCCCGATCCAGCCGAGCCCGGCGTGCCGCGCGTAGACGCGTTCCTGAACCGGCCCTGTGTCGACGTAGGCGCGACCCTCGAACCCAGGCCCGGCCGCCTCGCGAAGCCACTCCAGCAGCGCGTCCATGCGTTTCTGGATCACGACATGGTAGTCGTCGCCCCAGGCATAACGGGCGATTGCCGCTGCGTTGCTGTCGTGAGCGTCGCTCGAGTAGGGACGATCGACGTTGTAGACCGTGCCGAGAACAATCACCGACTTCGCGGATGGCAGCACGGCGCGCACGTCGGTCCGCTTCTCCGCCGATCGATGTAGGTACCCCATCTCACCAGCAAACCCGCGCTCGAGCCACGTCTGGAAAAACTCGAGTTCGGGCAGGTGCTCTGCCGGCGCCACACCGCACAGGTCGAACCCGCCTGCGCGCGCGCGGCTCTTGATGCTCTCGGAAGTGAGATCCGCGGTGCTAGTGGCCCCCGGCAAGCTGTCGCAGCACATACGGCAGGATCCCGCCGTGGCGAAACGCCACCAGCTCCTCAGGTGTGTCGATACGCGCGATGGCTCGGACGTCCCTCGTCGTGCCGTCCTCGTTCGTCACGCGAACGATGACCTCGCCGGACGGCCGCAGCGTCTCACCCATGCCAATCACGTCGTAGGTCTCTCGTCCGGTCAGCTTGTGTGTTGCCGCATTCTCGCCGGCGACGAAGCAGAGCGGCAGCACACCCATGTTCACCAGATTACTGCGGTGGATGCGCTCGTAGCTTTCCGCGAGTACTGCTTTCACGCCGAGCAGCAGCGTGCCTTTCGCCGCCCAGTCGCGCGAGGATCCGGATCCGTACTCCTTGCCCGCAATCACGAGCAGCGGAACACCAGCCGCCTGGTACTTCATCGACGCGTCGTAGATCGTCGTTACCTCATCTCCAGGCAGCATCGTCGTCCAGCCACCCTCGGTGCCTGGGGCGAGTTGATTGCGCAGCCGGATGTTGGCGAAGGTGCCGCGCATCATGACCTCATGATTGCCGCGCCGTGCGCCGTACGAGTTGAAGTCGGCCGGCGGCACTCCTTTCGAGATCAGGTACTTCCCCGCCGGACTATCGGCTGGGATCGATCCCGCCGGCGAGATGTGATCGGTTGTGACGCTGTCGCCAAGGACCGCGAGTACGCGGGCGGCGCGGATATTTGCAGGCGGCGACGGTTCGCGCTGCAGGTTCTCAAAGAACGGCGGGTTGCGAATGTAGGTCGAGTCGTCCGTCCACTCGAATCGCTCGCCTGTCGGAATCGGCAGCGCCCGCCAGCGCTCGTCACCGTCGAAGACCTTCGCGTACTTGTCGCGGAACATATCGGACTTGACCGCCTTGAGCATCGTTTCCTGAATTTCGCGCTCGGTCGGCCAGATGTCCTTCAGATAGACGGGCTTTCCTTCTGAATCCTGGCCGAGCGGCTCACTGGTCAAGTCGATCTGCATGCGCCCGGCGAGCGCATAGGCGACAACAAGCGGCGGAGACGCAAGATAGTTCGCGCGCACCTGCGGCTGGATCCGGCCTTCGAAATTTCGATTGCCGCTCAGCACCGACGCCACGACGAGATTCTTGTCCTTGACGATCTTCGAGACTGGCTCGGGCAGGGGGCCGCTGTTGCCAATGCACGTCGTGCATCCGTAGCCGACGATGTTGAATCCGAGCTCGGCGAGATACTCGAGTAAACCGGAGGCCTTGTAATACTCGGTCACGATCCGCGAGCCAGGAGCGAGGCTGGTCTTGACCCACGGCTTGGTCTTCAAGCCGCGTTTCACCGCGTTGCGCGCGAGCAGCCCGGCACCGATCATGACGCTGGGATTGGAGGTGTTGGTGCAGCTCGTGATGGCCGCTACCACCACGGCACCGTGATTGAGGTCCTCCAACCCGGGCACCGTTTCGTCCGCGGTCGCCACTGCCGTCGCGGGTTGAGCCGCGGTGTCCGCCTTCGCGGCGGCTTTGCCTTTCCGCTCGGTCAGCATCACCTCCAGCGCCTGCTCGAACTTCAACTTGGATTGCCGCAGCGAGACGCGATCCTGCGGCCGCTTCGGACCCGCCAGGCTCGGCTCGACGGTCGAGAGATCGAGTTCGATTGAGGCGGTGTACGCGAGATCCACGGAGTCGTCGCTCCGGAACAGACCCTGCTCCTTCGCATACGCCTCGACGAGCCGGACCTGCGATTCGTCTCGACCGGTCAGCCGCAAGTAGTCGAGCGTCATATCATCGATCGGGCAGATCGCAATCGTCGCGCCGTACTCCGGAGACATGTTCCCCAGCGTGGCGCGGTCGGCGATGGTCAAGTACTCCAGGCCCGGCCCATAGAACTCGACGAACTTTCCGACGACGCCGAGCTTCCGAAGCCGTTCGGTGATTGTCAGCACGAGGTCGGTCGCTGTAGCGCCCTCAGGGAGACGATCGACGAGTCGGAAGCCGATTACTTCCGGGATCAGCATCGAGATCGGCTGGCCGAGCATCGCGGCTTCTGCCTCGATCCCGCCGACGCCCCAACCCACCACGCCGAGGCCGTTGACCATCGTCGTATGCGAGTCGGTTCCTACGAGCGTGTCGGGATACGCGAGCACGCGGCCGTCGGCCTGCTCCTTGAACACCACGCGCGCGAGGTACTCGAGGTTGACCTGGTGCACGATGCCGGTGTCAGGCGGCACGACGCGGAAATTCTGGAACGCCTCCTGGCCCCAGCGCAGGAACGTGTAACGTTCGCGATTGCGCGCAAACTCGAGCTTCGCGTTGAGATCCGCGGAGTTGCGCTCCGTGAAATGATCGACCTGCACCGAGTGATCGATGACCAGCTCGACCGGCTGCAACGGATTGACCTTGCGCGGATCGCCACCGAGCCGGACGATGCCGTCGCGCATGGCGGCGAGATCGACGACGGCAGGGACGCCGGTGAAGTCCTGGAGCAGCACGCGCGCCGGTGTAAACGCGATCTCTTTCTGTGTGGTCGAGGTGACATCCCAACCACCGAGTGCTTGAATATCCTCGGGATCGACGAATCGTGCATCCTCGCGGCGCAGCAAATTCTCGAGGAGAATTTTCAGCGAGAACGGGAGCCGCGACACCGCGGGGAACGCACGTTCAAGCTTGGGGAGGCTAAAAATCTCAATGCTCTCTCCTTCAACCGTGAGAGAGGTTCGCGTATCAAACGAATTGTTCGAGCCCATCCTTTAATCATTCTCCACAGGGAGGGGTTGGTTCAAGGCCTGCCGTTAACGAGAAAGAAACTCCCTCACGATCTGCGCCGGATCGCGGCGCTGCGCGTCGACGGCGTGGTTCATCCGGCGCATCTCGGCCACAGAAATTCGGCCGGCGAGCGATCGGATTGCCTCAGCGAATGCCGGATGTGCAGCGAGCGCGGTGGTCCGTGCGACGGGGACAGCATCGTACGGCGGGAAATATCGCCGATTGTCCTCCAGCATGAAGAGATCGTAGGCCTCGATCAAGCCGCTCGTCGCGTCGCCGGCGATCAGGTCAACCTGCTTCTCGGCGAGCGCCCGGTAGATGAGCGACAGATCCATGGCCCGCGGCGGTGCTCGGAACTTCAAGTTGTACTTCCGCGCCAGCCCCGGGTATCCATCCTCGCGCTGAAGGAACTCATACCCAAAGCCACCTTGCCAGTTGGGCGTATGCGGCGCCGCATCATCGATCGTTCGAAGGTTGAGCCGCCTCGCATCCTCGCCCCGTACCAGGATCGCGAACGTGTTCTCGAATCCCAGCGGCTCGAGGACCGTGATTCCTTCAGCCGCATACCGGGTTCTCACGTCCAGAAGGACGCGCTCACGATCGGTGTCCGCTGGCTGCTTGAAGATGGCGGTGTGCGCGGTGCCGGTGTACTCGACGTAGACATCGATGTCACCGCTTCGAAGCGCGCGATCGGCGATGAAGGTACCGCCAAGATTCAACCGGCGGTCGACGCGCAGCGGCGTACGTGCCTCGATGGTTTGGGCCAGCAGCTCGCCGAGGATGATTTGCTCCGTGAAATTCTTGGAGCCGACCCTGACGACCGTCTGCGATCGCGTCCCACCGATGAAAGCCCAGGCAACGCCGGCCGCGAGCGCGCCGATCGCGGCGATGGTCACCCACCCGGATGACTTGCGCCGTCCGGCGAGCGCGCCACGTACCGCACGTTCGGCCAGCGTGAGCCCGCCGTCGAGCGCAAGTGCGAGCAAGCCGGCAGGAATCGCTCCCGCGAGAATGACGGTCGGATCGACCATCGACAGGCCGCGAAAGATGTACTCGCCAAGGCCGCCCGCGCCGACGGCCGCCGCGATCGTCGCCGTCCCCACTCCAATCACGGCCGCCACCCGCACGCCGGCAACGATCGACGGCAACGCCAGCGGCAGCTGCACCTGTCGAAGAAGCTGTCGTGGCGTCATGCCAAGCGCCATTCCCGCTTCGACCAGCGCCGGATCGACCGACTTGATTCCCGCGACGGTGGTCCGAACGATCGGCAGCAGCGCGTAGACGATGAGGACGGTGATCGCGAGGCGGGCGCCAAGTCCTCCGATGAGCGGCAGCGGCAGCAGGAACCCGAACATGGCCAGACTCGGAATCGTTTGTGCCGCGTTCACCAGCCATACAACGGGCGCGCCAAGTCGCGGACGCCGCGCCGCGAGGATGCCGAGCGGAACGCCAAGGCTCACCGCCACGATCGTGGAGATGGCGACGAGAAAGAGATGCTGCGTCACGAGCGCGGCGAACTCGCTGCGATGCGTAGAGAGGAACTCGAACACTCTCACGGCTGAGTACCTCGGTCGGTCGGCGAGTCGCCGCGCAGCGCTGCCGTCGCCTCGACCAGCGGCTCGAGCATCGCGCGGACGCGCGCGTCGTCGCTGCGCGCAATCGCGGCAGGTGCGTCGAGGGCGACCAGCACGCCATCGGCGAGGACGCCGATCCTCGTGGCCAACGCCATCGCCTCGGCCATGTCGTGCGTAACGATCAGGATGGTCTTGCGAACGGCAGACTGAATGCGGCGGAACTCACGATGCAGCTCGGCGCGTGTCACAGGATCGAGGGCGCCGAACGGTTCGTCCATGAGCAGGATGGGCGGATCCGCGGCAAGCGCGCGCGCGACGCCTACCCGCTGGCGCTGCCCTCCTGACAACTCGTGCGGCCGTCGGGCCGCGTATTCTCCCGCAGGCAGATCCACGAGCCGCAGTAGCTCCTCGACGCGCGACGCAATCTTGCCTTCGTCCCACCCGAGAAGACGCGGAACGATCGCGATGTTGTCGCTGACGGTGAGATGCGGAAAGAGGCCGACTTCCTGGAGGACGTAGCCAATACTGCGGCGCAGCTCGAACGGATCCCACGATGCGGTCGGACGTCCCCGGACGATAACCTCGCCGGAGTCGGGGATGAGAAGGCGATTGATCGCCTTGAGAATGGTGCTCTTGCCCGCTCCGCTGCGGCCGACGAGCGCCAGTGTCTCGCCGGGCTCAACCGCGAGGTCCAGCCCTCGCAGCACACTCACGCCGCCACGGCTCAAGCGAACGTTGCGGAATTCTATCTCTCGCGTCAGAACACCCAGACGATGGAGCCGCTGGCTTCCGGAATCACGCGCCGCTTCTTTTCCGGTTCGAACTCGCTGCCATCCCGGGCGGAGATCCCACCCTGGGCGCGAAATCCCCAGCGCGCGCTGGCGCCAAACCACCATTTCACGCCGCCGCCAGCATGAAACTCGATGCCGTCTTCGACGAGCGCGTTGCCCTCGTGCAGCTCTCGCAAATAGCCGCCGCCGCCGTACACGAACGGCATCGTGCGTGCGTCTCCCGATCCACGGAAATGCCAGACCGCTGTCACATCGAACAGATACTGGCTGAGCGTCTGCTCAGCCGTCAGATCGTCAGCCTCTTCGAAGTCGCCCGAGATGTCGGTTTCGAACACAGGACGCGTGTAGCGCAAGCCACCCTCGAGCGCGAAGGAGGGCGAGAGGAAAACACCAATTTTCGCCAGCACACCGGGCGACGGCTTGACGCGGCTATCCGTATCGAAGAGGGTGATGCGTCCGGTAGTTCCGCTGTTCGGGGTCAACTCCGCTGCCAACGGGCCGATATCGAACCCGCCGACATAAACGACGCCGCCGGTGAACTCCCATGAACCGGCGGTGGGTACTTGTGCACCTGCTGACGTCGCGGTGAGGAGTACGAACGCGGCACTCGCGACCAGAAAAGCGCTGACGCGCTCGGTCGCACTCACTTGGAGGTCACCTTGATCTCGACATCATTTGCGCCGCCACCTCGCGGCACTGCCACGACTCGCTCGTAGAAAGTCACCCGGAAGTCCACATCCACCTCGAAATCCTCGTCGAAGAAGCTCGTCAGATCGGCATCATCCAACGGCTCGGCGCGGAGGATGTGCGGGCCCGGCTGCAGTCCGGCAATCACGAACTCGCCGTCGTCGTTGAGCGAGAAACCGCCGATCAGCTTGCCCGATTGGGTGCTGAACGCTACGACGTGCGCGCCTTTCACGGGGCGGCCATTCTTGGTGACGCGGCCGCTGATGCTGCCGAAATCACGCGTGAACGCGCGCGTGCCGTAGAGGTCAGAGATGCCGGCGATGTCGTCCGCTCTGAGCTGCCGATCGGAGATGTTGCCGCGGCTGAACGCGATGGGGAACATCACCGATTCCGCTCCGATCACGCGTCGCCCGCCCGGCTGCAGTTCTGTTTCTCCGAGCGCGGAATGCGACAACCCCAGAAAGTGGCCGATCTCGTGGACAGCGATCGACTCGACGTCGAAACGCTCCGTGTTGCCAGCCTCCGCCGTCGACCACGGGAATATCGAATTGAAATAGATGTCGGACTCGAGAATCTCGCCCGTGGTGTCGTCGATCGTGAACGACGTCGCGGCCAGCGTCCGGTCTTGATCCGGACGACTCAGAAATCCGAGCACGCTCGCGCCGTCGGATCGGTTCGGCGGCGCGGCAACGAACCCTGCGAAACGCGACGAGGTTTCTGCGGTCTCGACAGCGTGCCAGGTGTTGAACGCCCGGGTGACCGTTGCCTGGAACTGCGTCGCCGAGACCTGCGCCACGTCGGTGTTGGTGACGAAGTAGCTGATTGGGAAATCCTGCCACCGCAGGCTCATGGTGCGACCGCCAACCACGACGGTGCCGAGCTTCAAATACGCAGAGGCAGGAACGGTGAGTGCGCAGACGGCGACTATCGCGAGCACAACTCGACGGCGCGTCATTTCGCACCTTTAGGGGCGCGCATCACCTCGCGCACCCGCGCCCCGAACGCTTCAACCCCCAACGGACGCCGAGCGAGCGAGCCACGCGTAACTCGCTCGGGCTCTGGTCGATCGGTGAGTTTCATGATCGGCGGCGGCACCACGATCTTCTGACCGCTGACGGCATCCACGCCGATGCGATAGACGCCCTGACTCAAGCCGAAAACATCCAGCTCGTCGTCGTGTCGTTTGAGAAACAGGACAGCTTCGTCGCCGCGCGCAAAGACCGGCGCGCCGACGACGAGGCTGCGGTAGCGTCCGATCCGGCCGCCTGGAACCTTGAAGCTGATCGTATCGTCGGACGCCGAGCCGCCCTTTAGAAACGAGACCACTTCAGCCGTGACGATGGTGTCTATCCAGCGACGGCCATCGGCCCACTGCGGCCGCACGTCCACAATTTTTGCGTGGGCGATGATTTGAGATCCGCCGACGACCTCGGTGAAATCAGCTGGCACGAGCACGGTAGCGCTTGCGACGGTGGTGAAAAGTACGCAGGCAACAAACGGAATGACGCGACCCATGCGAGCAGTCTACCTTAAGGAGCGCGTCTACAGGGTCTTCAGATACTCGATAAGTGCACGCCGGTTCTCGTCGGTGCGAATGCGTTGCCAGAAATCGTGTCCGCCGTTGCCGCTGCCGGGGCGCGTGACAACGAACCAGTCGCGATCGTCGCCAAAGCGGCGAAGCAAACCTGCCTCACCTAGTCTTCCGTGCGCGGAATTCTCGAAGAGGACCTGGCCAACCTTCATGCGATCGAACTGCCCTGCGGCCATCACGTGAAAGATCCTGGGCCGTTCGGATACCGGGCCGAGCAGGTGGTGCAAGGTAGGTACGCTCCCGTTGTGCAGGTAGGGATAGTTCGCCCAGACGCCGGTGAGCGGCGTCGCTGCATAACCGCGGCTCTTGATCAGATCGCCTTCGGCAGCAATCGGACTCTGCCGGAACGCATCAATGAATCGATCAGATACGACTTCGATGCGCGAACGATCGGTCCCGACATCGGTATGCACCCCCGGCCACTCGACGTTGCCACGCCCATCGTAGACACCATGGCATCGGGAGCAACGGAGTTCCTGCGAATAGAACAGCTCTTTGCCGCGCGCCGCCAGGTTCAAGTCAATCTCGTACGGATATGGCGGCGGCTGCAGGTGGCGGATGACCGATTCGAATTCCTTCTTGATGGTTGGAATCACCGATTCGACGAGCGCGTCGAATGGCCGGTCCTTCTCGAGCTCCATCGACGAGGCCATCAGCGGAAAACGACCGTGAAAGCTGCCGTCGGTATACCAGCGGCCGGACGTCATTTTGGCAGCCGTGTGCCAGAGGGGTGGAGTCTTCGTATCGCCGCGGCCAACTTCGTCAACGGTGGGCATCAGGCCGCCGTTCGGCCGCATGTACAACTCGACGTGCGATGCGGCAAACGCTGTCGACCGCGCTCTGGTCAGCGAGTCGATCTTGTCGTGGTGGTGGGCATTGAGAATGCGGTTCGCGTCGGCGGCGAGCGCGTAGTCGGACGATTCCCTTGGCAGCGCCGCGCGCCATCGTTCGCTGGTCAGTTTCTTGAGCGCTTTGCCGAGCCAGAGATCGTCGAACGTTTTCGTGCCAGCGCCGAGGTACGCGACTCCGTCGATCGACGCCGTATGACACACCAGACAATTCACCGTCCAGCGCAGCGGCTGATCGGCTCGCGGGCTTGGCGCCATCCCGTACGCCGGAACGATCGCGTGCTCGGTCCAGAGCACGAGGCCCACCTTCCGGCCAACGATGGTGTTGACATCGCCGATGACCGCTTGAGTGAGCAAGTTACTATCGAAGAGCGACTGCGGTATCCACGCCGAGCTGTCGTAGGTCTGGTACATGAACTCGAACAGCGCCGCCCGGCGTTCGGTCACAGGACGCGGATCGTCATCCGACCAGCGGTACACGAGCGCACGCGTGTCGGAGTCGAAGGTCGCTTGCAGCGCGTCGCGCGAGACGTATGGTGCAGCCGACGGCCACCGCAGGCAGACGGCGGCCGCACTCACGGCCGTCACCAGCACGCCCGCGGCACGAAGCGCCCGCGCGCGCGCGGTCATCATTGGTACCTCTTCCTCAGCAACCCGCTCGCTTCCTTCTCGCACGCGTCGTCGTTATCTCCTCTACACAGACGCGCCGCCTGACGGTACTCGTCGGTCGCCCTGACGCGATCGCCGGCAAGATCGGCAAGCTTACCGAGTTCGACGCGCGCGCGGCCGTGCACCCACGCCCGTCCCGGTTCAGAAAGCGCCAAGCGAAGCTCGCGCGTTGCGGCATCGGCTTGCCTCAGTGCAACCAGCGACGCACCATAGTAGTAGCGCCACCGTGCGGCCTCGCCGAACGCGCGCGGCCGCGGATCGCCGGCCAGTTTGGCGAGGCCTTCCTCGAGCACTTCGCGTGCAATCGCGGGCCGACCGGCACGCAGCGCGGTACTGCCGCCTTCGAGCCAGAGCAATCGGTTCCTCGGGTATTGGCGCTTGAGCCCATCGATCAATTTCATCGCGTCGTCGAAGCGGCCCTCGCGGTTGTAGATCACGATCAGGCTGAACCTCGCGTTGGTCTGGATGTCGCTCGGATACTCGGCGGCTGCCTCGACGAGCTCGATGCCGCGCTCGCGGCCGCCGGAGAAACCAGCGAGCCGCGCGAGGAACCGTGTAGGAAGCGAGAGCGTCGAGACACCGTACCGATATAACCCGACCACCAGGCCGGCATCCTTGCGGTTGGAGTCCAGCTCGAGTGCGCGCTCATGCTCGCGATATGCATGTCGCGCCGCCCCAAGACTGTTCAGGGTGCTTCCCTCGACGGTGGCTGCGTAGGTGGCTTGAATCCCGTACGCAGCACCGATTTGAAAGTGCGTGTCGGCGGTGTCGCCGCCTTCGCGGCCACGCTGCTCTGCGAGCGACAAGGCCTTCATCACGTGATCGCGAAAGAAGGCGTCGAGAACCGCCGAAGGTGGTTTGCGGTTCGGATCCGATTTCACCTGCCCGAGAAAATCGTCCGCGGTGACGGCGCCGCGCTCGAACAGCAGGCGGATCCACGCCGTACCTGCGGCAAGCCGATACGCGGCGGGATGACCGGGATCGGCCTCCATCGCCTGGCGAAACATCGTCAGAGCGGCGTCATAGTCGAGGTTGTAGCCGAGATCCTGCCCGCGCGCCCGCAGCCGCGCGGCTTCGGCGGGATCTGGCGCGCTCAGGGCTGTTGGATTCTTGGGAAGTTCGCGGCCGGTCGCGCTGAGCGACATCAGCGCGACAACGCTGAGGGTGACTGCAGTCTGCCGAAAAAGCATGCTCGCCATCAGGCTCACCTGTCGCCCATCCTAATGAGGGTGATGCGCGGTGTCCTGAGGCGACGCTGAAAAACGCTGATTTAGTGTGACGAGCTCCCTTGGCGTGCGGTTCTGGCGCCGGCGCGCGCCACGCGCAGAACCGCCTCTGCCGCTCGCACGCTTGCGCCTGGCGCACCAAGCTTGGCTCGAACGTCACTCAGATCGCGGCGCATTCGATTCGCTTCCGCCGGATTCTGGAGAATTCGAAGCGCCTGCTCGGCGACGGCGGCAGGGGTGAAGTCGTCCTGGATCAGTTCGGGGACAATCTTCCGGCCGGCAACCAGATTGGCCATCGCGAACGTGTCGACCTGCACGAACGGTCGGCCTAACCGGTACGTCAGGGGAGAGAGCCGATAGACGACGACCATTGGACACTGGTGAATGGCCGCCTGCACGGTGATCGTTCCGGAGGCGACCAGCGCGACATCAACCGAGGCCAACACAGCGTCGGCTGCTCCGTCGATCACCGTCACCTGCGGAGTCGACTCACGAAGACCCGCGAAAAGTTCGTCCGCGAGGTGCGGCGCGCGGGCGAGCACGAACTGCGCACCGGGCACACGGTTTCTCATGATCGCGGCCGCTTCCAGTAGACCCGGCAGGATGGCGCGCACCTCGTTGCGACGGCTGCCCGGCAGGAGCGCCACAACCGGACGTCCGGCATCTATCGAATGCACTGTGAGAAAACTCTCTCGTGGTTGCGGCGGCACGGACACGTCGAACAGCGGGTGACCAACCCACTCCACCGGAACCTCCGCTCGTTGGTAGATTTCCTCTTCGAACGGAAAAATCACGAGCACGCGGTCCGCAATCCTGCGCATCGTCTTCAACCGGCCCGGCCGCCAGGCCCACAGCTGCGGACTGATGTAGTACACGACGGGCACGCCCAGCCTGTGCATCTGGTGCGCCACTCTGAAATTGAAGTCGGGGAAATCAATGGCCACGAACACGTCGGGCCGAGTCGCTTGAGCGTCCGCGATGAGCCGCCGATAGACGCCGTAGGTACGCGGCAATACCCTCGCCACCTCGAGCAGTCCGGTCACCGACAGGCCGCGAAAGTCGGCCGTCAACTGCGCGCCAGCCTCTTTGAGGCGCTCGCTGCCCAGCCCCACGATCGACAGTGCGGGATCGAGCCGGAACAACTCGCGCGCCAACGCGCCCGCGTACAAGTCCCCGGACGGCTCGCCGCAGGAGATCATGACGCGCATCAGTCCGTGCTGTCCGTGCTTTCCGCGGCCTCAGCTAGGCTTGTTGAAGAGCGATGAATCGAGAGGAACGTTGTACTCGAATGTCTTGAGTTGTCGGCTGAGAAACGGCGTGCCGGCGCGGCGCACGACGGCGTTGAAGGCGACCTGGAGGCCGTCGACATTGCGGTAGTCGGAGAACGTCTCCTCCATCTGCGATGTGGTGCCCAAGCCCGTCGGCATGTCGTAGCGCTGCGCGAGTATCAGGTTGGTCGCCGGATCGAGCAGAAGCGTGAGCGGACGCATGCCTTTCGCTACGATCCCGAGCGCGTGAAGGTCACGGCCGCCTGCCTGAACGTCCGGCAGGCGCCGGGCCGCAGCCTTGCCATCGGCGAGCGCGAGCAACAGGCCTACGACGTCCCGCTGAACGGTGCCGCGGATTTGGTCGGCGACGGCTTCGGGTGCGTCGCGAATTCCACGCTCGTCGCGGATCCAATACTCGCCGCCGTTGAAGACCTGCGTCACAAGCCCCGTCGGCATCTTGGCGTCCACTCGAAACGCACCCGGATACCTGATGAACGACGTCGTGTCGACATCGACGCTGCGGCCCTCACTCAACAGCCTGGTGGTGGCGGTCGCCTTGATGGTCTTGATGGTGCGAAGCTTCTCGAGCCCGCCCTTGGCCTGTACCGCTCGGGAGACGAGCTCCGAC
>Ga0114129_10009597_pt1 | contig 13803 bp, 14 predicted proteins | sample RhiMetdeltSRZDD1_FD_80071 | JGI IMG/M metagenome (GOLD analysis project Ga0114129, IMG submission 80071) | Populus rhizosphere microbial communities from Tennessee, USA - Rhizosphere MetaG P. deltoides SRZDD1 (version 2) (version 2) | ecosystem: Host-associated > Plants > Roots > Rhizosphere >...
CTGGTTGGATCGTGACCGGAATCGCCAGCTGGCGCGCGGCGTCGGCCGTGACGGGGCCAATCGTGGCGACGACGGTGTTTTTCAGGAGGTCGGCCACCTGGTCGGCGCCATAGATCTTGGCGAAGTTGCGCACCGCCGACGGGCTCGTGAACGTGACCACGTCGATGCGTCCCTCGAGCAGCATGCCGTAGATATCCGGGTCCCCCTCCCGCTGGCTGTCTTCCAGGATCGTGCGGTACGCGACGACCTCCGTCACCGCAGCGCCCGCGTCGCGCAGCTGATCGGCAATCACTTCCCGGCCAATGTCCGCCCGCGGAAGCAGTACGCGCACCCCGTCCATCGATCCGGTCGCTAACAGCGCGGCGACGACGGCGTCCGCGCGAAACTCACTGGGAATCAGATCGACTTTGATGCCGTACGCAGTGAGCTTGTCCGCCGTCGCGGTGCCTGAGACGCAGAGGCGCGGGCCTTTCAACGCCCGCACGTCTCGCTCACCATCGAGAAGCGCCGTCATGAACGCCTCCACGGCGTTGGCGCTCGTGAAGACGATCCAATCGAAGGCTTCCGGCTTCGCGGCCGCACGGAGCAGCGGATCGGGATCCTCCGGGGGCGCCATCCGGATCATGGGGGCCTCGATGGAATCGGCACCAAGGGCCGTCAGGAGATCCACCAGCTCCGGCGCCTGCTCGCGCGGACGCGTTACCAGCACGCGCTTACCGAACAGGGGACGCGTGTCGTACCAGCGAAGGTGGTCACGCAGTCCGGCGACGCGTCCTGCGACCAGGATGGCTGCCTCACGTCGCGGATTCTCGCGCACCCCCTCGAGCAGCTCGCGCATCGTCCCCGAGACGGTCTCCTGGCTCGGAAGGGTGCCGTTGTACACGATGACCGCGGTGCTGTCGGGCGGCCAGCCGTTGCCCATCAGCGCTGCGAGGATGCGCGGCAGCTGTTGCGAACCGGCGTAGCACACGACGGTGCCCTCGAGACGCGCAAGGCTTGCCCAGTCGATGTCGGGCACCGTGCGGCTTTCGTCCTCGAACCCGCGGACCAGCGTAATGGTGTCGCCGCCCCCCGGATAGGTGACCGGCACACCGGCATACGCTGCCACGGCAAGACCGGCAACCACGCCGGGCACAACTTCGAACGGGACGCCGTGCTCGTGGAGGAACAGGGCTTCCTCGCCACCGCGATCGAACACGAAAGGGTCGCCCCACTTGAGGCGCGCAACCAGCTTCCCGTCGCGTGCCTTCTCGACGAGCAGGTAGCTGATGGCTTCCTGCTCCATGGCTTGCGGCGACGCGGTGCCCACGTCGATCAGCTCGGCGCCCTGGCGCGCATATCTGAGCAGCCGCGTGGGAACGAGGTGATCGTAGACGACAACGTCGGCAGCACGGAGGTGGTTGAGGCCGTGGACGGTGATGAGTCCCGGATCGCCGGGGCCTGCCCCAATCAGATAGACCGCAGGATGTCTCACGGCTGCAGACCCTCGACGGCTGCGTGCGCGCGCTCGATGTCGGCGAGGATTCCAGCGGCCCCCTGGGCGAGCAGATCTTCGGCGACCGCGTTGCCCACGGCAGTGGCTTCGCTCATCGGTCCGCGCGATTCTGCGCGAAGCACCTGCGCGCCGTCCAGCGACAACACGATCGCCACCAGCGTGAGTGCGCCTCCCGATACCTCGGCGCACGCGCCGATCGGCATCTGGCAGCCACCTCCAAGGCGCGTCACGACCGTTCGCTCGGCGTCGAGCGCGGCGCGGGACGTGTGATCGTCAATGACAGCCACCCGCGACATCATATGGCCGTCTGCGGCACGCGCTTCGATCGCAATGATGCCCTGGCCCGGCGCAGGCACACACGTGGGGATCGGCAGCGCGGCGGAGATACGCGCGCGATGGCCCAGTCGAACGAGCCCGGCGGACGCGAGGACGAGCGCGTCGTATCCGCCCTCGTCGAGCTTCCGGAGGCGCGTATCGAGGTTCCCGCGGATCGGTAGGAACCGGGCGCCGGGAAAGAGTCGTGTCAGCTGCGCGATCCGTCTGACGCTGCTCGTACCGATTCGCGGGCTGCGGCCAAGCCGCACCGTGAGCTCATCGAACGTCACGCTCGTGTCAGACGCATCCGCTCGCCTGCGTACCCTGGCGCTGTCGGTGGGTAGCACGACGGCGTCCCGGGGGTCTTCGCGCGGCAGCGCCGCGCCGATAGCGAGGCCTCTGGGGAGTACGACCGGCATATCCTTGCTGCTGTGGACAGCAAGATCGATGTCGCCCGCGAGCAGCGCGTCCTCGATTTCCTTCACGAAGAGACGCTTACCGCCGATTTGCGCGATCGCGGCCTCCGCCAGCCGATCCCCCGAGGTCTTGATCACGACGATCTCGCACTCAATGCCGGGCTTGGCGCGTAAGAGTGCGGAGACCGTATTGGCTTGAAACAACGCGAGCTGGCTGCCGCGGGTCCCGAGTTTCAGCCTCCCCCCTTGATTGGGCTCGGTCATCGGCCGCGTCGCCCCGTAGAATCCGATTCTGACGACGACGGACGGGACTCTTCGCTGCCGACCGGGTCGTGCAGTTTGAACAGCCGGTTGACGGCTTCCGTGTAGGCCGCCTGCGTTTCCTCATCTGGCAGCGCCTTGAGCTGCTCGGTGGGTTCGAGCAGCAGCTTCTCCACAATCAGACGGGTGATCTCGTCGACACGCGCGCGTGCATCCGGCGGCAACGTGCCCAGCTTGCCTTCCAGGCGTTGCAATTCGGCGCGGCGGATGGCCTCGAATCGCTGTCTGAGCGCGACGACCGTGGGGGCTGCGCCGCGCGACCGCTGCCACGCCATGAACTTGGTGACTTCCTCGTTGACGATCGATTCCGCGTGCTCGACTTCCGCGGCCCGGCGCGACAGGTTCTCCTGCACGATCGTCTGCAGGTCGTCGATGTTGTAGAGAAACACCTGTTCGATGTCGCCGACGGCGGGCTCGACATCGCGCGGCACCGCGACGTCGATGATGAACAGGGGGCTGCTGCGCCGGCGCCCCTGCACGGCCTCGAGTTGTGCGCGCGTGACGATCGGCCTCGGCGATCCGGTGGCGGTGAGGACAATGTCGGCGGCGCCGAGCGCCTGGATCATCCCGTCCCACGTGACGGCCTTCCCGCCGACCTCGGCCGCAAGGGCCTCGGCATGCGCGTGTGTGCGGCTGGTGATGACGATATCCCCTACGCCCTGGCTGCGCAGATGCTGCGCGGTCAGCGAGCTGATCTCACCAGCGCCAACGACGAGGACGTGACGCCCCTGGAGGCGGCCGAAGATCTTGCGCGCAAGGGCGACGGCCGCGAAACTCACCGACACCGCCCCTTCGCCCAGCGCCGTTTCGGTCCGCACGCGCTTGCCGACGCCGAACGACCAGCGGAAGACGTTGCTCAGCACCGGCCCGACGCATCGCTTGTCCGCCGCCGATTGGAACGCGTCCTTCACCTGGCCGAGAATCTGGGGTTCGCCGACGACCAGAGAATCGAGCCCGGCCGCCACGCGAAACAGGTGAGCGACCGCGGCGCTGTTTTCCAGCGCGAACAGGTGCGGCTGAAATGTCTGCCGCGGCACGTGATGGTAGTCGCTCAGAAACGACACCAGCTCGTCCCGCGCCAGGGCGGGATCGGTGCTGGCCACGTAGATTTCCGATCGGTTGCACGTGGAGAGCACCACGGACTCGGCCATCGACGGGCGCGCGGCCACCGCCTCCACCGCGGCGCCAAGGTCCCGGCTGGAGAAATCCAGACGCTCCCGCAGGTCGACTGGCGCCGTCCGGTGGCTTACGCCGAGAAGGAAGAAATACACGTCAGTAAAATGTGTGACTCGTCGTCACGAAGTAATTGATCGCCAGAAGGTTCAGCATCACGAACGTAAAGCCGAGCGCCGACAGCCGCGCAGCGCGTCGCCCGGTCCATCCAAGCGTGCGTCGCGCGAACATCGCGAAGGAGTACACCGCCCAGGTCAGGATCGCCACGAAGATCTTCGGATCGTCGAGCGACATGGCCTGCAGGTTCGGACTGCCGGGTGCTAGCGCGCGCGCCTGTGCCGTCCACACGATGCCGACGATGACGCCAATCGTCAGGAAAAGCCAGCCAACCGTGACGGCGCGTGAATTCATGACGTCGAGAATCTGGAGTGACGGCAGCCGCGTGTAGAAGTAGCCCAGATGCTTCTTCTTGATCTCCTTGAACTGCAGCATGTAGGTCACGCCCAGCACGCCGGCCAGCGCGAAGCTCGCATAGGCGAAGAGGAGCGAAGAAACGTGGACCCAGAACCACGGGCTGTCGAGCACGGGGTCCACGTACTCCGTCCCGGGATAGATCGCCGGAATCACCTGCAGCGCGACCACCACCGGAAGGATGAACACGCCCATCGAACGCTCGTCGGTGGTGAGCTCGAGATACAGGTACGACAGCGTGAACAGCCAGACGAATGTCGAGATGGCGCGCGACGGGTTCGCAAACGGCACATGGCGCACCTCCATCGTCTGCATGCCGATGACGAAGGTGTGGACGAGCGCGCCGAATAAGAGGAGCGTGGTGGCCGTGCGGCCGACCGAGGGATCCCGCCTCGCGAAATGAATCGCGTACGCGACCCCGGCGGCCGCGTACAGGATCAGCGGGAGCGTGTTCAACGCGACGTCGGGGCGTAGTAGCCCCGCTTCGTGCGCGGCGTGACGTTGGGCTTGTCGATCTGGACGACGATGCGACGCCACGCGCCGTCACGCTTGCTGTTCCTCGAGGAATACCCGAGGGTGTACTGGCTCGCGAGCTCGTCGGCGATCTCCGAATAAACGCCGTTGAGGTCGTCGATCTTTGCCGGGAAGAACGCGCGGCCGCCGGTTTCCTGCGCGAGCTGGCGCATGACGAACTCCGCCTCGTGGAAACCCTTGCTCTGCGTATCCGTGCCGCGCAGCGCGATCGTGAAGATCGCGGTTTCGCTTCGTTTGGCCAGCTCGAGCACCTCGTCGAAGGAGATCAGGCTTGACGTGTCCTCGCCATCGGAAAACAGCACGAGCGCCTGGCGCCGGACGTCCTCTTCGCCCTGGGCGCGAACCTTGGCCAGCTCCTTGAGCGAGATGTAGATCGCGTTGTAGAGCGACGTCGAGCCGCCCGCCGTCGTCTGCTGAATTGCGGATTCGAGCTCGTTCTGCTTGGAGGTGAACGCCTGGCGGATCTCCACGCGGCTGTCGAAGTCGATGACCTGGGCGAGGTCGTTTGGCTTCAGGCGGTGAACGAAATTCGTGGCCGCGGTCTGCAGCGTTGGCAGCTTGTCTTCCATGCTGGCGCTGCTGTCGAGCAGCAGGGACATCGCGATCGACTGCTGCTTGCGCGTGAAGAACGACAGGTCCTGCTTCACGCCATCCTCGAACACCGAGAAGTTCTTCTCATCGAGGTCGATGACATAGTGGTTCGCGGGGTCCATCGCGGTCACATTGAGCGATACGATGTCGACCGCTGCCTTGAACGTCCCCTGCGCCGACGGAGTGGACGTGAGCGCGGCAATCAAAACGACGGCAAGAAGGACGACAGCACGTTTCACTTCGCGTTCCCCGTTCCGCGCTCCAGTGTGCCTCGCATGGTCACTCCAGGACGCCGTGCGCTGACTTCGATCTTCTCCGGCGGGATCAGCGAGTCGGGCCGGCCATAGACGACTTTGTACTGGGAAGAGAGCTCACGGCCCAGCCGTTCGAGCGCCTGTTGCACGGCGCTCGGGACGAGGAGGGTCACCCGCTGGCCGCCGCTCACGCGCGTCGTTTCCGATAAGACGCGCGAACGGTTCCGCAGGTCGTCATCATCCGCCGGCGCGAACATCCCGATCGTGATGGCGTGAATAGACGCGCCCGCCTGCTTGACCTCGTCCGCGACCTGTTTGTACTGGCGATTGGCGTAGTCGCCACCGTCGGTGATCACCGGGACGATGACGGCACGCGGCGTGTCACGCTTCTCCAGCCCGCGCGCGACCTCGTAGATGGCGTCGAGCAGCGTTGTGCCGGACTGCGAGCGCGGCCACAGGAGGCCAATGCCATCCTGAAGGCGTTTCGTGTTCGACGTGTAGTCGACGAGGATGGTCGGCCGATCGGCCAGTCCCACGATGGCGATCTGGTTACCCATCGGCATCTTGGCGATGAAGGACGTGAGGCCCTCGCGGATCCGCGGCACAAGGTCTTCCGACGCGGCGCCTGTGTCGACGAGGACCGCAATGTCCATCGGATCGATCGCGCGAGACACGCGCAGCACCTCGCGGGCGGCTCCGTCCTCACGAATGATGAAATCGGCAGGACCCAGCGCATCGACCGGCTCGCCTTTCTCGTCGACCGCGCTGACAAACATGGTCCGCTCGCGTGGACTCTGAGCGCGTACCGGTAGGTGCGTGGCGGCAGACGCGAAAGCGAGAGCCAGAGCCACAGCGCAGGCCCGCTGAAGCCGGAAAGTTGTGCGCATGGATCGTCTGAAAACGCGCGGCGATCAGTAAAGGCAGTATAGGACCCGCGAAAGAGAAGCGTCAAGCCGTCGAGCGGTGGTGAAACTATTGAAATGATTGAACTTCTGACGCTGCGTGAACCATTTCACAAAGTTGACTATACTGGTGGGCGGTCGACACGCGAAAGAACCGCGCCTGTGCGTCGGGCTCGGCATGGGCCGGGGCCGACTTGTTCGGCCCGCGGTTAGCGCGCGGGGCGGGGAGATGGCCAAGAAAAACCGCAGTTTCCCATTTTCGCGGTCTGCGAAGTCCCTTCAGGAGAACGCGAGCAATGCCGGCGCGGCCGCTGGCGCCAGCTACACGCTGGTCGGCGCCATCATCCTGCTTGGCGGGATCGGGTACGCGGTCGACAGATGGCAGGGCAGTGCACCCTGGGGATTGCTGATCGGCCTGATGCTCGGAATCGTCGTCGGTTTCTACGAGCTGGTGAAGACTTTCAGGCCGCGATGAAAGGCCGACAAGGTCGGCCTCTACAATGGATGATTGCGGTCAGCGTCCTGTCGTGGGTCATTGTTGCCGGCGTAGCGGGCGGTCGCGCTAACCCCGAAGTGCTCTACGGAATGGTGGGTCCGCTCGCGGTCGCGGCTGTGAGCTGGGTCGTTACGAAGCGAACGTACGCCGCGGCTCCCGAGCGCCTGATGGGCGTGTTGATCACGGGCATGGCGATCAAGGCGGTGTTTTTCGGTGCGTATGTCGTCGTCATGCTGCGGATTCTCGCGCTGCGCCCGGGGCCGTTCATCGCGAGCTTCACGAGTTACTTCATCGCGCTGCATATGATCGAGGCGCTGTTCATGCGGCGTCTCTTTGCGAACGCGAACTGAGAGTCGATGCTGCTGCAACCACCACCCGAAGCCTCCCAGGCCGTCGGCGAGGCCGCCGAGGGCGCCCGAGAAGGCTTCAACGCCGGCGAAGTCATCATCGAGCACGTCTCCAACACGAGCCTCGACCATCCGCTGATCCATCTGCCACGCGTCTTCGGCATCGACATGTCGGTGACCAAGCATGTGCTGATGCTCTGGATCGTCGCCGCCATCCTGTTCTTCGGCCTTACGTGGCTCGTGCGGCGCTACCTCAAACAGGAGCGGCTGATCCCCGGCCGTGTCACGAGTCTGCTCGAGATCGCCATCGAGTTCGTGCGCGACTCCATCGTCGAGCCGAACGTCGGGCACAAGTGGGTGGCCGCCTGGACCCCGTTGCTCCTCACGCTGTTTCTTTTTATTCTGACCGCGAATCTCATCGGCGTGATTCCCGTGTTCGACGTGCTCGAACTGCTCAATTCGACCGTGATCCACGCGTCACCCGATTCGTTCTTCTCGCGTGTGCTGCATGGCGGCGTCACCGCCACGGGCAACTACAACGTGACTGCGGCGCTCGCGACGATCTCGTTTGTCGCGATCATCGTCGCCGGCTCGCGCGCGCACGGGTTCGTTCAGCACTGGAAGAACATGGTGCCGAAAGGGCTGCCCTGGCCGATCTACATCCTGCTGATTCCAATCGAGATCCTCGGCATGTTCGTCAGGCCGTTCGCGCTGACGATGCGACTTGCCGCCAACATGACGGGCGGCCACATCTCGATCCTCGCGCTGCTCTCCCTGATTTTCATCTTCACGCAGGTGTTCGGCCAGGCGATCGCCGGCATCGGCGTCGGCATGGTGCTGTCGCTGCCGATCGGCGTAGGCCTGACTGCGCTCGAGCTGATCGTGATCCTCGTTCAGGCATACGTTTTTACACTGTTGACGGCCGTGTTCATCGGCATGGCCATCCACGCTCACCATTGAGCACCCAACACGGAGGAATAGACGAATGGATTTAGCACTCGCGTACATGGGGGCCGGCATCGGATTCGGGTTGACCGTAATCGGTGCGGGTCTGGGCATCGGAAGACTCGCGGCGGCGATCGCCGAAGGCGTCGCCCGCCAGCCGAGCGCGTCGGCGCAGATCACCGGCGCGGCCTACCTGCCCCTCTTCCTGCTGGAAGGCGTCGCCATCCTCGCCGAGGTGTTCGGGCTGCTCATCGTCTTCAAATAGGCAGGAAAGGACGACGCGATGAATAACCCGCTGGTCCAGCCCGATCCGGGGCTCTACATCTGGACCATCCTCACATTTCTCATCCTCGTGGGGCTGCTCGCGAAGTTCGCGTGGGGGCCGCTGCTGCAGGCGCTCGAAAGCCGCGCGCAGTCGATCCGCCAGGCGCTCGACGACGCGCGGCAGGCCAAGCAGGAGCTCCAGCAGCTGCACGTCGAGTCGGCGAAGCTGCTCGCGCAGGCACGCGCGGAGGCCGCTGAGATCATCTCGCGGAGCCGGTCTGACTCCGACCGGTTCAGGGAGGAGATGAAGGAGAAGGCGCGGGCCGAGGCGACCGGGCTGATGCGCAACGCGGAGCGCCAGATCGAGCTGGAGACGACGCGCGCCCTGCAGCAAATCCGCCAGGAGGCGATCGACATCTCGATCAACATTGCCTCGAAGCTCCTCCAGCGGAACGTGTCGAAGGAAGACAACGAACGCCTGATCGAAGAGACCTTCAAACAGCTCGAAACGACGCGCGGCGCCGCACGCTGATCCGCCTTCGCCAAGGGCTTCGGCGAGACAAGCGCGCGTGCGAAAATCCCAAAACCCAAGCCCCAACCCCCAAATCCCAAGATCTTTCGTATTTGGAGGTGGGATTTGGGATTTGGGATCCGGGATTAAGGTCATGTCTGCCTTTCGCCGCCAGCATCTCATTGCCATCGCCGGCGCGCTGGCCGGACTGGCGCTGTTCGCTTACGCAGTACGCCGCGCCGGCGTCGCCGAGATCCTCGACGGCATCCGGCGCGTGGGATGGGGACTGCTGGCCATCCTCGCACTTGCCGGTCTCCGGTTTCTCATCCGCGCGGAATGCTGGCGATGGTGCCTGCCACCGGCGACGTCGTTTCCGTTGCGGCGCGCGCTTGCGGCGTTTCTCGCAGGTGATGCCGTCGGCAACGTTACCCCACTCGGCCTGCTCGCCAGCGAGCCCGCCAAGATTCTTCTGACGCGGCACCACCTCGCGACGCGCGAAGCCGTGTCGTCGCTCGCCGTCGAGAACCTCGTCTACGCAGCGTCGGTGATCGCGATGGTGGCCGTCGGCCTCGTCGTCGTCGCCGCAACCGTGCCGCTGCCACGTGTCTGGCTCACGACGATCGTGGCCGCGCTGATGGCGATGGGCGTCGGGGGGGTCGTCGTGATCCGTGCGATGCGAGGTACATGGGATTCGCGGCGCGGGCCTCGTCCTCGCTGGCGGGAGCGGCTGGCCGCAGTCCGCGAGGAGGTGCTGCGGTTCTCGGGCGGCTATCCGCGGCGGCTATGGCGGGTCTTCGCGCTCGACCTGGCGTTTCACGCGCTCGCCGTCCTCGAAGTCTTCCTCACCCTTCAGTGGGTGCTCGGCGATCGCAGCCCGACGCTGCCGCAGGCCATCGTGTTCGAGGCGCTCAACCGCGTGATCACCGTCGCGTTCAAGTTCGTGCCGTTCCGCGTCGGTGTCGATGAAGTCTCCGCAGGGGCGCTCGCGCCGCTGCTGGCGGTCAACCCCGCCGCCGGCGTCGCGCTCGCGGTGGTTCGGAAGGTCAGAAACCTGTTCTGGGCCGCGATCGGGCTGATCCTGGTTGCCGCTCATCCCGCCGAGGCTGACGCCGCCACGAAGAGCACGAAGACGGTTTAGCCACAAAGCACACTACTCAGTGTTCCTTGTGGCCAATTCGTCTTCGTGGCCCTCGTGGCTAGCGTCCGCGGCCGAGCAGCGCGAGCGAGGGATCGCCGCGGAACCGGCGGCGCGCGTCCGATCGGAGCGCCTCGGCGCGCGCTTGTTCGCCCACGATGGTCAGGAGCCGGGCGGCCATGGAATATCCCTCGGGCGTCGGGGCGGCTTCAACGAGATCGCCGATGATCTGCTCCGCCGCCTGGTCGCGATTCGACGCGCGATACAGCATCGCCAGGCTCGCGTAGGTTCCGATGTTCTGCGGAAACTCGCGCAGCTCCGCTTGGAACTCCGCTTCGGCGTCCGCGTACCGGTCCAGCCGCGCAAGCGAATTTCCCAGATAGAGGTGCAACTCGGCGAGCACCCCGTTTCCCGGCTTCAATGCAACCAGCGCCTCCTGGAACGCGGCAAGCGCCTCTTCGTACTTCGCCTCGTCATAGAGGAGTCGTCCGCGGACAAACTGCGGCAGCGGCAGCAGTGGGTCGGCCTTCTGCGCCGCGAGCGCCTGCGCGTTCGCGGTGTCAGCGTCTTCGCGCGCGAGCGCGACCCGGGCAGCGATTTCATGCGCGGTCGCTTTCAGTCGCGCATCGCTGCCCGCATCTGCCAGTTCTACGGCGCGATCGGCGTGCTTCGCCGCATCGTCGACGCGACGCGCACGCAGCATCGCAGATGCAAGCGCGATTGGCAGCTGCGGATCATCGGGTCGCAATGCCGCAATAGCACCGAACGTTTTCGCGGCCTCGTCCAGATGGCCCGTGCGCGCGAGCAGCACACCGACCTGGTACTGCACGCTCGCGAGATCCGGATGCTTCGACACAATGGCGCGCAAGCGATCGAGCGCCGCCGAATATCGTTTCTGCGCGATCAGTGCTACGGCCGCCCGATGCGACGAGATCAACTCCGCCTGTTCCGCCGCATTCATGGTCGGTGCGATGGGTGCGAGGGGTGCGAGGGGTGCGGCGGGTGCGAGGGGTGCCACCTGACGGAGACCCTGCAGGTAGCCGAATGCCGCGAGTCGATCCTCGTCAGCCTGCGCGGGCGGTGTCGGCGGGTCAATCGCGCGCCCCTGCACCAGGCGATCGAGCGACGCTTTCAGAGCTTCCACGCGGGCCGGATCGGCATCGGGAGCATCGGCAACCAGACGTTGGAGCTGGTCATCGTTGCCGCGCACGAATCGATAGGCTCCGGTCGACAGGGCAAACACGGGAAGGCCGTCGAAGCGGAATTGGGGGGCGAGCAGCTCGGCATAGATCGGCTGATCGGGAACGAAACCGCTCGTCTTGTCGAGAATCGCGCGCAGCGATCGTCCGCGAAGGCCCGATGGCATCGGCGCGCGGACGAGATCGAGCAACGTCGGCAACACGTCGATGTGCTGCACCGGCTGCAGCACACGGCGTCCGCCTCCCGTTTCACCGGGTTGCTTCACGATCAACGGCACTCGCAGCGACGCGTCGTTCAGCGTCGCGCCGGACCCGCCGGCGCCGTGATCGGCGGTCAGGAAGATCGTTGAATCGTTGTAGCGCTTCGTCCGCTTCAGCTCGTCGACGATGCGGCCAACGACGGTGTCCGCGGATCCCGCGTTGACTTCGAGGAAGAGGAAGTACCGCTGACTGCTTTGCGTCTTCAGCCACCGATCGGCCACCTCGAAGGTCGCGAGACCATCGCGTTCAGGCAGCGCGCCCTCGTCGAGCGGCTGGTCGGGGATCTCGGCGTCGTAGAACGAGAAACCCTGCGCGATTCCGGTGGCGCGGCGGAGCAGGAACGAGGAGACGGCCGCGCCCGTGTTGAAGCCGCGATTGCGGAGCAGCTCCGCGATGGTGCGCGCCTGATCCTTCAGCGCATATCCCCCCTCGTCCCGGACACCGTTGTCGAAGGGAAGCTGGCCTGACAGAAGCGCCGCGTGCGATGGAAGCGTCTGCGGGGAATGCGTATAGGCACGCTCGAAGACAATGCCGTCGGCCGCGAGCGCATCGATGGCGGGAGTTGTGCCCGGACGCGCGCCGTACGCCGCCAGCCGATCGGCTCCCAAACCGTCAACCGAGATCAGAACGATGGGACCCTGGTGCGGCGGGGATTCGCGCGCGAACCGCCAGCCGGTGAACGCGGCGCCGGCCACAGCCAGCGTGAAGAGCGTGACGATGAGCGTGACGTGCCACCGTTTTCGCGCGGCAGACGTGCGGTTCGCCATGTGGTACTCCGGAGGGCTGCGCCCGCCGGTTATTTCCTGATCTCTTGAAGATGTGCGGTCGCTTCGACGGCCGCGGGACTCTTCGGGTCGGCTGCAATCACGTCCTGGAACGCCTTCGCCGCGGCATCCGCGTTGCCTGCGGTCATCTGTGTGACGCCCAGCTCGATCCGCGCGCGCACGTTCGTTTCATCGCTCTTCAGCATGTCGCCGTAGGCCGCGATCGCGCGGGCAAGCAGCGCCTGGCGTGCGGCGGAATCCTTTTCCTGCTGCGCTTTCTCGCGATAGAGCGTGGCCAGCATCAGACTGACGCTGGTGAGCCGCGCGTTCTTCGCCTGGATCGACTGATACGCGGCAATCGCGTCGTCATAGCGACCCGCCTTTCGCAGCGCCTCCGCTCCATTCACATCGTCACCAATCGACTTGGCGAGGGCTCCCGGCATTGGGCCGGGGTCTCGCTGCAGAACGAGGGCAAGCACCGGACTGTTACCCGCGCTGACGGCCGCCTGTCCGTCAAGCGGCAGGAAGTTCGGCGCTTCCACCACGATCTTCCATGGCCCGCTGCGTAACCCGATCATCGCGAAGCGTCCCTTCTCGTCAGTCGTCGAGGTAATCCGCGCGGCGGCTATTTCGCTCGAGGCGCGGACGGTCGCCCCCTTGATGGCCTTGCCGTCGGGGTCCTTGACAGTGCCGGTTAGGCGTCCCGCCTGTGCCGCGGCGGAGGCCGCGACGGCGAGCGCGACGGCCGCAAAGAGAATGAGCTGAAGGCGTCGCATGATGGCTCCTGGTTCCCGGATCTTATAGCAGAACAACTTATCGTCAACCGGCCACCGTTTGGCGGCGGATTTCAGTAGAGACGATAGAGCATCAGGTAAATGACGACGCCTGTGACCGACACGTACAGCCAAATCGGGAGCGTCCAGCGGGCGATCTTCACGTGCCGCTCGTACTGTGCCCGCAGGCCGCGAGCCGCCGTGATCAGCGCGAGCGGCAGGATGGTCATCGCCAGGGAAACGTGAGTAATGAGGATCGAGAAATAAACGTAACGCACGGCTCCTCCGCCTGCAAACGGTCGGGAGCCGGTGTTCACGTGGTAGATGACGTACGAAATCAGAAACAGCGTGGACGCCCCGAGCGCCGCGAGCATGCATCCCTTGTGCGGCGTGATCCGGCCGCGGCGGATGAACAGATACCCCGCGATGAGAAACACCGCCGATGTCGCGTTCAGTGTGGCGTTGAGCGCGGGGAGGTCGGCGATGTGGATCACAGCAAGTTGAAAGTGGAACGTTGAAAGATTCCCTTCGATCTACGACGACGGCTGGGATTTATCATCGAAAGAATCGAACTTCGGACTTCGAACTTTGAACTGGCGTACTTACAGCCAGAGGCGGTCGATCACCAGCGCCCCC
>Ga0114129_10009598_pt1 | contig 13801 bp, 9 predicted proteins | sample RhiMetdeltSRZDD1_FD_80071 | JGI IMG/M metagenome (GOLD analysis project Ga0114129, IMG submission 80071) | Populus rhizosphere microbial communities from Tennessee, USA - Rhizosphere MetaG P. deltoides SRZDD1 (version 2) (version 2) | ecosystem: Host-associated > Plants > Roots > Rhizosphere >...
AAAATAAGGGAAATTTGTACTTGCCATTTTTAAAAAGGCTATAATCATCCATTATTGAATTATGAAGAATTTCGAAAACCTTAAAGTCATCAAGGCTCCCTTTGATAAAACCACCTGTCCCAGGTGAACTAGTGCTATAGAGCTTGATTCCTATCTTCTTATCAACCTCAGGGACATCGTAGATGACCATGGATAATTGGACCTTTGCTTATCTTAAAAACTCTACCAAACTGGGCAAATTCGGCATACTGAATTCACAATAGGATGAATATGTAACAAGACTATTGAAAAAATCTAATCTTCCCATCAATCTATTTCAAAGAAGGCTAAATGAAACAGTAATCATATATATGGCCTGTATCGACAATGATTATGACAAACGGAATAATTTTGCGAGATCCTTGTCACAAACATGTAGTATGTGAGAACTGTCTACATTTTGATAGTATCTGCGCATTCTACAGCGCACACAAATTTTGTGTAGAGTGTCTCTGTGACCACGCTTCCTGCCCAGCATGCCGAGAGGGGTATCATGCGGTTACAATTTCAGATTAATTTCCCTTGATCCTATTGGGTTAGCCTGAGAATTAGGTTAATCCTTTTGCTCAGATAAATTATAGAAGTTCTTCATGTGCTCAATCTCTTTCTTAATAGCTTTTTGTCAACCACAGCATTACCTTTCTAATTGTAAAATCTGGTTATTAATATAACCGTTAGTAGTATTTAGGTTGCAGAATAGAGAGAAGCAACTATTCAAACCTGTTCTTAATATTTCGCAATACCTCAGTAGTGGATGAAATCTTACCAATAATCAGTAAGTACGTCAGAAACTAGAGCCACAACCCAACATACTATATGCATTTCTTACAAGGCAATCAAGGATTTAATCTAGAAAAAGGAAATTTGGGAAAACGATTAAACAGATTCCGATATAATTCCAGGAAATTAGTTCCCGAGAATAAATTGTCCTAAGATAGCACGGGCTTTGGGACAACCCCGCAGAAGATCATAGTTGATCTCCGCAACGACGTTCTGGGAGGTGTCAGATCTAGGTATCATGGATCATCAAAGAAACTGGTATTCGTTAAAAGAAAACCAGATAGATTAGCAAAGGTTTACAATCTATTGCTTGACAACAGGGTAACAGTAGATGATATGACGTATAGGACGGATTTAGGATTAGACAGACATCCTATTAATAGTATAGAACATACCCAAAACAGAAAATCTGAGCAAGTACTCGGTAAAAATCATGACCCGGCGGGAAAAATTACTAAATATATTTCAAAGGAAAATTTTGATAAGCCTTCCAACTTTTACAACCCAGCCTAAGTGTCCTAAGCGTTCTAATTTACTGTTGTCATATCATCAATAAATGAATGATGAACTATGGCGTTTTGGAATACATCTTACAAGTGTGGAATGAAGTGTGATATTATGACACCACTCTGCCACTAACTTTTAACGTTAATTCCAATAGATAAAGATAAACGACGCATTAGTTTTAATAATCCAACGATAAAAGAGGAATGAAATTATCTAATTTTAAGACCTTTTTCTATTTGCTAATTGGTGCTGGTGGCTCAATACTAGCTGCGGTCTTATAGGACTCTTCATTCGCATCGGAGAAAGTTATTAATTAAAGTTTTATACGTATCTACGATTTGGCCGCACATGGCTAATTGTCAGAAATGCTGGAAGGATTTAGTTTATGAAAGATGTGTTAATCAGGAAGAATATTGGAGTTGCTTAGGTTATCCTACAGCTGAAGTATCGGTACGTTAGCGAAGTCACGAAACACCTGAGTTAGGAAATGTAATTCCTTACTTTTCACAGGTGACAACCACATATACAACCGCCATTATTGGATGTCTCATAGGTTATAGTTTTATGCTTGCAGTTGCAACAAATCATGAAATCCTCTACGTTCGACACTAACCTCCGATTTTTTAGCGACACTTTTTTGGCTGGCTTTACTAAAGCGATCTTTTCTAGTCTCTTTGGACAGACTTCTGGCATCGTCGGGTATTTGTCAGCTTGAATTATTTATACTGTAAATATCACTATAAAGGACTTAAAACTCTAAATCAAACTGGTACAAGATTTTCATGAATTCCCTGGAAATCAATTTGTATTGCGATTTTTTATTAACTAACAATGTCTGAAATCGGATTAGTGGAAATATTCAGTATGGGAGAAGCAGTCGCATTAATCGGTACGCTGTTTGTTATCCTGTATTTTTCCAAAAAACAAGCACAGAGCCTTTCAGTAGATATTGAAACTAAGGTTCTTAATGATTTGGCTGAAAGAATGCACGCACAAGTCGAGATTTTGATAGGGCGACCTCAGCTGACAAAGGTTCTAAGTAAGGCGGATGCGGAGTCACCAGAGATCGCGTATGCTTATGATATTTTATTTACTTTTGCGCATGCATTTCATATGCGTCAGAGAAAAGTATTGAATGACAATGAGTGGACGGGCTGGGTTCGCTGGTATAAGAGTGCGTTTAAGCAAGGAGCATTAATGGAAATATGGCAAAAGACTATTGAAATGGAAAAATGGTTTGATCCCGCATTCCATGATTTCATAAATAGAGAAATTGTTTCTGTGACTCGCCAGGATTGAATTGAAAATGATACACCAGGATTGAATTGAAAAAGATACAGTTAACGCTCTAGCAAATTGAAATACAAGTCGGATTTAGGTAAAGCTTGTTTACTCTTAACATTTGCTTGGCTCTAATTATTGGGGATGCTATCCGGTCAGTTACAAGTAGTCGTAGTAGACGAAATCAGCAGCAAAGAAGAAACTAAAGATCTGTGGCAAATGCTGACTTGGTCTCTTTTTCATGTAGGTTTTGGTTCACCGAATACTTCTGAAGCGAATTTCGCTTGTTGGTCTAGATCCCGTATAATGAATTTTGAGTGAAACTAGTCGATGAGCACAATAGTTCAATCTCATTGCGATAAATATGGTTTGGAATTTACTAGCATAGGATCGTTAGAAGTTAATCGGACTAATCAATCGAGATAGGGTCGTAGCGATGGTGAACCAGTTTACTGTAAACAAAGAATCGAGTCATCAGAAATAATAACCCATTTTAATTCAGTAGTCTAACCGCAAAGTAAGTGACGCATTTCAATTTTCTTGAAGGGGGTCCAAGTACACCCCTTCAGCACATTTTGAATTTCAGTCTTCTATCCATCTCTAACCAAAAATACTGAAACTTATACCATGTCTAGCTACTAAACGAAAGGTCTAATGGTAAAAGCGTTTTATCATAGGCCACGCTCATCTGTTTCATACTATTTATCGTACTTCGAACAAAGATTTTATATTAACGACGACAATTACTAGTATGGGAGTCTGCCAATTTATGGCAAAAGAGTTTATTAGAGAAATCGGAAATCGATCAAGAGAGTTTTATGAGTTTGTAATGCCACCGGTAGATATCTACGAATCTGGGCCGGACCTCGTAATAGCTATCGACTTGCCGGGATTTCAGAAAAAGGACATACATTTAAGCATCTCAAAAGACACACTTTCGATCAAGGCAAAGCGAGTCCTGGAAGATGATATAATTACTCTTCATTATAGGCAAAGACCTATGAGGATTGAAAAAAGAATTCCCCTGCCAGTATCACTCACAGATCAGGAGAATATTAATAGTAAAGCAACATATTTGAATGGAGTGATTACTTTAAAAATACCACTCCCTCAAACCAGTAACATACCAATAACCTAATGCCAGAATTGACTCGTAATTCTTTATTTTGCACGTTCTAATTAATTGATGATTAAAGAACAAAAAGCTGTTATAGATTCTATTTTTAAGTGTATCGCATACCCGAATCTAGACTTAAACTGTTGTTTACTGATCTATTAAGTGGAATTAAATCTCCCATAAGTTTGTTAAATAGCATATAAGTTAGTGTTAATTATATTGAGACTTGAAGTATCTATATTAGTAACGTAACTTTGATGATGTTAACATTGTGTTCTTTAAAAATAAGACTAAATTCGATGTTCAATATCACTTGATAACGTTAACACAAACTGGGACCAGGAACAACTGTCTTAATTTATATGCCCAATGTTATTGTGTCCTTACTTGGTAAGTATCTTGATGGAAGGAAATAATAACTTTACGATGATGCTAATATGGCTTGCAGAGCTTACCTTTTCGAGTTGGCTTTTGTCCTATGGCGCTGAACATCTATCTTTCAAGTACGGTGCCAAATTTGTTGGGAGGACACTTCTAAGCGTTGCAACTACCTTGCCTGAAATTGCCATTGTGGTGTACGCTGCAGCTGATGGTGCATATGGGGTTGCGATAGGTTCAGGTTTAGGGAGTAACCTCCTAATGATGACTCTGGGTCTTTCTATAATGTTACTAATTGCAACTACAAGGCTTTCGAAAGCACCTATCAAATCTATCGACTTAAGCACATTTAAAATGGACAAGCTTTTTCTTGTTGCCACTGCAATTATAAGTTGCGTCATTTTCATTGACGGATATAATTACCTTGATGGCATTATTTTCATTGGCATGTTTATTCTTTATATAGGAATTGCTTTTTTCGAAATGATGAAAGCTCGAACTAGAAAGATAGCTAACAATTTAGATTCGGGGGAACCGGAACAACTAGAAATTAGAACCCAGCTCGATCCGAATTCCAAGTTACAGAATAAGGGACGGTTCTATTCATTTATGATCATGAAGAACAAGATGACCATTGCAATCACGACCTTTTTGGTTGGCACAATAGGGATTATTGCTGGGGCAGAACCATTTATCCAATCGCTTGAAGGTTTTTCAGATGACGTCCGGGTATCAGCAGTTATTTTAGCGGTTATTATTAGTCCCATTGCTGGTGAAATGCCTGAAAAAATCTCGCTAATGTTGTTAGCAAGGAAAGGCGGCTATGGTGTATCCATCGCAATCGCTAACATATTTGGGTCCAAAGTTCTAAATAATACGTTGTTACTGGGTGTAGCTGTATTTGGCGCAATGTATCATGGTGGATTCTATTCAACTATTGAACCGACAACGCTATTGACACACCAGATTATTTTAGTTACAGTTGTAACCTTGGCAGCGGTCGGTCTTATTTCTAGGAAAAAAATAGGCCTACTGACCGGTGTTGTTTTGGCTATCATTTATTCTTTAAGCATTGGAATCCAGTTCGTGTTTAGTCATTAGTTAATGTATTCGGCATACCGTGCTTCTGATTTATAGAAGGGTCTGGACCAACTAAATATAATATATTGCCGGAGCACTTCCATTCTGAGCAAAAAAATTCTGCGGCCCTATACTGTTGGGAGCGCAAATACCAAGATTCCAAGCTTAATCCTTCAACTCCATAATTAGTGAAATTTCAAAATATGAATTGTTCTAGGAATCGCCATCTCTCACTCATTACCTGAACTTTCTATTCCTACTTTATTTAGTAGGTCACCTAATTTTTCTAAGGGTATTCCGGAATGGCTTTAGTGAGGTTTAGTGAAGATGGCAAGGGTTTTATTCCGAGAGTCAATTGTAGATCAACATAGCCCTTATCACGGAAGGCTGTTACAGTTATGTTATCTCCAGGTTTCTTATTATCCTCTATGTATGAAACAAGATCATCCAGGAATATGATCCTTTTCCCATCTATTTTTGTTATAATATCGCCTCCACGTTTCTGGCCATATTGATCAGTTATCGTTCCATTTAAGCCAGCATGATCAGCTGGCCCATCCTTTACTATTGACTGGATATAAACCCCTTGAAAATTCCTACTTAAATTTTGAAAAATGGAGGTCGTATCGGGGGTTAAGGTCTCTCCAGAAATCCCCATCCATGGATGGCTGTAATTTCCTGTTTTAATTAGTGAAGGTACGATCCTACCAATTACATTGGAAGGAATCGCTAAACCTATTCCTGAAAATCCACCATTTTCGGACAAAACCCCCGCAGTATTCATACCGACAACTTTTGAATCACGAGTTATTAACGGTCCACCTGAATTTCCAGGATTAATAAGAGCATCAATCTGTATCATGTCAGGAATGGCGAAATGGGAACCCTCTGCAGTTATAAGTCGTTTTAATTGACTTACAATACCAGCAGTCATAGAACCTGCTAATCCATATGGATTTCCAACAGCAATTACCTGATCTCCTATTTCAAGTTCAGATGAATTTCCTAACAAGAGAGGCTGTATGGGACCTGTAAAGTTGTCAAGCTGTACTATTGCAATATCATTGAAAATATCCTTTCCGATTACCTTTGCGCCGTACCTGCTTCCGTTAATGAACATTACATCTACGGATTTGGAGTCCCCGACAACATGGCTATTTGTAATAATTCTGCCCTCTTTATCATAGATAAAACCGGAGCCTAAAGAAGTAAGATTTTCTTTGACATCGTCAGGATTCAATGAAGGAGACGGCCTAGTTATCTGAACAACAGAGTATTCGATCTGCTTGAAGATATTGGAAAAAAGTGGAGATTTTGGTGCCAGGTTTTCTGGCGACGCTGACCATACATAGTCAATTTCAAGATTTGCTGTTGCAAAAAATGTACTAGAAATTATCAAGGTGACGAGTATTTTCTTCTGAATTAGCATCATCCTGGATATCGAAGGTATCCACTCATATAGATATTTCTAGATCCTTTATTTGGAAGAAAATTTGGATTCTTTAAATCCCACTATCTCATATCTTTCTGGTCGTACATCCCATTTAGACTTATCTTGAGTTCATCCAATTGATCAATTGCCCATTTAACAAATCCGTCAGTCATTTCTTGAGGCATATTACGTCTTGCAGAAATTACAAGGAATCCTTCGAAGATTTTAGCATAAGCTGAAAGGCAAACCAACATGTTCCCTGTTGCATCACCTACAAAATCATCACTTTTAGTCTCTAAATAATTCTTTTTGAAGATATCTAACAATGCTTTTGTCCTTTGGTTTATTTCATTATTATTTCGCATTTGACTATCTGTATCAATGGGTGTCAATGACTAATTCCATTATTATTAGCGCCAGTCAATCTTAAATGTACTCTTATTACCATATCCCCCTGACTATTAAATTACTTCGCAGCATTACTTACAAATTATGAAACGCATATGCTAAGAACTAATCGCCTAAAAAAGTCTAAAACTGTTTAGTGAAAACTGAAATGTATGAATTCATCAGATTATTTTTTCGGTAATACTTGCTACAACTAATAATTAGGCGTAATCCTGATTACTAATGATATAAACGTTCTGAGACCATTTAGAATACACAGATAGGATAATTTAAGAAAGTATTATAGGATTCCTGAACGAAATTCAGGCCGCCAGTTCTAAAATAGAATATTCCATAGCAAATTTGCAAGGCATCTAAAAATACAGAGTACTAACATCTGAAGGTACTTTGTTGTGTCTCATCTTGTGCAAAGGAAGATTTTCCTGCGAATCTTAGTGCGTTATCAACTACAAAAACATCTACCATGAGTTATATTGAATTAGATTCCTTATAGGAAATCAAATTAATACCATACTATTTGCCATACCATTCTCGAGCCCCATTAGATCCTTATAATAGGAACGATTAACAGTTAGTACAGCCTTATTATGATGTCAATTAAGTTAGTCATGAAAAATATATAATTGATTTCTGCCCCCCCAATCTATAAAATCCACTAAAGCGTGTGTTGAATAAACGACAGAAAAACATTATAATGAATTGCTCTTTTAATTTCTTATGGCCTTGGTCATCTCACAGTATCGCCAGAAAAATCCTCTTAGGACGTTTATCTTTATGAATACAGTCCCCGTCTCTATTTTGGCGTACTGCCTGTATTTCCTAAGTAGCAATTTTTGGATTTCACAAAGTTCCTTATAGGTCTCCTTAGTTTCGCTCATTTTAATCAAATTGGCTGAACCTACCAACATTGCGAACCATAATTTTTCCCAATCTTCTTCATAGTTATCTACCAAAAATGCAACCTTTGAATTTATTTTTATATTCTTTACTCTTTTAAGCTGCTCAGCAGTACTACTTTTGGGCTTAGAGTCCAGTGGGATGTAGATATTTTTCCTTGAGATCACATAAACAACAGGAACCAAGTGAGGCTGAAGATCTAACGAAGCAGTAGCTAGATGCGCAACTTTTCCGGGTTCAACCAGATCGAGAATCTGCTTCAAACTCATTGATATTAAAATAACTGAGAAAGTAATAAGCTATTGCAATCATCCAATGAGTCGACTATAGAATAAGTGATATTGAAACTCAGTCGCCCTAGTACTATGGTGACTCGAGATGCCTAATTGTAGTTAGAGCAAAAAAGGCTCAATTTTCAAGTAACGCTGTTATAGGATCCGGTTCAACACTTTAATTGATTTCTTATGACGGGTTCAGTGTTTCTATTATTTTCTCAATGGCGCTGATCGCAAACATAATTTGTAATTACACGGCCACTTCAATTATACAGGTATTCTGTCCTGCCCCCTCGTTACGAATTATTCTTTTTGACTTAAATTTCAATATCAATCTTCAGAATGTCTAAATTGCGCACAGGATGAGACAAGGGAACTATCATGTTCAAAGGATTAAATTTCTATTAATCATACTGAGGAGAAAACAAGCTTAAAGTATGTGAAGTTTTACTGCACATTTTTGGTGGTAATAACTTCGTCCGTGGCTATGGCTTACTATAATATCATCAGAGGTGAATTCTAAATCACAAAAACGGCACCTTCCACCTTGTTTTTGAAGTATCAGGGAATAAATGCGCCCCTGCGTATAAGGGTTGGACAAATCTATTATACAATTTGAAGCCAATAAAACTACTTGAACACTCTAGCATATAAATTGCTATCAGATTAAATGTGTGGACCTGAATCTCAATACATCTCAAAATAATTCTACCACATAATTTAATGGATCGTCATCAACAGTTGGTTATTAAATCAACATCTTGTTTTCCACAATATCAACGGGAAAAATCTCGCTTCGAAAACAGCGGAAATCCTGGAATTGGCTCAAAAACCATTGTTCCAATATGTGTACGTTTTTAGTTTATAGTAGGTGTAAAGAAAGATGTATCTAAAGCAGTGATTTTTAATAAATGCTAATAAGACGCAATCTCGAAACTACGAAAACGTAAGTACTTGATATAATTCATATACTCTCAAACCTGAATTCCCATTGACGAACTAATATCAACTACAGAAAATAGAATATTCGTCTAGAAGTTCCATTAATAATACGTTGAAAATTTCTGGCCTGTGTTCAAAGACACACAAAATCGTAACGATTTTGGTTAAAATTGCCATTAATTGGGGTATTCAATTCTTTTGATTTTTAAGTTTCAATTTCTATGAAAATATTTCCATTGGCTTCCCACACTTTATAAAGCCTCAAATCTCCTGATTTTCTCCATTCAGGAACCTGTTCAACCCACGTGCCTTCTTTTTTCCATGATTTCATATTAACTAATTTGCCTGTGAATACGTCAAATTCGTAGCCGTGCATATAACACACTATATTATTATTATTAAAATGACCTTTAGACAGAGAGGCCCCTCGATGTGGACAAGAATTATTGAAGGCAAACAATCTTCCATCTTTCCTACCTATCAAGATGCACGTATTTTTAATATTAAAAACGTTAAATGAATTATTCTTAATTACTTCGCTTTTGCAAATCCCCTGAATCATTGCCAATTACAGGATGTTGCAAACGCTTTTTATAGGTTCTATCATGTGCCGAGGAAGATCTAGTGAAATCAAAATATCCAGATACCCAGCCTTATACTTTGGGAGTGCAGGCAATGGGGGGAAGGAGATTGGTTGCGTGACTATCTTTAATATTGTTAAAAGGATCGGAGGAAAAACTTTAAACTCGATTCTTGGAGAGCTGTCAATATGGATTTCAACAGCAATACTGTAATCAGCCCAGTTCTTGTTTTCATTTATGTATTAGTAATTATCCTTATGTATTGCTTATTTTTCGGATTTAAAATTAACTTCGAGACATATGCGGCAGATTCGTCTCTAAATAATTCAAATACTTCAAGCACTTCCTACAAATCCTTCAATTTAGGGGTGGAAGGCTGGAATAGATCATTTAATGCAGAAGGCACTATAAATACCATTTTGTACGCTTACAAATTTGCAAACCAAGACGGGGCCAAGAAGGAGAGTGAACAAGACTTCAATGCTAATCTATCTGAGACCTATGTTTTAGGAGGTAAATGGCGTTTGGATGTAATTAACAATAACGTTACCTATTTCAAATTAAATATCACCATGATAACTGCAAAGGGAACAGGAGAACATTTTCATGTTATAGTATTCAAACCTTTAACAGTGGGGATTTCGACGTTGACATCTGATATCGTTGGAAATAGGAACTTTTACACTAACCCTAACAACAATACAGTATCGTTTTCCGGTTCAGTTGACGTTATTACAAACGGAGTCATAGAATGGCGCGATGTGCATGTTATAGCATCAATTTACAACAATAATGTATTAAGGGTCTATTTGGACAAAACCGAAACTCAAAATCACTTCTTCGGAAAACCCGTACTCGGTTTAGTAAATTCGATCGAACCTATATCAAATAACATATCTAACGCCGCGAAATAGAATGAATGGTTATGGTCAACTTTCCTATTTTTGGTTTAAAATATATGATGTCCATTCGCATCGCATCAATGGCAATTTTAATGGAACAAATTAGTCTGGTGCTATAAACATAGTATTGTGAAAAGACCTTCTCTTAGGATGATCCTAATAGTCAAAGAAACATTTTGAAGCCGTAAAGTTTAGATTATAAATGTCTCAAAATGCACATTCTTTTGTCTAGTAACTAATACGGACTAGAGCGGCAGGACATAATTAATTATAATTAGGTTGCAATAGTTATGTAATTTGTTAAAATAATAATTTAATCATGTTTGACTCAAGATTTTTTAGGACCGTTGACCGAATCTTGTATCGGCTAATTTCGAGCTTAAAAATCACCGTCTCGAATCAAATGAAGGCAAAGTTTTTGACAGTTGTGATGCGATGAAACTTTCAAGTAATTGACTAAGATTAATTTTTGCTAATTACCCTATAGAAATGTGTCTTCAGACTATTCTTAGAATTAATCAAATTCGTATTTTATTAAATTGTCCTTCTAAATCTCATCAAAAACACGAGGAGACGTCCAATAAGGTCTCAGCCAAAGTTCAATATTGCTTGCTAAAAACCGACATGGGTAAGAATAATATATAGAACTGTCAGATACTGGTTGCTGGAATAGTTATGGTATCCCTTTCCCTTTCCCAGAACAATAAACATATCCTCTCCTCAATATTAATGTCAGCTCTAATAATTGTCGGTATTTTTCTATTTATTAGATTCCTGTTAGGAGAATTTAATCCATTTTATGTGGTCGTAAGCGGCAGCATGATTCCTACCTTACAGATTGGAGATGTTGTTGTCATCCAAAATAATGGTAATGGATTTGGCGGAAATGACGGCTCGTCTTTTAGCCACCTAAAGAAAGGAGATATTATAGTTTTTAAGGCGCCCGATGATTTTGATGAAGATGGAAAACCAAGGACGATAGTACATAGAGTAATATTAGTAGGATTCGATAGAAGGACGGATGAACAAGTTGTTGTTACTAAGGGTGACAATAATCCGCAGTCCTATTTGGGGTTGGATTTTCCCATTAAGCAAGATAATTACATAGGGAAGGTTGTTTTTATACTTCCTAAAATAGGATTACTAATTCAGGTTATTAAACCCCCAGTCAATTATTTCATTACAGCTGCTGCTGTCGGAATATTTGCCACTTATTACTACAAAAGAGAAGTCAAGAGTCGAAATAAAGATGGAGTTTCTGCGCCTAGAGATAAGTAGAAGGAAACAGGTATTCAGGTACGTTCAGATATTTTATGGATACACTTGCATTTGGCAGGCTAGAGTTATTTACGTGTCTAAGGCTAGGTTATTTTTTATGCAGTCAGTTAATAAGTGGCTGTATGCTCTAAATACTACACCACTATTTAGCACGAAACCAAGAGAAAATGGGTGATTGATACGCCCGAAAATCATTAAAACGTAGATCCCAACTTCTGATTATGATAATAAATCCACGCTTAAAAAAAGTAACCACGGTAAAGGTAAACTGTACCTAGTATAATATGAAAATGCGGCAGCAACGATTATCGTCCTACACGAAACGTAGACATTTTTTGCGGTACCCTGAAAACTCCCTATTAATAAATCCCATATTAAGGATAGTTTATTAGTTACTATCTATTAGAAATAGATAAAGAGACAAGAATACATCGATTTTCGCCCGACCTTGGGAACGGGAAGGTAGGAATTTATTATATAACTTTGGAAAATCGTGAAAATGTGTAATCCTTAGTTACAGGTCATTAAACTGCTGGATTTAGTGATTTGTCCGCCAAGCCAAAGTATAAATCTTAATTAGTCTAGCTTGAAAGAGTTTCATCGTGAGTTAGTTAGGTTCAAGAAAATAAAAAACTTGTCGCCTTTATGAAGTTAGTCGCCTATTTTTTCGTCTGTACCCTCTTCCTTCTTCTGTGGATGAGCATTCTTTAAATGCTCATACATCATATCCTCATTCTGAAAAGTTGCATTACATTTTTCACACCTTATCGCAGTATCGGGTTTTTTCTCCTTCTTCCTAAAAAAATCGAATTTTATCAATGGTTTTATATAGAAAACGATTTGGTATAAACTTATCCATGTTGTTAAGTTCTCTTTGAAACTATATCGCCAAATCTTTACAAATGAGATGCGAATATAGGTAAATTTATATAGTTGTATGGCCGCGGGTCTGGACCTTATAAATTAAATTAATTGTTACTTTTGCAAGTCGAGAATTACATTTGTCTAATTATTCCTTTTGGAAATTGGAAAAGTTGAAATTTTATAGATTCAGCAAAAAAGATCGTTTACCTGTCCATCATACTTCGAAATTGTAGAGTTAGTTCAGGCCCCATGCTAACCTGGATTATAATTCCTTGTTACGTAAATTAGAAGCGATTAAAGAATATTAAATTTAGATATAACGGAATATTCACATCCCTGATTAGAATATAGGACCAGTGTGTTATTTTCTAACCAAATGTGTTCAATTGCAAAAAAAGAATAGTATTGCAACCTTTTGCATACATAGCATTTATTAAATCAAGGGGTAAAAAAATCCAATGTTTACAAGTCTATCAGTGAATCGTAGTGATTTTGTTGAGCGGAGTGGATGTAGTAATTGCTCGTCCACAAAAGTGATATTTGATCCTGAAAGCGCTGAAAGGATATGTGCAATCTGTGGTGTCGTATTGGGAGCTGAACAAATTGATGGCTTAGGCCTTAGTACCAATATTAGCGGCACTGAATTAAATATTCATTCTGGTATGCCCTCGTCGCTTGCGCATCATGATAGAAGACTTTCTACATTGATCTCTTATTCCAAGGTAGACGCTAACGGTGTTTCATTTAGCGCATCACAAAGGTCAAAGATTCACAGGATGAGAAAGTGGAACGAAATATCAAACTATAATAGAAGTTACCACCGCAATTTGAAGAATGCGTTTGCAATATTGGTGCGAATAAAAGACAAATTAAGCTTAAGCCAAACTGTAGTTGAGCGAGCGGCTTATTATTATAGGAAAGTCGTCGACCTTCACATAATAAAAGGAAGATCTATTAAAGGATTCATTGTTTCCTGTGTGTATGTTGCCTGTAGAGAAATGAACATACCACGATCTATTAACGAGATCGCTGAAATTTCT
>Ga0114129_10009599_pt1 | contig 13801 bp, 11 predicted proteins | sample RhiMetdeltSRZDD1_FD_80071 | JGI IMG/M metagenome (GOLD analysis project Ga0114129, IMG submission 80071) | Populus rhizosphere microbial communities from Tennessee, USA - Rhizosphere MetaG P. deltoides SRZDD1 (version 2) (version 2) | ecosystem: Host-associated > Plants > Roots > Rhizosphere >...
GATGCTGACGGGCCGAGTGCCGTTCGAAGCGGGGAACTCCATGGCGCTCCTGCTCAAGCACGTGACGGAGCGGCCGAAACCGATCGCGGAGCTTCGACCGGACACCCCGCGCGGATTGAGGGAGACGGTCGAGCGGGCGATGATGAAAGCCGCGGAGGACCGATGGCCGACCGCCGCAGCGCTGCGTGAGGCGCTCCTGTCGTCGGAGTCGTTAGGCCCGGTGTGGCGGGCGGAGCAGCGCGAGCCGGTGAAGTACGTGTCGCCGAGGCCCGATGGGTCGCGCAAGGTGGCTGCGGTGCGCGCGCCGTCGAGGCCCACTCCGAGGCCGGTGCTCCCGGAGCCGCCGCACCTCGCGGCGCTCACGCCTGAGCAGCGCAAGGACCTGCGGTTGTGGCATGGACGCGTAACGTACGCCGAACGCCTCAAGGCCATTCGCGGCTACACGTTCCTAACGCTCGCCGCCACGTTCGGCGGCATCGCGGCGTTCATCGTCGGCGTCAACGAGGCACCGCCGCTCGTCATCGCGCCGATCGTGCCGATGTATATGTCGCGGAAGCTCTGGCTTCGGCGTCAATCACTTCGCGAGGCAGGGTTCCGGCTGCGCCAGCTGCTGCCGGCTCCGCACTTCACGATCGGCCGGAAGAAGCCGGTGCTCGAGGAGCAGCTCGCGAAGCTGGCACCACCCGAGGTGCTGGAGACCCCCGAAGGCGCAGCGATCCGGAAGGCGGTCGAGGACCGCGCCGCTATTCTTCAGATCTTCGAGAAGCTCTCCAAGTCGGATCGCGCGAGCCTGCCCGATCTCACGGCGACCGTCAAGCTGCTCGTCGAGCGCGTGGCCCATCTGGCCCAGACGCTCCACCGGCTCGATCAGGGTATCGACCCGGCGTTAGGCCACGAGCTCGATGCGCGCATTGTGCGGACGGAGCACGAGACGCCGTCGCCGGAGGCGGAGCGGCAGCTCTCGCTCCTCCGCCGTCAGAGGGCAACGCTCGACGAGCTCGTCCAGCGACGGAGCATGCTCGCCCGGCAGCTCGAGAGTGCCGGGCTGGCGTTAGGCAGCCTGCACCTCGACCTGATCAAGGTCCGGTCGTCGGGGCTGCAGTCCGCGCTGTCGGACGTGTCGTCGGCCACCCAGGAAGCGCGAGCGCTGTCGAACGACATCGACGCGGTGCTCGAGGCGGCCGCGGAGATGAAGAACCTATAAGTCACCCCGAGCGTAGCTCAGTTGTCATCCTGAGCGAAGCGAAGGATCTTCATCGTCCCGGTAGAGCCCTTTATCAGCGACTTGAGGATCCTTCGGCTGACGCCTCAGGATGACCCAGCCCCGCTACGGCAGGCGCTTCCCCGTGCCGATCAGCATGTCGTTCGTCAAGCGAACCTCGAAGCCCTTCGCGCGATCGCCGGCGGCATCGAACTGGATCTGCAGGTAGTCCATGACCTCGGCCATTTCCCCGTTCTGGATCCGGCCGATCTTGAACCAGTCGCCCTTCCCTGGGAGGAGGATGTAGTCCTTGTACCCGGGCTCGGTCCTGTACATCGGCGGGTCCATGACGGCGCGCAGCTCACCGGCATCGTGCGTAACGGTGAAGATCACGTCCGTCGCCGGCTTTTCCTGTTCCTCCTCGACAGTCGTCGAGTCCTTGGGCGGATCAGGCATGGGGACGAAATGAAGCTGATACCGGCCGACGATCCGGCGCGCGACGTCGGCGGTGACAGTCGTTGCGTACGACGGCGCAACCTTGATGCGCAGCGGCACGTACACGGTGTCCCATTGAAACGCGAGCGTCATGCCGGTGCTGGTCATGGCCGGAATGGACCAGGTGAGCGCTTCCAGGAACGGTTTCTTTTCCCGTGGAACATTGAAGCGCACCTGACCCGCTCGCGCTTTCGGCGGCTGCGTGTGAAAGCGCGATGTGTCGGTGTCGAGAAGCATCTGCCACTGGGCGCGGTCGATGACGAACCACACCGAATACGCGCCCTTGGGTACTTGTTGCCCCTCGATGGTCACGTCCTTCGACAGCTCGAGCCGCGTCGCGAGGTTTGCCCCGGGCGTCCACGTGCTGCCCCACTTCACCTGCGTCCCGAACAATCCTGAGCGTCCGCGCGCGCGCGGGCGTGAGTACGTGATGGTGACCCTCGTTCCGTCGACGGTCTGGGAGACGGAGGCAGGCTCGCTGGCGAGGAGCTGACCTTGAGCGTCGCCGCGAGCGGCGAACAGGCACAGCGCGACTGGCGCTACCATGAGACTCGACGCGAAGATTTGCATTGGTGCTCCGCGGCAGAGGGAAGGGTGAACCGGTCTACAATTTACGGGAGCCGGCGGTGACGTCCACATACTTGCGACGCCAGCTGTGGCGGCGGTTTGCCCCGATCGCGGTTGGAACCGTGCTCGCGTGCAACGGCTCGGGGTCTCTGCGCGTCGACACACCCAGCACTTCGCCCGGTGACCCCACTCCGCGCCAGCTCGTGTGGGCCGATGAGTTCGACGGGGTGGCGGGCTCACGCGTCGACAGCACGAAGTGGCGCTACGATCTCGGCGACGGTTGTCAGTCGGGGAACTGCGGCTGGGGCAACCAGGAGAAGGAGTACTACACGTCCGAGTCCGAGAACATCTCGCTCAATGGCGCGGGGCAGTTGCAGATCACGGCGCGTCGTGCGCCGGCAGGCCTAACGTGTTACTACGGAGCCTGCCGGTATACGTCGGCGAAGATCACGACGCGGGGGAATGTCGACGTCGCGCACGGGCGCGTGGAGGCTCGCATCAAGCTCGCGGCGGGGCAGGGGTTGTGGCCGGCGTTCTGGATGCTGGGCACCAACATCGCTCAGGTGGGTTGGCCACGATGTGGAGAGCTCGACATCATGGAGAACCACGGCAGCGACGTGACCTCGACGAGCTCGGCGCTGCACGGGCCGGGCTACTCGGGCAACACTCCGTTCGTGCACAAGCACCAGCTCGCAGCCGGCAGCTTCGCCACCGACTTCCACACCTTCGCCGTGGAGTGGAACTCGAGTAGCGTCGTGTACTTTGTGGACGGTATACAGCACTACGTCATCCAGCGTGACGAGGTGCAGCGCCGCGGCGACTGGGTCTTCGACCAGCCGTTCTACATTATCCTGAATCTCGCCGTTGGTGGGACGTTCGACGGCGATCCGCAGTCTGACGCGATCCTTCCCGCGACCATGCTGGTGGATTACGTACGAGTGTACAAGTAGCAGCGGTGTTGTCATCCTGAGCGAAGCGAAGGATCGCGATATTCCCGGTAGAGGGCTCTCTTTCGGGACGACTGCGATCCCTCGCCTGGCGGCTCGGGATAACAAGGACCCCAGCGATGCATGTCACGGCCATCCGGCTGGCGCATTGGTGCCAAGCGTGGCCGAGCTGCCCGGCGATCTGGTCGATCGCGTCATTTCCCACGAAGCCTAGCCACCGTCCCGTCCACGCCGTTCGGAAGCTGCTCGTTCGCGAGCTGGTCCTCATCGCGGACCGCCTGCTTCAGGCGAAGCAGCTCTGCCTTCAGCGTGGCGGTGATCTTCTCCTGGCCCGGTTGCCCGTAGATGTTGTTCATCTCGAGCGGGTCATTCACGAGGTCATACAGCTCCCACTGATCCTTCTTCCAGAAGTAGATCAGCTTGTGCGTCGTCGTGCGCACGCCATAGTGCGCGCGCGTGTTGTGGTCGCCCGGGTCGTGGTAGTAGCGGTAATACATCGATGTCCGCCAGTCCGCCGGGACGCGGCCACGCAGGACGGGCACGAGACTCTTCCCTTGCATCGTGTTAGGCACCGGCAACCCGGCCGCTTCGAGAAACGTCTCGGCGAAATCGACGTTGAGCGCCATCGCGTCGCTCCGCGATCCGGCCTTGATCACGGCCGGCCAACGAATGAGAAACGGCATTCGCAGCGATTCCTCGTACATGAATCGTTTGTCGAACAGGCCGTGGTCGCCGAGGAAAAAGCCCTGGTCGCTGGTATAGATGACGATCGTGTTTCTCGCGAGCCCGCTCTTGTCGAGATAGTCGAGCACCCGCCCGACGTTGTCGTCCACCGACTGCACCGTCGCGAGGTAGTCCTGCATGTATCGCTGGTACTTCCAGCGGGCCAACGCCTCGCCCGTGAGCGTGACTGTCGCACCGGCGCGCGTGGTCGTGACCGTTTCCGGTTTCGTCGCCAGCCAGCGGGTCAGCGTATCGCCCGTTAGGCCTGGCGGCGGCACGAGCTTGAGGTCGCGGCGCGTCATGTCCTTCGCGACGCGCTGCTCGTTCTCGTGCAGCGCGTCCGTGCGCGTCACGTACGTATCCCAGAATGTCGAAGGCTCCGGGATCCATCGGTCGACGAACGGCGCGCGATGCGCCGCGTCCGGCTCCCACGGCCGATGCGGCGCCTTGTGATGCAGCATCAGGAAGAACGGTTTCCCGCGCGGCCGATTCCGGATGAAGTCGATGCCAAGGTCCGTGATGACATCGGTCGCGTAGCGTCCAGTGAACGTGGTCTCGCTGGCGGCGGTGTAGAAGACCGGATTCATGTACGCACCCTGACCCGGCAGAATCTCCCACGTGTCGAACCCCATCGGGTCGCTGCCGAGATGCCACTTGCCGATCATGCCCGTGTAGTAGCCGCCCTGCTGCAGCAGGCGGGCGACCGTTAGGCGCGAGCTGTCGAATCGGTTGAACATCGTGACGCCGTTCACGTGCGAGTACTGCCCCGTAAGGATCGTCGCACGGCTCGGCGTACAGATGGAGTTGGTGGCGAAGACGTTGCTGAGGAGCATGCCTTCCTTCGCCAGACGATCGATGTTCGGCGTGCGGTTCACGCGCGAACCGTAGGCGCTGATGGCGTGCGCGGCGTGGTCATCCGACATGATGAACACGATGTTCGGTCGCTGGACGGTTGCCGACAGCGCCAGGACAAGAAGGGATAACATGGCGTGGAGTATGTTCCCGCCGGCCGACTTCGCCAGAGGCCATGACTACCCGCCAAGCATTTCTTTCGACTCCGCGAACGGACCGTCCGTGATGGGAAGGTGCCAGCCGCGAGGACGCGCCCGGCGGCGCAGGCCTCTCGTCTCGAATCGCGTGCTCGACTCCGGTGCCGCTTCCGGCTGGTTATCGGCGGGGTCCGTCGGTTGTGGGACGTGCCTGTCGGAGGGTAACCTGATTGCCATCGTGCATCTCCGTTCATTTCCGGAGCGCACGTTGGCCTCGCGGCCGCAATTGGAGCAGACTCCGATGTAGTCAGTTGCGCGTGACGATTATCATCGAGCCGATTGTATTGTTTGGCATATGACATTTGTCATTCCGTTCTCATGAGACTCTCGTCTGGCCGGGAGACACCGTCGCTGCGACACTGGACAGCATGCTTACCGAAGACCGTGCTGTGCTGTCGAGCGCGCTGTTCTGGGGGCTCGCGCTGGATGGTCGCCGAGGAATGACCGGCCGCGCCGCGGTGGCGGACCCGTTGGAGCGCGAGGCGCACACGCTGGAGCTCGCGCCAACCCTAACGCGTGAGGTTGTCCGCGCGTTCGCCGCGTCGGCGATCGGCGTCAACATCGCGCTCAGCATCATCGACGTCTGGCGGCTGGCATACCTCCCTGTCGTACCCGAAGCGATTCGGGCTGCCATCATCGCGGCTGCCGTCGCCATTCCGCTTCATATCCGGCACGTGATCTACGGGCTTCGTGGTGAGCGCCCGCGCTTCGGGGCGTGGACGCTCGCAGCGCTCGCGGTCGTCAACGTCGTCGCCTGGCCGTTTGTCGGGCCCGCGTGGATCTATCAGTTCGCGTCCCTCGCGGTGTCGATACTGATTATCGTGCCGGGCCTTGCCGGGGTCCTGCTGGCCACCGTCGTCGTGTTGTCACCGCTCGTTCTGCAAGGCCCGAATTGGTTCGCGCCGCCGCTGACGTTCGGCGGAGCCTACCTCATGTTTTCGATCACGTGGCGAGCCACGACGCAGTTTGTGCCGCTGCGTCTCATGGCGACGATCCGGGCGCTGGACCTCGCCAGCCGCGAGCTCGAGTCCCGCGCGGTCGTGCAGGCCCGTGTGAGGATCGACGCCGAGCTCCGGGACGGTGTTGCGACTGCGCTCCAGAATATCGTCGCGCGCGGTGAGATCGCTCGGCGCGAAGCGCAGCGTGACTCCGCGCGCGCGACGGCCGAGTTGCGAGAGCTCGTAACCGACTCGCGGCGCGCGCTAACGAACGCGCGCCGCGTGGTCGCGGGATATCGTGGATCGTCGGTGCGAGCGGAGTTGGATGCCGCCGCCGCACTGCTCGAGGCGTCGGGTGCGCAGGTGCAGATCGATGTCGCTGATGGCGTGACACTCGACGCTCCGGACGATCGCGCGCGGCGGTCGATTCGTTCGGCCATCGCCCGAGCCCTCCGTGACGAGCCTAACGCGATCTATCACGTTCGCGTGTCGCGTGACCGGTCGGGCGCGATCGACGTCGTCGTGTCGTCGGCCAATGGCGCGCGCGACGCAAATACGGGACGGACGCCGTGACTGCCGCAGCGACGTTCGTATCGGCCCCGCCACTGCGGCGACAGGCCTGGTGGCTGCTCCTCGCGATCCACGTGCCGTCGATCGCGTTCGTCATCGCGCAGGGTGGTCTGCGGCTTGCCTTCCCCGGCCCGGAGAAGCACGACGCCATCGCGTTTCCGCTCGCGATCATCGCGAGTCTGATACAGCTTCGTCACAGCATCGCGGCGGCTCAGGGAATTCGCCCGCGCCATTGGACGTGGACGTTGCTCCTGCTCGTCCTGATCGCGTACGCCCCGCTCCCGTGGTTCCAGGACCAGGCGGTCACGCTGCAGTGGTTCGTCCTGGCGTCCTTTGCCATGCTTCTCCCGGCACGCATTGCGATCACCACGAGCATTGTCAGCGCTGTAGCCATGGGGATATGGTACGCGTCCGCCACTCAGGGGGCGGACGCGGGATTCGGTCAGGTCGCGTGGGCCTTTTCCTACTGGGTGGCACTGCTGTTCCTTGGTAGCGCGGGTCTGTATGGCGCGACTCGACTCGTGCGGCTCGTGGACCAGTTGCGCGATGCGCGTGCCGATCTCGCCGAGCTGGCGATCGGCCGCGAGCGGCTGCGCATCTCGCGCGACCTGCACGATCTGCTTGGTCAATCGCTCTCCGCGGTATCGCTCAAGGGCGACCTGGCGATCGGGCTGCTCGCGCGAAACGAGGTACCGCGAGCCGTCGGTGAGATCGAGAGCCTCGTGACGGTCGCCCGCTCGGCGTTGCACGATCTGCGCGACATCGCGCATCGCGAGCCGCCGATCGCGTTGTCGTCGGAGATTCAGCGCGCCGCGGACCTGCTCGCCTCGACCGGAACGGAGACGCGTGTGGACATCGCCGTGGACAAGCTGCCACCCGCGGTCGACGAGCTTTTCGCGTGGGCCCTCCGCGAAGGCGTGACGAACGTGCTGCGTCACAGTGCGGCGACCGTGTGCACGATCGCCATCGGCCAGCAGGACGGTGTCGTTAGGCTCGAGATCGTGAACGACGGCGCGATGCCGAGGTCGGCCGGCGGCAATGGCCTGAGCGGGCTCGCGGCACGTGCCGGGGCACTGTCGGGCGCGGCACGCGCGCGGTCCATCGGTGACGGGCGCTTTCGCCTGCGGGTGGACGTCCCGGAGGCCGCGACGTGATCCGCGTCCTGATCGCCGAGGACATGCACATGATCCGCGGCGCGCTCGTCGCGCTGCTCCGACTCGAGGCGGACATCGAGATCGTGGCCGAGCTGGATCGCGGCGACGCGATCGTGGAAACGGCACTGCGTACGAATCCTGATGTCGCGGTGGTCGACATCGATCTGCCCGGCCTCGATGGCCTGAGCGCGGCGGAAACGCTGCACAAGCAGCTCCCGTCGTGTCGAACGCTCGTGCTGACCGGCCTGAGTCAGCCGGGCAATCTGCTGCGCGCGCTCAAGGTCCATGTGCGCGGCTTTTTGCTGAAGGACGCGCCCGCGCCGGAGCTCGCGAATGCCATTCGCTCCGTGGCGGCGGGGCGCCGCGTGCTCGATCCGGAGCTCGTTGCGGCCGCGGTGGAAACGGGTTCGAGCCCGCTCACGGACCGTGAGGCCGACGTGCTGCGCGCGGCGGAATCGGGACTGTCGACGGAGGAGATCGGCGAGCGGCTCAACCTCTCGGCGGCGACCGTTCGGAACTACCTGTCGAACGCGATCGGGAAGCTGGGCGCACGCAATCGTCTTGATGCGATTCGAATCGCGGGCGATGCGGGCTGGCTCTGAAGAGCAAACATCTGACTCGCAGCGGCCGCGATTAGTTGCGCGTAATGCAAGACTGGTGACCCAAACAACCAATCAGCGAGGGCCGATCGATGAATGAGCGGTTCTGTCGCGCATATTCGGCAATGCGAGGCCTGAGTGAACTTCGGCGTAGAACACAGGATGCGAGAGTCGGTCGACGGCCATCAACGCTCGCAACCCTCAGCGGATGAGCTCCGGCTCGCGATCGATGGCATTCCCGGTCTGATCTGGACGGCTCTCCCGGATGGGTCCATCGACTTTCTCAATCGTCGCTGGTGCGACTACACCGGCCTAACACTGGACGAAGCGGGCGGCTGGGGTTGGAAGGCGGCGATCCATCCGGACGACCTGCCTCGACTGCTCGAGCGTTGGCCGTCGCTGCTCGCGGCGGGCGAGCCAGGTGAAATCGAAGCCCGCGTGCGGCGTTTGGATGGAAGCTTTCCATGGTTTGTCTTTCGCGCCGTGCCGCTGCGCGACGAAGACGGCCAGGCCATCAAGTGGTGTGGTCAGGCTACCGACATCGACCACCGCCGGCTAGCGGACATGATGCTCGCCGCCGAGAACCGTGTGCTCGAACTGGTAGTCAAGCGCGAGTCGCTTCCCACAGTCCTCGACGCGTTGTGTCGATTCGCGGAGGACGCAACCGGCGCGCTAGCCTCCGTCCTGCTCGTGGCCCCGGACGGCAAACACTTGAGAGCCGGTGCGGCGCCGAGCTTGCCGCCGACATTCGTCGAGCAACTAGACGGCATCCCGATCGTCTCCGGTGTCAGTCCTTCCGGTCTCGCCGCACTGACCGGCCAGCAGGTGATCGTCGCGAACTTCGAAATGGATGAGAGGTGGTCGGCGAAACACAGGGAGCTTGCACGCTCCCAAGGGCTGAAGTCGTGCTGGTCGGCGCCAATCCGCTCCCTCGGCGGCTCAATAATCGGCACGTTCGGGCTGTATCATCGCGAGCTTCGAAGCCCGACGCCGGCAGACCAGAGCATCATCGCACGGTTCACACATATTGCCAGCGTCGCGATCGAGCGCTCAAACTCCGAGGAAGCGTTCTGGCGGATCCAGTCCTATCACGATAAGGCCCAACGTCTCAGTCGCACCGGCAGCTTCAGTTGGGACGTCCGCACCGGTGAGCTGACGTGGTCCAACGAAACGTACCGAATCTACGGCTACGATCCGGCGATGAAGCCAACGTTCGACCTCGCTCGCACACGCGTGCACCCCGACGATGTCGCGCTCTTCAACGAGACGGCGCGACGCGCGAAACAGGCTGGAAACGAGATCGACTTCAGTCATCGTCTGTTGATGGCCGACGGCTCCGTCAAGTGGCTTCACATCGCGTCGACCGCCGTGCGCAACGAGGCGGGGGAGTTGATCGAGTACGTCGGCGTGGTACGAGATGTCACCGAGGAGCGTCGACACATCTGACAGTCGCACGAGCGCAATCACGCGCGACGCCGAACCGACTCCTTCGGACGCTGCAGTCGACGCTCACGCTTGCCCCGCGCGACCTCGGTCGCCAGCGCATCGAGCCGTTGGTTCCACACGCCGCGGAAGCGATCGAGCCATGCCTCCACCTCGCCGAACGGCACCGCGCCGAGCTCGTACACTCGACGCGGGCCGTCAGCGCGTGACGTGGCGAAGCCGCTCTCGCGGAGCACGCTCAGGTGCTGCGACACGCCGGGCTGCGAGATGTCGAACTCGCGCTGAATCGCCTCGACGATCTCGCCCGACGTACGCGACCGCTCCGCGAGCAGCTCGAGGATTCGGCGCCTAACGGGGCTCCCGAGGACGTCGAACGCCTGCGTCACTGAGCGCCACCGGACGCGGACGTCGTGTCGGCCGGCACTCCCGTGTACGCAGCCGTCGTCCGCGCGGCCGCGGCTCGAGCCGCGGCCGCGTCGGTGCCGGCATCAATGGATGCACGGCACCAGTCGTCGCTGCTCTCGCGAATGAACTCACGGCCGTTTTCCGACCCGAGCCACGCCATCGCCTCACGAGGATCGACCCCGGTTCCGGAGGCGAGGTAGGTCGCCAGCCCGAGGAGTGCCGTGTCCCAGCCGACGCCCACGGCGCCCGGGCCGAACTCATCCCACCGCGCGTCGGGGACGTGCGCGACGTGCTCGAGCTGGAGACGTGCGGCCCCGTCCGGCGTCGGGTCGAGCGTCACCTCGAGCCACGTCACCTCCCCGCCAAATTCCCACGTCATGCCCACGACGCGCGGCGGCTCGCATCGAGTGATCGTGCCGCCGGCGTTGCCCTGGAGCTGGTACCGGCCGCCGAGGCGAAGGTCGCCGGAGATGGGGAGGAACCACCGCGGGATGCGCTCCTTGTTCGTCACGGCGTCCCAGAGATCGTCGACGGTCGTGTCGTAGGTGCGTGAGGCCACGACGACGCGGGCCGGCCGTCCCTCGTGCAGGCGCGTCTCGAGCGTGCGCGTCACCGCGCCGATCTGACGGGGAATGTCGAATTCCATGTGCCACCCTGTGCGCTGAAAGTGGGTCGTATAATTATAGACTAATATAAGCGCCAATTTATAAGATGCCAGCCGGCGGCCTGTCGCTCTTTTCGCGGCGTGCAGTAGTTTGAGTGTTCGAGTACGTATTTCGGACTGATCACACAGCGCGAACCCATGAGTCGTCTCCCTAACGAGAATCCGCTCGGACCGGTCGAGCCGGTCGAGCCGTTCGATGGGAAGGACCGCGACCTCGGTCTCGACGTGCCGATCACGCGGCGCGACTTTCTCAACTCCACGCTGCTTGCGAGCGGCGCGCTGCTCCTCAATGCGAAAGCACCACTGCTCCAGGCGACTCAGGGGCCCGCCGGGCTCGCGTGGGAAGGGCCGGGTGGCATCGGCGACTACGCGCGCTCACACGGCAACATGTGGGCGACCGTTTCCGCGGCACACGACCTTCGCGACGGCAAGCTCGGCGGCGAGGCCGCCCGTAAGCAAGCGATCGACACCGGTGAGCGATACGACCTCATCGTGGTGGGCGGCGGAATCTCCGGGCTCGGCGCCGCCGCGTTCTTCCAGAAGCTCAAGGGCGGCAAAGTGCTCGTCCTCGAGAACCATCCCATGATGGGCGGCGAGGCCAAGCGGAACGAGCTCGACGTCGACGGCGTGCGCCTCATCGGACCGCAGGGCTCGAACGACTTTGGTACGAGGCTGTCAAGCGGTTGGGTCGGTGACTACTGGAAGGACCTCGGCCTTCCGTATGGTGCCGACGCATTCGAGCACCAGGCGTGGGCCGCCGGCGTGACGCCGCTCGAGATCGCGCGGGAGCACTACTACTTCCAGCTCTGGGGTGACCAGTTCGCGAGCCACGGCTTCTTCTTCAGGGAGCCTAACGGGTCGCTGCGCCTCGTTCGCGATGCGTTCGGCGCCGGATTCAACGAAACGCCGTGGTCTGAGAAGCTCCGCGCTGATTTCACGAAGTGGCGGTCGTCTCCCAAGGTCTATGACGGGAACGACCTCCCGCGCTGGCTCGACAGCATGACGTACGAGGAGCTGCTCGTCAAACACCTGGGCCTCGACCCGGCCGTGGCTCGTTATGCGGACCCGATCCTCGCCGGCGCCGCCGGCGGGCTGGGAAGCGACGTCATCTCCGCCATGTGCGCAGCCCAGATCGGACTTCCCGGTACCGGGAACGGACAGACCCTGCGCGTGCCCTCCTACAAGCTCGCCGACACGCTCGGATTCATCTCGTCATTCCCGGGCGGGAACGACGGCATCATGCGCCACGTGCTGAAGAAGCTCGTGCCTGACGGGATCCAAGGGCAGGGCTTCGCCGGCGTGCTGAATGGTTCGGTTCGATTCGACGCGCTCGACCGCCCCACCAACCCGACTCGAATCCGGCTCGGCGCCACCGTCGTGCGGGTGACGAGCCTGCCTAACGGCTCAGTCGAGGTCGTGTACCACCACGGCGGCCGGTTGCACAAGACGACGGCCGGCGGCGTCGTCATGGCCAATGGGGCGTGGACGTCGCAGTACATCGTCGCCGATGTTCCAGAGAGCCATCGCGAAGCGTTCGCCGATTTCGTCCGCGCGCCGATGCTCGTTGTGAACGTTGCGCTCAGACGCTGGCGGTTCATGTACGATCTTGGGCTGACGGCCGCGAGCTACCGCGACCTCTTCGGCTTCTCGTGCAACATCCGTCAATCGATGGTCGTGGGCGACTACCGTCCGGTGCTGCATCCCGACAAACCGACGATCCTCACGTTCTACATCCCGTTCGAACGGCCCGGCACACCGATCAAGACGCAGGCAGCCGCCGCCCGCACGGAGATGCTCGGCACGAGTTATCGCGACTACGAGCTCAAGGTCCGCGAGCAGCTCGTCAGGTTGTTCGCGCGCGCCGGCTTCGATCCACGCCAGGACATTGCGGGCATCATCCTGAACCGTTGGGGCCACGCATACGTGTGCCCGGCGCCGGGGTTCTATTTCGGACGTGACGGGAAGCCTGCAGCACCCAAGGTTCTTCGCCAGCCAATCGGGCGCATCGCGTTCGCAAACTCGGAGCTCAACGGTCACCAGAACTGGAGGGACGCGACCGCAGAAGGGAAGCGTGCGGTGGAGCAATTGCTCGGGTAACCGCGGGACGGTCGCGGCGTGCTCGACCGAGACCGTTCGCGCGCGGCGCATCGGGCGCGTATGATGCAGCGGTGCATCCCTGAACCGAGGCCTGCCATGAAAGCGTACCTCGTAACGACCGGAACGGTATTCACGCTCGTAACCGCAGCGCACATCTGGCGTGTCATTTCGGAGTCTGCCGCGCTGGCTCGAGATCCGTGGTTCATCCTGCTTACCGTGCTCACGGCCGTACTCTCGCTATGGGCGTGGCGGTTACTGCGCGTGACGACGCGGTCCTGAAGAACCGCCGGCCAAAGTTGCGTTATGGAAATTCTGCTGATCTCGCTCGGAGTAGTCGGAACGTACATCCTCTCGAGCCTGCGCGTGCTCAATCAATATGAGCGCGGCGTCATGTTCTTTCTGGGAAAGTACACGGGAACGAAAGGGCCCGGCCTCATCTTTGTACCGACGATCCTGTCGCGCATGAAGCGTGTGTCGATGCGCGTCGTCGCCATTGACATCCCCGCGCAGGAAGTCATCACGCGTGATAACATCTCGGTCACCGTGAACGCGGTGCTCTACTTCCGTGTATCCGACCCCGGCCTCGCGATCCTGGAGATACAGGATTACCTGTACGCTACCGGCCAGCTCGCGCAGACGACGCTCCTCTCCGTGCTGGGTCAGGTGGAGCTGGACGAGCTGCTCGCCGACCGACGCAAGGTGAACGAGCTGCTCAGGCAGATCATCGACGAGCGCACGGACTTCTGGGGTGTCGAGATCTCCGCCGTCGAGATCAAGGACGTGCAGCTCCCGGAGACGATGCGGCGCGCGATAGCGCGACAGGCCGAAGCCGAACGCGAACGCCGCGCGAAAGTGATCAACGCGCAGGGTGAGCTTCAGGCATCGGAGACACTGGTCGAGGCCGCGCGCGTCATGTCGACTCAGCCCGCATCGCTGCAGCTGCGCTACC
>Ga0114129_10009603_pt1 | contig 13798 bp, 11 predicted proteins | sample RhiMetdeltSRZDD1_FD_80071 | JGI IMG/M metagenome (GOLD analysis project Ga0114129, IMG submission 80071) | Populus rhizosphere microbial communities from Tennessee, USA - Rhizosphere MetaG P. deltoides SRZDD1 (version 2) (version 2) | ecosystem: Host-associated > Plants > Roots > Rhizosphere >...
AGCACGGTCCCGGCCGGCTCGACCGGCACCACCCAGCGGGCACGGATCAGGAAAGTTTCGCTCATCGAGGTTGCGTCAATTGCAAAAGCAAAGCCCCGCCGGGGCGGGGCTTCGTCAGGCTGCCGTCCGCGTCAAATTGCTACTTCGGCGTGCCTTGAACCTCGACCTCGACGCGGCGGTTCGGCTCGAGGCAGGCATGCAGCGCCTTGCGGTCCTTCTGGTCCGGGCAGCTCTTCACCGGCAGCGTCTTGCCGAAGCCGTAGGTCTCGATCTTCGAGCCATCGACGCCCTTCGAAACGAGATAGGCCTTGACCGACTCCGCGCGCTTCTCCGAGAGCTTCTGGTTGTATTGCGGCGACCCGATCCGGTCTGTGTGGCCGTTGACGTTGATGAACTGGATGGTCGCAAAACCGCCCAGCTTGGCGATGACTTCCGTATCGAGCAGCGCCCTGGCGCGATCGGTCAGCGTGAACTTGTTGAACTCGAAAAGCTCGGTCGACGTGACGCGCAGCACCTTCGGCTTGGCCGGCTCGGCCACGGGCTTTTTCGGTGGCGGCGGAGGAGGCGGTGGCGGAGGCGGCGGGGCCAGGACCGGCGGTGCGGGCGGCTTCGGTACCAGATCCGGATCGCATTCGATGATCGCCATCGCGGGCGTCCAATATCCGGCGCGCCAGCACAGCCCGGTGCCGCTCTTCCACACGGCGTCGCCGCCCGCGGGCTCGGTCCAGTAGCCCTGCTTGGACTGGGCGGTGGCAACGCCGGACGTCGCGCACGCGAGCGCTGCGAATGCCGTGAGCGTACCCCGCAACAGGCTGGTTTTTTTCATCCCTGTTCTCCCTCAATCGCGGTCGGTGGACCGTGCCCAATTAGAGCATAGGGCGTCGCGGTTCCACAAGCGCACGCAAGGCAAATGCGAGAGCGAATTTGGTAAAATTCTTCTCTTCTCCAGCCGCTTCCGGAAGCGCTTCTCTCTCCCCGCCGCCATCGCAATGGACTCGTTCGCCAAGGAAACGCTGCCGGTCAGCCTCGAAGAGGAGATGCGCCGCTCCTATCTCGATTACGCGATGAGCGTGATCGTGGGGCGCGCGCTGCCGGACGTGCGCGACGGGCTGAAGCCGGTGCACCGCCGCGTGCTGTTCGCGATGCAGGAGGCGAACAACGTCTGGAACCGGCCGTACGTGAAGTGCGCCCGCGTGGTCGGCGAAGTGCTCGGCAAGTATCACCCGCACGGCGACACGGCGACGTACGAAGCGCTGGTGAGGATGGTGCAGGACTTCTCGATGCGCAATCCGCTGATCGACGGCCAGGGGAACTTCGGCTCGATCGACGGCGACAACGCCGCCGCCTATCGGTACACCGAATGCAGGATGGCGCGGCTCACCGGCGAGATCCTCGCCGACATCGACAAGGAAACCGTCGATTTCGTCGACAACTATGACGGCAAGGAGCGCGAGCCGGTCGTCCTGCCGACCAAGGTCCCGAACCTGCTGATCAACGGCTCCTCGGGAATCGCGGTCGGAATGGCGACCAACATCCCGCCGCACAACCTGGGCGAAGTCATCGATGCGTGCCTGCACGCGTTGCAGGACCCGCGCTGCCCGGTCGAGGACCTGATCAAGCGGATGCCGGCGCCCGATTTTCCGACGGCCGCAATCATCTATGGCGTCGCCGGCGTGCACGAGGGCTACCGCACCGGCCGCGGCCGCCTCGTCATGCGCGCGCGCACGCATTTCGAGGAGATCGGCAAGGGCGACCGGCAGTCGATCGTCGTCGACGAGCTGCCGTACCAGGTCAACAAGAAGGCGCTGATCGAGCGGATGGCCGAGCTCGTCACCGAGAAGCGCATCGACGGCATCTCGGACATCCGCGACGAGTCCGACAAGGACGGCATGCGCCTGGTGATCGAGCTCAAGCGCGGCGAGATTCCGGACGTGGTGCTGAACAACCTCTACAAGCAGACCCAGCTCCAGGACACGTTCGGCATGAACATGGTCGCGCTGGTGGACGGCCAGCCGAAGCTGCTCGGCCTGAAGGCGATCATCGACGCGTTCCTGTCGCATCGGCGCGAGGTCGTCACGCGGCGCACCGTGTTCGATCTGCGCAAGGCGCGCGAGCGCGGGCACATCCTCGAGGGACTCGCGGTGGCGCTGTCGAACGTCGACGAGGTGATCGAGCTGATCAAGCGCGCGCCGGCGCCGGCCGACGCGAAACGCGAGCTGATGGCGAGAGTCTGGCGCTCGGAGCTGGTGACGCAGATGCTCGAGCGCGTCGGACGCGGCAATGCGGCGGCGCGGTTCCGCCCGGAGGGGCTGGCTGTTTCCTACGGGCTGACCGACGAAGGCTACCGGCTCACCGATGCGCAGGCACAGGCGATCATCGACCTGCAGCTGCGCCGCCTCACCGGGCTCGAGCAGGACCGGATCCGCGACGAGTACCGCGAGGTCATGGACGCGATCGCCGACCTGCTCGACATTCTCGACAAGCCCGAGCGCATCACGGCCATCATCGCGAGCGAGCTCTCCAGCATCCGCGAGGAATTCGCCGACCCGCGGCGCAGCGAGATCGTGTTCGTCGCCGAGGACATCTCGCTCGAGGACCTGATCGCGCCGCAGGACATGGTGGTCACGTTCTCGCACGGCGGCTACGTCAAGTCGCAGCCGCTCGCCGATTACCGCGCGCAGCGCCGCGGCGGCCGCGGCAAGATGGCGGCGGCGACCAAGGAAGACGACTTCATCGAGCGGCTGTTCATCGCGCACTCGCACGACTACCTGCTGTGCTTCAGCAACCGCGGCCAGGTGTACTGGCTGAAGGTGTACGAGGTGCCGCAGGGCAGCCGCTCGAGCCGCGGCAAGCCGGTCGTCAACATGTTCCCGATGAGCGAAGGCGAAAAGATCACCGCGGTGGTCCCGGTGCGCGAGTTCGACGAGAATCATTTCGTCTTCATGGCGACCGCCAAGGGCACCGTCAAGAAGACCCCGCTCACCGATTTCTCGCGTCCCCGCCCGTCGGGGATCATCGCGGTCGGGCTGGAGGAGGGCGATTACCTCGTCGGCGTTGCGCTGACCGACGGCAAGTTCGACGTGATGCTGTTTTCCTCGGAGGGCAAGGCGGTGCGCTTCGCCGAGGAGGAGGTACGCGCGATGGGCCGCCAGGCGGGCGGCGTGCGCGGCATGCGCCTGCCCGAAGGCGGCGAGCATCGCGTGGTGTGCATGCTCGCAGCGAAGGACGAATCGAAAACCGTGCTGACCGCGACCGAGAACGGCTTTGGCAAGCGCACGCCGATTGCGGAATACACGCGGCACGGCCGCGGCGGGCAGGGAATGATCGCGATCCAGACCTCCGATCGCAACGGCGCGGTCGTCGGCGCGGTGCTCGTCGACGACACCGACGAGGTGATGCTGATTTCGACCGGCGGCGTGCTGATCCGGACGCGCGTCGACCAGCTGCGCGAGCAGGGGCGCTCGACGCAAGGCGTGACGCTGATCGCGCTCGGCGAGGGCGAGAAGCTCGCCGGCGTGGAGCGGATCGAAGAGCGCGACGAGGACGACGGCACAAACGGCGGCGACAAAGGGAACGGCGGCGACGAGGAACCGGAACCCTTTGCCGCTCCGCCGGGTCCCACCGTACACTGACCATGGCGCGCATCTACAACTTCAGTGCAGGTCCGGCGGTGTTGCCCGAGGAAGTGCTCGCGCGCGCCGGCGACGAGATGCTCGACTGGCACGGCAGCGGCATGTGCGTGATGGAGATGAGCCATCGCGGCAAGGAGTTCATGTCGATCGCGGCCGAGGCCGAAAAGGATTTTCGCGGGCTGCTCGCGGTCCCGCAGAACTACAAGGTGCTTTTTCTGCAGGGCGGAGCGACGCAGCAGTTCGCCCAGGTGCCGATGAACCTGCTCGCCGGGCGCGGCAAGGCAGACTACGTGGTCACCGGAGAGTGGTCGAAGAAGGCCGTCAAGGAGGCTAGCGCGCATTGCGACGTTGCGATCGCGGCCACCTCCGAAGACCGCAGCTTCAACTACGCGCCGCCGCAGAAGGCGTGGAAGCTGCGCGACGACGCAGCCTACGTGCACTACTGCTCCAACGAGACGATCGGCGGCGTCGAGTTCCACTGGATTCCGGACACCGGCCCGGTGCCGCTGGTCGCGGACGCGTCGTCGCATATCCTGTCGCGGCCGATCGACGTGTCGAAGTTCGGCCTGATCTACGCGGGCGCGCAGAAGAACATCGGTCCGGCGGGTCTGGTGATCGTGATCGTGCGCGAGGATCTGATCGGCAAGGCAGCGAAGGGCACGCCGACCGTGATGGACTACAAGCTGCAGGCCGATGCCGACTCGATGCTGAACACCCCGGCCACGTATTCGATCTACGTTGCCGGTCTCGTCTTCAAGTGGCTCAAGCAGCAGGGCGGGCTGGCGCAGGTCGAGCGCAACAACATTGCGAAGGCGAAGCTGCTCTACGACTGTCTCGATTCGAGCAGCCTGTATCACAACCCGGTGGAGCGGGGCGATCGCTCCCGCATGAACGTGCCTTTCACGCTCGCCGACGCGCGGCTCGACGAGCCGTTCCTCAAAGGCGCAGCCGAGGCCGGAATGGTGCAGCTGAAGGGCCACCGCTCGGTCGGCGGGATGCGAGCATCGATCTACAACGCGATGCCGCTTGCCGGCGTGCAGCACCTGGTCGACTACATGAAGGAATTCGAGCGCTACCGTGGCTAAGACTAAAGGCAGAAAGTGCGAGATCCTGGTGATCAACCAGATCGCCGAGGTCGGCCTCGAGCGCTTCCCGGCGGAGCGCTACGCGGTCGTCAAGGAATCGAAAGATCCGTGGGCGATCCTGGTGCGCTCGCAGGACCTGCACAAGTTCGAGTTCGGTCCCTCGCTGCGTGCGGTGGGCCGTGCCGGCGCCGGCGTCAACAACATTCCGGTGCCGGTGCTCTCCAAGCGCGGCATCCCGGTATTCAACGCGCCGGGTGCGAACGCCAACGCAGTCAAGGAGCTCGTGCTCGCGGGCATGCTGATTGCGGCCCGTAATCTTGCGCCGGCGCTGGATTTCGTTCGCGGCCTGAAAAAGGGCGAGGGACTCGACAAGACCGTCGAAAGCGGCAAGAAGCAGTTCGCCGGTTTCGAGCTGCCCGGTCACACGCTCGGCGTCATCGGCCTGGGCAAGATCGGCAGCCTCGTCGCCGATGCCGCCATCCGCCTGGGAATGAACGTGCTCGGCTACGACCCGCATATCACCGTCGAGGCGGCATGGAGCCTGCCGTCGCAGGTGCGCCGCGCGAACTCGGTCGACGACCTGCTGAAGGCGAGCCACTTCGTGACCCTGCACGTGCCGCTGGTCGAGAAAACCAGGGATCTCGTCAACGCGAAGAACATCGACCTGCTGCCGAAAGGCGCGGTGCTGCTCAACTTCTCGCGCGAGGGCGTGGTGTCGGAGGAAGCCGTGGCAAAGGCGCTCGCCAGCCAGCGGCTGCGCTGGTACGTGACCGATTTCCCGAGCGCCGCGTTGCTCGCCAATCCGGGTGTCATCGCGCTTCCGCATCTGGGCGCGTCGACTGCCGAGGCCGAGGACAACTCGGCGGTGATGGTCGTCGACGAGCTGCGCGAGTACCTCGAGCACGGCAACCTGCAGAACGCGGTCAATTTCCCCGATGCCTCGATGGCGCGCGAGGCGCCCTACCGGCTCTCGATCGCCAACGCGAACGTTCCCGACATGCTCGGCCGCATCTCGCACACGCTCGGCAAGCGCAAGATCAACATCCACAACATGCTCAACAAATCCAAGGGTGAGATCGCGTACACGCTGGTGGACACGGACAACGAAGTCCCGGAGGACGTCCTCGACGAGCTGCGCAGGACGAGCGGCGTCCTTGCGGTCCGCTACCTGCCGGTCGACGCGTACTGCTAGGTCCCGGTGGCCGAGGACATCGAAAAGCTGCGCCGCGAGATCGACGGCCTCGACGACGAGCTGCTCGCGATCCTCAACCGGCGCGCGGACCTCGCGCGGCGGATCGGCGCGCTGAAGGGCGCTTCGCCCGCGTATCGGCCGGAGCGCGAAACCGAGATCCTGCGCAGCCTCGCCAAGCGCAATACCGGGCCGCTGCCGTCCGAGCGCGCGGCCGCGGTCTTTCGCGAGGTGATCTCGGCTTGCCGCGCGATGGAGACGCCGATCCGCGTCGCGTATCTCGGCCCGCAAGGCACGTTCAGCGAGCAGGCGGTGTACAAGCACTTCGGGCACTCCGTCGAAGGCGTCCCGTTCGCGTCGATGGACGAAGTGTTCCGCGGCTCGGAATCGGACGGCACGCAGTTCTCGGTCGTCCCGGTGGAGAACTCGACCGAGGGCGTAGTCGGCCGCTCGCTCGACCTGCTGCTCGCCACGCCGCTGAAGATCTGCGCGGAGATCGAGCTGCGAGTGCATCAGAACCTGATTTCCCGCGCGCCGGCGGCTGCAGCCGTGAAGCGCGTGTACTCGCACCCGCAGTCGCTGGGGCAATGCGCAGCCTGGCTGGGGCGCAATCTGCCCGCCGCCGAGCGGGTGCCGGCGTCGTCCAATGGCGAGGCGGCGCGGCTCGCGTCGCTCGAAGACGGCGCAGCGGCGATCGCCGGCGAAGCGGCGGCGGAGCGCTGGGGTCTTGCGATCCTCGCGCGCTCGATCGAAGACGACCCGTCCAACACGACGCGCTTCGTAGTGCTCGGCACCATCGAGCCCGAACCGACGGGGAAGGATCGCACCTCGATCGTCCTGTCCGCCGAGAACAAGCCCGGCGCGGTGCACGCGCTGCTCGCTCCGCTCGCTGCCAACCAGGTCAGCATGACGCGCATCGAATCGCGGCCGGCGCGCACGCGCGCAGTGTTGTGGGAATACGTTTTTTTCCTCGACGTCGAAGGCCATCGCAAGGATCCTCGGGTTGCGGCCGCGCTCGCCGAGCTGGGCGAGAAAGCGCCGTTCCTCAAGGTCCTCGGCTCCTATCCGGTCGCGGTCGCCTGAGTCCATGGACCTGAACGACCTTTCCCCTGCCCATGTGCGCTCGCTCGCGCCGTACCAGCCGGGCAAGCCGATCTCCGAGCTGGCGCGCGAGCTCGGCCTCGACGAGCGCAAGATCATCAAGCTCGCCTCCAACGAGAATCCGCGCGGCGTCGGGCCGCGCACGCGCGCCGCGATCGAAGGTGCGTTCGCCGAGATCGCGCGCTACCCCGACGGCAACGGCTACGAGCTGAAGCTCGCGCTTTCGAAGCGCTACGGCGTCGACATGGGGCAGATCGTGCTCGGCAACGGATCGAACGACGTTCTCGAGCTCGTTGCGCTCGCTTTTCTCGGGCCGGGCCTGTCCGCGGTGTATTCGCAGCACGCGTTCGCCGTGTATGCGCTCGCGACGCAGGCGCGCGGCGCGCGCGCGATCGTCGTGCCGGCGCGCGAATTCGGCCACGATGTCGAGGCGATGGCCGGCGCGATCGGCGACGACACGCGGGTGGTGTGGCTCGCCAATCCCAACAATCCGACCGGCACGATGGTCCCCGCCGAGCGCCTCGAAGCGTTCGTGCGGCGCGTGCCCGAGCGCGTGATCATCGTGATCGACGAGGCGTACAACGAGTACCTGCACGCGAACCTGCGCGCACCGACGGTCGCATGGCTGAAAAAGCACCCGAACCTGATCCTGACGCGGACGTTCTCGAAGGCGTACGGGCTCGCCGGGCTGCGCGTCGGCTATGCGCTCGCGCACCCGTCGGTCGCCGACCTGATGAACCGCGTGCGCCAGCCGTTCAACGTCAACGGCATCGCGCTCGCTGCCGCGGTCGCGGCGCTGAACGACATGGAGTTCGTCGCGCGCAGCTACGCCGACAACCTTGTGGGAATGCGGCAGGTGGAAGCCGGCGCGCAAGCGCTCGGCCTCGAGTGGATTCCGTCGTACGGGAATTTCATCACGATCCGTGTCGGGCGCGCCATGGAGGTCTACAAGCGGCTGCTGAAGCGCGGCGTGATCGTGCGCCCGGTGGGCGGCGCCTACCAGCTTCCCGAGCATCTGCGAGTCACGATCGGCACTGCCGACGAGAACGAGCGGTTTCTCGCCGCGCTGGCGGCAAGCGTCCGGGAATGAGCGCGTGACGCGCTTCGAGCGCGTGGCCGTGATCGGGGTCGGCCTGATCGGCGGCTCGTTCGCTCTGGCGTTGAAGAAGGCGAATGCCTGCGGCACGGTGATCGGCGTCGGGCGCAACGCGGCGAATCTGCAGGTCGCGTTGCAGCGCGGCGCCATCGACGAGATCGCCGCCAGCGCGACCGACGGGGCGCGCAACGCAGATCTGGTGCTGGTGGCGGTGCCGGTGCTGCAGATGTTCAGCGTGTTCAGCGCGATCGCGGGGGTCATCCGCAAGGACGCGGTCGTCACCGATGCCGGCAGCACGAAGCGGGACGTCGTGGCGACCGCCCGCAGGGCGCTCGGCGACGCGCTCGGCCGCTTCGTCCCGGCGCATCCCATCGCCGGCGCCGAGCATAGCGGCGCCGCCGCTGCGCAGCCCGGGCTGTTCGAAGGAAAGAGGGTCGTCATCGCACCGCTCGCGGAGACCGCGCCTGACGCTCTTGCGCGCGCCGAGGCGGCGTGGCGCGCGTGCGGGGCGCGGCTGTTCCGCATGACCCCGGATGAGCATGACGAGGTGTTCGCCGCAGTCAGCCATCTGCCGCATCTGCTCGCGTATGCGCTGGTGAGCGACATTGCAGGCCGAGGCAACTCGGCGCAACTGTTCGGCTATGCCGCCGGCGGTTTTCGCGATTTCACGCGCATCGCCTCCAGCCACCCGGAAATGTGGCGCGACATCTGCGTTGCCAACAAGGATGCGCTGCTCGCCGAGGTGGATCGCTACGCGGCGCAGCTCGCGGCGTTGCGCCCGCTGATCGAACGCGGCGATGGGCACGCGCTCGAGCAACTGTTCAGCAAAGCGCGCGCCGCCCGGGAGCGCTGGCTGAACGGCGACTACGAAGCGTGAAGACGCTCGAGCTGAAGCCGGCGAGGCGCGCAACCGGCACGGTGCGCCTGCCAGGCTCGAAGAGCATCTCCAACCGCGTGCTGCTGCTCGCCGCGCTCGCGCAGGGCGAGACCGACGTGCGGGATCTGCTCGATGCCGACGACACCCGCGTGATGCTCGATGCGCTCGCGAAGCTCGGCGTGAAGTGCGATTCGCGGACGGTGAGCGGAGTCGGCGGTCCGTTGCCGATCAAACAAGGTGAGCTGTTCCTCGGCAACGCCGGCACTGCGTTCCGGCCGTTGACGGCGGTGCTCGCGTTCTGCGACGGCGAATACCGTCTCTCGGGTGTGCCGCGCATGCACGAGCGGCCGATCGGCGACCTGGTCGATGCGTTGCGCAGCGCCGGGGCGCAGATCGACTATCTGGGCGCCGCAGGATTTCCGCCGCTGGCGATTCGCGCCGGGAAAATCGAGATTCCGCACCCGCTTCTGATTCGCGGCGACACCTCTTCGCAGTTCCTCAGCGCGCTGCTGATGGCGCTGCCGCTCGCGGGAGGCGGGACCGTCGTCGTCAACGGCGACCTGATCTCGAGACCCTACGTCGATATCACGATCCGGCTGATGAGTCGCTTTGGCATCGATGTCGCGCGCATGGAATGGCGCGGGTACCGCATTCCCGCGGGCCCGTATCGCAGCCCCGGCGGGATTGCGGTCGAGGGCGACGCGTCGTCGGCTTCCTATTTCCTTGCCGCGGGCGCGATCGCAGGCGGCCCGGTCCGGGTCGAGGGCGTCGGGCGCGACAGCATCCAGGGCGACGTGCGGTTCGTCGAGGTGCTGCAGGCGATGGGCGCGACGGTGACGATGGGCGAATCCTGGATCGAGGCTGCGTCCGGCGGCGGAGCGCTGCGAGCGTTCGATCTCGACCTGAACCACATTCCCGACGCGGCGATGACGGCTGCAGTGCTCGCGCTCTTTGCAGACGGCCCGTGCCTGATCCGCAACATCGGCAGCTGGCGCGTCAAGGAAACCGACCGCATCGCGGCGATGGCGAAGGAGCTGCGCAAGCTCGGCGCCGCGGTCGAAGAGCGGACCGACTCCCTCGCGATCACGCCCCCGCAGAAACTCAATGCCGGCGCCGCGATCGACACCTACGAGGACCACCGCATGGCGATGTGCTTCTCGCTCGCGTGCCTCGGTGGCGTCGCAGTGATGATCAACGATCCGGATTGCGTCGCCAAGACGTATCCGGACTACTTTGCTGCGCTGGCTTCGATTACCTAGCCCGGCGGCTGCGTGATCGCGTCCTCGTAGCGGTGGCGCCGCTTGATCTTGCCGGCGTGCTGGTAGATGTCGAGCGTCGCTTCGAATGCGGCGCGCGTGATTTCCACGTGCGGCGACCAGTTGCCGAGCGCCTGGTACGCGGCAATCGTTTTCGCGAGCACGCCGACATCGATTCCGGGAAAGAACGACGCTTCGCGATTGGCGACCTCGGCCGCGGGAGTCGCGATCAGCCACGCGCGGCCCTTGCGATACGCCCGCATGAACGCCTTGGCCATGTCGCCGGCCAGCCATTCGCGAGTCGCGGCGAGGCTCGAGAACGCGCACGGCCCGATCGGCACGCCGACAGCGGCGACGATATGGCCGACGCCTTCGTGCTCCAGCTGCTGCGGCGCGGGGCCCTGCAGATGGATGTACTCGGCGGTTCCCTGCTTGAACGCCGCGATCATCTTGTCGCTCGAGCCGGCGTCGATCGCCTTGATCGCGGAGTATTCGAGCCCGCTCCTGAAGCACGCGTACTGGAACATCACGGTCGGCTGCCCGCCGTGATCGACGAGCACCTCGCGTCCCTTGAGCCGCTGCCAGCTGAAATCGTCTTCGGCCTTGCGCCCGACCAGAAAGAACCCGTCCTTCTCGTTGATCTGCGCAAAGTGCAGCGCGGGCGGCGTCTTGCCCTGCTCGAGCGCGCTGATCGCCTGCGACGGCGCGGATTGCGCGACGTGGACGCTGCCATCGACCAATCCCTCGATGGCCGACTTGCCTGGCGGCGATACCGAATGCTTCGGCCGCAGCCCTTCCTGCTCGAGAAAGCCGCCCGCGATCGTCGCGATCAGCGGCGAATAGAACGCCGAAAAACGCGTGAACTGAATGCTGATGTCCTGGCTCACAGCCGTCTCCGTTTCACCGATGCATGGCTATGATGACGCATTCCTGAGCCTGTACGGCCCCTGATGAGCGAACCTGCTGCCCCGGTCATTGCAATCGACGGTCCGTCCGCGTCCGGAAAGGGCACGGTCGCGAAGGAGGTTGCGGCAGCGCTCGGCTTCCATTATCTCGAGAGCGGGGCGCTGTACCGGCTGGTCGCGCTCGCGAGCCTGCAGCAGGGTGTCGCTGCAGACGATGCGCCGGGTCTTGCCCGGCTCGCCCGCGACCTCCCGGTCGAGTTTCGCGGCGGGCGCACCTTTCTCGCAGGGCAGGACGTGTCGGATGCAGTGCGCGACGAGGCCTGCGGCAACCGCGCGTCCGAGGTCGCCCCGCTGCGTGAGGTGCGCGCTGCGCTCCTCGAGCGCCAGCGGGCATTCCGGCAGCCGCCCGGCCTGGTGGCCGAGGGCCGCGACATGGGAAGCATCGTGTTCCCCGACGCCCGGCTCAAAGTATTCCTTACCGCGAGCCTCGAGGAGCGTGCCCAGCGAAGACATAAGCAGTTGATCGACAAAGGAATCCATGCTACCCTGCGCACCCTTTTCCGAGACCTTGCCGAGCGCGACAGGCGCGACGCAGCCCGGAGCGTTGCGCCGCTGGTCGCCGCGTCTGATGCGGTGCACATCGATGCCACGAACCTGAGCGTGCGGGACGTTGCAGCAGAGATCGTGCAGCAGTACCGGAAGATGGAATAAACGGACGGGCAGGCCAAGTGCCGGCCCGATGTGCAACCCAACCCGCGGGCCCATAAGCCTGCGAATTTCAAGGCCCAGTCCTACATGTCGAGTGTTTCCCCAACCGTTTCCGCGCCGCACGCCCCCGAGTCGTTCGCCGCACTGTTCGAAGAAAGCCTGACCCGCAAGGAGATGCGGATCGGAGAAGTCATCACCGCAGAGATCGTCAGCGTCGACGACAACTTCGTGGTGGTAAACGCCGGCCTGAAGTCGGAAAGCATCATCCCGGTAGAGGAATTCCGCGACGATGCGGGCGGACTCGACATCAAGCCGGGCGATTTCGTCTCGGTGTCGATCGAGGCGCTCGAGGACGGATACGGCGCGACGCGCCTGTCGCGCGACAAGGCGAAGCGCCTCGCCGCGTGGCACGAACTCGAAAAAGCGCTCGAGACCGGCGAGAAGATCCAGGGCATGATCACCGGCAAGGTGAAGGGCGGCCTTACCGTGATGGTGAAGGGCATCCGCGCGTTCCTGCCGGGTTCGCTCGTCGACCTGCGGCCGGTGAAGGACACCACGCCGTACGAGAGCAAGCAGATGGAGTTCAAGGTCATCAAGCTCGATCGCAAGCGCAACAACGTGGTCGTCTCGCGCCGCGCAGTGCTCGAGGAGACCGCCGGTGCCGAGCGCGAAGCGCTGCTCTCGACGCTGCAGGAAGGCGCGGTCGTCAAGGGCGTCGTCAAGAACATCACCGATTACGGCGCGTTCGTCGATCTCGGCGGGATCGACGGGCTGCTGCACATCACCGACCTTGCCTGGCGGCGCGTGAAGCACCCGTCCGAAGTCGTCAACGTCGGCGACGAGGTCACCGCGAAGGTGCTCAAGTTCGATACCGAGAAGAACCGCGTATCGCTCGGGCTGAAGCAGCTCGGCGAAGACCCGTGGGTCGGCATCGCACGACGCTATCCGCAGGGAACGCGCCTGTTCGGCAAGGTGACGAACCTCACCGACTACGGTGCGTTCGTCGAAGTCGAAGCCGGCATCGAGGGCCTGGTGCACGTGTCCGAGATGGACTGGACCAACAAGAACGTGCATCCCTCGAAGGTGGTGCAGGTCGGCGACGAGGTCGAGGTGATGATTCTCGAGATCGACGAGGAGCGCCGCCGCATCTCGCTCGGCATGAAGCAGTGCATGCCCAACCCGTGGGAGGACTTCGCCCGCGAGTTCAAGAAGGGCGACCGCGTCAAGGGCAGCATCAAGTCGATCACGGATTTCGGCGTGTTCGTCGGCCTGCTCGGCGGCATCGACGGCCTGGTGCACCTGTCGGATCTCTCGTGGAGCGAGCCCGGGGAAGAGGCCGTGCGCAAGTTCAAGAAGGGCGACGAGCTCGAGGCGGTGGTGCTTTCCATCGACGTCGAGCGCGAGCGCATCTCGCTCGGCGTGAAGCAGATGGAAGGCGATCCGTTCACCAATTTCATTGCCAACCACGACAAGAACAGCGTGGTGCAGGGGACGGTCAAGTCGCTGGATGCCAAGGGCGCCGTGATCGGGCTGACCGCGGAGGTCGAGGGCTACCTGCGGGCGTCGGAGTTCTCGCGCGAGCGGATCGAAGACCTGCGCACGCACCTGAAGGAAGGCGACGCGGTACAGGCGATGATCATCAACGTGGATCGCAAGAACCGCTCGATCAACCTGTCGGTGAAGGCCAAGGAGCTCGCCGAGGAAACCGACGCGATGAAGCAGCTGCGGACAGAGAATGCGGCCGCCAGCGCCGGGGCGACGAACCTCGGCGCGCTGCTGCGCGCCAAGCTCGACAAGAGCACCCCCGGCCAGGAGTAGGCGGGCCGTCTGACGATTCGCGATGGGAGGACCGTCTTGACGAAGTCCGAACTGATTGCGCGCCTTGCGCAGCGCTACCCGCAGCTCGTGGCGAAGGACGCCGAGTACGCCGTGAAGATGATTCTCGACGC
>Ga0114129_10009604_pt1 | contig 13798 bp, 14 predicted proteins | sample RhiMetdeltSRZDD1_FD_80071 | JGI IMG/M metagenome (GOLD analysis project Ga0114129, IMG submission 80071) | Populus rhizosphere microbial communities from Tennessee, USA - Rhizosphere MetaG P. deltoides SRZDD1 (version 2) (version 2) | ecosystem: Host-associated > Plants > Roots > Rhizosphere >...
CCAATCGCTTCGAGCTTCTGCGACTGGCGCAGCTGCTCTTCGAGGAGCCGGCGTTCGGTGATGTCGCGGACGAAGCCGGTCAGCACCGCGCGGCTGTCGGTGCCGGTGCGCGCGACGCTCAATTCGACCGGGAACTCCGTGCCGTCGGCCTTGAGCCCGGTCATCTCGCGCTGCCGTCCCGACAACGGACCGCTCTCGTGCGCGAGATACTCGTTCAGCGCGTCGAGCTGCTTCGCGCGATCCGCGTCGGGCAGGAGGAGTCCGACGCTTCGTCCGAGGATGTCGATCCTCGCGTAGCCGAACATCTCTTCGGCCGCCGGATTGAACTCGCGGATGGCGAGCCCGGCATCCATCGTGATGATGGCGTCGTGCGCCGCCTCGAGAATCGCGCCCTGCTGCGCCTCGCTCTCCTTGCCGGCGCGATACATCTTGTATGTCAGGTACAACGGCGCCGCGGTGAGGAGCAGCGTCAACCAGTAGCCGGCGCTCTCGGTCACCGCGATCACGACCACGGCCGCGGTCGCGCCGAGCAGATAGCTGGGCGCGCTCGACGCGAAGTCCGAAATCCAGATGCGCCACGCGCTCTGCCGCGTCGTCAACGCGATCGCGATCGCGATCGGGATGGTGTTGACGAAGAAGTAGGTGAGCGCCATGCCGATCAGCGGGATGGCGATCGCCGGGCCGAGGTCGGGATGCGCCGTGCCGCCGAGGCGTTCGTACACCTGTCCGGCCGCCTGGATCGTGATGACCAGAATCGCCATGTTGAACAGCGTCCGGTACAGCGGGTTGCGGCCTTTCGCGTTGAGCGTCGTCTGACTCCAGCCGCTGATCGCGCCGACGAGCATCGTCGCGTGCGGCCCGCGGAGGATCAGCGCGGCGATATCGACGACGTACGACACCGACATGTTGGAGCCGCTCGCGATCGGAAACTGCACCTTGAACGCCGACGTCAGCGACGAGAGCAGGACGAGGAAGACGAACGGCAGGAGCGGCGAGAAGGTCGCCAGCGGCAGGAATGTCAGGAACGTGAGCGCGCCCAGCGCGATCACCGAGAGGATGTACCAGCGGCCTCGGGCGGGCAGGTCGCGCAGCAAGACACTCAAAGTATAACCGCGCACCTCAGGCTGAGCCTTGGAAGACGGGCATGAAGGTCTGCGCTACGCACACCACGAGCGGCGTGGATTACTGCACCTGCGCGAGCGAAGCGAGCAAGTGACGGTTACGCGCGAGGGCTGCGGCCCGAGCGCGTCATGCGCGGGTGGGGCCCCGCGCCAAAGAAGGTTGACGAACGTCAAACAGTTGTTTTATACAGATGTTTGACTCCGATGCGGAAGCTCGCGTTCCTGATCATCGTCGCCCTCCTCGGCGCCGGCGGCTACTGGTACTATCAGCGCTCACGGCCGTCGGTGCTCGTCCTCACCGGCATCGTCACGACCAACGACGTCGTCGTCAGCTCGCAGATCGGCGGGCAGATCGACAAGCTGCTCGTCGTCGAAGGCGATCAGACGAAGAAGGATCAGCTGATCGCGGTGCTGAAGCCCGACGAGCTCAGGGCCGACACCGCGTACTACACGCACAACGTCGAAGGCTTGTCGTCGCAGGTCAAGGAGTCGGAGGCGGCGCTGCGCTATCAGGAGCGCCAGACCATCGATCAAATCCGGCAGGCCGAGTCGACGCTCGCGTCGACCGAGGCGCAGGTGGCCTCGTCGACCGCCGACCTCGAGAACGCGCGGCTCACGTATACGCGCATCCAGGATCTGGCGAAGGGCGGCGTCGTGTCGGCCCAGGAACAGGACCAGGCGCGGACGGCGCTGGCGGCCTCGCAGGGCAAGGTCGACGCGCTGAAGAAGCAGGTCGAGGCGCAGCGCGCCGCCGTCGCGCTGGCGCGGTCGAATGCGGAGCAGATCGCCGTCCGCCGCAGTCAGGTGCAGGCGAACGAGCACATGCAGGCGGCGGCGAGCGCGCAGCGGCAGAAAGCGGACGTGCGCCTCGGCTACACCGAAATCCGCGGACCGATTGACGGTATTGTCGACGTCCGCGCGGTCCGCATCGGCGAGGTCGTCACGCCGGGACAGCCGATCGTCACGCTGATCAACCCGGACGACCTCTGGGTCCGCGTCGACGTCGAAGAGACCTACATCGATCGCGTGCGCCTCGGCGACAGCATGCGGCTGCGCCTGCCGTCGGGCGAGGAGCGGGAAGGCATCGTCTTCTACCGAGGCATGGACGCCGGCTTCGCCACGCAGCGCGACGTGAGCCGCACCAAGCGCGACATCAAGACGTTCGAAGTCCGCCTCCGCGTCGACAACAAAGACCGCCGCCTCGCGGTCGGGATGACCGCATATGTCTTGCTTCGCCTCTAAGTCTGAAGTCTGAAGTCTGAAGTCTGAAAAGTCGGAAGCTTCGAAGCTTCAAGCTTTTCAGACTTCAGCCTTCAGACTTCAGACTTGCTGAGTTCAGATGAACGCCATTGACGTTCGCGGAATCGTCAAGAAGTTCGGCGACTTCACCGCCGTGAACGGGATCAGCTTCGCGGTCGAGGACGGCGAGATCTTCGGGCTGCTCGGCCCGAACGGCGCCGGCAAGTCGACGCTGATTCGCATGATGGTGACGCTGCTGCCGCCGACCTCCGGCACCGCGCTCGTCAACCGGTTCGACATCGTCAAGCAAGCGGATCAGGTGCGCAAATCGATCGGCGTCATCCCGCAGGCGATGACGAGCGATCTCGAGCTGAGCGTCGAAGAGAACCTCATCATCTTCGCGAAGTTGTACGGCGTGCCGCGGGCGAAGCGCGACAAGTTGATCGGCGAGCTGCTGGCCGCCGTGGAGCTGACGCAGTGGCGCCACGCGCCGGTGAAGAACCTCTCGGGCGGCATGAGGCGGCGCGTCGAGATCGCGCGCGGCCTCGTGCACGAGCCGCGCATCTTCTTCCTCGACGAGCCGACCACCGGCCTCGATCCCGTCTCGCGCGTCGCGGTGTGGGAGATGCTGCAGCGAATCAAGGCCGAGCGCGATCTGACGATCCTGATCACCACGCACTACATGGACGAAGCCGACAAGCTCTGCGACCGCGTCGCGATCGTGGATCACGGCGAGCTGAAGGCGCTCGATTCGCCGCTGAAGCTCAAGGCGTCGATTCCCGGCAGGAACATTCTCGAAGCGAGCTTCTCGTCGACGCCGCCCGGCTGGCTGGAGCGGCTGCAGCAGCTGCCGGACGTGCAGAGCGTCACGGGCGAGGAGAACATCTTCCGGATCTCGTCGACCAACGGCCCGGCGACGACGCTGGCCGTGATGGAGATGGCGCAGAGCGCCGGCGTGTCGGTGCAGTCGCTGTCGGTGCAGAGCACGACGCTCGACGACGTGTTCGTGCATTACACCGGCCGCGCGCTGCGCGATGCGCTGCAGGACGCCAACCCGCTCGACCGCGGATTCGTCATGCGGAGAGGGTAGCGTTCGGGGGACTATCGCAGTTCGTTCTGGAGACTGTCGCAGTTCGTTCTGGAGGCTGTCGCACTTCGTTCTGGGGACTGTCGCTCTTCGTTCTGGAGGCTGTCGCACTTCGTTCGGCCGGAACGAAGAGCGAAGCGCCCAGAACGAAGGCCGAAGCCCCCAGAACGAAGAGCGAAGCCTCCAGAACGAAGTGCGAAGCCCGCAGAACGAAGAGTGCGAAGCCCCCAGAACGAGGAGCGCGAAGCGATGTATAGAGCCTGGGCGATTATCGAGCGCGAGCTTCGGCGCTTCCGCCGGAGTCCCGTCCTCATCGCGATGTCGATGACGTTTCCGATCGTACAGCTCGTCGTGCTCGGGTACGCGTTCGGCGGGAACGTGAAGCATCTGAAGCTCGCGATCGTGGATCAGGATCACGGCGTGCCGGCGGTGAAGGTGCGCGAGCTCGCATCGGCCGTCGCGTCCGGCGCGCGGACGATCGACGCGATCGACTACACGGATCCCGGCCGCGCGCTGACCGACTTGCGCGACGGCCGCGTCAACGGCGTGCTGACGATTCCGCCGGAGTTCTCGCGCCGCGTGCTCCAGCGCAACCAGCCGCGCGTCGCGCTCATCGAGGACAATACCGACACATTCGTCTCGAGCGCGCTCGCCGCGACGATGAGCGCCATGGTCGCCGGCTACAACGCGCCGGCGACGCCGCCGCGTGTGCCGGGGCAGGCGACGCTCGATGTCGTCGAAGTGTATCCGTACGTCCCGTACGTGCAGTACCTCTTGCCGGGATCGGTCGTGATGTCGATCTTCATGATGGTGATGATCGGCGGCGGGATCATCTTCATCGACGACAAGGCGCGTGGCCTCCACGAGGGCTATCTCGTGACGCCGATCTCCAAGTTCGAGTTGATTGCGGGCTTCAACATCTCCGGCACGATCAAGGCGGTCGTCGCGGGGATGTTCCTCATCATCATCGGCTCGCTCATCGCCGGCGTGCCCGATCCGTTCGATCCGATGCGCCTGCTCCGTCTCTTCATCGTCGTGGTCGTGACGGCGTTCGCGCTCGTCAGTCTGATGTTTCTGCTGATGGTCCGCGTCAGCGATCCGCTGCTGCCGCGCGCCGTGTTCGGCATTCTCAACACCGTCCTCTATTTCCCGAGCGGCGCCGTCTATCCGCAGCAGGGCTTTCCGGGCTGGATGACGGTCATCGCCGTCGCCGATCCGTTCACCTATGCCGTGCACGCGTTCAAGAACCTGCTGCTCAAGAACACGGGCCTGCTCGCGATCGCGCCGGACCTGTTGTTTCTGCTGATCTTCTCGACCATTGCGATGACCGGAGCGACGCTGCTCTTCAAGCGGACGCTATGAAACAGGTGCGCGATCAGGAAACGCGCGATCGCATCCTCGCAGCCGCCGAGCGGCTCTTCGCCGATCGCGGCTTCAAGAAAGTGACCGTGCGGGAGATCTGCCGCGCCGCGAAGGCGAATGTCGCCGCGGTGAACTATCACTTCGGCGACAAGCTCGGGCTCTACCGCGAGGTGATGCAGTCGGCGATCGATCGGATGCGCGCCACCAACGAAGCAGCGCGCGCTGCGGGGGACGGACGGAAGGCCGAGGAGCAGCTTCGCCGCTACATCGTCATCTTCGTGCACCGCTTTCTCGAGTCGGGCAGCGACGCAGTGCACCGGCTGATCACGCGCGAGCTGCAGGAGCCGACGGCGGCGCTCGATGCGCTCGTCGAGCAGGGGGTGCGGCCGCGCGTCGAGTACCTCACGAAGATCCTCGCGCGAATCATCGGCTGCTCGCCATCCGACAAGCGCGTGCTGCGGAGCCTGGCCAGCGTGCAGGCGCAGTCGGTCGCCTACCTGCACATGCACAATCCAATCGCGCAGCGCCTGGGGTTCTCCATCGAGCCGAAGACGCCGCGCGACATCGACGAGATCGCCGAGCACATCGTGAAATTCTCGCTCGCCGGGGTCCGCGCGGTAGCATCGACACGAACGACACGTACGACACGAACGACACGAACGACACGAAGGACACACAGGGCACAAAGGACACAAAGGCAAGACCAGCGGGTTAGATAAGACCAGCGGGTTTTTCCTTTGTGTCCTTAGTGTCCTTTGTGTCCTTCGTGTCGAGTCAGCGCAGCGGATCCCCGCGCTTGGCTCGCTCACGGTCCAGCGCCTTCAACCCAATCGTCCACTCGAGCGGGACGGTCTGCGGGTTGAAGCAGACCTTGTCGTCGCACGCCTGATAGGTGAGCGTACCGGTGATGGTCATCGCGGTGCGATCCGCGAGCGCCGGCGCGGCGGCCGGCGACGGATCGACTTCCAAGTCTTGAACAATCCGAAACGGCTTCTGATATACGGCGACGTGCTCGTCGAGCGGCTTGAAGTAATAGTGCTCGGATGCTGGGAACTGCGCGCCGCGGATGACGAGCGCGTTCTGCGGATTGATCGTGAGCGCAATCGGCTTGTAGCCGGTCACACCGGGCGCATACACGTGCACGCCTTTCGCCGGCGTGACATCGATGACGACCGAGAAGTGGGTGCCGGGCGCCGCCGACGAATCCGTCAGGTACGTCGTGAGCGTCAGATGCGGTGAGGCGACCTTCTTCGCGGCGACGTCGATCTTCGATCCGAGCTTCGCGAGCACGCTCGTGACGGTGTTCCGCTCCTGATACGCCGTTTCGAACACGCGCGATGTCACGACGCCTTTCGCGTCGAGGATGAAGGTGCCGGGATGCGGGATGCCGCGCTGCGGACTGTTTTCCGCGACGGTCGTGTTCAGAAGTCCGTAGCGCGTGATCACCGCGGAGCCGGTGTCCGACAACAGCGGAAAGGTGATGCCGCGCCGCGTCGCGAAATCGGCGAGCACCGGCACCGGGTCGTAGCTGACCGCGACGAGCCCGAGCCCCTCACGCTGGAGGAGAGGAAGCCGTCCCTGCAGCTCGACGAGCTGCGTCTTGCAGTACGGTCACCAGTCCGCGGACCGGAAGAAGACGAGCATCGCGCCTTTCGGACCGAGCATCGACATGAGCGGCCGCGTCACGCCGTGCTGGTCGGGCAGACTGAAGTCGGGGACGCGCTCGCCGATCTTCGGGCCGAGCGTACGCGGATCGGGAGCTTGCCCGCCGGTCACGACGCCGCCGGCCCCTATCAACAAAACGACCAGGGCGGCGAGCCAATGGCGCATGTTGCTCATCGGACTCGAAGTCTACTTCACTGCGGCGTCGGTGCGGCGGCGACTCGAAAATCATCGAAAGCGATCACCGCGGTTGCGGCGAGCACCGCGAGTTGAATCACCTCGCGATGGATGAGATTGGCGAGCGCGTGAGTCCGGCCGGCGGAAACTACGAGACCTCGATTGAGCTTAGCATTAGGGCGCCATGCCTCCCCTGGACGGACTTCGCGTCATCGATCTCACGCGCGTCGTTGCGGGACCGTTCTGCACCATGATGCTCGGCGACATGGGCGCCGAGATCTTGAAGATCGAAGAGCCGCAGCACGGCGACGACTCGCGCGGCTGGGGCCCCTTCATCAACGGCTTCGGCAGTTTCTTTCTCGGCTTGAACCGCAGCAAGAAGAGCGTGACGCTCGATCTGAAGACCTCCGCCGGCGCCGAGTCGCTGCGGCGGCTGATTGCGACGGCCGACGTGTTGATCGAGAACTTCCGGCCGGGCAGCCTCGCGGAGCTTGGTTTCGACTACGCGTCCGCCTCCGCGATCAATCCGCGGCTCGTCTACTGCTCGATCAGCGGCTACGGTCAGACTGGGCCGCACGCGCATCTGCCCGGCTACGACGCCGTCATTCAAGGCGAAGCCGGCATCATGGACATGACCGGCTTTCCCGACGGCGAGCCGACGCGCGTCGGCGTCGCGATCACCGACTATCTCGCGGGGTTGTACGCGATGCAGGGCATTCTGCTCGCGCTGATGGATCGCGAGCGCAGCGGAGAAGGACAGCACGTCGACATCGCGCTCTTCGACGCGATGCTCTCGGTGATGCGGCTGCCGCTCGGCATGCTGCTCGCCACCGGTGCGAATCCGACGCGCGCCGGCAACGATCATCTGTCCATCGCGCCGTACGAGCCGCTGCACGCGAAAGACGGCTCGATCATCGTGGCCGTCGCCAACCCGCGCTTGTGGCGGCGTTTCTGCGACGCCATCGAACGGCCCGAGCTGTACGACGATCCGCGCTTCACGTCGAACAGCGATCGTGTGGCGAACCGCCATATCCTCAAGCAGGAGCTCGAAGCGATCTTTGCGCGCCACACCGTCGACGAGCTGACGGCGCGGCTTCGAGCGCAGAACATCCCGTGCGGCCGTGTCCGATCGCTCCGCGAAGCGCTGGACCATCCACAGGTCGCCGCCCGCGGCACGCTCATGGCGCAGCGGCGTCCGGAGGGCGTCGTCGAGACGCTGGCGCCGGTCGTGAAGCTCTCGCGCACGCCCGCCGACGTCCGGCTGCCGCCGCCGGCGCTGGGCGAGCACACGAAGGAGATCCTGGAGCAACTATGATGGCGTCCGTGTTCGACTCCAAAGTGCTGGAAGGGCGAGTGGCGCTCGTCACCGGCGGCGGCACCGGCATCTGCCGAGGGATTGCGCTCGCTTTTGCGGCGCACGGATGTGACGTCGCGATCACGAGCCGCAAACAGGAGCATCTCGATCCCACTGCAGAGGAGCTGCGCGCGGCCGGGACGCGCGCGTTCGCCAAGGCCGCTGACGTTCGCGATCCGGCCGCCGTCGCCGACGTCGTCAACCACACCGTCGCCGAGTTCGGCCGGCTCGACATCCTGGTCAACGGCGCCGCTGGGAATTTCATCTGCCTCGCGGAGAATCTGTCGCCGAACGGATTCGGCACCGTCGTCGACATCGATCTCAAAGGCACGTTTCATGTGTCGCGTGCCGCGTTGCCGCATCTGAAGGCGCATGGCGGATCGGTCATCAACATCAGTGCGACGCTGCCGTACCTCGGGACGATGGGGCAGTCGCATGCGGCGGCGGCGAAAGCGGGCATCGATTCGCTGACGCGCACTCTCGCGTGCGAGTGGGGACCGTACGGCATCCGTGTCAACGGCATCGCGCCGGGTCCCATCGAAGGCACCGAAGGCGTGCGGCGGTTGACGAACGAGCAGTCGCGCGAGCACGCGATCCGCGGCAATCCGCTCGGCCGGATGGGGACGATCGACGACATCGCGAACGCCGCGCTGTTTCTCGTCTCGGACGCCGCATCCTTTGTCAATGGCGTCACGCTCGTCGTCGACGGCGGACTGTGGCTGCGGTCCGCGCGGATTCTCGGCGACTGATGGGCGTCGCGAGCCTCGCACCTCAGTGGGCGGCCGGCGTCTGCGCTGGCGTGCACGCGTCAGGCAGCCGCGACGTCGTCTATGTGCCGGACAATCCGCTGTCGCACGTGCTGCGCATCTTCCAGACGCAGTGGCCGGACGTCCGGCTGCTGCTCGCAACGCGCGAGGAAGAAGCGTTCGGGATTGCTGCCGGCTTGTATCTCGGCGGCCGCAAGCCGGCGGTCATGTTGCAGTCGAGCGGGCTCGGCAACTCGCTGAACGCGCTCACGTCGCTGCTGATTCCGTATCAGATTCCGGTCGCAATCGTCCTCAGCATGCGCGGCGACGCCGGCGAATGGAACTCGGCGCAGGTGCCCATGGGCCGAGCGGTGCCGGCGATCTTCGACGCCATCGGCATCCCGCATTCGCACGTCGACTCGCCCGACCAGGTGGAAGCCGCCGTACGAGCGACCGCGGAAACCGCGTTCGCCACCCGAATCGCGCGCGCGATTCTCTTACCGCGCGCCCTAACAAGTCGTACTACAGTCTGACTGCAGTACGACCTCACGAAGTCCGACTCCAGCAGGTCAGACTACGGTCAGACTACGGTCAGACTACGGTCAGACTGTAGTACGACTTCGAAAGGGGGATAAGTGACCCGGTTGGACGCAACGCGGATCGTGGTGGCGCTGGCGGGCGATGCGCCGATTGTCGCAAGCCTCGGGCATCCGGCCTACGATCTGTTTGCGGCTGGCGATCGTCCGCAGAATTTCTACACGTGGGGCAGCATGGGGCTCGCGTCCTCAATCGGGCTCGGCCTCGCGCTCGCGCGGCCGGATCTGCGCGTCTTGGTCCTCGACGGCGACGGCTCGCTGCTGATGAATCTCGGATCGCTCGCCACGATCGGATTCCTGCGGCCCGCGAATCTCGTCGTCGTGGTGATGGACAACGAAACGTACGCGACCACCGGCGGTCAGCCGACGCCGACCGCTGCCGGCGCGGATCTCGAAGCTGCCGCGCGCGCGATGGGCATCACCGAAACCGTGACTGTTCGCACCGAAGAAGAGTTGATTGGCGCGGTAAATCGCACGGCGACGAGCCGTGCTTCCCAGGTGATCGTCGCGAAAGTGTCCGAGTCGGCGCCGACCGCGAAGCCGCCGCTCGACTGCGTCGTGATCAAACATCGCTTCATGGAATGTCTTCAAACTTCGGCCCTTCGGGGCGGGAGATAGACTTCGTAATCGACTGATCGAACGTAGAGCGCGGGCAGAAGTGGGCCCAGTGCGAAATCCGACAAGCAGGCGAGCGTCGCGCGCTCCACTTTCATCGTGCGGACCATCTGCGAGCGATGCCAGATCGACCAGCGACGAAGGACACCGGCCCGATCCAGAAAGTACGCGGTGTGCGGGTTCGTCAACAGGTCGAGCGTCTTCGCGTCCACGTCAGCCTCGTCTTCTCGCGCATGGAGCGCCACGCGTCCGTCCGGGGAGCGCGCTTCCCACTCGACGACGCCTTCGGCGTCACGCGTTGTGATCTCGAAGGGCAAGTCGCGGAACGGGACGCCGAACAGCGACGACGACATGCGCGCGATCCACGGCCGCGAGAGATACAAGCCAAGAAAGAAAACGCTGCCCGCCGCGCCGCCGCGCGGCGCACGCACGTACGCGCGAACGTTCATCTGCCCCGACTGCATGCGCGGAAACCCGACGATTGCCGGCCTCAGGAAGCGATTGCGGAACAGCACGACGCTGATGAGGCCTGCGCCAGCGTCGATCACCGGTTCGAGCGCCGGCGGGAGATGCCGCCTGATGTCCGACTCGGGAACTCGCCACGTCACGATCAACACATGCTCGAGCGTCACCAGCACATGACTGAGGCGCAGCGGCTGCCGCATCCCATCGATCTCTCCACGCGGCGCCTGAATCAACGTCACGCCTGCAGGCTCTCGACGATGCCCGGTTTCCACTCGTAGTCGACGTTCTCGACGAGAAACGCCGCGGCGGGCCGTGCGCCGGGCGCCAGCCGCGACAAGAACGGAATCCGCGCCGCGATCACGGCGGCCGGCCGCGGTTCCCAATGCGCACGACTGCCTTCGACGCGGACGATCGCGCGTCCGCGGCGAGCGGACGCAAAGGTGAACGGCATCGGCCCGGCGTACTTGCGTGCTTCCTCCCAGTCGGCAAACACCGAATCGGGCGGCAGCGCGGCTGCGTCGCTCACCGAGACGTCGAATCCGCTCGACGTGGAGACGGACAGATTGCCGCCGTCGCGACGGATAGTCGCGGTCACCTTGCGATACGCGTAGTAAGTGAAGAGTCCGCCGCCGACCACCATCAGCCAGCGATCGGTCTCGCTTCCCAGAATCTGGAGGCCCCGAAGTCGGCGGCCGGTCGCACGTTCGAATCGAACGAAGACGCGGTAGCCGACGAGAAAGAAATCGATTCCCATCCACGCCGGCAGCCCGCGAGGCCGCAGCCGCCGCGTCATCACGCAGGCGGCAGCGAGAAAGCCGTGGCCGTTGAACGTGTCGAGCGCGAGACCCGGAGCGACGAGACCTTGCAGCGACGCTTCCGGGGCGGCGAGGGTGACGGCCAGCGCCCAGTCGAAGTGTGCGACGATCGGGACCGCGTGCCGCAGCACAACGGCGGGAAGTATATCGGACCGCGCATGCGCGGCCTGGCGCGCGGCGCCGTCGCGATCGTCTGGCTCTATCAGGGACTGTGGTGCAAACTGTTGGCGCAGTGCCCATCGCATGCGGCAATCGTCGGATCGCTGCCGCAGCCATTCGGGACGATCGCGGCGCCGCTGGTGATGATCATCGGCGCGGTCGAAGTGGCGCTCGCGTTGTGGGTGATCAGTGGATGGCAATCTCGCCTCGCGGCGGCGGCGCAGACGACACTGCTCGTCGTGATGAACAGCGGCGGTCTCATCTGGGGGCGGTCGGCGATTCCCGATCCGCTGAACACCGTGCTGAGCAACGTCGTTCTGCTCGTGCTCGTGTGGACCATCGCCGATGCCCGCCCATGACACGCTGTGGCGCGGCGCGGGTCTCATGTTCGGGCGGATGTTCGAAGACTGGAGCCTCGAAGCGCGCGTGTTCCCGCCGACCGGCCGCGTGTTCGCGATCGCCTCTGCCGGCTGCACGGCGATGGCGCTCGCGGCGAAAGGATACGAGGTGACCGCCGTCGATCTGAATCCGGCGCAGGTCGCGTTCGTGCGTGCGCGTCTGCAGGGCCGCGACGGCGTCGGATCCGTCGATCGGCGGATCGCGCAAGCGCGCGGCGCGATGCGGCTGGTGGGATGGACCACGCGGCTGCTCCGCGAATTCGTGTCGCTCGACGATCCGGCCACGCAGCACCGGTTCTGGCGGTCGCGTCTCGATACGCGCCGATTGAGAGTCGTGCTCGCCGCGCTGCTCAGTCCGATCACGCTGCGGCTGTTCTATCCGGCGCCGCTCGCGCGCGCGGTGCCCGCCGGGTTTGCCGCCATCCTGCGACGGCGGCTCGATCGCGGCTTCTCGACGCATCCGAATCGAACGAACCCGTACGCGCGACTCCTGGTGCTCGGTGAGCCGACGCCCGCGGCGTCGCCGCCGAGCGGCGCGGTGCACGTTGTCGAAGCGGGCGCGGCGGAATATCTTGAAACCTGTCCTGCGCAGTCGTTCGACGCGTTCACGCTGTCGAACATCCTCGATGCCGCCGACGCGAGCTATGCGCGGCGGCTCGATGCGGCAATCGCGCGTGCGGCGCGGCCCGGCGCGGTCGTGGTGATGCGCAGCTTCTCGGAACCGCCGACGCCGGACGAAGAGCGATGGGCACAACAGGATCGCGCGCTGCTCTGGGGCAGCATCAAGGTGTCGACCGCGTGACGGCCATCGAGGACTTCATCACGGGCGCCGCGCCGCCTGCGGCCGCGCGCAAGGCGGCCGCGCGTGCCGTGCTCGACACGATCGGCGTGACGCTCGCCGGCGCGTCGGAGCCGGCGGCGCAGAGCGTTCAGCGTGTGATCGGCGCATGCTCGAGCGGTGAGAATTCCCGCATCCTCGGCACGTCGCTGCGTGCGAGCGCGACTGACGCGGCACTCGCGAATGGGACAGCGGCGCACGCGCACGACTTCGACGACATGTGCTTCGTGTCGCTGGCACATCCGAGCGCGCCGCTCGTCGCCTGCGCGCTGGCGACGGCGGAGCTCGCCGGCGCGAGCGGCCGCTCGCTGCTCGACGCGTACATCGTGGGCTTCGAGATCGAAGGACGCGTCGGCCGCGCGATGAACCCGCGCCACTACAAGAAAGGCTGGCACTGCACGTCGACGATCGGGACGCTCGGCGCGGCGGCGGCGGCCTCGCGCCTGTTCGGTCTCGATGCGGCGGCGACACGCCACGCGGTGTCGATCGCCGCGTCCGAGGCCTCCGGGCTGAAAGACAACTTCGGGTCGATGGTCAAGCCGCTGCACGCCGGCCTCGCCGCGCGCAACGGCGTGCTCGCGGCGCTGCTCGCACGGGCGGGGATGACGGCAAACCCGGACGCGATCCGGGGACCGCAGGGATTTCTCGCCACGTTCGACGGCGAGCGCGATGCGGGCGGTCTGGAAACCTTCACGTGCGACCTCGGGAATCGCTGGGAGATTCTCGATACCGGCATCACGGTGAAGCTGTATCCGTCGTGCGCCGCGACGCATCCCACGATTGATGCGCTGCTCGAGCTGAAGCGTCGCCACGGGTTTCAGGCCTGCGACGTGCATGCGATCGAGATCGGCGTCGACGCGGTGACGCCGACGGTCTTGATTCACGATCGGCCGGGCAACGGTCTCCAAGCGAAGTTCAGCATGCCGTTCTGCGCGGCGGCGGCGATCGTCCGCGGCGGCGTCGGCCTCGACACGTTCGAAGCGGCGCAGTTGCGCGACCACCAGATCGCGTCGGTGCGTCAACGAGTGACGATGTGCGTCGATGAGACGCTCGATCGATCGGCGGCGCCGCTGACGCAGGCGCGCGTCATCGTCCGGCTCGAAGACGGCCGCGTGCTCGAGGCCAGCGCGAACGGCGCGCGCGGGTATCCCGACCGGCCGGCCA
>Ga0114129_10009605_pt1 | contig 13797 bp, 9 predicted proteins | sample RhiMetdeltSRZDD1_FD_80071 | JGI IMG/M metagenome (GOLD analysis project Ga0114129, IMG submission 80071) | Populus rhizosphere microbial communities from Tennessee, USA - Rhizosphere MetaG P. deltoides SRZDD1 (version 2) (version 2) | ecosystem: Host-associated > Plants > Roots > Rhizosphere >...
TAGACCGGATTGCGGGATTGGGATTTGATAAGAGTGGAGAGAGTCTTTTGTTCGTCAAGGGTGATCCCAGTGCCTTGTATCGAGTGTCGTTGATAGGAGGTGTTCCCACAAAACTCATCGATGGCCTGGAGGGCAAATTCGCTGTTTCACCCGATGGTAGCCAGATAGCTTTTATTCGTGAGGTCGTCAACCGCGAGGGACAGAGAGAGTTTTCGTTGCACGTAGCCAACGCCGACGGTCGCAACGAGCGCACTTTGTTGGTTAGAACTCACCCCGGCAAACTGGATGCGCCCATCTGGTCCTCGGAGGGACAGTCAATAATTTGCGCGCATGGCAATTCTGCCGCGGGCAGTCAGGACGTCAGCCTCATTGCCGTTAACGTCAATACCGGTGAGAAGAAAGATTTATCCTCGTTAAAGTTTTTTCTCATTAAGAAGATGGATTGGCTTCCCGATCGCAGCGGACTCATCATTTCAGCAAGAAAAAATGCCGGCTTCGACACCCAGTTGTTCCGAGTCTCGTATCCGGCCATGGAAGTAACTCAGATCACGGAAGGATTGACTTCCTATTCAGATATCAGCGTGGCAGCTAACGCAGACGTTGCTGCTGCCTCACAGTCGGTTCTCGAATCGAATATCTGGATAGGCTCGAGCCGCGACCTTCAAAATCTCAAGAAGATAACGCAGGCGATCACTAATTTTTGTTGGACTCCGGACGGCCGCATCGTCTATGCAACAACTGCCAGTGGAACGCAAGACATTTGGATAATGCAGCCGGACGGTAAGGAACAGAAGCAACTAACAGTTAATGCCGGCATTAACGGTTCACCGGCCATCTCCACCAGCGGGCAGCACGTCGTTTTCGTTTCGAATCGCACTGGTACATTTCAGATTTGGCGCATGAATCTTGACGGCAGTAATCAAACTCAACTCACTAGCGGTTCGGCGAAAAACTATCCTGCGATTTCGTCCGATGGCAAATGGGTGCTCTTCAACTCGACAGAGGATTGGCATTTGTGGAGAGTTCCGATTGACGGCGGCGAGGCGACACAGCTGACCGACTTTGTTGCCGGCATGCCTTCGGTATCCCCGGACGGTAAAACGATTGCATGCATCGGTAGAAACGAATCCAAACGCGAGCTCTTGATTCTGCCGTTTGAAGGTGGTCAGCCAATCAAGAAGCTTGAGTTTTCTGGTTGGATATCTCGCATACAGTGGACGAACGATGGCAAGACGGTAATTTACGCCGGCGAGCGTAACGGCCGGAGTGCAATCGTAAGGCAATCGCTGAACGGAGATTTAATTGAAGATCGATTGAACCTGGATACAGATGAGCTTTTCGATTTTGGTTATTCCGTTGATGGTCGATCGTTCGCGATCACGCGCGGCGGTTGGCTTAGCGACATTGTTTTGATAAGCGGGCTCAGGCAGTAATTGAACTCTATTAAGCCACCATTAAAACCTGTCTCCGTATCTCCTGATGTGACATCGAACAGGACATGGCTAATCTGTTTGACAATCGTCTGTGTTGCCTTAGGTGTGCGATTACTCCAGTGGCAGAACAACTTTCTCACGTTGGATAAAAACATGACGATATTGACTGCGCGTTATAAGGAAGAGGCGCAGTTTCTGCTGGCCGGTGACTTTACGTCGTTTGTAAAGGGCTCGAAGACACAGGCTGACGCGATGATTTTGACACATCCGCCCGGTTATCCAATTGTGATGGCGGTAATCTACAAAATTAGCGGCAACAGTGACGCAGCATTACGATTATTTCAAATCGGCTGTGAAGCAGTCACATCAGTTTTAGTTTTTCTTATTGCTGCTCGACTAATCCCACGCGGCGCGGCTCTTCTTGCAGGGCTTCTGGCTGCAGTAGCACCTCAGCTCGCGTTTCGCTCGCTTGTGATTTTGCCTGAGTCGCTCAGCGCGTTGCCGCTCGTGGCTGCAATCCTCCTGATCGTGAAAGCGGTGGAAGACGGGAGTTTGCGCAAAATGATTTTGGCGGGCGGACTGATAGGCGTTTCTTGCTGGTTGCGAGCAGATTCTTTGTTACTTCCTGTTTTTGTATGTGCGATGTTGCCACTATTGTTGCCTCGAGGCCAATGGCGACGCTACGCGATGGCAGTGATTGGTGGAGCGGCAATCGTGATCGCGCCAATGACTATGCGAAATGCGCTGGTGTTTCGCAGCTTCGTGCCTGTAGCACTTGGCACCGGTGTGACTTTATGTCAGGGGATCGCTGACTATGACGTCGAGCAAAGATTCGGTTTGTCTCCTACTGACGTTGGCACTAATGTGCAGGAAGCACAGTGGGCAGGTCGGCCAGACTATGCAGCCGAACTTTATCGACCTGATGGAATCGAGCGCGAGCGCGCCCGGATTGCGCGAGCCTGGTCAGTGATTCGGTCGGATCCCACGTGGTTTGTCGGCACGATGGTTCGGCGTATGGTGATGATGTTGAAATACGAACCAGTTTCCATAATTTCCGCTGAGCCGACAGTCTTACACTCGCTGGAAACCACCAAAGATACACCTCTCGTATGGTCACGTTCACCGCACGAACTCTTATCAGAATCGCAAATCAGTGGATCCGCCAGGGCTTCGTTGACGGGGGAAAGCGACGTCACGTTACGACTCGAATCTGACGAAACCGCGAACGCAATACAACTTGTTACAAACCCGATCCCGGTTCGACAAAACTTTGATTATGTATTAACGCTCCCGGTGAAGCCTCAACAAGGTAGAGTATCAATCACTGTGAGACCAGTGGGGCGTTCCCAGATTTTGGCATCAGCCGCTCTGCCGGATTCCCTTGAGCGCGTTCCATATACCAACGCTTTCGCGCCGGCGATCCAGATACCCTTCGTAAGCCTGAATCACGATCAGGTTCAACTCGCGATCGCGAACGTGGAATCGCCGGCCCCGCGTGCGATCCTGGACATCGGCCGCACGCAGTTAGTTGAACTCGGACCGGCCTCTTTTTTATGGACCCGGTATCCTCGGATCTTGTTAAAAACCGTTCAGAAGCTGTTTGTTGCTCGTTACTTTCTTCCTTTGACGATTATAGGAGTGATTCTTCTCGCGGTTCATCGACGAAGAGTTGCACTAACTCTGATTCTGACGCTTCCGCTGTATTATCTGTTCTCACATGCGCCGCTGCATTTCGAATACCGATACATTTTGCCGGTGTATTTTTTCTGGTTCATCCTTGCGGGACTGGCCATTTATTGGATGGGTCTAATGTTCATGCGGCTTGTGAACTGGTTAGCCGGAGCGTACGCTCGAACCAAAGCGGCGCCGTAGCTGGCCCATAGTTCTCCGTCGACCAGGGGAATAGAACCCGTGTGGCGCCGTAAGAGAAACTAAAATTGGTCCACGCCAGGATTCCTTCCGTAGTCTCAATGTGATATAAGCCGTCCGCCTTCTTCTTAAAATCGACAGAGCAGAATGATCTCACGCGCCCTTACAGTCATTCTTGTATTCGCTAGTAGTATCGTCGCAGTCCCATCGCTGCAGGCCGCACGTCCGCAAATGTCGACGACAACAAGTTTGCGGGGTCGTGTCGTTGATGCCCGCACCGGCGAACCGGTCGCGAAGGTGCGGGTCATCGTTAGCGGTACTGATCTCACCACCACGACAGATGATAACGGCGAGTTCACTTTCGAAAACTTGCCTCCCGGGCAAGTCGATCTTTACATAACGACGGTAACGTTTGGACTGGTGAAGAAGACGATCACAATCTCCGAGACGAACAATTCTGTTGCCGAAATTGCGCTCAACGAGAGTGCCGCTGCGTTGACGGAGAGTGTCACAGTCGCTACTGGTCCATTTGAGCGCGCCGAAACCAATGTTCCCTCGGAGCAAACGCTTAATAAGCGTGAACTGCACGAGCTGTCGAGCGTCTTGGTCGGCGATCCGTTGCGCGCAGCTCACGGCCTGCCGGGTGTGGCGGCGAATGACGACTATCGTAGCGAGTTTGCCGTGCGTGGTGCTGGCTTTGATCGGGTCGGCCTTTTTGTCGACGGGATTCTGACCGACAACTTCGTGCATACAATTGCGGGAGGTTATCCCGACACTGGATCGTTGTCGGTTATCAATGCCGACACGGTTGATTCGGTCGCGTTGTTAGGCGGTGCATTTCCCGTACGGTTCGGCTATCGCAGTGCCGGCGTTCTTGACGTTATGACGCGCGATGGCAATCGTGTGAAACCAACCGGACGCTTCTCGGCAGCTTTGAGTGGCTTGGGAGGCGTCGTGGATGGTCCATTTGACGAAGGCCGGGGCACTTATCTATTCGCCGCCCGCAAAAGCTATCTTGGTTATCTGGTGCGACGATTCAACAATCAATTTGAAGATACGAATAATCCACCGGTCCTTAGCTTCGCGGATGGCCACGCAAAAGTAAGCTACGACCTCACGAAGCGCGATCACGTTGGCTTTTCATTAATCCTCGGTGACTTCACATTCGATCGCAATCGCGATCGAGACTTGCTCGGCTTCAATCAGGTGTTTCGCGGCAACACCAGAAATCTTATGGCGAACGGTTATTGGGCCACGACTCTCAATCCGCATTTGTTTGTGCAGACGCGCGTATTTGGACTGCGGTCAACTTTCAATAACGTCAATCGCAACGATGATCGTCTGGAGGACGGCAACCGCAGCCAGTTCGGTGTGCGCCTCGACGTGAATTACCAGTGGAATGCTAACCATCTTGAGAGCGGCCTTTACATCAGGCGGTTAAGCGTTAACAGCGCGACTACGTTTTTCGATTTCTTCAATGGTTTGCTCGTGAACTCGCTGAGTTTCGAGCGAAGCGGAGTGGAGCAGGGCTACTACGTTCAGGATACCTGGACCAGTCCGAGACACGGATTATCGTTGACGGGCGGTCTACGAGTCGAACACAGCAGCGTGACCAGCGAGACTGTTGTATCGCCGCGCGGCTCATTCGCCTGGACCGTCGACAAGACGTGGAAACTAAGGTTTGGCGCCGGCCGCTATCATCAGTTTCCGGATTTCGAACAGATGTTTGGGCGCCTCGGCAATCCGGATTTGAAGTCACACCGTTCGACCCACGTTAACGCGAGCGTCGAACGTTTGCTGGGTGACCGCACGCGGATCCTGGCAGAGGTTTTCGATCGTGAAGACCGCGGGTTGTTTTTCAGCCTTAACGAACCGCGTTTGTCAGGCGGCTTTGTCACGTTCAGCGAGTTTCCCTTTCAGAATTCCTTGAACGGGCACGCACGCGGTTTCGAATTGACGCTGCAAAGACGCAGTGCCAACAAACTGGCGGGCTGGATTTCGTATGCCTACACGCGCACAGAGCTGACCGATGAGCGCAATAGTCTGGTTTTCCCGAGCGACGCTGACCAACGTCACACAGTGAATGTCTATGCGAACTATCGCTTCAATGACACGTGGAACTTGAGTAGCGAGTTGCGCTACGGTAGTGGTCAGCCGATACCGGGCTTCTTTGGCCAGGATTCGCAGGGATACTTTCTCACCGACGAGCGCAACCAAACGCGAGTTCCGTTCTACAACCGCATCGATGTGCGGCTGAGTAAAGCGTTTCTGTTCAAGAAATGGAAGATGACATTGACGGGAGAAGTTCTCAACCTCCTCAACCGCAACAACGTTCGCTATGCCGGCTTCGATTTCTTCACCTTCGACGGACGCGTGATCGGGCAACTCGACCACGTGTTTCCAATCCTGCCTTCGGCAGGCGTGGTTATTGAATTCTGATCACCTCTGCTTCAGCGGGAGCTTGTGTACAAGAATCATCTTATGGCGGCCTTAGGACAGCGGAGCGGAGGCAAAAATCTGAACTCGTTGACGTTCGAAAGGCAGACTAAGAAAGTGAAACACAAGAACTCTGAGATTGATAGGACTCTGAGGCGTTCTTAAAATTCTTAGGGAATGATGGCAGACATATGAGCCAAGATGAACAGCACCTGAGGCAGTTAGACCGTGAGTGGAATGAGGCGTATCCGCATTGTGACATTGAAGCACTGAATCGCATTATTGCGGATGACTGGAAGTGTATAGACGGTAAGGGCCACGTCATCTATAAGCAGCAGTTGCTTGCGCGAATTAGCACGAATCCCAATCCGTTTGCTTCTCACGAGTTCGATGAATTTGACTTGCGCATCTTTGGTGATGCCGCCATCGTGACGGGCCGCTTAACTGGCAAAGGCAGAAATGATGAGGGAGATTTTACCCTTGAGCAGCGATATACTCGGGTGTACGTTAGGAGAGGGGGCGTATGGAGGGCCGTAGCCACACAAGTTACGGTCGTACCTTCATGAGCAACTAAACGAGAGGGTCATTCGCAACGCACGCGAATCGTTCAGAGTGCTCACCAGGAGACTTCTCACAAGAGTCACAACGCACTACGAAAAACAGGACTAAATCTTCGGATTCGTACAATTTAAAAGGTACTCCACCTTTAAGGCGTCCGTGTGTAACTACGACTATGTTCGAGATCATATTTTCAAGCCGGCAGGAATGATCGCTACTGCTTCGGAGCCGGAAGACCAGGTGGTTGACGATCGCAGCGTTGGTTACATGCGATCAGATGGCGCCGGTTGGCAGCCCAACACGGACACACTTCCCTATCGCGGGACCTCTGCGGGTGGCGGTTATTCGACGGTTGAGGATCTATTGAAGTTTGCGACGGCACTCCAAACAAACAAGCTACTCAAGCCGCAGTACACCGAGATGCTCACGACGGGGAAGGTCGAGACACCGAACGGTGGTAAGTATGCTTATGGATTTCAGGAGGCGACGGTTAATGAGACGCGATGCTTCGGCCATGGCGGTGGCGCGCCCGGGATGAATGGCGAGTTGAAGATCTGTTCCGGGCCAGGTTATGTGGTTGCTGTGTTGGCGAACCTGGATCCGCCGGCGGCGACTCGAGTTGCAGACTTCATTACTAATCGACTGCCAACCAAGTAGGCTTAGGCTGGCACCACTCTCAACCTTTTCTGAAGGAGTTGGCGATTGGGAAACCGCCTGATCGTTTAAGGTGAGCGCGCGGAGTTTTGTAAAAGAGAGCACCATACACGCGTCGCCGGAGCGTGTTTTCATGTTTCACGAATTACCCGACGCACTTCGGCGTTTGACGCCGCCATGGGAGTCTGCACATATCGTCCAGGCCGCGCCTGATCTCAAGGTTGGCTCAAGGGCGATCATACAGACGCGCATCCTGGGTCTGTTTCCGGCGCGATGGGTGGCCGAACATACGGTATATGATCCGCCGCACATGTTCGAAGACGTGCAGGTTGAAGGACCTTTTCGCCATTGGCGCCATCGGCACATCATTAAACCGCATCCGGCAGGCGCAGTTTTGCGCGATGAGATCGAATACCAACCGCCACTCGGATTCATCGGGCAATTAGCCGCACCTTTCATGATCGCGCCGCGCCTGGAAAAAGTCTTCGAGTACCGCCACCGTGTCACTCGAGAGTGGTGTGAAGCAAATCCCTCGGCGACGCATTAAGGATCACGAAAGTCCCTACGCTTTTGAGGGTTGTCTTTTAGTCCCATAGTTGATTGGAACTGTTTGGATTGCCGCTTTGTCGCCGCTTTTTGGATTAGTTTGCAAAGGTCGTGTCACAACACGATAGTTTCTGATTTAATTTAGTAGTTGGGCGGCTACTTTTCGACCACACGGGAGGCATCCATGCAAATGTTCATTAAGGTAGTCGCTTTCGTGATGGCAGGCGCCGCGTGTGCGTCGGGGCAGATGGTTGACGCTGAGTTCGTCTACGGGCGCGACTACACGTTCGAGAGGATGGTGGCGACACGCAAAGTACATGACGCGGAGGATAAGGGCACGATCCGCCTCATGACTTACGTCTACCGCCCTCGGAAGAATGATCGCCACGAAGTCGTTCTCTTTAGTCACGGCTCGACCGGGGGGCTGGCTCGCTCACCCAAGGAGCCGGGCGGCAGCAATGCTCCGCCGCCGATGATAGTACAGTTCTTCGTCTCCCGCGGATACACCGTGGTTGCGCCGATGCGCCGCGGGCGCGGCGAATCCACCGGCAACTATGTCGAGGAATGCTCGGCCTACACCGGCAAATGCGGCAATGCCGAGTCGCTCGCGCTGGGTGATCGCGCGATCAAAGAGGCGCTACTCGACACAGATGCAGTGATAGATCAGTTGATTCTGGGGCGGCTTGTTGCGCGCGAGTCGAGAATACTTCTCGTCGGGCATTCGCGCGGCGGATTCCTCTCGCTCATCCTGGCCGGCGAGCGACCAACGATTATCAAAGGTGTGGTCAACTTCGCTGGCGGCTGGTACGGAGTAACCGACAAATTTACTGCCGTCGAAAACCAGCAGCGGATGGAGGATCAAAAGGCAAGGTTGATGCGCGCGGCGAAACGCGCGAGCGCGCCGACGATCTGGTTCTACGCCGTTCGGGATCCGTTCTACAAAGACGGTGTGCCACAAGAGCTGCACCGCTATTGGCGGGACGCGGGAGGGGGCGCCGAGTTCGTCTTTATCCCCCGCCACTCGCTCCCCAATGCTCATCTTGCATTATCCGATCCTAGACTTTGGGAGCAGCAGGCAGACGCTTTTCTACAGACGATCGGGACAGTGAAGCGCTGATGCGCGAGTTGGCAGAGGGTAATTGATGCTTCTTGCACGAGCATTTGATAGACCGATCAACTTAAAACCGATGCAAAGCAAGAAGGCCGGCGGAAAATCTCCGACGGCCTCTCTCGTATGACTATTGAGTTCTGCCTAAGGTGCGATTGCCTACAACTCGCGGCTGTAGCGGTAAGCCTTAACTGCCTGGATTACTCTACACCAGCTGGCTATCTTGGACTGGGTGAGAAACTTCCGTTGGTAATAGTTAACGTGCCCTGGTAGCCGCCCAAAGCTCCGCCCATGAATGTTCCAGTGCCCCTAAGCGTGATGTTTCCATTGGTCCCGTTCCCTTCCGTCGTTAAGGTCAGCGGCAACGTGGAATTGCCGAACAATCGAATGGTGTTTTCGAATCCAAGCGTCATCGAAAGAACCATGTTCCCGTTTGAGGGATTGAAGGGCCCAGAGCCGCCCTGGGTCATGGTTACTGTTGAAGTGTTCGGACCTAGCGGAGTGTTAAAAGAATTTACGATGGCCGGAAAGGTTACAATGTCTACGTTGGCGCGACAATTGGTAAACTTAACCGTCAGGTTTAGGTTCGACGGAAATGGCCCGGGTGCATTGGGGTTGTTTGTGGTCAATACCGCTCTTCCCGTGAACGTAGACGTGAGCGACTCAGTAACGGCGCAAGGCGGCCTCGCGCCGAGCGCAGCTAATCTGAATTTCTGATTATCTCCACCAACATAGTCCCACTGTTGGGCATGCGCGCCATTAGCGATCGCGCCAGGGCCGCCGTTGATATCCAGGCTCCTTCCGCTGTGCCTGGCGCGGATCTCGTAGTAGCCGTCCTCCGCGCGAATGAGCCTCCACATCTGATTTTGGCCGCCGTGATAGTCCCATGTTTTGACGTCGATGCCGTTGTGTACCAGGTATGGTCCCCCAGACACGGCCAGACTCTTACCGCTATCTTTCACAAGGATTTTGTAGTAGCCATCGGCGGCAGGCGTGAACGCCCATTGCTGGTTCTGCCCCGTCTCGTTGCAATCCGACTGTATTACCTGAACTCCGTTTATGGTGGCAACACCTGAGACTTCGAGACACTTGCCGCTGTGCTTGGCGATAATGTGGTACAGAGGTGCGGTATCAATTTGGCTGAAAGCCTGCCCGGCGGTGACGAAGAGCAACGCCAGTAAAATCGGGGTCACCAGGCTTGTTTTCATTAATCTTTTTCTCATAACTTTCTCTCCTTTTGTGATGTGGCGCCCCAGGCGCGGCTGAGTAGCAGAGGACTTAGCATCAGCGCGCTCGCCGGACTCAAGAACGACGGGTGAAGCAGCTAATCCCAGTTGAGATCCTCAACATACTGAGGTCTCTGATGTCGGGCCAATAATTTGCTCGCGCCAATCATCAGCCTCTCCTCCCTGGAGAATAAGTATTTTGTTCTCCACTTACAGAAACGAGATTCGCGGAAGAAAACTGGCAGGGCTCGCAGAGTCCTTATTGGTAGTGGTTGGCGGACCACGCTGTGTCCCCCGACGGAATACTCCTAATCACCGGGCGGGTTAATAGAGTCCGCCTGACGGTGGTATAGTTCCCGCCAACAAGAGGATTCTCAACCGTCCAGTTAGTCCGAAAGGTACCTCGGATGTCAGACGCCCATTCAGTCACGCAGTTACTTGAGCAGTGGAACCACGGTGACCGTGAGGCGCTCGACAAGTTGATGCCGCTCATCTACGACGAACTGCGGAAGATTGCCAAACGTTACATGGGCCAGCAAAACCCCGGGCACACCTTGCAGACCACCGCGCTCATCCATGAAGCGTACTTGCGGATGGTCAAACAGAAAGAGAAGCACTTTCAAAACCGCGCGCATTTCTTTGGCGTTGCTGCGCAGGCGATGCGGCACATCCTGGTCGATTACGCGCGCACCCGGCATACAGCTAAGCGAGGTGGCGGCGTGCGCCCGGTCTCACTGGAAGAGGCTGCCCTGGTGACCCCGGAACGGGCCGGCGAGCTGGTGGCTTTCGACGAGGCGCTGAAGGAGTTGGAACAACTTTCAACCCGACAAAGCCGGGTAGTGGAATTGCGCTACTTCGGTGGGTTAACCGTGGATGAGACGGCTACCGTTCTGGAGGTTTCGCCCGAGACAGTGATGCGCGATTGGACCATGGCCAAGACCTGGTTACATCGCGCCCTCAGTCAGAGCGAGTGAAATATGACGCCGCAACAATACGAACGATTGACGGAGCTGTTTCATGACGTCATCGAGATCGCGCCCGACCAGCGTGCCGCCTTTCTGAACCATCTAGCGGATCGGGATGCGGAGTTGCGGCGCGAGTTGGAATCACTGCTGACTGCCCATGAGCAACGCGCGGGCTATACCGAGAAACCGCCGGATGATATAGCCGCTGGAATGTACCTGGCCCAACAGGATAACGGCGGCGCCGCTGCCGCATCACTCCCGACAAATACTCGCATCGACCGCTATGAGATTCGCTCGCTGCTCGGCAAAGGTGGCATGGGCGAAGTTTATTTGGCGGAGGACACGATCCTGCGACGTCTGGTGGCGCTTAAAGTGCTGCCGGTCGTGGCGACTGCCAATGAGGATCGAATGCGCCGGTTTGTTCAGGAAGCCACTACCGCCGCAGGACTCAGTCATCCGCACATCGCCCAAATCTTCGAAGTTGGCGAGTACGAAGGCACGCACTTCATCGCGATGGAGTTAGTCGACGGGGTCACTCTGCGCGAGAAGATCCATAGCGAGCGGACCGACCTGCGGAAGCTGCTGAAGTATTTGCAACAGGTGGCTGAGGGCCTGGCAAAGGCGCACGCGGCCGGCATCGTGCATCGCGATCTGAAGCCGGACAACATCATGATCACGCGTGACGACTACGCGAAGATTCTCGATTTTGGCTTAGCGAAACTCGTTGAGATCGAGAGATCCCCAGGCATAGGCGGCCAATCGTCGAGTGAGGTCGGCACCAGAATCATGGCACAGCAGTCGATGGCCGGCATGGTGATGGGCACGGCGGGCTACATGTCGCCCGAACAGGCGCAAGGCAAGGTGAAAGAGATCGATCAGCGTTCGGACATCTTCTCGTTCGGCTGCATTCTGTTTGAAGCGGCCACCGGGCAAAAGCCTTTTGAGGGCGAGGACATTCTGGATTCGCTTCACAAGATCGTGCATGCGCCAACACCGCAGATTAAGGAAACAAACGCCAGCGCGCCAATTGAACTACAGCGTATTGTGCGTCGCTGCCTGGCGAAGGACCCTGACGAGCGGTATCAAACAATCAAGGACGTGGCGCTAGAGTTGAAGGAAGTGAGACAGGGGATGGGTGGAGCAGCGGAGCTTGAGACCGCTGGTCCAACATCAGGCAGCACTGAGACGTTGGCCCGGCAAACGACTGAACAATCGCCCAAACCGACATCGAGCGCCGAGTACATCATTACAGAGATTAGGCGTCGCAAGCGCGACGTGACTGTCGTTCTCGCGGGGCTCGTCCTGCTCTCGCTCGCAGGTATCGCCTACTTCTTTTACTTTGCTCGAGGCGGGAAGGCGATAGACTCGATAGCTGTTTTGCCGTTCGTTAATGCGAGTGCCGATCCGAACACTGACTATCTCTCCGATGGCATCTCTGAGACTTTGATTAACAGTCTCACGCAACTCCAACAGTTGCGGGTTGTGGCGCGCAGCACTGCCTTCAGCTACAAGGGCAAACAGGTTGACCCACAGGCCGTGGGGCGCGACTTGAACGTGCGCGCGGTCTTGATGGGGCGGGTACGCCAGACGGGAGACTCGCTGAACATCCAGGTGGATCTGGTTGATGCCACAACCGGTGCGCAGCTTTGGGGCCAGGAGTATGACCGCAAGTTTTCCGATATAGTTGCAGTGAAGCAAGACATCGCACGCGAAGTTACTGAGAAGCTGCGGCTGAGATTGTCCGGCGCAGAGCAGCAGCAACTCGCCAGGCGAGATACAGCTAACCCGGAGGCATACCAGCTTTATCTGAAGGGGCGATACTACTGGAATAAGAGAACCGCGAAAGGATTGAGGACAGCGATTGAACAGTTCCAGCAAGCGGCAGATAAGGACCCGAACTACGCGCTTGCTTATGTCGGACTCGCCGACTGCTATTTGGTGCTGGAACAATACGCAGGCACCCCCACGAGCGAGACGTTGCCAAAAGCTAAGGCTGCGGTGCTGCGCGCCTGCCAGATCGATGATTCGCTGGCGGAAGCTCACGCATCCCTGGCAAAGACCTATGGACATGCGTGGCAGTTTGAGGAATCAGGAAAGGAGTACAAACGTGCCATCGAGCTGAATCCGAATTATCCGACAGCGCACCACTGGTACAGCCAATATCTAGTTACAATGGGGCGGCTTGACGATGCAATAGCAGAGATCAAGCGCGCGCAGCAGCTCGATCCTCTCTCGCCCGTTATCAGCGCCGCCGCTGCGTCTACCTACCGCCAGAAGGGTGACCTCGATGCGGCAATGGAACAGTGCAAAGGGATCATCGAGCTCGATCCGACCTTTCGTTTTGCACATGCGTGTCTGGGTCAGGTATATCAGAAACAGGGACGCTATGGGGAAGCGATCGGAGAATTTCGGGAGGCCGTAGAGGTGTCCGGAAGAGCAAGCGAGAACCTCAGTGCCCTCGGACACTGTTACGCAATCTCCGGGAAGCGTTCCGAGGCAATGGCTACGCTAAAAGAGCTTGAGGAGAAATACGCTAAACGCGAGTCAGCCGCGTTCAACCTCGCTGCGGTGTACGCGGGCCTCGGGGAGAAAGACCAGGCGTTCGCCTGGCTCGAAAAGGATTTCCAAGCCCGTAGTGGCACGTTGTTTCAAATCACTTTTCTTCCAACTTTCGACACCCTCCGCAGCGACCCACGCTACGCCGATCTGCTGCTGCGCATGGGACTGAGGCCGTAACTTTGGAGTGTGCTGAACCGTCACCGCTTTTCTTAATGAACATCGCCACCGGCACAAGTTCGGTCGCTACTCTGGAAAGATGCTGATGCGGGTCTGCCGATGCTGATCGGAGAGAAGAAGGAATACGAAGCGTTACGATAATTAGTTGTGAGTTGTCCAGCGAGATCTTACGAAATGCGGTGGAGTTTGGCGTCCCGTACGGGAATCGAACCCGTGTCGCCGCCGTGAAAGGGCGGTGTCCTAGGCCGCTAGACGAACGGGACGCA
>Ga0114129_10009606_pt1 | contig 13797 bp, 9 predicted proteins | sample RhiMetdeltSRZDD1_FD_80071 | JGI IMG/M metagenome (GOLD analysis project Ga0114129, IMG submission 80071) | Populus rhizosphere microbial communities from Tennessee, USA - Rhizosphere MetaG P. deltoides SRZDD1 (version 2) (version 2) | ecosystem: Host-associated > Plants > Roots > Rhizosphere >...
ACGCCGTTGTTGCCCCATATGCCTGACAGGTCGCGCGGATTGAATGGATGCTTATCCACGCCGTATTTTGCGCGTGCCTGTACTCGGTCCTGCTGACTCTGGCACCGAGGGCACGGCAACCACCCAGGTGGGAATGCACTACCTGTCTGGGCCAGCGCCAGCGGCGAAACCAGCAGCAGCGCCAGCAACGCGGGGATCCAGCGAGAAACGGCGTTCTGCATGTGAGGTTGTCCTGAAAGCGTTAACGTGAATCGCGTCGCGGCTGATTCACTCCGGAGTTGTTGCCACTGTGCTCCCATCCGCCTTCACGATCTTGCGGAGTTGCAGGACCGGCGTACCTGCGTGCGCTGGGATGCCGGTCAGAGCGATTTCTTCTCCCGGCTTGAAGGTGGTCTTGCTCATGCCCCGGGAGAGACAGGTGGATATGGAACCAAACTCGCCGACCCACCGCACGGCGTTCCCGTTGTCATCCTTCACGTCCCAGAAGATCAGCACGTGAGGATTGCGCCATCGGTATTCCGCAACCGTCCCCTTGATCGTGATCGGCTTGTCGTTCGGATCAAAGCCTGGCTGGCTGTGATGCGCCGCGATGACAGCGCCGAACAGGGCAAGACAGACGAGCGCGAACATCACACCAATTGGTCGCCGAGCTCTCATATCGCACCTCGAAGGCAACTGATTCCCAGGGGCCGAGTCTGTTGTGGGCATTCACATCCCTAGTCAATCGCGAAGCAATAGAACAACCCGGCCCCGCCGGTGGCGACGAGATCCGCCTGGCTGCAGCCGCTGCTGGCGTGTGCCGAGTTCCACGACGTATCGTCAACGCGATCGGAATGACCGACTTGAACGGAGCCCATGCTGCTGCTGGTGTACCCGCTACACGTGTGATCCTTTCCGTCGGTATACGCCCTGCCGTTCGGTTGGGTCCCGGTCAGGATGTCGTGCATCGCGACCACGTCACCGTTTTCTGTCAACACCGTCTGCTTGGTGAACGCGTTGCCCTTCTCGTGCAACTCGGCGACGTCATGAGCCACGAGCACGCCTTTGGCGTTGTACCAAGGCCCTTTGCCGATGCGATCCCGACCGTGGAGGAGCGTCGTCCCGTTGCCCGGTCTCGTGCTCAGATATGCGTAAAAGGTCTTTTGACTGCCAACCGCTCCGGCGAGCTGTTGGCAGTGATAATCGGCTCCCGCGATTCCTCCGAGATTGCCTCCGTTACCAAGGCCCTTGCTCGTCACAAAGAAATTCATGGACGGGACCGGAGAGGCGGCGCGAGGGGCCTGACCTGCCACGGCGGGTATCGGGAACACCGGCCCGATGCTGCACGCCACGGCGGCTGCCGAAATGAGAAGGACTCTGATTGCTCGTTGCATGTCAGAACTCAAACTGCAGCACGAACTTGGCCCAGCGGGCATTCGGAATGCTCAGCGGCCGCTGCCAGGTGGCAAACGCGGAGTTCAGCGTCAGAACCGGATTCGCGTTGAAGACGTTGTAGACATCGAGGCTGGCGGTCGCGTGGGTTCGCCCGAGCCTCAGGAGCTTCGCCACGCGGAGTTGCATCTGATTCGAGCGCTCCCCATACATGGTGCCCGCGTCGACGATGTTGGCAGTCATGTTTGCCGCGTTGCCCGAGAGCGGCCGCCCGAGCGACGGCTGGACGACGGCGTTGGCCGCGACGTAGTTGGCTACAATCTGGGGTCCCGGCACGCTCTGCACGGTGGCCGCCACCTGCACGTCGATGCGAGGCACGATGTAGGTGCCAAGCAGCTTCAGGTCGGTGAGGATCCTGGACCGCTGACGGCAATCCGATGCCGAGAGCCACACGTTCGGGTTGAGATCTCCCACATTCTTCGCGCCCAGCAGCATTTCTGGCAAGTCATCCACGATGTCGCAGACGTCCGTGGTGGTGCGCCCGCTGCTCGTGCCGCCCTGGAACATCAATCCGGGCCGGGGACGCGCGTTGACGGTGATGTCGACGCCGTCCCAGCGCCGAATCTGCTTGCCGTAGTTCTTGGCGAACGTGATGTAGTTGTCAGCGGGGACGCTGAACTTCTCGGGCTTGATGTTGTAGAGTCCCGGGACCGTATAGCCGCCGCCGCCAGGCAGCCGCGGATCGGACGGCGCGGTGAGGCTGAACGTGTCGAAGTCGGCCGCGGTCCACGCGCGGTTGTCGGTCACGAACAGGTTGTTGTACCAGGTGCCGTAGTAACCGACGTCCAGCGATACTCGCGGCAGCAGCTCGTGTTGCACGCCGGCGGAGAACTGCCAGTTGTATTCGCGCTTGCCCCACCCGCGGATGATGTCGGGATCGTAGGCCACGCCGGGCTGGGCGCTCCCGAAGTTCGAGGGCGACATCGCCCCGCACTCGCCGTTCGCCACCGGATCGATGAGGTCGCAGTCCGGTACGAAGTTGCGATTGGCGTCACTCCACGATCGGTTGGTGCTGGTGACGAGACGCGCGACGGGGGCCATGTTGGTGGAAAACGTGCCGGCGTCGGTGCCGACGGCCAGCTGCAGGCCGTAGAAGGGCAGATACTTGTTCATGCTGGCCTTCAGGGCCGTCTTGCCGTTGCCGAAGAGGTCGTAGGCCACGCCGCTCCTCGGCTGCAGGTCGTTCCATCGCACGCCCTCGGCTTTCGGGAACGAGAGATTCCGGTTCGGCAGGAACTCGCCAGGCCCCATCGTCGCGGCCGGAAAGTGCACCGCGAAGTAGTCGTACCGCAGGCCGGCGGTCACCGTCAGCCGCTTCGTGGTCCATTTGTCCTGTACGAACGCCCCATGATCGCTGCTCGTGGCGTCCCTGCGCCACGGCGTCGAATCCAGCGTCAACCGGTTTGGCACACCATTGTTGAACTGGAAGCTCATCGCCGAGTCGGTGCTGAAGATTTGCTGGTGTAGACCGTTGAATCCGAGGTTGAAGCCGATCTTGAGGGCGTGTGCCCCGGTGATGTACGACATGTTGGCGCGGTACACCTGTGTAGGCAGCCACGTATTTCTGTTATCGCCGACCGCCCCGCGATAGGTGAGGCCCGTCGACTGCTCCACGACCCCGTTCAATTTCACGCCGCCAGGGTCGTTGGTGAAGTACAGATTGTTGACCGGACGATACGCGTGCTCCCTGCTCTTCATGACTCTCGCCTCGAGCAACAGGCGGTTGGTCAGCGGGGCAGTCCAGTCGCCAAACCACATGTCCTTCGGTTGCAGGATCGCGTGGTTTCTGACGTTGGCTTCAGGCGCGATTGATGCGGTCAGGTTCCTCGGGCAATTGCAGATGTTCTGATAGTCGTACGCGACCGCAAGCTTGTGCTTCGGGGTGGCCTGCCAGGTGATGCGCGCGTTGCCCCCCTTGAAGTTGCTCTCGTTCGACGCCGCTTCCCGGCTGGTGTCCGGCTCGTAGGTCCACGCGTTCGGGTTGCCCGCGTTCTTGTTGTAGAAGATCGGGGCGAAGGTCGCGATGCGGTTGGAGCGGGCCGTCGCGTAGAACCAGACCCTGTCCCGCTTGATCGGACCACCAAAGCTCGGATTGAGGTCCTGGTACTTCTTGAGCCCGTTGGACGTGCGCAGGCCCCGATCCTGCAACGCCTGGCTCAAGTTGCTCCCCTGCATCGACGGGTTCGCATACCCGACATACATCACCCCGGCGAATGAGTTGCCGCCTTCCCGCGGGATGAGGTTCATGCGGACGCCGCCTTCCTTCTGCTCCGCGGAGATGCCGCTGATGTCGACATCCATTTCCTGGTACGCCGCGATGTTGCTGGCGCCCGTATTTCCTGATCCTGATCCCGAGGCGACCGATACGCCGTTGACCAGCGTCCGCACTTCGCTGTTGCCATGAGCCGTCACGGCGCCTGACGTCCCGGACCCTTCTCCGCTGAGTCCGCCGGGATCCTGATTGGCGATCGACACACCGGGGAGGAATCCGGCGAGGGACGCGGCGTTGCGGCCCGACGGGATGGCGTCGATGATCTCCTTGTTCAACACCTGCTGGCGGTTCGTACTCTGTACGTCCACCACCGGCGTTTCACCGGTCACCGTGATTGTCTCTTCAACGGTGCCGACGCGCAGCTCGGCATTGACCGAGGCGGTGAACGTCCCCGTCAGCTCGATGCCTTCCCGCTTGAAGGTTCTGAACCCGGGAAGCGTGACCGTGACGCTGTAGGTGCCTGGCCGCAGATTCTCGATCCGGTACTGGCCGCTGTTGTCAGTCACAACGGACCGCACCTTCTCAATCAACGCCGGGCTCGCCGCTTCGACCGTGACGCCGGGCAGCACCGCGCCGGACGTGTCCCGAACAACACCCGTTATGGAGGCCTGCGCATACGCCGCAGCCGGTACGATCGCCAGCCACCCAAGCACAATCAACGCGACTCGTGCACTTCGACTTCGACGCATGGATCACCTCCCAACGAATTTCTCCGGTGGCGCGCGATTTCCGAGCACGTTGTCGCGGGATCAGGCTATGGACGCGTCAGCTTCTAGCACGTCCTGCATGGCAGGCGCAACTCCCCGTCGCGCCTTTTCTCTTGATCTTCGATCGGACTGCCGAGCAGTCACGCGAAACCCAAAGCGGTCATTGGCGGCGGGCCGAGGAGCGGGCTGATCGTCGGCAACGGAATGACGCTTTATCCGCCGACACCGGGTCGCCTTGGGAGTTGGAAGTTGGGCGTTGGAAGTTATCGCAACAGTTGCCAACTTCCGCGTTCGTTAAATTCCGCAATCAGCCCGCGTTCGGGATCGCTCACCGGGCAGACGCGGACGTTTGTTTCTTGAACACCGCGTCGATCGCCGCCTGCGCGCATTTCTCGCCGTCGGCTCCGGAAACGCCCATCGCGCCTACGACCTGGCCGTTGACCATGACGGGAAGCGCGCCCGGTTGCGGGAAGTCGTTCATGAACGTCGGCGCGAGGTTTTCGCCGCTCCGCACGATCTTGTTCGTCTCCGAGGTTGCGCGCCGCCACCGCAATGCCGATTTTGCCTTCAACAGCGCCGTGTCGATGGCGTTCGCGGCTGCGCCTTCCATGGCGTGGGACTCGATGAGATTACCGCCCCAATCCAGAACCGCCATCGCCACGATTTGCTTGTTCTGCTCGGCCCAGGCGATACACGCGTCCGCCATGGCGCGTGCGCCGGCGCTCGAGATCACTTTGATGTCCCTCGTCGCCTGCATGGCCGAAGCCTCGGCGGCAGGAGAAACGTTCGCCAGTACGGAAAGCGAAAGTACACAAAGCTGAATTCGCATGTGATTTGCCCTCGCTGTAGTTCGTCGTTTCCTGATTCCGCTTCCACCCTCCCGACGCCCTATTTCTTGTCCCGTTCGCCCCACTGATTGTTCTCGATGCAGATGTACTCCAGGATCTCGCTGTCCGGGGTGCCTAGCTTCGCGGTGTAGCTGACGGTGAACGGCTTCGTGAACGTCCCGGGGTCTTCGATCGTGACGTCGCGGCGAAGCGTCGTGAAGTCGGTTCGCGTCCATCGTTCGATCATGTGCAGCTGCTCGGTGTGCGGCGTGCCGGCGCTGTCCAGCCAGAACCTGTCGTTCAACCCGATCGTGTCGATCACGAGCGTGTTGCCTTCCCATTTTCCGGTTGAATGGCCGTACCACGTGGGGTTCGGATCGTCGGGGTGCGTCCGGCCATCCATGAAGATCTGCCGGTAGGTGTGCGCGTTTCCTTCCTGCAGCATGAAGATGTACTTGGCGTTGACGGTCGGGTGCTGCACGAATCGCCACGCAAAGCCTCCAGTGATCCGCAGCGGTCCGCCCGGCATGCAATAGAAATAGGGATCGTCTGCTTCCTTCTGCGACGCCATCTTCTGTTTCGCCCAGGGGAGCAGAAGGCTGTCCAGCTCGCCCGGCTTGAGGAGGCGCGGGATAGGGGCGTCGCCACCACCCGTCCAGACGCCGGACAAGTCCACCGTGCCGTCAGCTAGTTTTGGCACCGGCCGGTTGGGCGCATCCTTGATCGCCGTCGGACCGTTCGCGCCGCCCAGACGGCGGGGAAGCTCCTGGCCGGCGGCCGGCGATGGCGCAAGACAGGGCGAGGTCAGGCCGGCGACCGTGACTGCGACGACAAGTATTTTTCTCACGGCCTCAATTCCCCAGCTTCGGGACAAAGAACTCCTTGCCATCGGACCCCTTGAACGAGGTGACGATCGCACGCTCGAGAACCGAGCGCCCTCCAAAGCCCGTAACGGTCACCTGGGTGCCAATCGGCAGCGTCTTACGCGAAAACCCGCTGCGCTCGAGCGCAGGCGTGCTGGCCATCTCGAAGTTCCAGTTGGTGACCTTCCCGTTCTCGTCGGTGCTATCAACGTAGAAATGGGTATGCGGATTGGTCCACTCGACTTTCGTGACGACGCCTTTCACCGTCACCGGCTTCTTGGCGTCGTATTCCGCGGTCCATGAATGGTGGGCGGCGATCGGTACGGCAAGACACGCGACGACGACACCCACAAGGACCCCCAGCGTCATTCTCATTGCCACTCCTCCTGAAATCGCTAGAACCCGAACTTGAAGCCGAACTGCATGATTCGCGGTTCGCCGCTCTGCGTCAAGATCTGGCCGAACGTGCCGGCATCGAGGTTCGTTACCGGGTTGCCCCAGTTGAAATTGTTGAGGAGATTGAAGATCTCCACGCGGAACTCCATCGTCTGCCTGTCGGACACCGAGACGAGTCTCGAGACGGCGAGGTCGACGGTCCAGAATCCCGGGCCTTCGATGCTGTTTTGCCTATGGTCGCCGTAGGTGCCGAGCGCCGGGAACGCGAACGACGCGACGTTCAAGTAGTTCGTCAGCGTCCTCGCGCCGTAGGGATTATCACTCGTCTGGTTGACGCGCTGGCCGGCGATGCCCGTCCCTGCGAGATCGCGGGCAGTCGTCACTGTCAGCCAGCTGCCCGAACGCGCGTTCGCAATCCCGGACACTCGCCAGTCCGACGCCAGCACCCGCAGCGCCGCGTTGGCAAACTGCGGCGTCTGCGCGCCCACCGAGAGGTTGGCGATCTGGCGCCGGTTCTGGGAACAGTTGCCGCGATCGAACGACGGATCGTCCGGCTTCGTGTAGCCTCCTGTAAATTGACTGAAACCACCGCTGACGTCCGTGTCGGCCTCGCAGTGGGACAGCGTGTAGTTGGTCGCGAGGCTCACGCCGTTGGCGGCGCGCCGCCGGAAGGACAGCTTCAGGCCGCGATAGTGCTGCGTGCCGACGTCCGCGTAGCGAACGATCGGTCCGAGCCATTGTCCTGCCGTCGGATTTTCCAGGTATAACGTGCGCCGGCGATCGACATTGCTGGTGACCGTGCACGACGGGTACGACACGCCGGCAATCGTGCAGGGACCAGTGCCCATGAAGTTGGCCGGATTCATGTGCACCTGTCCCCACATCCTGTCCGCGTAGCTTCCGAGATAGCTCACCGATCCTTGCCACACCGCGCCAATCTGGCGTTCGAGGGTGATGTTCCACGACTGGACGCGAGTCGAGTTGATGCCGGGATCCATCACGCCGTACGCGCCAAAGCCTGGGAACTGGGCATCGAACGGTGGGTCGCGCGGAAGCGGATGTGTGTCTCCACCGGGGACGTTCCGGTACGGATCCTCGAAGGGAACGGTACTGAGCTCGACACGATTGCTGAACGGGGATGCTGATGCCGCGATGTAGAGGAACTGCGCGCTGGGGAAGTCGTAGTTCATCCCGTACGAGGAGCGGATCGCGGTTCGGCCGTCACCCGTCACGTCCCACGCGACCCCTGCCCGCGGCGACAGGTTCAACCACTGCTTGTTCATCCCTGTGAGTCCCGGCGGGAATCCCGCATCGCCCGGATAGATGAGGCCAGCCGGCGCGTTCAGGAACCGCTTGGTCTTGACCCCTTGCCGGAAGTTGCCGAGGACGAAGTTCGTAATGGCGCCGTTCTCGACGTTCTGGCCGAAGAACGGTTCCCAGCGGAGACCCAGGTTCAGCGTGACGCGGTCTTTCACCTTCCAGGTGTCCTGGCCGAATACGCCCAGGTACCACTGATTCATGTTCAGGACGCCGGGCGCGCCGTGGCGCACGAGCGATGCCTGCCCCGTCAGAAAATCCGCGAGCGCCAGGCCCGTCGCTTGGCCGTTGAAGTTGAAGTCGCCTGCAGCCCGCGCGTTGTCTTCCGTGGAGGAGGTCCAGTGCGACACGTTCACGCCGAGGCCCAGCTGGTGCGTCCCACGCACCACCGTGATGTCGTCCGCCATCTGGTAGGAGGCATTGGCCAGCCTCACCTTCACGGAGTTCCCACCCGAGACCGTGAACGCGTTCGTCACGGCCAACCCGATCACGCCAGGAACGTACGTGTGCAGCTTGATCCCGAGCTCGGGAGCATCGAAAAACTTGTCGGGCGGATCGTTGAGGTGGTTGGACGTGCGATTCCACGTTACGCGGAACGAGTTGACCATGTTGGAGCCGAGCACCAGCGTGTCGCCGAAGGCGGAGGATTGGGCTCTCGCTCGCTTGTTGGCGCCGAACTCACGCCGCACGGTCAGGATGTTGTGCGTGCGCGAGAGCGTTGGCAGGCGGCGCTCAAGGGTATCGATGTAGCGCCCGAAGACCGTGTGATTCGCACTCAGGTGATAGTCGACCCTTGTCACGTACTGCGCATCGTTGTTGTCCAGCGGCACGCTGTAATTGACTTGTCCGCAGGGATCGACCGCGGTCGGAAGGCTCCTGGAGATCGTGACCGCAGGTTTGCTGAACAGCGCCGGATCGATCCGGTTGTTCTGGAACGGCGCCCGCAGCGCGATCGATCGACCTGCGTTGCACGCAGGAGAGGCGTACGCCGTAAAGTCGCCGGACAGCATCGCCGCGGTGGGCACGAACGCGATATAGGAGGCCGGCGTCTGACGGACCCTGGTGCCCTGGTACGCGCCGAAGAAAAACACCTTGTCCCTGACGATCGGTCCGCCCAGCGTCCCGCCAAACTGGTTGCGAACGAGGCCGTCGTCCACCTTCCTGCCGCCGGGACCCACCGCGGCAAACGCGTCCGTCGAGTTGAACCGATGGTGTCGCATGAACTCGAAGGCGTTCCCGGACCAGCGATTGGTGCCCGACCTGGTCACCGCGTTGACGGTGGCGCCCGAATGCGTTCCGTACTCAGCCGACAGGCCGCTCGTGGCCACGCTGAATTCCTGCAGCGCGTCCGGAAAGGGGAACGGCAGGTTGAGGTTGTCATACGTATCGTTGTGCATGGCGCCGTCGAGGACGTACGCCACGCCGGAGCGCAGCCCACCGGCGACGGAGATGGCCACCGCGTCGGAGCGGTTTCGCTGGCCGCTGACGTCGCCGGTGTTCACGGCCGCTCCGGCAAGGACGATCAGATCGGTGACCCGGCGTCCCTGCAGCGGGAGCTCGACGATGCGCTCGTTGTCGACCACTTCGCTGATGCCGGCGCTCCGCACGTCGACCAGCGGCGCGGCTGCCTCCACCGCCACGGTCTCGGCGAGATTTCCGACTGCCAGCACCACGTTGATCGTCGGCGTGGCACCGACCTGCAGCACGATGCCGGTCTGCGCGTAGGAGCGGAAACCCTGGAGCGACGCCTCTAGCCGGTAGGGGCCGGTCGGCAGGTTCGGCATCGAGTAACTCCCCGTCCCTTCGGTGACGACCGTTCGCATGAAACCCGTGTCGGTTTGCGTGACCGTGACGGTCACACCGGGCAGCACGGCGCCGCTTTCATCTCTAACGGTGCCATTGAGTTGCGCCGTTGCCTGCGCCCAGGCAACCGCGGTCGTCACAAGAACGATCAGCGCGGTACTGAGGCAGGCTCTGGTTACGCGCATGATCGCCATCCCCCTGTCGAAGGTCGTTGAGGTGCGCTGGGCGGAGCTGCTCCGGGGCGCGCGTCGGCGTGTACCGTCGAACTGATCGTGAAAGTGGGGGGATGCTACGGTAGGCCCCACGGGTTGTCAATGCAGGGGGACGCACCGGAAGGGCACGATCGAATACGCCCGCACGACGGCGCGCCTCCCCATATAATCACGCCCGAAACAGATGGCCTTGCCCCCCGGCGCGCGCGTTGGCCGTTACGCGATCACCGCGCAGATTGGCGCCAGTGGGATTCAGATCCGGCTACCCGCCCGCGCGTGTCGCGCGATGGCGAGGTCTCGCCGAAGCCGAGACGACCGCGGAAGGCTGGACGCGATGTACGCGCGTGAGGGGAGCTATGTGGCAGCACAACTATGAGCCCGTCGGCGGGAGCCTGGCCATATCGGCCGTGATCGCCGCAATCCCGATTCTCGTGCTCTTCTTCATGTTGGGTATCAGGCGAAAGCCGTCGTGGATGTCGGCGCTGGCTGCGCTCGTTTCGGCGTTGATCATCGCCCTGTTCGTGTACGGCATGCCCGTGCAACTGGCGCTGATCTCCACACTCTACGGGGCCGCCTTCGGATTGTTTCCCATCGCATGGATCGTGTTCAGCTCGATCATGCTCTACCGCCTGGCGGTCGACACGGGGAAGTTCGAGATCATCAAGGACTCGATAGGCGGCCTGACCAACGATCGACGGCTGCAGGCGATGTTCATCGCCTTTTCCTTCGGTGCGTTCATCGAGGGGGCGGCGGGCTTCGGCGCGCCGGTCGCCATATCTGGCGCCATGCTGGCCGGCCTCGGCGTCAATCCGTTCTATGCCGCGGGAATCTGTCTCATCGCCAACACCGCTCCCGTGGCGTTCGGGTCCATCGGCATTCCCGTGACCACGCTCGCCAACGTGACCGGTTTGCCGGTGCTGGCACTGAGCGGCATGGTGGGCAAGCTCTGCGCGATGGTGTCGGTGATCATTCCTGGTTACCTCATCGTCGTGATGGCAGGCCGAAAGCGGGCGCTGGAAGTGCTGCCAGCCATCGTGGCCTGCGGCGTCTCTTTCGCCGGGATGCAGTTCTACGTCTCGAATTATGTCGGGCCTGAGCTGACCGATATTGCGAGCTCGCTTACGTGCATCGCGGTCATGGTGCTCGTCCTGAAGGTATGGAAGCCCAAGATCATCATGCGTCTCGAGGGCGACAAGCCAATCACGACTGCTGCCAGGAAACATTCCGGTGGCGAGCTTGTCGCTGCGTGGCTCCCTTATATGCTCCTGGTCGTCTTCGTTCTGGTGTGGGGCGAGGCGGACGTCAAACTGGCGATGAACCGGTGGACCGACACACTGCTTCCCACGTTTGTCGCGCAGAGCCCTACCGTGTTGAATGGTCTGCTGGTTCCGGGCCTGCACGGTCTCATCACGCGCATCCCACCGGTTACGGCGCAGCCGACGCCCTATGCCGCGGTCTACGAGTTGAACTGGCTCACCGCGTCGGGGACCGCGTGTTTTCTGGCCGTCATCGCAACAGCGATACTGGCGCGGGTCACGTCCACGCAGTTCGTGAACATCTACAAGGCCACTTTCAAGCAGCTGTCGCTCCCGATGCTCACGATCGCGACGATGCTTGGACTTGCGTACCTCATGAACTACTCGGGCATGACGTCCACGCTGGGGTTGGCGCTCGCCGCCAGCGGGTGGGCGTTTCCGTTTTTCAGCGCCGTGCTCGGATGGCTGGGCGTCTTCCTTACTGGTAGCGACACGTCCGCTAATGCGCTCTTCGGAAACCTCCAGGTTGTCACGGCCACTGCGCTCAATCTCAATCCCGTGCTGACCGCATCGGTGAATTCGGCGGCGGGCGTCATGGGGAAAATGATCTCGGTTCAAAGCATTGCCGTGGCGGTTGCCGCAACCGGGATGACGTCGGCGGACGAAGGCAAACTGTTCCGGTTCACGATCAAGCACAGCGTCTTTCTCATGGCCGTGATGGGCCTCCTGTCGATGCTCTTTGCGTACGTGTTCCCCGGCTATGTGCCGGCGGCTGCGCCCAAATAGCGATGGAACCGTCCCGACACCATCCGGCCTGTCGCGAAGGAGTTTCTCGATGATGAAGCACTCGACGATGAAAACGCTGAAGAAATGGGCCCCGCCGGCACTGATTATCGCAGGCGCGCTTCTCGCCGGAGTGCTTGTCAGAGGACAAGGCGCCGCGATGGGCGACGCGCGGCTTCAGCCGATGACGCACGACGTGGCCAAAGAGCTCGCGATGAAAATCACCGAGCCCTTCACGTTCGCCGCAGTGGGCGACATCATCATCCGCCGGCCCGTGGGTACTGGTGACACAGGGTATCAGGCGCTGACGAAGATCATGCGTGACGCGGACATGACCTACGCCAACATGGAAGGGCCGATTCTCGACGAAGCCACCTTCCGCGGACCGCTCGCCGGAGGGCCAAAGAGCGTCGTCGACGAGCTGAAGCTCATGGGCGTCCGCATCATGACCACGGCCAACAACCACACGATGGACTCCGGCGACGAGGGGATGTATGAAACCAACCGTCTCCTGGACGAGGCGGGCATTGTTCACGCGGGTTCTGGCAGGAACCTCGCGGATGCGCGGGAGGCCCGCATCGCGGCGACGAAAAAGGGAACGGTTGCCGCGATTGGGATGTACTCGATTGATGCGAGCAACAGCCCGGAACCGTCGCGGTACTTCAATGCGACGAACAACAAGGCAGGGCTCAATCCTCTGCACGTCAACCCGTTCAACGTCGTGACCGCCGAGCAGATGCAGGCGCTGAAGAAGATTCGCGACTCCGTCTACGCACGTCGTGGCGAGGTGACCGTGCCGGTGGCACCGATCTCGCCGAACGAGCCGGCCGATCGGCTGCAGCTGTTCCGCGCCGCGTACAAGGTGGGAACCCAGCCGGGCAACCTGACGTACGAGATTGATCAGAACGACCTGAGAGGCATCGTGGCGAGCGTTCGTACCGGTAAGCAGCTCGCCGACTTCATGATCGTCGCGATCCATTGCCACCAGAACTCGTTCGCGTTTCAGGCCTACAGCCATGACAACCAGACTCCGGACTTTCTCGTCCAGCTGGCGCACACGGTCATCGACAACGGCGCTGATGTGTTCGTCGGCCACGGTGTCCACACGCTGCGTGGCGTCGAGATCTACAAGGGGAAGCCGATCTTCTACGGCGTTTCCAACTTCTTCTATCACCAGGACGCCTCACAGGACGTCGTCAATCCGAACGGGGCACCGGCGGTGAGCTCGGGAGCGGGGGCGCAGACGCATCAGCCCGACAACATGGAAGCGCTGTTGGCGACCGCGCGATTTGAAGGAGGAAAACTGGTGGAGGCTCGCCTCCATCCGGTGGACATCGGCATCGAGCACCGCACGACGTCGAAGGCGGGAAATCCGACGACGCCGACTCCGGAAATCTCGCAGCGCATTCTCGAGAAAGTGCAGATGCTCTCGAAGCCGTTCGGCACGGCGATCGCCATAGAGAACGGTGTCGGCGTGATTCGTGTGACGCCGGCGAGCACACAATAGCCTGCCCGCGGACGGCTGCGCCCACTGTATTCAAGACGGGCCACAGAGACACTGAGGTAAGTCGCCACCAGAATTCGGCGGCCTTTGTGCGATTCTGAGACTCGCCAGTTGCGTTTTTGCAGACACCCTGATCCGGAATGGAACACTGGGGGAGGTCTCGCCCCGTCCGCCGCTACGGAGAACAGACCTCCAATGTGCCCTGGATCAACAGGTTACGCACCTAGGCGAAGGCAGCTCGGGCAGACCGGAATACTCATTGCTCAGTATCCATCGGGCCGAGCGGCCGGATGATCCGGCCGTCAGACAAGGGGGACATGTGTCGACTGCCGCCGTCAGGTACCTCGAGCGGGCAAACAAGGAGCTGTGGCTCATCCTGTCGATGTTCGCGATTGCGCTGCTGTTGAACCACATGTTCGACTCGCA
>Ga0114129_10009607_pt1 | contig 13797 bp, 12 predicted proteins | sample RhiMetdeltSRZDD1_FD_80071 | JGI IMG/M metagenome (GOLD analysis project Ga0114129, IMG submission 80071) | Populus rhizosphere microbial communities from Tennessee, USA - Rhizosphere MetaG P. deltoides SRZDD1 (version 2) (version 2) | ecosystem: Host-associated > Plants > Roots > Rhizosphere >...
CGATCTTCCAGAGGCTGTAGGGCCGGTCCCCCTGGACCTGCCCCGTGCGGGCGTTCACGAGGACCTGGTAGGCGGTGCCCTGGAACGTGTAGGCGCCGAGATAGACGGGCAGCAGCAAGTGCTTGAAGCTGACGCCCGAATACGAGGTCGCCAGACGATCGATCCGCTGCTCGTCGCCGCCGATGTCGGTCTCGACGTCCTCGCGGATCACCTGGTCCATCGTGACCTTGCCCTGCTCGAAGGCCTCGGGGAGCTCGAGCTGGTACCGCTGGGCCCGGTACCCGGCGAGGAACGCCGGATCGTAGGCGCGCACCGAGGGCAAGTCCCACGGCGCGAGGGACGAGAGCCGCGCCGGCGTGACCGCACGTGTCGCCGCCACCAGGACGTCGTCGTGCCATCGCGAAACCGTGCCGCGCGCCGGTGACCAGCGCGTCTTCTGAACCTGGCGTGTCTTCGTCACCCCGCCCTCGCGGTACGTCTCCGTCACGTAGTAGTGGTCGCCTCGCTCGCCGGTGTAGTGGCTCGTCGTATGGGCGTCGAATGTCCAGAACGGGAGGTACACGCCGCCGAGGCTGTCCTGTCGCGCTATGTGTTTGAGGGCGCTCGGCGCGAACCACAGGCCGCCGAGCCATTGCTTGATGGCGCCGCGGGCCGCTTCGAGGGCGATCTGGAACGGCAGGAGCCCTTGCGGGGCCACGAGCGGATCGGCCGATTTCGCTTGCGAGACGCGCTGACGTCCACAGAACGGGCACGTGGCCGAGACCTCCGGCGGCGTGAAGGTGACGCGTGCCCCGCATCCCTCGCACGCGACCTCGAGGGCGCCGGGCGCGATCACCCGCAGTTGGCTGCCGTGAACCTCGAGGTACTCCTCGTACGACTTCTCCACGACCTCTTCGACGCTCTGCGGGATCGCTTCCTGCCGCCCGCAATACGGACACGTCAGCGCGCCGGCGCGCGGATCGAATTCGAGGTCCGCTGCGCAGCCCGGGCAGGGGAAACGATGGGTCTTGTCGGTCATTGCGCAGGCGTGTCTACTGAAACCACGCCGCGCCGGCCCACGATCGCCGCCACCACCGCAAAAGCGACGACGCCACTGAGGATGAAAACGCCGGCGACGGTGAGGCCTTCATCGATCGACGCGGGCTGCAGAGCGCTGGCGATCCCCGACCTGAGGTCGAATCGCCGCCCCATCGCCTTCCGGCGAGAGAAGCGCAACGTACCATCGGGGGCCTTCTCCGTCACACCGGTGATGGTATCGCCCACCGCAGGAGGTGGCGCCCCGTCCAGCTCTTCGATGGGCAGGACGCTCTCCGTTTCGCGAATGGCCTTGACGTTGCCCGCCATCGACCGCTCCGACGTCCGCACCATCAGCCGCAGGCCCGTCGGTGTGACCTCGACCACGCGGGCCCGCGTCTTCCCCGCCGTGTAGACGCGCGCGGCGGCCACCGCTCCCAGCAGCAGGAACGAGACGACGACGCAGGCCACGCCCGCGGCGACGGCGCGAAGCGCAATGGCGCGGCGCGGCATCGGCGGGAGGCGCGCGGGTGGGGCCACGTAGAACTCGGGATCCCGCACGCTCCAGGGCACGAAGCGCGCGAGCATGATCATCCCGGGTATTCCCGTGAGGAGCGTGAGCACGAAGAAGTCGCGCCACCCGAAGATGTCCACCAGCATCGCCGCCGGCGGACCGGTGAGCACGCGCGTGATCGACATGAGGCTCGACAGCAGCGCGTACTGGGTGGCGGAGAACCGCTTCTGGGTGAGGCGCAACAGCAGGACCATGAACGCCCCGGTGCCGAGGCCGCTCGTACCCATCTCGAAAAACTGGGCCGCGTAGAGCGCCATTCGACTCGTGCCCATCTCCGCGACGACCGCATAGCCCAGGTTCGAGAAGATCTGCAGGAAGCCGAAAATCCACAGCGCGCGGCCCAGACCCAGGGGCTGGGTCAGGAAGCCGGCCACGGTGCCCCCGATCACCATCGCCACCGTCCCGGCCAGCATCGAGCCGAGCCCGACGTCGAACGCGCCGAATCCCGTCTGCACGAAGAAGGGACGGAGCAGGGCCTGCGTCAGGTTGTCGCTGAGTTTGTAGAGAACCACGAACGCCAGGATCTCGAGGGCGCGGTGTTGTGCGAGAAACCCCACGAAGGGATCCCAGATCGCCTGGCGCATCGACTGGGGTGGCGGCGGCAGGACCTCCGGCTCCGGTGCCTTCCAGGTCACGATGAGAAGCGGCAGGTAACAGAGCGCGAGGATCAGGTTGACAGTCGCCCACGACCAGTAGTCGACGGCGAGGGTGATGGCGGCTCCGCCGGAGAGAAGGATGGCCAGACGTCCGAAGGCCACGCGCGCCCCCGAGGCCAGAGCGTGCTCTTCGCGCTTCAGCACCTCGACGACGTACGCATCGTAGGCGATGTCGTATGTCGAGGAGGCGAAGGCGATGGCGAAGGCCAGCGACAAGATCACCCACGGCGTGTCCGGATGCCGCGCGACACCCGCCAGCGCGAGCGTGACCATCAGCATCACGACCTGCGTGACGAGAATCCAGCCTCTCTTGCGCCCGAGAAACGGCAGCGGGTAGCGATCGATGAGCGGTGCCCACAGGAACTTGAAGCTCCACGGGGCCTGGGCCAGGGAGAAGAGGCCGACGATCTTGATGTCGACGCCGATGTACGTCATCCACGCCGGGATCGCGATCCATACGAGGCCGAGCGGAAGGCTCGACGAAAACATGAGGAGCGCGACGGAGGCGAGCCGCCAACTCTGGAGAACGGTCCTTATGCTCTGCCACGTGGTGAGCTTCGGCGGTGTCGGCTCGGCCATGAGCCATCGAGCTTAGCCGACTCGCCCCGTACAATCGAGGGCGGAGGCGGCATGGCCATCGTCGTCCAGAAGTTCGGCGGGTCTTCGGTCGCGGACGTCCTGCGCATCCGCAAGGTGGCCGACCGCGTGGCCGCCACGAAGGCCACGGGCAAGGACGTGGTCGTCGTCGTCTCCGCGATGGGCAAAACGACGGACGAGCTGCTGAGTCTCGCCCACCAGGTCTGTGAAAGCCCCGCGCGGCGCGAGCTCGACATGCTCCTCACCGCCGGCGAGCGGATCTCGATGGCGCTCCTGTCCATGGCCCTGAACGCGCGCCACGTGCCGGCGGTGAGCCTGACCGGCTCGCAGTCGGGCATCCTCACCGACGACGCCCATACCAACGCCCGCATCATCGAGGTGCGGCCGTACCGCGTGCACGACGAGCTCGCGACCGGCAAGGTCGTGATCGTGGCCGGCTACCAGGGGGTCTCGTCCAAGAAGGATGTGACGACGCTCGGCCGCGGCGGCTCGGATACGACAGCCGTCGCGCTGGCCGCCGCCCTCGAGGCCGAGGCCTGCGAGATCTACAGCGACGTGGACGGCGTGTACACGGGTGATCCCCGCGTGATCCCCGAGGCGCGCCGGCTGTCCGAGATCTCGTACGAGGAGATGCAGGAGCTGGCGGAATCGGGCGCCCGCGTCCTGAATGCGCAGGCGGTGGAGTTCGCGAAGGAGCGCGGCATCGCGATCCATGCCCGCGCGACGTTCAAGGACACGGGCGAAACCATCGTACGCAAGCTCGCGCCGGGCGCGGCCTCACGGGTGGCCGGCATCGCGAGCCAGAAGGATCTCGTTCTCGTCGAGCTGCCCGCCGATCGCTTTCCCTCCTTGCTCGAAGACCTCGACGCGCGCCGCGCCGGGGGCAAGGAGCTGGTCCTGAGAACGGCCGGCCGCACCGGTTACGCGTCACTCGTCCTGTCGCTCGAGAACCTGCACGACTACGCGGCCATCCGCGAGTCGCTGCGCGCCCGACATGGCGACGCGCTCCATCTCCGCGAAGGGCTGGGGGCGGTGTCGGCCGTCGGGACGGGTATCAATGCCTCGCACGAGAACGTCCGCCGCGCGCTGGCCGCCGCCGCCAGCGCCGGCGCCGTACCCATCGGCGTGACGACCTCGAGCTTTCGCATCAGCCTCCTGCTCGAAGACAAAGGCGTCGAAGACGTCGTGCGCGCGCTGCACGCCGCCCTCATCGGCTAGGCGATCCCGTAGCGCTTCATCTTGCCGCGCAGGCCCTGGCGACTGAGGCCCAGGCGGCGCGCGGCGGCCGTCTTCCCGCCGCGGCATTCGGCCAGCATGCGCTCGATGTAGCCGCGCTCGAAGTCGGCGGTGGCGGCCTCGATCGGGGCGGCGGCGGCGGTGGGCCCGTCGCCGAGGAGCCGCACCGAGAGATCGCGCGCACGGATGATCGCCCCCGGATGCTCGACCACGAGCCGGTACATCTCGGCCCTCAACTCGCGGACGTTCCCCGGCCATGAATAACACTCGAGGGCGCCCCAGACCGAGTCGCTCAGCCGAGGCGCGGCCTTGCCTTCCGCGACCGCCGCCTCCTTCAGAAGGTGCCGGGCCAGCAGCGCGATATCGCCCTGGCGCGCGCGCAGCGGCGGCAGCCGCAGCGCGAGCACGTTCAGGCGATACAGCAGGTCCTGACGGAACGTGCCCCGCGCGACGCGGGACTCGAGCGGCACGTTGCTTGCGGCGACGACACGCACGTCCGCCTGCCGGGTGCGGCTCTCGCCTACGCGCCGGTATTCGCCGGTGTCGAGGAAGCGGAGGAGCTTGGCCTGACCGCTCGGGGTGAGATCGGCGATTTCATCGAGGAAAAGCGTGCCCCCGTGGGCCAGGCCGACATAGCCTTCGCGGTCGCTGGAGGCGCCGGTGAAGGAGCCTTTCACGTGGCCGAACAGCTCCGATTCAAACACGCCCTCCGACACCGCCGATGCGTTCACGGGGACGAACGGACCACCGCGGCGCGGCGATCCCGCATGCAGCGCGCGGGCGATGCGCTCCTTGCCGGTGCCGGTCTCGCCGTAGACGTACACGGCCACCTTCGAGTCCGCATAACGGGGCAGGAGCGCGTGGAGCGAGCGCATGGCCGGAGACTCGCCGACGAGATCGGGGGGCGGTTCATCGGCGCCCTGGACGGTGCCGAAGCCCAGCGCCGCCAGCAGCGCCAGCACGTGCAGCACGAGCTCCTGGCCGATCTTCCGCGGCGGCTCAGAGCGCGCGCCCATCTCGAAGCAGAGGGTGACGCGCCGATAGCGGGCGACGAGGGCTCTCTCGTCCGGGATCCACAACGCACTGTCCCCCGAGAGACGCGCCGCGCGGCCGAACGTCGGATCGCCGGGCTCCACCGGACGGAGGCCGGTATCGTCCTCCGCCAGCTGCCAGGCGGCTTTTTCCATGACCACCGCCCGCTGCCATGGCACGAAATGGCGGAATCGCCGCAGGACGATGCTCCACCGTGTGCGGTCGTCGGCCTCGATCGCGGCCAGGGCGGCGTCGACGGTAGCCAGCGCCGCCTCGAGGTGCGCGCGCTCCACGAACGCCGGCGGTGCAGTAGGAAACGACAGGATCCTCGCGGCAATCATGCATGCCTCCGATCCAATACGAAGAGGCGCGGAGCTTAGGGTGAACACACGCCGGCCCGGAGGTAGTGCATGTACAGAATCGTGAGTGTCACAAGCCGTTGCTTCGGTGGCTCCGGCGTTTCGAAGTACACTCTGTCCTTTGTCCATTTCAAGAGGATTCATGGCGAAGAGGCCGATCGTGAAGTGGGGCGACCCCGTGCTGCACTCACCCTCGCAGCCGGTGACGGAGATCGACGCCTCCATCCACAAACTGCTGGAGGACATGGTCGAAACGATGTGGGCGGCCCCCGGCATCGGCCTGGCCGCGCCGCAGATCGGCGTGGCCCTGCGCGTGATCGTCATCGACCTCTCGGTGGGCGAAGACAAGAGCCAGATGATCAAGCTCATCAACCCCGAGTTCGTCGAGAAGGAAGGCGAGCAGAAGCTGCCCGAAGGGTGCTTGTCGGTTCCCGGGTACGAAGGCTCGCCGGTGCGGCCCGCCCGGGTGGTGGTTCGAGGCCTCGACCCCGATGGCACCGAGAAGACGTACACCGGCACCGAGCTCCTGGCCCGCGCCTTCTGCCACGAGATCGATCACATCGACGGCCTGCTCTTCGTCGATCGCCTCTCGCCCCTGAAGCGCGACCTCATGAAGCGCAAGCTGAAGAAGCAGGTGCAGCGCGACGGCTGGGACGAGTAACGTAGAGGAATGCGCATCGTCTTCATGGGCAGCGGCACGTTCGCGATCCCGTCGCTCGAAGCCCTGATCGATGCCGGCCACGAGGTGGCCGCCGCCGTCACGCAACCCGACAAGGAGAAAGGGCGCGGGCGCGATCTGGCCCCGCCGCCGCTCAAGCCCGTGGCCCTCGCCCGCGGCGTGCCGGTGCTGCAGCCGCGGCGGGTGAAGCTGCCGGAGGCGCAGGAGGAGCTGCGCCGGCTCGCCCCCGAGCTGCAGGTCGTCGTGGCCTACGGCCAGATCCTGCCGCGCACCGTCATCGACCTGGCGCCGCGCGGGACTGTGAACGTCCACGCCTCCCTGCTGCCCGCCTATCGAGGGGCCGCCCCCGTCCAGTGGGCCATCGTCAGGGACGAAGCCACAACCGGCGTCACGACCATGATGATCGACGAAGGCCTCGACACCGGCCCGACCCTGCTCGCCCGCGCGACGCCCATCGGTGCGGACGAAACCGCCCCCGAGCTCGAGACACGGCTCGCGCGCATGGGGGCGGCGCTGCTGCTCGAGACCATCGACGGCCTCGTGAACGGCAGCGTCCAGCCTCGGCCGCAAGACCACGAGCGGGCGACGCTGGCGCCCATCATTCAGAAGGAAGACGGCCGGGTGGACTGGCACCAGCCGGCGCGCGCGATCGAATGCCGCCTGCGCGGCTTCCACCCGTGGCCGGGCACCACCGCGCAGGCCTCCGGCCGCGCGCTCAAGATCCTTCGCGCGAAGGCCCTCGCCGAGGGTGGCGCCGAGCCGCCGGGCACCGTCGTGTCCATCGACCGCGATGGCGTCGTCGTCGCCTGCGGCGCCGCGTCGCGGCTCCGGCTGATCGAAGTGCAGCCGGAGAGCCGCAAGGCCATGTCCGCGGCCGCCTTCGCCGCCGGCGCCCGCCTCGTGCCCGGCGTCCCGTTGGGCTGACGTGCCTTCTGTGGAACGCCGCCTGGCGCTCGAGGTCCTGAGCGCGCTCTCCGAAGGGCGGCGGACGCTCGGCGATCTGCTCGCTCAGCCGAAGATCGAACGCCTGCCGGTGCGCGAGCGCGGATTCCTGCACGAGCTCATCCTCGGCACCTTGCGCCACCGAGGCGGCCTCGATCACGCCCTCGGCTCCGCCATGGATCGGCCGCTCTCGCGTGTCGACGACGGCGTGCGCGATGCCCTGCGCCTGGGCGCGTACCAGATCCTGAAGCTGCGCGTGGCCGATCACGCCGCCGTCAGCGAGACCGTGGATCTCGTGCGTTCCGTCTCCCCGCGCGCCGCCGGTTTCGCGAACGCGGTGCTCCGCCGCCTCGCCCGTGACGGGGCGCCCAGCCCTGCGGATGCATCCGTGGATCCGCTGGGGTGGCTCACGACAGAAGGATCGCTGCCGCGCTGGCTGGCCGAGCGCTGGCTGCGGCAGCTCGGGCCCGACACCGCCGTCGCCCGCGCCCGCACGTTCCTCGAGCCCGCGCCATCGACCTATCGCCTGAATCCCCGCCATGCGGAGGCCGCCGCGCGCGTCACCGAGGCCGGCCTCGAGCCGCGGGCTCTGCTCCTCGACGGCGCGTGGGAGGCCACCGCCGGACGTCCGATCGATCTCGCCCGCGACGGCGTCCTGTACCTGCAGGACGTGGGGTCGCAGCTCGTGGCCCGGCTGGCCGCGGCACGCGGCCGCGTCCTCGATGCCTGCGCCGCGCCGGGCGGCAAGTCGCTCCTCATCGCCGACGTCGAGCCCGAGGCCCGCGTGACGTCGATCGAGATCGCCCCACGGCGGCTGGCCACGATGAAAGCGCTCGCGCGTCGATGGGGCGCCACCCACGTGCACGCCGTGGGTGGGGACGCCCTCGCGCCACCGCTGCGCGCCGGCAGCTTCGATTCGGTGCTGCTGGACGCTCCCTGCAGCGGCCTCGGGACCCTCGCGCGCCATCCGGACATCCGCTGGCGGCTGGAGGCGTCGGACGTCGGCATCCAGGCCGAGCGCCAGCGCCGCCTGATCGCGCGCGTGGCCGACCTCGTGAAGCCCGGCGGGAGGCTCGTCTACAGCGCCTGCACCCTCGAGCCGGAGGAGACCGAAGACGTCGCGCGCGCGTTCCTCGAACGCCGCGCCGACTTCACGGCGAGCGCGCTGCCGGCGTTCGCGGCACCCTTCGTCGACGGCGAGTGGATCCGCGTACGCCCCGAAGCGCATCGCGCCGACGGCTTCTTCGCCGCCGTGTTTACGCGTGCTAATCTCCCCATCCTGCCGTGACCATCAAGCGCTTCGCCGTCATCGTCCTCAAGAACACGGCGCTCTTCGTGGGGCTGCTCCTCACGGCGGCGCTGTCGGCGGTGACGACCATGCGCGCCCTCCTGCAGCAGCAGGAGGTGAACGTGCCGAACCTCGTGCAGAAGCGCGCGGCGGATGCGAAAGTGATCGCCGCCCGTGAAGGGCTCGACCTGCGCGTCGTCGAGGGAGCGGGCCGGCATCATGCTACGATCCCTGCCGGCCGCATCCTCGCGCAGGAGCCTCCCGCAGGGTCGAAGCTCAAGAGCCAGCGCAGCGTTCGGGTCTGGCTCAGCCTGGGACCGAGGCGTCTCACCATCCCGTCGGTGGAGGGCGAGACGCTGCGGACGGCTCGCCTGCGGCTGGACCAGGCCAACGTACCGGTGGGACGGATCGTGGAGGTGAACGACGCCGCACCGGAAGGAGTCATCCTCGTGCAGACCCCGCCCGCGGGAGACGCCGAGCCGGACTTCGAGTCCGTCTCGCTGCTCGTGAGCCGCGGCCGCTGGGGAGTGGACTACGTCATGCCCGACCTGATCGGGCGGAGGGCGGAGGTCGTGATCGACACATTGAACCGCGCGGGCCTCAAGGTGGCCGACGTGCGTTATCGCTCGTACCCGGGGATGGCCCCGGGCATCGTGCTGAAGCAATCGCCGCCCGCCGGCCATCGCATCGGCGCGAACGGGTCGGTCGGCATCGAAGTCAGCCGCGTGGACGCGGCGCCCCCCGTGCCCCCGGTGCCCCAGCCATGACCATGATCGCCCCGTCGATCCTCTCCGCGGACTTCGCGCGCCTGGGCGAACAGCTCGCCCAGATCGAGCGCGGCGGTGCCGGGGTCGTGCATGTCGACGTGATGGACGGACACTTCGTTCCCAACCTGACCGTCGGGCCCGTGGTGGTGAAGGCGGTGCGGCGCGCGACGAAGCTGCCCATCGACGTGCACCTCATGATCGAGAACGCCGAGCGCTACGTCGACGCCTTCGTCGACGCGGGGGCGAACTGGGTGAGCGTCCACGTGGAGGCGCTTCCCCATCTGCATCGGACGGTGGCGCACCTGAAAGGCCGCGGCGTGCGCGCCGGCGTCGTCCTCAATCCCTCCACGGCGCTCGGGAGCCTCGACGAGATCCTGCCCGACGCCGACTACATCCTGATGATGTCGGTGAACCCGGGCTTCGGCGGGCAGAGCTTCATCCCCTCGAGCCTCGACAAGGTCCGGCGGCTCCGGAAGACGATCACGGAGCGCGGCCTCAAGACGCAGATCGAGGTCGACGGCGGCGTCGACGCCCGCAACGCGCGCGCGCTCGTGGAGGCCGGCGCGGAGATCCTCGTGGCCGGCTCCGCCGTCTTCGACGGCGGCGACCCGGAGGCGGGCGTGAAGAAGCTCATCGAGGCGGCGGGTTGAGCACGCCGTCGCGATCGGTGGTCCGCGTGCGCTACGCCGAGACGGACCAGATGGGCATCACCTATCACGCGTCGTACTTCGTCTGGTTCGAGGTCGCGCGCGTCGACTACATCCGCGAGCGCGGCATCAGCTACCGCGATCTGGAGAAGAAGGAAGGCCTCCACCTTCCCGTCATCGACGCCCAGGCGCGCTTCTTGAAGCCCGCCTTCTACGACGACGTGCTCGAGATCCGCACGCGGATGGTGGATCTCTCCGGAGCCCGCATCAGCTTCGAGTACGAGGTCCATCGCGAAGGCACGGATGGGCCGATCGCGACCGGGCGGACCGGCCACGCCGCCGTCGACGGCCAGGGCCGGCCGCGACGGTTCCCGCCCGAGCTGCGGGAGAGACTCGAGTCATGAAGGCCGTGGTCACCGGCGCCGCCGGATTCATCGGCTCGCACCTGGTGGAGAGCCTCCTCGCCGACGGCCACGAGGTGGTAGGCGTAGACGCCTTCGTCGACTACTATCCGCGCCCCGCGAAGGAAACGAACCTCGCCGCCGCCCGCAAGAACCAGAGCTTCCGACTCGTCGAAGGGCTGTTGCAGCAGATGGACCTGGCACCCGTCCTCGAGGGCGCCGGGCAGGTCTTCCATCTCGGGGCGCAGGCCGGTGTGCGGGCCTCGTGGGGCAAGGATTTCGCCGCCTACACCGATCACAACGTGCTGGGAACGCAGCGGCTGCTCGAGGCGGCGCTGGCGGCGCGGACGGGGCCCATCGTGTACGCATCCTCGTCCTCCGTATACGGCGACAGCCCTGACCTGCCGCTGCGCGAGTCAGCAGCGTGCCATCCCGTCTCACCCTACGGTGTGACGAAGCTGGCCGCCGAGCACCTCTGCTGCCTCTACGCGAAGAACCACGGCCTTCACACCGTCAGCCTCCGGTTCTTCACCGTGTACGGCCCGAGGCAGCGGCCCGACATGGCGTTTCACAGGTTCCTGAAGGCGGCCCGCGACGGCCGGCCCATCACCGTCTACGGAGACGGCCAGCAGACCCGGGATTTCACGTTCGTGGCCGATATCGTGACCGCCACCCGTGCCGCCGCGTCCAAAGGCCGCCCCGGTTACGTCTATAACGTCGGGGGCGGAGAGCGCCTGACGTTGAACCGGGTCCTGGAGACAATAGAAGGAGTCACCGGCCGCCGCCTGGAGATCGTGCGGGAGCCGGCGCAGAAGGGGGACATGCGCGACACATTTGCCGATACCACCGCCGCTCGGCAGGACCTCGAGTTCCGCTCGACGGTCACCCTCGCCGAGGGGCTTGCCCGTGAATGGGCCTGGATACAGGAGCAGCCGTGAGACGCGCGCTCCTGATCGTCTGTTTCATCGGTGCCGCGGGATGCGCCAAGGAGAAGGAAGTCGATCTGGCCGCGTTCTCCGGCCGCTCGGATCGCCTCGTGTGGGACGCCGGGCAGCAGGCGCTGAAGAAGAAGGACTGGCTGACCGCCCGGGAGCACTTCCGACGGATCGTGGACGGCTTCCCCAACAGCGAGTACGCCGCCCAGGCCCGCATCGCCCTCGGCGACACCTATTTCCGGGAAGGCGGCACCGCAAACCTCATCCTCGCCATCTCGGAGTACCGGCAGTTCCTCACCTTGTTCCCGTCCCATGCGCAGAGCGACTACGCGCAGTTCCAGGTCGGGGAGGCCTTCTTCAAGCAGCGGAACGGACCCGACCGGGATCAGACACCCACCAAGGACGCCCTCATCGAGTACGAGCGTTTGCTGCAGCAGTTCCCAGGCTCCACTCACGCCGAGAAGTCCAAAGGGCGTGTCGCCGAATGTCGCCACAGCCTGGCGAAGGCCGAGTACATGGTCGGAGTCTTCTACGAGCGAAGCCGTCAGACGTGCCGCGCGGCGATCCCGCGTTACCAGGGGGTACTCTCCGACTATCCGGACTACCCACAGCTCGACGAGGTCCTGTTTCACCTCGCGCAGTGCCTGGTCGGGTCGGGCCGGCATGCCGAAGCCGCCCCCCACCTGCAGCGGTTGGTCGAGAACTATCCATCGAGCCGCTTCGTGCTCGAGGCCAAGCGCCTCCAGGCGGCCGAGCCCAGCCCTCAAGTGAAACCTCAGACAATGCGATAAAACCCCTTGACGGCTGTGACATTTCATTGCTAGCATCCAGCCACGGGTGTGCCCTTTTCGAAAGGGGCGCCGTCCAGGAGGTCGGTAGTGAAAGCTAAGCTCATGCGCCCGCTCGGCAGCGTGATCCTACTGTCGCTGGCCAGTTTGGCCGCGGCCCAGGGCTCCACGGCGGGTTCGGATTCCTCCGCCGGCCTGCGCCGGGGTCCCGCGACGGTGGCCCCCCACTGGTCCAAGTACAAGTATCCGGACACGATACCGGAAGGGGCCGCCTACCACATCGTCGAAAAGGGCGACACGCTGTGGGATCTGTCGAAGCGCTACCTCAACAACCCATTCCTCTGGCCCCAGATCTGGGACAAGAACCGCTACATCACCGACGCCCACTGGATCTATCCCGGTGATCCCATCGTGCTGCCCGACATCTCGCTCGTCTCCGACGGTGCCGGTGCGGGCGGCGCCGGAGCGGAAGGCATGGGCGCGGAAGGGCTGGGAGCGGAAGGCGCTGGCGGCGAGGGTGACGCGTCCTCACGCCTGACGGCGATCAGCGAGGAAGAGACGATCCGCTGCGCGAGCTACATCGCGGACGGCGAGGACGACAGCCTCAAGATCCTCGGCAGCGAGCGCGGCCAGGAGCGCATGACGTTCGCCTCCCGCGACATCATCTACCTCAACAAGGGGAGCAACGCGGGCGTACGCGTCGGGGACCTGTACACGGCCCACCACGCGACCTACAAGGTGAAGCACCCGAAATCCACTCGCACCCTCGGCCGCAAGTTCGAGACGACGGGCTGGGTGCGTGTGCTGCTCGTCAGCGAGAACAGCTCGACCGCCATCGTCGACACGGCGTGCCTCGACATGCACCCGAATGATTTCCTGCGACCGTACGAGAAGGTGAACGTGCCGCTCGTGCGCCGGCAGCAGCCGCCCAACCGGTTGACCCCGCCCACGGGCAAGGCCAGCGGCTACATCGTCGATCACGAGCTGGACAAGGCGACGACGGGCCAGGGCGACCTGCTGTCGATCGATCTGGGATCCAGCGACGGCATCGCGCCCGGCAACCGATTCTCCGTTTACCGCGTCGCCTACCCCACCGTCCCGACGGCGCGTGTGATCGTGGGTGAGCTGGCCGTGCTCACGGTGCGGGAACGGACCGCGCTGGCGAAGGTGATCTACAGCAACGACGGCATCCTCATCGGGGATTCGATCGAGCTGCGATAGCCGCGAACAAGAACGTCCAGGGGCAGCCGCACGCGCCCGCCATCGACTCCTCCCCGATGGCGGGCGTTTTTATTCCCACTCGATGGTGGACGGCGGCTTGCTGCTGATGTCGTAGGCCACGCGGTTGATGCCGCGGACCTCGTTCACGATGCGGTTGGAGATGCGGCCCAGCAGGTCGTACGGGAGGCGCGCCCAATCCGCGGTCATGCCGTCGGCGGACTCCACTGCCCGGACGACGGCCGTGTATTGATACGTGCGGTCATCCCCCATCACGCCGACCGACCGCACGGGCAGCAACACGGCGAACGACTGCCACAGCTCGCGATACAGGCCGGCGGCGCGGATCTCTTCGCCCACGATCGCATCGGCGCCGCGCAGCAGATCGAGCCTATCCTTCTCGATGGCCCCGAGGCATCGCACGGCGAGACCCGGACCGGGGAACGGCTGCCGGTAGAGGAACTCCTCATCGAGCCCGAGGCGCAAACCCACCTGCCGCACCTCGTCCTTGAACAGCTCGCGCAGCGGCTCCACCAGCTTGAACCTCAGCGACTTGGGAAGCCCGCCCACGTTGTGATGGCTCTTGATCACGGCCGAGGGCCCCTTCACCGAGATGGACTCGATCACGTCCGGGTAGAGGGTGCCCTGCGCGAGGAAGTCGACC
>Ga0114129_10009608_pt1 | contig 13796 bp, 15 predicted proteins | sample RhiMetdeltSRZDD1_FD_80071 | JGI IMG/M metagenome (GOLD analysis project Ga0114129, IMG submission 80071) | Populus rhizosphere microbial communities from Tennessee, USA - Rhizosphere MetaG P. deltoides SRZDD1 (version 2) (version 2) | ecosystem: Host-associated > Plants > Roots > Rhizosphere >...
CCGGAAGAGGTGCGCACGGTCGAGCCGGCGGCGTTCCGCGAAGCGATGAGCCGGCTCGGCGCCGCCGTGCACGTGATCACCACCGCCGGTCCGGGCGGCAAGGCCGGCGCCACCGCGACCGCCGCGTGCTCCGTCTCGGACGCGCCGCCGACGCTCCTGATGTGCCTCAACCGGCGCAGCCAGACCAATCCGGTGGTGGTGGAGAACGGCGTGTTCTGCATCAACACGCTTGGCAGCGAGGGCGCCGAGATCGCCGACATCTTCGCCGGGCGCACCGGGGTGCTCGGCTCCGATCGCTTCAACACCGGCGAATGGACCGTGCTGAAGACCGGCAGCCCCGTTCTCACCTCGGCGGTGGTCGCGTTCGACTGCCGCATCATCGAGGTGCGGTCGGTGGCCAGCCACAACGTATTCTTCGGGGCGGTCGAGGCGGTGCGGCTCGGCCCCGGCGGGCCGGCGCTCGTCTATCACGAGCGCGCCTACAAGCGGGTGTGAGGCGCGGCGCACGATCCGTGCCGGTTTCGGCAAATTTCCGGACAATTTTCATGTTCACCCGCCACGATTTGTGTCCGCAATCGGACGGAACTCTATCGGTTTATGCGCCCGACCCGGCGAAACCTTATCGGCCGGCGGGAGTTGGCCCCTTGTGGAGCTGGGAGAGGGCCTTTCACCCAACAGGAACAGGGCCTTTTAACCCCCAACAGGAGACAATCATGGCGAATCCTCAGAATCCGGGTCAGCAGGGCGGCGGCCAACAGGGCGGCCAGCAGCAGCAGCAGGGCGGCCAGCAGAAGCCGGGCCAGCAGCAGGGCGGCGGCCAGAAGCCGGGCCAGCAGCAGCAGCAACCGGGCCAGGGCGGCCAGCAGGGCGGCCAGCAAGGCGGCCAGGGCGGCCAGAACCGCTAACGCCTTTCATAGACAGCCCCGTCGATCCGGCGGGGCTGTCTATTTCCGGAATGATGTGCACGGAGGCGGACAACCCGCTTCCGGCACTTTTTTTGCGCGCGCGCGCTGCCTATCCTTGCGCCCATGGCCACCGTCAGCGCGCTGCCGTTGTTCCATCTCTACGGCGATCCGCCGGACGATCAGGCATTCGACTTCATCCACATCGAGACGATCGCGTCGCGCTCGTCGATCCACGATTGGACCATCCGCGCGCATCGCCACCGCAACCTGTTCCAGATCCTGCTGATCGAGCGCGGCGGCGGCGAGATGACCTACGAGGCCGCGACCATTCCGTTCGCAGCGCCGTGCGCGATTCTGGTGCCGCCGACGATCGCTCACGGCTTCCGCTTCGATCCGGATGTGACCGACGGCTGGGTGATGACCTTCACCGAGGACGCCGCCGCCGCGCTCGGCGACCGCAGCGGAGAGGCGCTGGCGCGGCTCAAGGCGCTGGCAAAGGAGCCGGTGGTGCCGCTGCCCGGCGACCGCGACCACGAGCGGCTCTCGGCGCTGGCGCGCGAGCTGCACGAGGAGCGGTTTCTCGCGCGCGCCGGCTTCCGCATCGCCATGCGCGGGCTGCTGGCGCTGATCGCGGTCCTGGTCGCGCGCATCGCGGCAAGCCGCGAGCGCACCGCCGGCATCGAGCTCGAACCGGCGGACTCAACTGTGGCCAATCTGCGCAAGCTGGTCGAGGAGCATTTCCAGAAGGAGCGGCAGCTTTCGTTCTACGCCGACAGCCTGGCGATGACGGTCGACCGGCTCAACGATCACGTCAAGCGCGCGACCGGCGTCACGGCGGGCCACCTGATCCGCCAGCGCGTGCTCACCGAGGCCAAGCGCCAGCTCGTCTTCACGAGCCAGCCGATCCACGAGATCGCCTACGACCTGGCCTTCTCCGACCCGTCCCACTTCGCCCGCTTCTTCCGCAAGCAGACCGGCACCACGCCGCACGAATTCCGTGCCGCGCGCGGGGGTTAGGCCCCGCCGATAAGGTTAACAAATCGTTTCCATTGAGCCGACAATTGTAAACGGCTAGGCCCGGAGGGGTCGGACGGCAAGAAGTCGTTGCAACGAGCAATGACCGGCCGGCCGGCGGGAGGCTGCGATGCAGTCATTTCCTCGCCTGGGGGCCGTCAACCTCGCGCTGGTATCGCTCTATTTCGTCCCGGTCTGGGGCCGCGACGCCGTGCGCTCGCTGACCTCGCCCTACAGCGGCTTCGAGGACCGCGCCCAGGCCGCGGCCGCCGGCTATTTCCGGGAGCTGTTCGACTTCGGCCTCGACGGCCTGATCCGGACCGCCAGTATCCTCGCCGGCATCAAGCTCGTGATCGCCGCCGCGTTCGTGGCCTATCTCATCGAGTTCGCGCGCGCCTTCACGATGCGGCGCGAGCCCAACCGCGAGACGCTGGACGTGGTGCTGACGCTGGCGGTCGCAGGGATCGCCTGCTGGGCGCTGCCCGCGCTCGCCCTCGACGACCCCGCCTTGATCCGTCTCTATGCGACGCAGATTCTGCTCGTGTGCGGCGCGGTGATCATGATCATGGTCGAGCGGCACATCGAGCAGCCCGAGGCCACGGCGTCACGTACCATCACCGCAGCGCAGGAACGAGACGCGCAGCAGCGCGCCAACGCGGCGACGCACGCGCAAGCGCGTCGCAAATGGTGGCGCTTCTGCTGGATGGCGCGCACGGGGGCGCCATCGGCGTCTTAGGCCGGCGCGCTGTCGATCGTCGCGCGTGCGGTCTTACTGCTCCCAGGGATCGAAGACCTGATCATCCTTGGCCTCGACCTTCTTGACTTCGCGGATGAACTTGTCGATCGCGCTGACCGGCTTGTCGTCCGGATTGGCTTTGCAGAAGTCATAGACCAGCTTGAGGATGATCTGCTCGTCGACTTCGCTCATGTCGACGTAATTGGTGTACTCGTTGAGCAGGTAGATGTTGGCGGCGCTGAGGTAGCCCTGCACCCAGTAGTACAAGAGATAATTTGGCTGGTGGTTGAGGCCTTCGCTCGGCTTGAGGTCGGCCGCGAGCTTCCCGCAATTGGCAATGCCGATGCCCCGCGTGATCAGCGGTTCCGCCCGGCTTGGTCCGCCGAGGCTGATCAGTACCAATGCAAGGGTGGCGGCGCAGGCAGCGCGCACGCGAAGGCGGGAACACATGTCGGGTCTCCATTTTACGATCTGCCGCACCCTAGCATGCGGCCGGTCGGGAACCCGCCTATTTTTCGAGCACCAGCTATTCCGGCCGGAGCGCGGTTCGCTGACACTCGTCGGCGTCACGCCGCGCTGGTCGCGTGTCCTTCGAGGCTGCGGCTGACCAGCGCTTCGACGAGGTCGAACAGCCGGTCGGGACGCATCAGCGGCGGATCGAAGCGCTCGCTCTCGCCGTAATGGCGGAAAAGGTGCGAATTGTCCGCTTCCCGGGCGATGCTCATCATCGGACACATTCCGAACAGGCGTTCGGTCATCGGCTGCATGGCGACCAGCGAAACATCGGAATGACGCTCGTCGCGCAGGATTCGCTCGAATGTCCTCGATACGGCGCCTTCCGTGCCTTCCAGGACCTGCGCGAACCACTTGCTGTCGTAGATGAGGGCGCCGGTGATGCCATCGCGACGGTTATTCGCAACCGACGCCGACAGAATCTCGAGGACGCGATCATGCATCGACCCGCGGCGCGGGTCGATTCGATTGCGGCTGAAATAAGTCAGTCGAACGAGGATCATGACTACCCCCTGCAGACAGTCATCGAGGCGTGCAGGGAATAGACCTCGGCTCCTAACGCTTGCTGAATCGATACAAGACTCCTCGGCGGTATTCGCTGGCCTACGTCGCCAACAAAAACTCCAGCACGTATTTTGCGAATTGCGTCGGCTGCTCGACATTGGACAAATGCGCGGCGTCGAGCGTCGCGAGCGACGCTCCCGGTATTCGGCTGTGGACGAATTCGCCGTCCTGCGGCGTCGTCACCGGATCGTGGCGACCGCACGGGCGCGCGTTCGGGCCCCTCGACCTCGACATTGATCGGACAGCCGTCGGCGTCGATGACCGGCATCGTCGAGACCGGCTATCGCTTGGGACCGCGCGCCTGCAGCGAGCCGATCAGGCGGTCAATGAAGGTCTGGGCGACGCCCTGATAGCCCATGAGCTCGAACAGTCGCGCGAGGTCGCCCGGGGTCATGTGCGCCGTCACCCGCTCATCTTCGGCGAGGACCGTGTTCAGGTGGCGCTTCTCCGCGATGGCTTTGCGGCTCGCTTCCTCGACGAGATCGCGCGCGGCCTCGTTGCCGAGCTTGTGGCCAAGGGCCATGGCAACCGCCTCACCCATGATCAGCCCGTGCGTCGCGTCGAGATTTATTCGCATGCGTTCGGCGTCGACTTCCAGCCCTTGCGCGATATCGGCGACGGCTGCGAGCGCGCCGGACGTGATCAGAAGGAGCGCGGGAAAGGTCGTCCATTGGATTTGCCAGCCAAGCGTGCGCTCATGCTCCTGCACCTGCGCGGCCATGATCATCGCGACAAGATTGGGAGCCATCGCCGCCGCGCTCAGGGCCGTCGCCGCCGCTGCCGGATTGCGCTTGTGCGGCATGGCGGACGAATCGTCCCGTGCCGGCTCGAATGCCTCGGCCACTTCGGGCTGCATGAGCAGCGCGACGTCGCGTGCAATCTTGCCGCAGCTGCCGGTGAGGAGCGCAAATGCGGACGCGGTCTCGGCTAGCCGGTCGCTGTGGCCGTGCCACGGCGCTTCGGGCAGCGGCAGGTCAAGCAGGGCTGCAAGCCGGTCGGAGACTTCAAGGCCGCGCTCGCCCAGCATGGCGAGCGTCCCGGCCGCGCCACCGAATTGCAACGCCAGCGCCTCCTTGCGCAGGCGCCGCAGCCGGTCGCGTGAGCGCGCCAGCGCCGACGCATAATTTGCCAGCTTCAATCCGAACGGGATCGGCAAAGCGTGTTGCAGCAAGGTGCGTGCGACGGTGGCCGTGCGCCGGTGACGCCCGGCCAGCGCGGTGAAGCCGTCGATGGCGCGATTGAGGTCGGCCGTCAGCGCGTCGATGGCGGCGCGCAGTTCGAGCATCAGGGCGGTGTCGATGACGTCCTGGCTGGCAGCGCCGAAATGCACGTAGCGCGCGGCGTCCGGGTCGGATTTGGCGACCTCGGCCGCGAGCGCCTTGATCATGGGCGTCGCGAGATCGCCGGTGCCGACCGCCTCCTCGCCGATGGCGCGCGGGTCGTAACGCTCGGCGCGCGCCGCCTCGGTGATCGGTTCGATGCAGGAGGCCGGGATCACCGCGACCGCGGCCTCGGCGCGGGCGAGCGCCGCTTCGAAGTCGAGCATCCGCTGCAGCCGCGCGCGGTCGTCGACGATGGCGCGCATGGCGGCGCTCGCGACCAGCGGCGCAGGCGGAAAGGAGAGGGCGAGGAGGTTGCTCATGGAAGGGGACGCGCCGGCTCTCGGGGCTGACCCCCGCAGCGGGCACCTTAGCAATGGAACACCATTAGCGGCCCGCAGGTCGCTCGCCAACCCCGAAGGCCGCGCGCAAGCGCCCCAAGGGCCTTTCCCCGCGGCCGGTCGAGGCCTTATACCGGCGCCTCAAACAAGGAGAATTGCCCGATGGCAATGACCATGACCGGCGAGGTCCAGCTGCCGGCCGACCGCCAGACCGTATGGACGAAGCTCAACGACCCCACCGTGCTGAAGACCTGCATTCCCGGCTGCGAGCAGCTCGACAAGAATTCCGACACCGAATTTCAGGCGGTCGCGACGCTCAAGGTCGGCCCGGTGAAGGCGCGCTGGAAAGGCAAGGTGCGGCTTTCCGATCTCGACCCGCCCAACAGCTACCGGATCTCGGGGGAGGGGGAGGGGGGGGTGGCCGGCTTCGCCAAGGGCGCTGCCAAAGTGTCTCTCAGCGACAAGGATGGCGGCACGCTGCTGTCGTACAACGTCGAGGCGCAGATTGGCGGGAAGCTGGCGCAGCTCGGCCAGCGCCTGATCAACAGCGCGGCCAAGAAAACCGCCGACGATTTTTTTGAGCGGTTCGCGGCCGCAGTGGGGCAGACGGCGGGTTGAGGCATGACGCCGCGCTCCGGCACCCGTACCTGGACGATGGCCAAACCGGCTTGACCGGCTGCGGCGCCGACGTTTAGGACGTGAACTTGTTCACCAATACGAAAAGAGGCAAAATCGCCCCGATTTCGGCCCCATCCGCGGGCCGGCCCAGACCGGCGGCGCAGAAACAGGGCGTTTGATCCGGATTTTGAGGAGATCTCCATGTCCGCCGTTGCGATGACGGTGAACGGCAAACCCGTCACTGGTGATGTCGATCCACGCACGCTTTTGGTGCAATTCGTGCGCGAGAATTTGCGGCTCACCGGCACCCATGTCGGCTGCGACACCTCCCAGTGCGGGGCTTGCGTCGTCCACGTCAACGGCAAGGCAGTGAAGTCCTGCACCGTGTTCGCATGGCAGTGCGAGGGCGCCGACGTCGTGACGATCGAGGGACTGGCCGAGGCGAACGGGCCGCTGCATCCCATGCAGGAAGCGTTCCGCGAGCATCACGGGTTGCAATGCGGCTACTGCACCCCCGGCATGATCATGGCGGCGATCGACATCGTCAATCGCAAGGGCAACGAGCTCGACGAGCACACCATCCGTCACGAGCTTGAAGGCAACATCTGCCGCTGCACCGGCTACCACAACATCGTGAAGGCAATCGCCGCCGGCGCGCGCGCGATGGCCAAGTGATTGTAGAAGTGATCGCCCTTACGGACGCCATCGGCATCGAGGAGCTGACCTGATGTACGCTTTCAAGTTTCTCCGCCCGGAGACGGTCCGGCAGGCCGCCAATCTTCTGGTCAAGCACGAGGAGGCGAAGCTCCTCGCCGGCGGCCATACCTTGATCCCCACGATGAAGCTGCGGCTCGCTGGCCCGCCTTTGCTCGTCGACCTCTCGAAGATCGAAGGCCTGTCCGGCATCGAGATGAAGGGGCGCTCGCTCGTCATCGGCGCCATGACACGTCACAACGAGGTCGCCACGTCGCCGGTCGTCAAGGAGAACATCCCGGCGCTCGCTGCGCTCGCGGGCCAGATCGGTGATCCCGCCGTGCGGCACATGGGCACGATCGGCGGCTCGATCGCCAACAACGATCCGAACGCGGATTATCCGGCGGCCTGCCTGGGGCTGGGTGCCACCATCGTGACCAACAAGCGGCGCATCAAGGCGGACGACTTCTTCAAGGGCCTGTTCGAGACGGCGCTCGAACCCGCCGAGATCATCACCAAGGTGATGTTCCCGAAGGTCAACAAGGCGGCCTATGTGAAATTTCCCAACCCCGCTTCGCGCTATGCGCTGGTCGGCGTGTTCGTGTCGAAGCGCGGCTCGGAGATCCGCGTTGCGGTGACCGGCGCCGGCGGAAACGGCGTATTCCGCGTCACCTCGTTCGAGGAGGCGCTGAAGAAGCGGTTCGGTGCGAAATCCCTGGAAGGGCTTTCCATTCCGGCCGACGGGATGGGCAGCGATATTCACGGCAGCGCCGAGTACCGGGCGCACCTGGTGGGCGTGCTGGCGCGCCGGGCGGTCGCGGCAGCAACGGCTTAACCGTCTTCGTCAATGGATCGCGACAACGAATGCCCGGTCTTGTACCGGGCATTCGAGCATCTAGATGCCTCTCACCGGCAGCAAAGGCCGGGACAAGGCCGGCCACGACGAGTAAATTGCCCCCATGAATAAGGTGAAAACGGCGAACGCGCTGCCGGCGTCGATCGATGCCACGCTCGACCTCCTCGCCGGGGCCGATTATCTCGCCGACCGGTCGCTCGCGACCGTGCTTTTCCTGGCACTCAAGATGGCGCGGCCGATCTTTCTTGAAGGCGAGGCCGGCGTTGGCAAGACCGAGATCGCCAAGGTGCTCTCGTCCACGCTTGGGCGTCGCCTGATCCGCCTGCAGTGCTACGAAGGGCTCGACGTCGCCGCGGCGGTCTATGAGTGGAACTACGCCGCGCAGATGATCGCGATCCGCGTCGCGGAAGCCGAAGGCGAGCACGACCGCGAACGGCTTGAGCATGACGTGTTCTCCGAGCGATTTCTGATCAAGCGGCCGCTTCTCCAGGCGCTCGAGCCCGACACTGCCGGCGCGCCGGTGCTGCTGATCGACGAGCTCGACCGTGCCGACGAGGCATTCGAGGCGTTTCTCCTCGAGGTGCTTGCCGATTTCCAGGTTACGGTGCCGGAGCTCGGCACGGTGAAGGCCGCGCAGCCGCCCATCGTGGTGATCACCTCGAACCGCACGCGTGAGATCCACGACGCGCTCAAGCGGCGCTGCCTCTATCACTGGGTCGGTTATCCGACCGCCGAGCGCGAGCTTGCCATCGTGCGCGCGAAAGTGCCGGGCATCAGCAAAGCGCTATCCGAGCAGGTGGTGCATTTCGTGCAATCGCTGCGCAAGCAGGACCTGTTCAAGGCGCCCGGTGTCGCGGAGACGCTGGACTGGGCCTCCGCGCTTGCCGAGCTCGATGCGGTCGCGCTCGATCCGGCGACCGTCTCCGACACGCTGGGCGTGCTGCTGAAATACCAGGACGACATCGCCCGCATCGATACCGCCAAGACCAAAGAGTTGCTCGACGAGGTGCGCGCAGGGTTGCGGGCGGCGGAGTAAGGGCGCCGATGTCCGACGGACGGCTTGCCGAGAACATCCTCTACTTCGCGCGGGCGCTGCGCGCGGCCGGCATTCCGGTCGGCCCTGGCGCCGTGCTCGACGCGCTCGATGCGCTGCAGGCCGCCGGCATCGGCACGCGCGACGACTTCTACTGGACGCTGCACGCGATCTTCGTGAAGCGCCACGAGCATACGGTGTTGTTCGACCAGGCCTTCCGCATCTTTTTTCGCCGGCGCGCGCTGCTCGACAAGCTGATCGCGTCGCTGCTGCCGTCGGCGCCGCGTGCCGCGCCCGCTCCCAAGCCGGGTGCGCAGCGCATCGAAGAGGCGCTGTTCTCGGGCCTGCGCGAGCGCGAGCCGCCGAAGCCCGACGTCGAGCTCGATGCGCGTCTCACGGTGTCCGATCGCGAGCTGTTGCAGAAGAAGGATTTCGCCCAGATGACGGCGGCGGAGATCGCGGCCGCCAAGGAATCGATCAAGCATCTCGTGCTCCCGCTCGGCGAGGTTCGCACTCGCCGGCTCGCGCCGCACCGCCACGGCCACCTCATCGATCTTCGCCGCACCCTGCGCGCGAGCTTCAAGGGCGGCGGCGGCTTCATCGATCTCAAGTACCTCGGGGCCCGCACCAAGGCGCCGCCGATCGTGGCGCTGCTCGATATTTCCGGCTCGATGAGCCAGTACACGCGGCTGTTCCTGCATTTCCTCCATGCGGTGACCGATGCGCGGAAGCGGGTGAATACATTTCTATTCGGCACGCGGCTCACCAATGTGACGCGCGCACTTAAGACCAAGGACCCGGACGAGGCGCTTGCGGCGGTCGCGGCGAGCGTCGCCGACTGGTCGGGCGGCACCCGCATCGCGTCGTCGCTGCGCGCGTTCAACAAGCTGTGGGCCCGGCGCGTGCTGACCCAGGGCGCGATCGTGCTCATCATCACCGACGGGTTGGAGCGGGACGGCGGCGAGCAGCTCGCGTTCGAGATCGACCGGCTGCACCGCTCGTGCCGCCGGCTGATCTGGCTCAACCCGCTCTTGCGGTTTTCCGGCTTCGAGGCGCGCGCCAAGGGCATCCGGGCCATGCTGCCGCACGTTGACGAATTGCGCGCAATCCACAATCTGGAATCGATGAAGGAGCTCGTTCGCGCGCTGTCCGCCCGCGGCGGCTCGGTGAACGAGGCCAAGGCCTGGTTGAAGAAGGCGGCCTAGGACTTAGCTCACCTAGACGTAAAGGATGAAGACGGAGACGCAAATGCTGGCACGCGATGAAGATATCCTCAAAGCCGCCGAGGAATGGCGGAAGGAGGGGCGCAGCGTCGCACTCGCGACCGTGATCGAGACCTGGGGCTCGGCACCGCGCGGCGTCGGCTCCAACCTGGTCATCGACGATCAGGGCAACTTCCTCGGCTCGGTTTCCGGCGGCTGCGTCGAGGGCGCGGTGGTCACCGAGGCGCTCGATGTGATCGAGAGCGGCAAGCCCAAGACGCTCGAATTCGGCGTCGCCGACGAAACCGCCTGGAAGGTCGGCCTGTCCTGCGGCGGCACCATCCGGGTCTACGTGGAGAAGGTGGACTGACGCGTGAAGCTCGACATCCTCTCCGCCCTCAATGCCGAACGCGCGGCGCGGCGCGCAGCGATCGTCGTCACCGATGTGGCGAATGGTGCACAGCGGCTGGTCAAAGCCGCCGGTGTCGCGCGCGATCCGCTCAAGGACGTGCTCGCAAAGCATATCCGCAGCGGCAAGAGCGGCATGGAGGAGACTGCGGAAGGCCGTGTCTTCCTCACCGTGCACGTGCCGCCGCCGCGGCTGGTGATCACCGGAGCGGTACACATCAGCCAGACGCTGGCGCCGATCGCCAAGCTCCTCGGCTATGACGTGACCATCGTGGACCCGCGCACCGCTTTCGCCACCGTGGAACGCTTTCCGGAAGTGAAGGTCATCGCCGAATGGCCGGACACCGCTCTGCCGCCGCTCGACATTGACCATTATACCGCCTTCGTCGCGCTCACCCACGATCCCAAGATCGACGACCCCGCGCTTACCCACGCGCTCGAGCGCGATTGCTTCTATATCGGTGCGCTCGGCTCCAAGAAGACCCATGCGCGGCGGGTGGAGCGGCTCAAGAGCCAGGGGCTCCCGGACGCCGCGATCGGGCGCATCCATGCGCCGATCGGGCTGCCGATCGGCGCGGTCTCGCCGGCCGAGATCGCGGTCGCGATCATGGGCGAGATCACTGCTCGCCTTCGACAGTCCGCGGAGAAGGCGTCATGAAGTTCGGCCCGGTGCCGGTGACCGAGGCCGAGGGCGGCATCGCCGTGCACTCGATCCGCAAGGCCGGTCTCGTGCTCAAGAAAGGCACGATGATCGGCAAGGCCGAGATCGCGGCGCTGCAAGGGGCCGGCATTTCCGAGATCGTGGTGGCGCGGCTCGAGCCCGGCGACGTCTCGGAGGATACCGCGGCCGCCGAAATCGCTGCGGCGGTGGCGGGCGAGGGGACGCGCGCCGATCGCGCCTTCACTGGGCGGGCCAATCTGTTCGCCGAGATCGCCGGCATCTTGGTGGCCGACAAGAAAGGGATCGACAGCCTCAACCTGATCGACGAGGCGGTCACGCTGGCGACGCTGCCGGCGTACAAGCCGGTGGTCGCCGGCGAGATGATCGCGACAGTCAAGATCATTCCGTTCGCGGTCGCCGGCCCGGTGCGTGATGCGGCGCTTTCGGTCGCGCGCGCGGCCGCGCCGCTGGTACGTGTCGCGCCCTATCGGATCCGCAAGATCGGCGTGGTGTCGACGCTGCTGCCGGGGCTTGCGCCGAAAGTCATCGAGAAGACGCTCAGCGTCACCGCCGAGCGGATCGCGCCGGCGGGTGCCAGCATCGTTGCCGAGCGCCGGGTTCCGCACGAGACGCCGGCGCTCACCAAGGCGCTGGAGGAGGTGCTGCGCGAGGGCGCCGAGCTTGTCATCGTGTTCGGGGCTTCGGCGATCGCCGACCGGCGCGACGTGATCCCCGCCGCGGTCGAAGCGGTGGGCGGACGGATCGAGCATTTCGGCATGCCGGTCGACCCCGGCAATCTGCTCCTGCTGGCGGAGGCGCGCGGACGGCCGGTGCTCGGCGCGCCGGGCTGCGCGCGGTCGCCGAAGGAGAATGGTTTCGACTGGGTTCTCATGCGCTTGCTCGCGGGCCTTGAGGTGCCGCGCGAGGCCATCACCGGGCTCGGCGTGGGCGGCCTGCTGATGGAGATCGTCACCCGCCCGCAGCCGCGCGAGGAGCCGTTGGTCGACGGGCGCCGCATCGCGGCGGTCGTGCTTGCCGCCGGCCGCTCGACCCGGATGAGCGGATCGAACAAGCTTCTCGCCGAGATCGGCGGCAAGCCGCTCATTCGCATCGTGGTCGAGCAGGCGCTCGCCTCGCGCGCCAAGCCGGTGATCGTGGTGACCGGCCACGAGCGCGAGCGCGTCGAGGCGGCGCTCGCGGGGCTCGCGGTGCGCTTCGTGCACAATCCGGATTTCGCGTCGGGTCTCGGCGGCTCGCTCAGAACCGGGATCGCCGCGGTGCCGGCGGACGCTGACGGCGCAATCGTCTGTCTCGGCGACATGCCGCAGGTCGATGCGGCGCTGATCGACCGGCTGATCGCCGCCTTCGATCCGGAGAAGGGCGCGCTCGCGGCCATGCCGACGATCGACGGCAAGCGCGGCAATCCGGTGCTGTGGTCGCGCCGGTTCTTCCCCGACCTGATGGCGATCGAGGGCGACGTCGGTGCGCGCCACCTGATCGGCCGCTATGGCGAGGCGGTGGTGGAGGTCCCGGTCACCGGCAAGGCGGCGCTGGTCGACGTCGACACGCCGGAAGCGCTGAGCGGCCTCAAGGCCGAGATGGAAGGCGCTTGACGCCGGCCCGAGTTCCCAAGGGGGCCACCGGGCTTGGCCCCCTTGGGAACCCGAAATTCGGACACGGCTGCAACGGGTTACCGGGCAAGGAGGCCCAAGGGGGCCACCATTCCGTGCGTGGCCCCCTTGGCCCCGGCCGCGTGGCCCCCTTGCGCCCGGCCCGTGGACGGCATAAGTTGACTGACTGGTCAGTCATTTTAGAACTTCGGCCGACATGACGCGATCAGTCACGAGAAGGGCGGGGCGCCGGGGCGCCGGGCGGCACGTGCCGCGTGCGCAAGGGTCTGCCCAGACCGCCTCTTCACGCACACCGCGCGCGCTGCGCCAGGCGGAGCGGCGCGAGGCGATCCTGGGCGCGGCGCTCGATGAGTTTTCCGCGCGCGGCTTCGAGGCCACCCGGCTCGATGACGTGGCGCGGCGTGCCGGCGTCGCCAAGGGCACGATCTACCTTTATTTCCGCGACAAGGAGAGCCTGTTTCAGGAGCTCGTGCGCACGATGCTCAGCCCGATCGTGGGCACCATCGAAGCCGCTCCGATGGCCGATCTGCCGATCCGCGCCGTCGCCGACATCGTCGTCGACACGTTCGTGCGCGAGATCTTCGGCACGCGCCGCAAGGACGTGATCCGGCTGATCATCGCCGAGGGCCCGCGCTTCCCGACGCTCGCCGAGTTCTACTATCACGAGGTGATCGAGCGCGTCAGCGCGGCCATGCGCGCGCTGATGACGCGCGCGGTGGCGCGCGGCGAGCTGCCGACTGACGCGCTCGCGCGCTTCCCTCAGCTCCTGATCGCGCCGGCTCTCGTCGGCATCGTCTGGAACGCGCTGTTCAACCGTTTCGAGCCGCTCGACGTGCGCGAAATGATGCGCGCGCATCTCGATCTCATATTCGGCGAAAGGAAGCCGACATGACCATTCGCCGCCTTGCTGCTGTTGTCGCGGTGGTCGCGCCGCTCGTCCTTGCCGGCTGCAACAACGGCAGCGAACAGGCCTTCCAGGGCTGGATCGAGGCCGATTTCATCTTCGTCGCGCCCGACGAGTCCGGCCGCATCGAGGCGCTGTTCGTGCGCGAAGGCGATCAGGTCGCGCCGCGCGCGCCGCTGTTCAATCTCGATGCCGACTTGCAGCAGGCCGACCTGGCCGAACGGGAAGCGACCTTGAAGAACGCCGAGGCGGCGTTCGAGCGCGCCAAGACGCTCTTGCGCAGCGCCGCCGGCACCCAGAAAAACTACGAGGACGCGGAAGCGGCGATGCGCACGGCGCAGGCGCGACTGAATTCCTCGCAAACGCGGCTGGCGCGCCGCAAGGTATTCAGCCCGGCC
>Ga0114129_10009609_pt1 | contig 13796 bp, 11 predicted proteins | sample RhiMetdeltSRZDD1_FD_80071 | JGI IMG/M metagenome (GOLD analysis project Ga0114129, IMG submission 80071) | Populus rhizosphere microbial communities from Tennessee, USA - Rhizosphere MetaG P. deltoides SRZDD1 (version 2) (version 2) | ecosystem: Host-associated > Plants > Roots > Rhizosphere >...
CGCGAAACGCTGGATACGAGCAATACAGTCATCGGGATTCCCGATGATGAAGCGATCCTCACTCAGTGACTCCAGCGCAATCGCCGTCTGGTCCTGCGAGCCGATCAACGGATGTTTCCAGCCGCCACCGTATTCATCGCGATAATTGACCATCACATATTTCTCTGCGAGCTCGAGCGCCTGTTCACGCGTTTCCGCGATGACAACTTCGCGGGTCAGCGGATTCGGCGCCTCGGCCGGGTCTTTTCCGGCATCCGACAAAAACGTTCGATATTGCTTTTGAGCGTTTAATAATTTTTCCAGGTTTGCAGTCGGCCCCGGCACCCAGGCATCACCGAGTTGTGCCGCACGTTTCAATGAAAGCTCGCCCCATCCACCCAGCCAGACCGGAATCGGGTTTGTCGGTCGCGGCTCGATGCAGCCTTTGATCTTGAAGAAACGGCCGTTGTATTCCACAGAATCTTGTGTCCACAGGGCGCGCATAATCTTAAGCATCTCGACGTAGCGCGCGCCGCGGTCATCCAGGCTGACGTCGTACAATTCGAATTCCGGTGGACGATAACCGATTGCGGCCCCAAAGATGACCCGTCCATTCGAGATAACATCGAGCATGGCCGTATCTTCCGCCGCTCGAACAGGGTGATAAAAAGGCAAAACGACGATATCGGTACCAAGCAACACTCGCGACGTTCTCGTGGCGATTCCGGCCAGCGCTATTAACGGTGATGGCCAATAATGATTTCGAATGCTGTGATGCTCCTCGAGCCATACAGAGTCGAAGCCCAACTCTTCCCCGTATACGGCCTCCTCAAGGGCCTCTTTGAAATAAATGCCACCTTCCGTTGTAATAAATCCAAATTTCATGGTTCTCCATTCCAATCTGTGAGGTAGACGTTACTGGAGCCGGTTCGATTTGATGTGAAGATCACCTGCTTCCCATCCGGTGTAAACGACGGATGCGGATGACAGCGTTGATCATCTCCGAAGGTGTAGGAGTCATGTCGGCATAGCACCTCAAATACCTGACACTCATCACGCAGATGTACTTTGGAGATGCAGCCCGGGCGAGCTTCGCCATCTGTGACCATGGTCTCTCCATCTCGATGCAGGTTGTAATGAGCATACGCACGGCCCGATGTATTGTGATATGACTTGGTGTAATTCCTGGCATCCGCTGAACACCAGCCACAAAAGCCGAGCAGGTTATCGCCCGTTACACCGCCGTGAAAACAGACGCGCTTTCCATCCGCGCTCCAAAATTCGTGTTGATACCACTCATGGGAGCCCTGTCCAGGAATGACCCCGGATTGATGGTTTGCGACATCCAGCAGCCACATTCGGTCTGGTAATTCACTGTACTCATGACAAAACAAAATAAGATCAGGATTATACGGATGGAGGTGAACGTGATTGATCCAAAACTTTTCCTTCCGCAATATCTCCTGCGCCTGGCCTGTGGTTGCCTCCACACGCATGATTGTGCTGGTCGTTTCCTGGAAAAATTTTTCGTCTGGGAACTTTTCACCGGCATAGGCGCGTTGTGAACGTTCCAGGAATAAGTCCTCGTCCCAGGTCGCGAAGACCAGAGTATCTCCATTGGCATTGGCCTGGAGCATCGAAGGCCGACGGTCCGCGGGCAGACTCAATAGCTGTCGTTGTTTGAAACTTTCAACCTCAACTGCAAACAAGCCCGTTCCTTCAAAATAAAAAACTTCTCGACCATGATTGCCGATCGCCGGCAGACATGAGCCCACTCCCCGGATCGCTTCAGTGAACGGCCAGTAATCAGCACGGATTGGTCGAGCGTCGGTCAATTGCACGATTTCGCCACTTTGCAGATCCAGTCGAAATAAATTGCTGATCCGATTTGTCCCTTTGGGACAAATCGTGCGCTCTGAGAGGAAAATCAGGTGTTTGCCATCCGGCGTGATGGATGGATTGTAAAAATACAAGTGATAATCTTCCGCTGGCGAGTCGGTGAGCTGGCGGACTCGTCGTCCAGTTAATGGGTCTTGATACTCATGCCACTCTGGCGCATATTTTTTTCCAACCGTCATGCCGACTCCGGCTGAGCATCGGCCAACAGTTCTTGAACCATCCGTAGAGCGGCTGGTAGAGCCCGTTCGGGAGGGTCCAATTCAGGATGCCAGGCATATTCCCATTCGACGCTGAATGCACCTTGATATCCATTTGACAGTAGTAATTCAAACGCCTCACTTAATGGGACGTTGCCTGTACGCAATGAGCAAAGCTGCCAACCCTCACTGCTTTTCCTGCCATCTTTTACCTGCACATATGCGATGTGATCCTTAAGCAGAGCAAACCCTTCTGCCGGATTTTCGTCCGCTGCAAAGGCATTGCCAATATCCCAGATAACTCGAAGTGCGGGATGCTCAATCCGAGTGAGAACAGGCACAATACTGGACGAGCGCACGAAATTATCATGTGGCTCGACCGCGATCATGACATTCAGAGTCTGGGCGTGATCTGCCGCCTCGCGCAGGCAATCTGAGATTCTTTCATATAAAGGGTTTTCGATCTTCGTACCTTCGGGAAGTTCTCCCAAAAATGTGCGCACATATTTTGCGCCCAGGGCGGCAGCCAGGTCGGCGTAACGTCGCAACTCGTCCACATTGGCCTGCCGCTCTCTGGCAGAACTTGAGACAAATCCAGTGTACGCCGTGACAGCCAGCGATATTAAGCCGGTCTCTGAACACCCTTGTCGAACTGCAGATATTTTTGTGGGGGGCAGGGTGGCTTGCAGATGTCCGTGGGGGCCACCGCGCCATTCAATCCCTCCATAACCGAATTCCTTTGCCCGGGCTATGACCAGTTCAATCGGCCAATCAGGACAGGCCAGTGTGCTGAAGGTAATAAGGTTCACTGCCCACCCTCATTGGGCGAGCTGTGCAACCGAGTTGGACCACGCCGCCACACCATGAAGTCAAAAGCATCTGGCAGATGATACTCGCATGAATATATCAGGGGTTCGTCACCTGAAGAATAATCTGTTTGAACGATATACAGGGTAAGTGCATTTCGGGGAAGCTGTAATTTCTCAGTTACGTGCGCGGGCGCCGTGACCGGTAACAGGCGCGCGATGCCATATTCAACCACCTGTCCCAGGGCGGTTTGCAGTATGTTGTAGATCGACTCCGTTAACAAAAGTTGTGGGTCAAAACCAGCCCGTTGTATGAGCGCCTCCGTGAGGGTATCCAATGAATACACCACAGGTTGTCCATCGGCGGTGCGGATGCGTTCAACAGTGATAAGGGGCGTTCCCACGGGTACCCGCAATTCCTCGGCCTTTTCTGCGTCCGCGTTTTCCTTTAGAATTGCCAAATGACTGGTCCCCGGTCGGGAACCAGCAGATTCGATCATCTCGGTGATACCAAAGTTAAAGTTGAGGTTTTTCAAAATGGGGTGATTTCGGACAAATGTCCCCACACCATGGCGACGGGCTACCAACCCGTCATCTTCCAGTACGCGCAGGGCTTCTCGAACGACTGTACGGGAAACACCCAGCATCGCACACAACTCAGCCTCCGTGGGTAGCTGAGTCCCCGGTCGGAAGGTACCGCCTGTAATTGCCTTCCGAAGTTCCTGGTGTGCTATCTCCGTCAGGGTTTTTCGCTCGATTTTGGCAGATCTAAGCATTTAGCTCCAGATTATTGTTGACATTTCATCAATCTAATGCTACCATAGTGTTTATGACGTCAGTTGTCATTACAACTAATATAGCAAACATGTACATGAATGTCAACGCTTTTAGCTCATGAGTTTGCTCAAGCTGACGATTGCAATACTGAATTGAGTGAAGGTAAGAATAGAAATTAAACAATTAACTTCTTCATAACCATGTGTTAAGCGGTCAAATGTAGAATTCTTCTACGCTGTGCGAAATAACTCGCCATCATAAGTTTTACAAGGAGACAGCCATGCACAATATGATCCGGAACTTGCCGATACAAAGACAGAACAGCCGTTGCGGGCGTGACAGACAGGTACTGGCATGTTGCCTGGTCTCCAAATTTGTTGTGCATGGGAGGAAGTTAAACCAAGAAAATCAGCAGGCTTCATCTAAGAAAGGAGGGAAACCGTAAAAAGAGCTAGTCACGTATTCAGAATTACTATTCTCGATTAATTTTTCCGGAGGAGAAGATGCCCAAAAAAAGATTCTATTCGCTTGTAGTGTTGTGCACGATCCTTGCCCTCGTATTTTCGGCTTGCGGTGGCACTGCCGCGACGCCAACCCAGGCGCCCGAGGCTACCGAGGCGACGCAAGCCCCAGTTGCGACTGAGCCTGCCGCCACCGAGCCGGCCGGCTCTACCGCATGCCCCGCGATTACCGTAGCAGATATGCAGGGTGTTGCGGCTGGTACTTGGATCCAACAGTATGAGGTCGCAGAGTTTGAAGCCGCTGCTAACTGCACAATGAGTTTCACGGGTCGCACGGAGTACGATTCACGGCTCGTGGAATTTGGTTTCCTGCCGGAAGGCGACCTGCCCCCGCTGGAAGAGCGCCTGCCCGAAGAGCCGCTGGTCGTGGTGCCTTATAACGAGATCGGCAAGTATGGCGGTCGCATCAGTGGAGCTTCCATTGCCCCGGAGGCGGGTAACTCCGAATGGCTCAGTGTGCGGCATGTAAACCTGTTCCGTTTCGCAGATGATTTGCAAACCATTGTTCCAAACATGGCCAAGTCTTTCGAGTGGAACGACGATTTCACTGAGCTCACTGTCACACTGCGCAAAGGTCATAAATGGTCAGATGGCCAGCCTTTCACCAGCGCTGACATCGTCTTCTGGTGGGAAGACATCGTCCTGAACACAGACCTTTATTCTGAGGTGCCAGCATTCTGGGTTTATGGGGGTGAACCGATGCAGGTGGAAGCAGTGGACGATGTCACGGTCCTGTTCAAGTTTGCCGCGCCAGCCCCCGCATTTACTACGCTGGTGGCCACCACCTACACTCACGAGTGGGCGCCCAAGCACTTCCTGATGGATAAACACATCAAGTACAACCCACAGGCTGACGAAGAGGCCAAGGCAGAAGGCTTCGAGTCTTGGACTCAACGCTTCATCCCTCTGTTCTATGCTGACTGGGAGGATGCCAACCACATGTACGGCCTGCCCAAGTTGGAAGCCTGGATCAAGGTCGAGGAGACACCTGAGCACCAGCTTTTTGTCGCCAACCCTTATTATTACAAGGTTGATACAGCCGGGCAGCAGTTGCCGTACATTGATGAAGTCGAAGAGCAATACGCGGCCGAAAACGAGTTATTCGAGCTGAAGATTCTCAACGGCGAGATCCAGTATAAGTCCCAGGCATTGCTGCTTGCCAGCCTGCCGCTCTTCCAGCAAAATCAGGATAAGGGCAACTACGATATTCAGATGGCACTGCCTGCCGGCAACGGTCCCACCTATGCATTCAACGCCACTCATAAGGACCCTGTCCTGGCTGAGATCTTCTCTGATCCGCGCTGGAACCGCGCCATGTCGCTGGCTCTGAACCGCGACGAGATGAATCAGGCCCTTTGTTTCGGACTGTGTGAGCCGACCCAGGGCGTTCCCATTCACCGGACCGCATCATTCGCCAAGCCCGAATGGTTCACCAAAGACATCGAGTATGATCCGGAGACCGCCAACGCGCTTCTGGATGAGATCGGCCTGGAGAAGGGGAGTGACGGCTTTCGGCTTAGACCCGATGGCCAACCCCTGGTCATTAATATGCTCTATGCCCTCCAGTTTGGAGATCCCGCCCGGCACGAGCTGGTCAAGGAGTATTGGGAGGCGGTCGGCGTCAAGGTCGAGTTGAAAGAGATGAGCACTGAGGCTTATCGAGCGTTGGCTGCCAACAACGACCATGATATCCAGGTGACCAACACCGGCTTGGAACTGGAAGCGCCGGCTTACTCCAACCCGCTCCGGTTCTTCCCGCCCTTCGGCGATGCCGCGCTGGAGCCGCTCTTTGGCGCCCCATGGGTCGAATGGCACAACAGCAATGGCGAGCAGGGCACGGAGCCACCCGACGATATTAAGCCATTGTGGGACAAGGCCGACCAATGGAAATCGGCCCTGCCAGGCACTGACGAATACATTAGCCTGGGGCAGGAGCTCGTCCAGGTGCAAGTGGATCGCGGCATGCTCATCGGCACCTACACCGCGTCACCTATCGTCACCATTGTCTCGCGACGGCTGGGCAATGTGCCCACATTAAAGGTCAATGCCTTCGAGTACTATCGTACCTATCCATACCGGACCGATCAGTGGTATTTCAAGGAATAAGAATCGCAAGTGACCTGGGAATTGTCCAGGAATAAGTTATGCTCATACTCTAAGAGCCATGGTGGCTCTTAGAGTATGGAATCTACAAGTTAATTTATACTTATCGGAGAGGGGTAGCAGTAAGCTGCACCCCTCTCTCGCCTCCGGGCTGGCAACAGTATCGCGCCAGACAGGCAAAGACGTGCGACGCACTTTGCGAAGCGCGGCGTCGCATATAACCAAGCAAGGAGGTCAAGTGGCGAAATATCTCCTGCAGCGATTGATCATCATGATCGTGATGCTGGCGGCCTTGTCGGTCATTGTCTTCGTCACCATCGAGCTGCCGCCGGGCGACTACGCTGACCGGCGTGCGCTCGACTTGCGCTCCCAGGGTGTGCTCGTAACGGAGAAAGATTTGGTTGCGATGCGCCACCAATTTGGCCTTGACCGTCCCTGGTATCAACGCTATGTGAAGTGGATAACCGACATCATTTTTCATGGCAACTTCGGTATTTCCTTTGGGTATCACAGGCCGGTCGCGGATCTGCTCGCCGAGCGGGTGGGTCTCACCGTTCTGCTGGCAATCGCCACCATCATTTTTACGTATGGCCTGGCCATCCCGATCGGAATTTACTCGGCCATCCGGCAGTATTCGCTCGGCGATTACGCGGCGACGATCGTCGGCTATTTTGGCATGGCCACGCCCAGTTTCATGCTGGCGCTCATCCTCTTATATTTCAGCGTGATGGTGTTCAATAACAGCGTGGGTGGACTGTTTTCGTCTCAGTATGCGGAGGCTCCGTGGAGCTGGGCAAAGTTCGTCGACCTCCTGCGCCACTTGTGGGTGCCGGCCCTCGTGTTGGGTCTGGCAGGCACCGCCTTTGAAATCCGCACGATGCGGGCTACCATGCTCGATGAAAAGAATAAGCTCTACGTCACGGCCGCTCGCGCCAAGGGCCTGCCTGAGTGGAAGCTGCTGCTCAAGTACCCGGTGCGCGTCGCCCTGAATCCCATTGCCAGTACCATCGGTTGGGAGCTGACCGCCATCATCGCCGGCGCGCCGCTCGTTTCATTCGTCCTTGCCCTGCCCGACACCGGCCCCTTATTTCTCCGGTCCCTGCTCGACCAGGACATCTACCTGTCCGGCGCGATCCTACTCATGTACTCCACATTGACCATCCTGGGTACATTCTTATCGGATGTGCTGCTGGCTTTGCTCGATCCACGCATCCGCTATGGGGAGAGGATTTGATATGAGCCAGATCACTGAAGCAATTGACGTTGTCCCCAACCCGGCGCCACCCCTGCCCGGCATCGCCCGAGAAATGGAGATCCGGTACTACACCGCTTCGCAGTTCCAATTGATGTGGTGGAAGTTCAAAAAACATCGACTGGCTCTGATCGGTATGTCGCTTCTCGCAGTCTTTGTTTTTATTGCCCTGTTCGCCGAATTCCTGTCGCCTTATGGGCCCGCTGTCCGCACTCCCAATTACTTATTTGGCGGGCCGCAGGTTTTACACTTTGTGGATGCCGAGGGTAAGTTCCACCTGCGCCCATTTACGTATGCGCTCGCTGCAGCTATGGATCCTGAGACGTTTTTGCTTGAAGTGAAAGAAGATACCGGCGAGCCGTGGCCTGTCTACTTCTTCGTCAAAGGTGACCCCTACAAAATGTGGGGACTTATAGAATCCGATATCCATTTATTTGGTGTGGAAGAGGGCCACCTGCACCTGCTGGGCACGGACCAACTCGGGCGAGACATCCTGTCCCGATTATTTCATGCCACGCGCACCTCGCTCACCATCGGCGTGGTCGGTCTGGTTATTTCATTTTTTCTCGGCCTGATCATCGGCGGCATTTCGGGCTTCTTCGGCGGCGGTATAGACGACGCCATCCAGCGCTTCATCGAGTTTATCCGCTCGATTCCGACGCTGCCACTGTGGATGGCTCTGGCCGCCGCGCTGCCGAAAGAATGGTCGCCCCAACGCGTGTATTTCACGATTACGATCCTGCTCGGGCTCCTGGGCTGGACGCATTTGGCGCGGCGAGTGCGGGGCAAACTTCTCTCGCTGCGTGAAGAAGATTTCGTCGTCGCGGCGCGGATTGCCGGTAGCAGCGATGCGCGCATCATCTCCCGGCACCTGCTGCCATCCTTCTTGAGTTACATTATTGTGGATCTTTCGATCTCGTTCCCGTATATGATCCTGGCTGAGACCTCATTGTCCTTCATCGGTCTGGGCTTGCGCGCGCCAGTGATCTCGTGGGGAACGTTGCTGCAAGACGCGCAGAACATCCAGGCCATCGCTCTGTATCCGTGGCTATTCACACCTGTAGCGTTCGTGATCATATCCGTCATGGCGTTCAGTTTCGTGGGCGATGGTATGCGCGACGCGGCCGATCCTTATTCCCGCTAAAAGGCAGTGACTCTTGGATAACAACGTATTGTTGGAAATCAAAGATTTACGGGTATCCTTTCCACTTGACGAGGGCACGGTCCGTGCGGTGGAAGGTGTCAACCTCACCGTGCGGCGCGGCGAAGTCCTGGGCGTCGTCGGCGAAAGCGGCTGTGGCAAATCCGTCACGGCGCATTCGATCCTGCGCATTATTCCCCCGCCTGGGCGTATCGACTCCGGGCAAATCCTATTTCACGCCGCCAGCCAGTCGAGTGTCGATGGAAATGGGGCCGTCGACCTGGCGCGACTGAATCCCACAGGCTCCGAGATTCGCAATATCCGGGGCAAGGATATCGCCATGATCTTCCAGGAACCGATGAGTTCCTTTTCGCCCGTGCATACCATTGGCAACCAGGTCAGCGAAGCCATTTTGCTCCACCAAGATGTAACGGAAGCCAAAGCTCGTGAGATGACGATTGAACTTCTACGGTTGGTCGGAATTTCCGGTGCCACTGAGCGGGTGGATAATTTTCCGCATCAGTTCTCCGGGGGAATGCGCCAGCGCGCGATGATCGCCATGGCGCTCTCATGTAATCCGTCCCTGTTGATTGCCGACGAACCGACGACCGCCCTGGACGTGACCATCCAGGCGCAGATCCTGGACCTCATGCGGGGCTTGCAGAAACGGCTCGGCATGGCCGTTATGTTTATCACTCACAATCTGGGGGTGATTGCGCAGATCGCTGACACGGTCGCGATCATGTACCTCGGACAAGTGGTGGAATATGGACCGGTGCGCGAGATCCTCCGCAACCCCAAGCATCCTTACACGGTGGACCTTCTGCGAGCGGTGCCGCGCCTGGGCAAGACCGCGGGGCAGCGACTGGTCGCGATTGAAGGATCGATCCCCAGTCCCTTCCAAAGGCCCAGCGGGTGCCCGTTCCATCCGCGCTGCAGCAGCATGATGCCAGGACGGTGCGAGGTTCACATGCCAGCCATCACCCAATTGGACGAACATCATTCAGTGCGCTGTCTCTTATATGAACCGGAGAAATCGAATGCCTGAGGAACGCCGTGTGCTGCTCGAGGTGAAAAACCTCAAAAAATATTTCCCGCTCCGACACGGTTTTTTGGGCCGCGGCACGGGGACGGTGAAGGCAGTAGATGGCATCAGTCTGCACATCCTCCAGGGCGAAACGCTGGGATTGGTGGGCGAAAGCGGCTCTGGCAAGACGACAGCTGGCCGGACGATTCTCCGCGCTTTCAACCCTTCCGAAGGCGAGATCATTTTTCACCTCCAGGACGGTCCGCCCACGGACCTGGCCAAATTGGACGCGGCCAGACTGCGGGCCTTTCGGCGGCACGCACAGATGATTTTTCAGGACCCCTACTCGTCGCTGAACCCACGGATGACGGTACGCGACATCATCGCCGAACCTTTGGTGGCCGGTGGCGTTGCTCAAGGTGAAGAGGTGGATGAACGCGTCCGTGAAACCGCTCGGCGCTGCCAGTTGAGTCTGGAACATCTCCGTCGTTATCCGCACGCCTTCAGCGGAGGCCAGCGCCAACGCATCGGCATCGCCCGCGCGCTAGTCGTGCAGCCTCAGTTTGTGGTCTGCGACGAACCGGTCTCGGCCCTGGACGTCTCCATCCAGGCCCAAATCCTTAATCTGTTGATGGATATGCAGAAGGAATTGGGCCTCACCTATTTGTTCGTCGCTCATGATCTTAGCGTGGTCGAGCATGTCAGTGATCGGGTAGCGGTGATGTATCTGGGACGGCTGGTGGAAGTGGCGCCCACGGCGGAACTTTTCTATCAGCCTCTCCATCCCTACACCGAGGCTCTTATGTCGGCCATCCCCGCGCTGGATCCGGATGATGTGATGAAGCCTATCATCCTTCAAGGCGAAATCCCCAGTCCGGCCAACCCGCCCACCGGCTGTCACTTTCACCCGCGCTGCCCGTATGCACAGGCCGTTTGCAAAACCGATATACCTGAATGGAAAGAATACCGCCCGGGCCATTTCGCGGCCTGCCACTTTGCCGATCAGCTCGCGCTCAAGGGAGCGCTGAAAATTTAATCCCCTTTAAAAGGAATACATTCATGTCAACAAACCCCTGGCTACGGGATTATCGACCCTTGTCTGTCGCCCATCGCGGCCACTCGATCGCCTACCCGGAGAACACGCTGGAGGCGTATCGCAAAGCCATCGACCTTGGCGTGGAAATGATCGAGTGTGACGTCAACATCACCCGCGATGGAAAACTGGTGATGATCCACGATTCGACGCTGGATCGGACGACAACTGGAACTGGGAAGGTCAGCGCGTCAACATGGGACGAGCTCCAACATCTGGATGCCGGAGGAAAGTTCAAGCCGGAGTTTGCGGGAGCGCGCGTCCCTTCCAGCGAAGAGACTTTGCTGCTCTACAAAGAAGCGGGTATTTTGTCCTGTATTGAAGTGAAAGGCGCGGACGCAGACGAGTCCAACCGTATCGCACTCGGCCTGGTGGACTTGATCCTTAAACACGCCATGCTAGACACAGCATTTTTGAGTTCCTATCATCATGAGGCGCTGCACGCGGCCCAGTCGAAATGTCCGGAACTGCTGATCGCCCCTGAGCGCCTGCCGGATGACGCGCCAGCCGACCCGCCCGAGGCGCTGAGGCAGGTGCAGGCTTTTTCCGCGCCGGTGCTACAACATCAATATACTGTTTTGACAGAAGAAGTCGTTCGCGTGATGCATGAAAATAACATCGCCGTCTGGTCCTGGTCAACGAATGACGAAGAAAGCATCGTCTTCAGTATCGACCTCGGCGCGGACGCAGTAATGGGCGACGATGTGGAATTGATGATCGATGTCCTTAACCGCATTCGTCCGGTACAGAGCAACAAGTCCGCATAAAAGCCGCAACATTCCATGAAGATTACGGATATCCTGATTCACAAGGTGAATCTCCGTCTGGTCACCGGTTATCGGTGGGCGTCGGGTGTGTATCTGGGTGCAACCAAGGGTATCGTCGAAGTTCACACGGATGATGGAATCGTCGGCTGGGGCGAAGTCGCTACTGTGGAGCAGGCTGATATTGTGGCGCATGAGTTTGCGCCGCGGCTGATCGGTGTGGATCCATCGAACATCGACGACTGCTGCCGCCGCTGCCTGCCTGAAATCCGCACTTTGTTGAACACACACGACGCTGGGTTAGTCAAAGCGTTCGGCGGACTCGAACTTGCACTGTGGGATATCAAGGGCAAAGCGCTGAACCTGCCGGTCTACTCTCTGCTCGGCGGACCGGTACGGCGTGAGATCGGGTTCTCAGAATATTTTGCTTTGCTTATCCCATCCGAGTCTCACCCGGGTGTATCGACGCCGCTCGAAGTGGCCCGTTATTGTGCCAGGATGCGCGAGACACACGGCTCAAGGATATTCGAGGGCAAGGTGGGCGTACTTGATCTTGATACAGAAATTGATATGGTAAAGGAAGTACGCGCCGCCATCGGACCAGATGCCACGCTGCGACTAGACGCGAACAACTCCTGGCCCCTCAATACAGCGCGCAAGGCGCTGGCGAAGCTCGAGCAATATGATATTGCCAATATCGAAGACCCGGCTCCAACATTTTATGATATGGCCAAACTGCGCCGGCAGAGTGCCATCCCATTTTCCAGCCACCTGCCGGACCTGCGTCTGGCCGTGGAGTTGGGTGTGCCAGATACCTTTGTATTGAACGTGATGACACTGGGCGGTCTGCGGGCGACGATGAAGTTTATCTCGGCTTGCGAGGTAATGGGTGTTGGTTTCTGGTTTTACAGCGGCGAGACTGCTGTGGGCACCGCCGCGTACATGCAGTTGGCTGCCGCGATCCCTTATCTTTCCCAGCCTGGACAATCGCTCTTCCGCTGGTATGCGGACGATGTGGTCGCCGAACTGATTCAACCGCATGCCAATTCCGTCCCAATTCCAGATACGCCCGGATTGGGAGTAACAGTTGATGCACAGGCGCTGGTACGTTGCAAAGCGCGTTACGAAAAGGAGGGTGTGATCTCACAACTCGGCGAGCCGGGCGAGACGCACTACCGTCAATTCCTTCCGCAATGAGAGGTTGATGGCCTGCAGGCAATTGCGTTGTTGCAGTTTTGCACAGAAAGTAAGCGGGGACATTGGATGTAATCTCGGCTCGATGAGCAATTGGATTTGCTGAGGTGACAATATGGCTAATTCACAAAATAATTGGGCGCGTTACGATCTCTGGGATGAGCGGCATCTCAGCCTGGATCGTTTCGCTGTGGAAGATCCGGAGAACGGATTCTGTGCCTCTGCGAGCCCGCATGATCCCAAACCGTCATTGGTCATCGAGCAAGGTCACGTTATCGAGATGGACGGTGTCCAAGCTTCTGAATTCGACATGATCGATGAATTTATTGCGCGGCACTACTTCGATCTGACGATCGTTGCGGAGGCTATGGCGCTGGACAGCCGCGCGTTTGCTCACATGCTGGTCGACGTGGATGTGCCGCGCGAGAGGCTGGTGAAATTGTCAGCCGGCATGACACCGGCGAAGTTGGCCGAGGTCCTTGGGCATCTCAGTACACTCGAACTGGCGTTTGCGAACAGCAAACTGCGCTGCCGCCGTCAACCCAGCAATCAGGCGCACGTCACGAACGCCAAAGATGATCCTGTGCAAATGGCCGCAGATGCGGCCACGGCGGCCCTCTATGGATTTGATGAGATCGAGACCACGGTGAGGGTCGCAAGCAATGGACGGACGAACGCCATTGCCTGTGCGGTCGGCGCGGCTGTGGTGCGCGACGGCGTTCTGATCCAGTGTTCGCTGGAAGAAGCCGAGGAACTGCGTATCGCGCTGGCCGGCTTCACGTCATATACCGAGACGATGTCCGTATACGGCACAGAGGCATCGTTCATCGACGGTGACGACACGCCCTGGTCCAAAACATTACTAACAGCTATTTATGCATCGCGGGGCTTAAAGGCACGTTGTACGTCGGGCTCGAGTGCAGAGCTACTGATGGGGTTTCACGAAGGAAAGTCTATGCTGTATCTGGAGGCCCGGTGTGTCTGTCTCCAGCGCGCGATGGGGGTACAGGGGACACAAAACGGCGGCATCGACGGCGCACCTC
>Ga0114129_10009610_pt1 | contig 13795 bp, 15 predicted proteins | sample RhiMetdeltSRZDD1_FD_80071 | JGI IMG/M metagenome (GOLD analysis project Ga0114129, IMG submission 80071) | Populus rhizosphere microbial communities from Tennessee, USA - Rhizosphere MetaG P. deltoides SRZDD1 (version 2) (version 2) | ecosystem: Host-associated > Plants > Roots > Rhizosphere >...
CGACGACGCTGGCGCCGATGAGGCCGGCGGCGATGCCCTCGTAGAGCACGCTCGCGGAGCCGCCCACGAGCGCGCGCGGCAACGCGCGATGCAGCCGCAGAAGGTACCAGAGCATCGCCACCGTCGCGAGCAGGTTGCCGATCAGGATCGCCCACCACACGAGGACGCCCACCATGGACTTCCCGAGGGCGCCCACCACCCCGAAGAAGAACATCTCGAAGCAGGCAAAGAGGATCACGAACGCGACGAACAGCGCGGGCTCCCGCTCGCTCAGCGCCATCACGCTGGCGGCGATGACGCCGAAGGCGATGAACGCGAGCCCGTGCAGGATCGTGTAGCCGAGGATCGGCGCCAGCGTGACGTGGACGTCGGCGGGCGTGTTCACGCCGTAGAACACGGCGGAGCCGAGGAGCGCCGGCGTGAGGAAGGGACGGCCGCGCGCGACGTCGAACAACAGGAACCAAACGGCCACCACCGCGGCACCGATGATGCCTGCCACGACGCCTTCCCGGAGGACCGATCGTTGTGGCGCAGCCATGGAATGATCCCGCGCCATCTTAGCCCCCGCTCCCGGCTCCGGCAACGTCGCGCACGACACGCACGCCGTAATCGGAGTAGCGCAGTCCCGGGGGAAGCGACGAGCGGTGGGCGACCGCGCTCCACGGATCCGCGTGCCGCCACGCGCCGCCGCGGCTGGCGCGGCGGGTGCCGGTGGCGGGACCGCGCGGATTCGCGGCGGGCGAGTGCGCGTAGTAGTCGGCGTCGAACCAGTCCGCGCACCACTCGTGGCACACGCCGGAGAGCTCGGACAGGCCGAGCGCGTTCGTGGGGGTGCTTCCGACCACGGGCGGCCCTTCGAAGCGCGCGTCCGGGCGCTCGTCGCCCCACGGAAAGCGCCGTCCGTCCAGGCCGCCGCGCGCGGCCTTCTCCCATTCCGCCTCGGTGGGAAGCCGGCCGCCCACCCACGTCGCGAACGCGAGCGCTTCGCCCCACGCGATGCCGACGACCGGCTGGCGGGGATCGGCAAAGCGCGGTTCGCCCCAGAAGCGCGGCGCCGCGGCGCCGGTCGCGCTCACGTACGCGGCGAACTCCTCGTTGGTGACGGGTGCGCGCGCGATGAGAAACGTATCGACCCAGACCTCGTGCACGGGCGCCTCACACGGATGGCCACCGTCCCGCCCCATGCGAAAGGCGCCGGCTGCGATGCGGACGAACTCCACGGCGCGGAGTGTAGCGCGCCGTATAATGACCGCTCCATCACGGGAGGGCAGGGCATGAACGTCGCCGCACGCATGGGACGGCTCGGGACCGAATCGGCGTTCGAGGTGCTCGCGCGGGCGAAGGCGCTCGAGCGCGCGGGGCGGTCCGTCGTCCATCTCGAGATCGGAGAGCCGGACTTCGACACGCCCGCCCACATCAAGGAGGCGGCGAAGCAGGCGCTGGACGCCGGCGCCACGCACTACGGTCCGTCGGCGGGGCTCCCCGAGTTGCGGGAGGCGATCGCCAAGCACATGGGCGAGACGCGCGGGGTGCCGGTGACGCCGGAAGAAATCGTCGTGACGCCCGGCGCCAAGCCGATCATGTTCTTCACGATCCTCGCCCTCGTCGGCGAAGGCGACGAGGCGATCTATCCGAATCCGGGCTTTCCCATCTACGAATCGGTCATTCGGTTCGTGGGCGGGGTGCCGGTGCCGATCCCGCTGCGCGAAGCGACCGGCTTCGGCTTCGATCTCGACGTCCTCGAGCGGCGGCTGTCGCCGCGCACCAAGCTCATCATCGTCAACTCGCCGCAGAATCCGACGGGCGGCGTGCTCGACCGCGCCCAGCTCGAGCGCGTCGCCGCCCTCGCCGCCGCCCGCAACATTCCCGTGCTCACCGACGAGATCTACCGGCAGTTCCTGTACGAGGGCGAGTTCGTCTCCCTGCTCGGCATGAAAGGCATGCGTGAGCGCACGATCGTGCTCGACGGCTTCTCGAAGTCGTACGCGATGACGGGCTGGCGCCTCGGCTACGGCGTGATGCCGCCCGCCCTCGCCGAGCACGTCACCCGGCTCATGGTGAACTCCGCGTCCTGCACCGCGTCCTTCGTGCAGCTGGCCGGGATCGCCGCGCTGCAGGGCGATCAGACCCCGGTGGCGCGCATGGTGGCGGAGTTCAAGCGACGGCGCGATCTGCTCGTCGATGGCCTCAACACCTTGCCCGGGGTGTCGTGCGTGCGGCCACGGGGCGCGTTCTACGTCTTCCCGAACGTCACCGGCACCGGACGACCATCGGCCGAGGTCGCGGAGCGATTGCTGAACGAGGCGGGGGTGGCGGTCCTCTCCGGCGCCGCCTTCGGCGAGTACGGCGAAGGCTACCTGCGCCTGTCCTACGCGAACTCGGAGGCGAATCTGAAGCTCGCGCTGGAGCGCATGCGGCCCGTCTTCGAGGACTTCGCGCGCCGGCGCTCGTGAACGTCGCCGACGTCCTCGTCGACGGCTTGCGCCGGGCCGGGGTGACGCGCCTCTTCGGTGTTCCCGGCGGCGGCTCCAGTCTCGATCTGATCGCGGCCGCGCACGCCGCCGGTCTCGATTTCGTCCTCACGCACGGCGAGACGCCCGCCTGCATCATGGCCGCCGTCACCGGTGAGCTCACGGGCGCGCCGGGCGCCGCCCTCGTGTCTCTCGGCCCGGGCGCAACGAGCGCCACCAACGGGGTCGCCTACGCGTGGCTCGATCGCGCGCCGCTGATCGTGTTCACCGATCGCCATCCCGCCCGCGTGCTGCCGTTCACCACGCACCAGCGCATCGATCACGCCGCGCTCTTCACGCCGCTCACGAAAGCGAGCCTCGCCGTGGAGCCCGAGTCCGCCGGCCACTGGATCGCGCACGCCGCCCAGCTCGCGCTGGCGGAGCCGCGCGGCCCTGTGCACCTCGACGTCGCCGCCGACGTCGCGCGCCGTCCCGCGCTGCCCGTGGCCGCCGCCTGCCGTCCGACGCCGGTGCCGGCGCCGGACCCGGCGTTGCTGGACGAGGCCGCGCGGTTGATCGGCGGCGCCACGCGTCCGGTGCTGATCGCGGGGCTCCAGTGCACGGTGGACGGCGCCGACAAGTGGATCCGGCCGCTGGCGGAGGTACTGCCGGCGCCGGTGCTGGTGACCTACAAGGCGAAGGGTGTGTTCCCGGATCCGCATCCGCTGCATCTCGGCGTGTTCACGGGCGCCACCCTCGAAGACGCGCTGCTCGCGCGCGCCGATCTCATCGTCACGCTCGGCCTCGATACCGTGGAGCTGATCCCGCGCGAATGGCGGTGGCCGGCGCCGGTCCTCCACGTAGGCCGCTCGCCTCACGGAGGCGAGTACTATCGGCCGGCGCTGACGGTCGTGGGCGACATCGCGCTCGTGGTGGAGGAGCTCGCGCCGCGGCTTCGCGATCGCCGGCGTGCGGACTGGGACGTGGCCGAGCTCGATCGCCTGAGGCGCGCGACCACCGCGCGGCTCGCCGTTCCCACGCCCGGTCTCGCGCCTCACCGCGTCGTCCAGATCGTGCGCGAGCTCACCGCCGCCGGCACCATCGCCACCGTGGATGCGGGGGCGCACATGTTCCCGGTCATGGCGTTCTGGGATGCGGTGGCGCCGGGCGAGGTGCTCGTGTCGAACGGGCTGGCGACGATGGGCTTCGCGCTGCCGGCGGCGGTGGCGGCACAGCTCGTCCATCCCGGGCGCCGCGTGGTGTGCTTCACCGGGGACGGCGGCCTCATGCTCGCGGCCGCGGAGCTGGAGACGGCGGCGCGCCGCCGGCTGCCGGTGATCATCGTCGTGTTCGACGATGGCGCTCTCTCGCTCATCCGCGTCAAGCAGCAGCAGCGGGCGATGCCCGGCGACCCGCTCACGTATCAGGGCCCGGACCTGGCCGCCCTCGCGCGGAGCTTCGGCATGGCGGCGTGGAGTGTGGGAACGGAGAGTACGCTGCGCGCGGCCGTCGTGCGCGCGCAGGAGTCGGCGATGCCGGCGCTGATCGCCGCTCGCATCGATCCTTCCGGCTACGGCGCGACGCTCGAAGCCGTGCGCGGTCCCGCCGCCGCGGGATGACGGAGCGGCCGGGCGCTATGTCGCCACGGTCGCGGTCTGTGAGCGAACCGGGCGTTATGTCGCCAGGTCGCGGTCCGTGACCGAACCCGGCGCTACGTCGCCACGATGGCGGGATCGACGCGCATCACCACGTAGCCGCCCACCGCCCCCGCGCCGAAGCCGGGCGCGAACACACGAAGCGGCCGATTGATCGTCCCGTCCTTCACCGCGTCGTCGATGGCGAGCGGAATGGAGGCGGAGGACGTGTTCCCGACGCGCTCGATGTTGAAGTAGAGGCGTTCCGGCGAGATCCCCGCCGCCTGGGCGAGGTTCAGCACCATCGTCTTGTTCGCCTGGTGCGGGACGACGAGATCGATCGCGTCCAGGTACGATCCCGACTCCCGCTCCGGATGCGGCAGCGAGTTGAGCTCGCCGATCATCTGACTGAGATAGCGCTTCACGAGCGCGCGCACCTCCGGCCCGTAGACGGTGATGTTGTTGTCGAACTCTGCGTTGGGCCAGATGATCGAGTCCACCTCGGGCATGGGGCCGCTCGCGTAGGTCTGGAAGAGCTCGATGTCGGGCGCGGCGCCCTCGGGGGCGGGGCCGACCACCACCGCGCCCGCGCCGTCACCGAAGATCATCCGCGACGTGCGCACGGTCCCGATCTTGTCCGAGAACTTCTCGCCGCACACGACCAGCACCGGCCGCTCCACTTCCTGGAGCAGCCGGACCGCTTCCGAGAGCCCGTACGGCAAGCCCGCGCACGCGGCCACGATGTCGCACGAGCTGTGCGTCTGGAACATACCGAGCTGGCCGGAGAGCCAGGTGGCGAGGGACGGCATCATCTTCGCGCTCGTGCACGAGCAGAAGAGCACGGCGCCGATCTCCTCCGGCTGCCGCCCGGACTTCTCGAGAGCGCGGCGAGCGGCCAGGAGCGCGATGTGGTCGAGCTCCAGCTCGGTGTAGACCCGCTCGCGGATGCCGGTCTTCCGCTCGATCTCGTCCGCCGTCATCGGCGACCAGCAATAGGCGGTGTTCCGGATGAGGTCGTCGTTCGTGCACGCGCGCTCGCCGCGGTACACGGCGAGCGCTTCCAGGCGCGGCATGATGCGGAACCGCGCGCGGACGTCGACGGGCGGAAACGGCGCCACCGGCTTGCGCGATTCGGCGGGCGGTGGCACGCGCGCGCGGACACGCTGCGAGCCGCGCACGCGCCGGATGAACTGGAGCACGTCGTCGTTGCGGGGATGGAACACGACCACGAAGTCGTCGTCGGCGAGCTTGCCGACCTCGATCACGCGCGTCTTGGCGCGGTCCCAGCGGTACTGGTTGTGGAGGACCATCGCCTGCCGCATGAGCGCCTCGAGGGCGGGCGCGCCGTGCGTGTACTCGATGATGTCGTCGTGATCGTAGCCGGGATAGTCCGGGTCCCACGTGAGCAGGTGATAGGTCAGGTTCCGCGGATTGGCGAGAATCTCGCTCACGGTCGGCTTGATGGGCGGCAGCTCGGCGCCCGCGCCTTTCTTGTGGCGGAAGACGTCGAGCAGGATGCGGAACGCCTTGTCCTCCGTGCCCTCGTCCCAGCTGATCGGGAGGGCGCGGTAGCCCGTCTCGATCGCTTCCGTGAGGCTGCTCCCTTCCCAGGGACGGAACACGGGAAGGAACACGTCGTCGCGGCGGCGCGGGACGTCGCGCCAGCGCGTGGGCCGCTTGTCGTACATCGTGAACGCGTAGCGGTTCACCCAGAAGAGATTGAGCGCGAGGTCGCGAAGCAGCTCGTAGCGGCTCGGGTACTCGCCGGCCTCCAGCCGAGCGACGATCTCCGTTTCGGTGGGGGCCTTCTCCTCGAAGTCGCGGCGGATCACGGCCGCGAACTGCTCCAGGGTCTGGAAGACCGAGAAGTCCAGGGCAGGGAAGAAGTTCGAGGGGAAGACGATCCGGCCGTAGCGGTTGATGACGAACGGCTTCATACGGCTAACCTCCGCACCACACGCTAAGCCCTCAGCGCCTCTTCATCAACCCTCCGTCTCGGATCGCCCACGCCCTCGATGCGCGCGATGCGCAGGCGACCCTCGCGCACGAGCATCGCGGCGAGCGACGCCACCGCGTCCTCGGAAATGCCGAGCCGACGGCCGGCTTCGGCGGCGGACAGCCCGCCGCTCTCGGCCAGACAGTCGAGCAGCGCATTGTCCAGGTCGCCCCACCAGTCGTCCATGCTATGTCCTCTCTCCCTGCCAACGGTTCGGTTATGCATCGCAACGGCCATGCCAGAGTCGCGCTCGCGTGTTTTCGGCCACATACGACGATCGCGCGCGGCTACCATGCCCGCTCGTGCGGCAGCGTCACCGCCGTCGCCCAATCGCTGGGCGGTGTCCCCCGCTCCGGCGAGGCGGTGTAGACGGCGACGGTATAATCCGGGCATGGCGATCCTCTCCGCGCGCGATCAGGATGCCGTTCGCAAGGAGTTCGAGAAGCTCACGGGACCCGTGAAGCTCGTGGTCTTCTCGCAGGCGCTCACCGCGGGCGATCTCTGCCGCCAGAACGAGGATCTCGCGCGCGAGGTGGCCGCCCTCAGCGACAAGGCTTCGGTCGAGGTCCTGAATCTTTCCATCGACCGCGAGCGCGCGGAGGCGTATGGCGTCGATCAGGTTCCTGCGATCGTGGTCGAGGGCGCGCAGGACTACGGCATCCGCTTCTACGGAATTCCGTCCGGCTACGAGTTCAGCAACCTCGTCGATTCGATGATCGTCGCCTCCACGGGCGAGCCCGCGCTTTCGGAACGAACGAAGACCTCGCTCGCCGCCCTCACGGAGCCGGTGGAGATCAAGGTCTTCTCCACGCCCACCTGACCGTACTGTCCCCGGGCCGTGCGCCTGGCACAGCACATGGCGGTGGCGTCGGAGAACGTGCGCGCCACCGCGATCGAGGCCACCGAGTTTCCCGCGATGTCGCGCGCCTACCGGGTGATGGGCGTGCCCAAGGTCGTGATCAACGATCGCGTGGAGTTCGAGGGCGCGCTGCCGGAACCGCAGTTCCTCGAGGTCGTGCTGCGCGCCGTGAACACCGGCGACGGCGGGAACACTGACGACGGCGACACCGGTGACGCGATGACCACGGGCAGCGGCGAATCCCGTCCGTGACGGCGTGATCGTCGCCCGTCACGGTCTCCGGAGCGTCTTCGCTCTCTTCGTCATCTTCGCCGGCATCGCAACCCTTCCCGTCAACGGCGCGAGCGTCAGCGCGCGCGCCGCCGAGCGCACGACGGCGCTCGCGATCGGGGACGAGGCGCCGGCCTTCACGCTCATCGATCAGCAGGGACAGCGGCTGCGCCTCGCCGATCTCCTCCAGAGCCGCGACTTCGTGGTGGTCGCGTTCTACGTCAAGGCCTTCACGGGCGGCTGAGAGCGCGAATTCTCCCGGTTCCGGGATGACGCCGCCAAGTACGCCGCGCTCAACGCCGAGATCGTCGGCATCTCCACCGATCCGCCCGCGCGCAACCTCGCGTGGACCCGCCAGCTCGGTTTGCCCTTCCGGCTCCTGAGCGACGACGATCCCGCCGGCGCCGTCGGTCGCCAGTACGGCGCGTGGGACGATCTCTGGAACCTCGAACGCCGCATCACGTTCGTGGTCGACCGCGCCGGTCGCGTGCGCTACGTGGAGATGGGCAACCTCGCCATCGACACCGGACGCACGCTGGAGGCGCTCACGCGGCTTGCCCGCGCGCGCTGAGCCGCTGCTGTTCGCCTACGGCACGCTCATGCGCGGCTATCCGTTGCATGCGGTCATCGCGCGGCGTGCGACGTTCGTTGGTGTCGGTTCCGTGCCCGGACACCTGTTCGATCTCGGCCGTTATCCCGGGCTCGTGGCCGGGCGCGGCCGCGTGCGGGGCGAGCTCTACCGTCTCCGTGATCCCGAACTTCTCGCCGCCGTCGATCGCGAGGAGGGGTACAATTTCGAGCGTCGTCGAACCGTTGCCACGCTCGCCGATGGTCGCCGGGTCCGCGCGTGGATCTATCGCTACCGCGGGCCGCGCGAGCGCGCCGTCCCCATACCCGAAGGCGACTACCGGAGGCTCCGATGGCGCTGACTGCCGCCGAGCTCGTGAAGGCCGATCAAGATCATCTCATCCATCCGCTCCACCATCCCGTGGACAACGCGGAGCCGATCGTCTACGTGCGCGGCCGTGGCGCCACCGTGACCGACATCGGGGGCCATGATTACCTCGACGGCCTCGCCGGTCTCTGGAACGTCAACGTCGGCCACGGTCGCACCGAGCTCGCGGACGCGGCCGCCCAGCAGATGAAGGAGCTCGCGTACTTCTCGGGATACGTCGGCTCGTCGAGCGTGCCCGCCATCACCCTCGCCGATCGCCTCATCGGCCTCGCCTACGACAACATGCAGGCGGTGTTCCTCGCCTCCGGCGGCGCCGAGGCCAACGAGTCGGCGTTCAAGACCGCGCGCTTCTACTGGAAGGCGGTGGGCAAGCCGGGGAAGGTCAAGATCATCTCGCGCCAGAACGGCTACCACGGCGTGACACAGCAGGCGATGAGCGCCACCGGCATGCCCGCCTACTGGAAGATGTTCGAGCCGCGCATGCCCGGCTTCGTCCACGTGCAGACGTGCTATCCCTACCGCTTCCAGGGCGCGAAGCCGGGGGAGACGACGGGGCAGGCGGCGGCGCGTCAACTCGAGGAGGCGATCCAGAACGAGGGACCGGAGACGGTGGCGGCGTTCATCGCGGAACCGATCCCCGGCGGCGGCGGCGTCATCTATCCGACCGACGACTATTTCCCGCTCGTGCGCGAGATCTGCACGCGGCACGGCGTGCTCTTCATCGCGGACGAGGTCATCACCGGGTTTTGCCGTACGGGGCAGTGGTTCGCGCTCACGCACTGGAACGTGAAGCCCGACATCCTGTCCTTCGCCAAGGGCGTGACGTCCGGATATCTGCCTCTGGGCGGCATCATGGTGACGAAGGCCATCAAGGACGCGATGGACTCGGTGAAGCCGGAGGACCGCTGGATGCACGCCTACACGTACTCCGGCCATCCCACGTGCTGCGCGGTGGCGCTGCGCAACCTCGACATCATGGAGAAGGAACGGCTGTGGGAGAACGCGGCCAAGATGGGGACGCGCCTGCACGAGGGCCTCCGTTCCGCGTTCGCCGACCATCCGCACGCGGGCGACGTCCGTGGCGGAAAGGGCCTTCTCGCCGCCGTGGAGCTGGTGGAAGACCGCTCCACCAAGAAGAACTTCGCCTCCGACCGCAAGGTGGCGAACCGCCTCACGGCGGAGATGATGAAGCGGGGCGTGACCACGCGCGTGCGTCCTACAAGTGGGCCTCACCCCGCCAACGGCGATTGCATCTTCTTCGCGCCGCCGCTCGTGGTGACAGCGGCCGAGGTGGACCGACTCGTGAGCGTCGCGCGCGACGCGGTCAAGGCCGTGCTCGGCGTCTGAGGCCGGCATGCGGCTGATCACCGCGCACCGCATCTTGATCGGGTGCGGGATCGCGTTCTTCCTGCTCTACGCGGCGCTCCAGCTGCGCCGCTTCTACGACACGGGAAGCACGCCCGCGCTCGTGCAGTGCGTGGTCGCCGCCGCCGTCGCCGTCGGGTTCATCCTCTATTACCGGACGCTCTCGCACTGGGGCCAGCGGCGTCCGTGACGTGACGCGCGCCGTCCTCATTTACGATGCGGAGTGCGCGATGTGCCGGGCGAGCGCGCTCTGGCTCATGCGTCTCGCCCTTGCGGGCGGGGCGCTCGAGATCCTTCCCTGTCGGTCCAGCGTGCGCGTGGCGCGCTTTCCCCAGATCTCGGAGGCCGCGTGCATGACCGCGATGCAGCTCGTCCTCCCCGATGGCCGCGTCGTCGCGGGCGCCGACGCCGTCCCGGAGTTGCTGCGGCGCATCCGCGGACTGGGGTGGCTGGCCACGATGTTCGCGCTGCCGGGCGCGCGTCCGCTCGCCCGGCGCGTCTACGCATGGATCGCGCGGAACCGGATGCGCATCTCCTGTCGCCTCAAGGGCGGGAGCTGAACGCGCGCGTCTGCCGGAGGGTCGCCGTGCCGCGGAATTGAGCACGCGCGCGGCGCTGCCTACGACCGCGGCAGTTCGTCGCGTCGCTGCCCGCGAGAAATCCCGGTCTCATCGCATATCCACGCGACCACCGCCTCGGCACATCGCTTGCTCCCGTCACCGGTCGCGCGACACGGCAGTCGCCACGACGGCAATGACGCCATCGGAATTTTCAACGTCATCGGCCAAGGAGGCGACATTGACTGAGGACTCCGGCCCTGCCCGTCGGATCGCCGAAGTGGTCCCGGGCCTGATCGACGGGCTCCTGACCGGGGGATCGGACCGGATCTACCGGGACGCGGCCCGGATCTTCGAGCGGCCACTCTTTAGCCACGTCCTGAGCCTGACCGGGGGGAACCAGCTCCAGGCCGCCCGGCTCCTCGGGCTCAACCGCAACACGCTTCGAAAACGCTGCCGCGAACTGGATTTACCGCTCCCGCGGGGTGCCCAGGGCGTCACCGTCCGCAGCGCCGGCGGCCGGGCTCCCGGAGTCTAGTCCTCCCGCCTCTCGCCGGCCACCGCAAAGCCGCGTTTCGCGCTACGCGGAGCAACCGTCTGCGGGCGGCACTCTGCTATTCTGCTCTTGGCTTTTTAAATACTTGGGAGGCCCTGGTGGCGCTAGAGTCCCTGGAGGCTTTACAGGAAAGGCTGGTCTGGGAACAGAAGCTCGTTCAGCTCGTCGAGCGCATCCATTCCGTCAAGAGCATCGATACGATCTTCCTCGAGCTACAGGGCGAGATCCTGAGTCTCCTCGACGCCGAGCGGATGACCCTCTACGCGGTGGATCCCGAGCGAAAGGAGCTCTTCTCGAAGTTCCTCGCCCTGGACGCCGTGAAGGAAATCCGGGTCCCGATCAGCGAGAGCAGCATCGCCGGATTCACGGCGCTTTCCCGCCAGACTGTAAATATTGCCGACGCCTACGACAAGGCCGAGCTGGGCCGGATCTTCCCGACCCTGAACTTCGACAGTTCCTGGGACAAGCGGACGGGTTTCCGGACCACGCAGATCCTGTGCGTCCCGATCCTCCACGAGAACCGAACCGCCGTCGGCGTCATCCAGCTCCTCAACAAGAAGCGGGGCCCGCGCTTCACCAAAGAGGACGAGCAGGGTGTGGGCCGCATCGTCAAGACGCTCGCCATCGCGTTCAACAACCAGATCCAGATGGGCGAGCAGAAGCGGCGGACGAAGTTCGACTACCTGCTCTCCCAGCAGCGCGTGACCCAGGACGAGCTCAACGCCGCCATCGCCGACGCGCGGCGCCGCCAGATCGACGTCGAGTCCATCCTCATCGAGCAGTACAAGGTCTCGAAGAACGACGTGGGGGCATCGCTCAGCCACTTCTATCGCGTGCCGTTCATCGAGTACGACGAGAAGATCATCCCGCCCCCCGCGCTCATGAAGGATCTCAAGCTCGAGTACCTCCGGAAGAACCTCTGGCTGCCGTTGAAGCGCGATCAGGAAGGACTCCTGATCCTCATCGACAACCCTCAAGATATCCAGAAGCTCGATACCATCAGCCAGCTTCTCCCGCGACACAAGATCCGGTTCGCGGTCGGGCTCCGGAAAGACATCCTCCTCTGGCTCGGTGGCCACGAGCCCGCGCAGAAGGACGCCATCGGCAGCATCCTCGGCGACCTCCGCGCCGAGGAAGCCCCGACCGAGAAGATGGAGGATCTCGGGAGCGGGGTCGAGCTCGACGAGAACGACAGCGCGGTCATCCGTCTCGCCAACCAGATCATCCTCGATGCCTACCGCCAGCGGGCGTCGGACATCCACGTGGAGCCGTACGGGACGGAGAAGGACACGATGATCCGCCTCCGTACCGACGGTAGCTGCATGGAGTACCAGCGCATTCCGGGCGCGTACCGCCGCGCGATCGTGGCGCGCTTCAAGATCATGGCGCAGCTCGACATCGCGGAGCGGCGCAAGCCGCAGGACGGCAAGATCAAGTTCAAGGCCCCGGACCGCGAGATCGAGCTCCGGGTGGCGACCATCCCCACCGCGGGCGGCAACGAGGACGTGGTGATGCGCATCCTCGCCGCCACCGAGCCGATTCCCATCGAGAAGCTCGGCATGACCGACCGCAATCTCCGCGAGCTCAAGGTGATTTCCGAGAAGCCATACGGCCTCATCCTCGTGGTGGGACCCACCGGCTCCGGTAAGACGACCACGCTCCACTCCGTGCTCGGCTACATCAACAAGCCGCACCGGAAGATCTGGACCGCGGAGGATCCGGTCGAGATCACGCAGCACGGGCTGCGCCAGGTCCAGGTCAATGCGAAGATCGGCTTCACGTTCGCGAACGCCATGCGCGCGTTCCTCCGCGCCGACCCCGACGTGATCATGGTCGGTGAGATGCGCGACGAGGAGACGGCTGCCACCGGTATCGAGGCCTCGCTCACCGGGCACCTCGTGTTCAGCACGCTGCACACGAACAGCTCCGTGGAGACCGTGATCCGCCTCCTCGACATGGGTCTCGACCCCTTCAACTTCGCCGACGCCCTCCTCGGCGTCGTCGCCCAGCGGCTGGTGAAACGGCTGTGCACGAGCTGCCGGGAGCCCTACCATCCCGATCGCGGTGAGTTCGAAGAGCTGGCGTCGGCCTACGGCAAGGAAGATTTCGAGAAGCTCGGCCACCACTACGACGAGAAGGTGACGCTCTATCGCTCCCGCGGCTGCGGCGAGTGTAACCGGACCGGCTATCGCGGGCGCGCCGGCATCCACGAGCTCCTGCTCGCCTCCGACGAGATGAAGCGGCTCATCCAGAGCAAGGCCCGCGTGGCGGAGATGCTGCCGCAGGCGAGGGCGGAGGGCATGACCACGCTCGTCCAGGACGGCATCCTCAAGGCGCTCCAGGGCGTGACGGACTTCAAGCAGGTCAAAGCGGTCGCGATCAAGTAGCGTTCCCGCCGCGGCTCTCGGCCATCGGCGCGGTCTCGGGCTCGTCGCGGAGGGGAACGCCCCGGAACGCGGCGTAGATCAGCACGTCATAGACGATCTTCAGCGCCCCGCCGAGGACGAACGGCGCCGACAGCGTCACCGCCTGCATGATCCATCCCGTGAACATCGGCGAGATCGCCTGTGCGACCGTTCGCGCGAGATTCGTGGTCGTCGCGGCCGCTTCGCGTTCCGTGTCGTGCACGATCGCCATCATGTAGGCCTGGCGCGTGGGCACGTCCATCTGCGACAGCACGTGACGGATGAGCAGGAGCGCGACCGCGACCGACGGCGTGGGCGCGAGCGCGATCGCCATCAGCACGACGTTCGAGATGAGATGCGAGAGCACCATCGTCGGCAAGAGTCCCAGCCATCCCGCCACCCGCACCGCGAGCAGCAGTGAGAGCGCGGTGACGATCTGCACCGCGAAGAAGATCGTGCCCAGCGCCTCCAGCGTGAGATCGAAGCGAGTGTGAAGGAAGTACGCCACCAGTGACTGGAGCACGAAGCCGCCCGCGAAGGCGTCGAGGGCGAAGAGGGCGGCGAGCTTTCTGATGAGCGGTCTCGATGCCCCTCCTCCCGCAGGGGCGGCGATGACGGGGACCGCGCGGGGGAGCATGGCGTAGGCGACGTACTGCACCACCGCCATCGCGAAGAAGACCGCAAACAACGGCCGATAGTCGGGAAGGAGCCGCACCAGCGCGGCGCCGCCGGCGGCCGCCGCATAGCC
>Ga0114129_10009611_pt1 | contig 13794 bp, 17 predicted proteins | sample RhiMetdeltSRZDD1_FD_80071 | JGI IMG/M metagenome (GOLD analysis project Ga0114129, IMG submission 80071) | Populus rhizosphere microbial communities from Tennessee, USA - Rhizosphere MetaG P. deltoides SRZDD1 (version 2) (version 2) | ecosystem: Host-associated > Plants > Roots > Rhizosphere >...
CCCGTGCGACGTCGAACCCGACGGGCATCGTGATCTCGGCACGGCCGACCAACACCGAGGAACCGAGCATCTCCGGCACCGCGGCGGTCGGCAGCCGGTTGCAGGCGAATCGCGGCGAGTGGGCCGGCGACCAGCCGATCACGTACTCGTTCATCTGGCTCCGCTGCAACACGCAGGGCGACAACTGCAGCGAGATCCAGGGTGCGAACGACGCGGACTACGAGGTCCGCGACGCCGATACGGGTCGCACGATCCGCGTCCGCGTCGTCGCGCGGAATGACCGTGGCTCGGCGAGTGCCATCTCAAACCCGACGGCCACGGTCGGCGGTGGATCGAACCCGAGCGGCGGGCTCGACGTCGGCCAGCTGCAGGCAGCCGGCGATCGGCTCGTCGTCGCGCAGGTGCAGTTCAGCCCGAACCCCGTGACGAGCAGCACGGCTCCGATCACCGCGCGGGTGAAGGTCACCGCGCGCGGCGGCCGGGCGGTCACGGGTGCGCGCGTCTTCATGCGCGCTACGCCTCGCGTCGTGCAGGGTCAGACGCAGGTGACGCAGGGCGACGGCTGGGCGACGCTCACGCTCGTCCCCAACGCGCAGTTCCCGAAGCCGCGGAACGGCTTCAACGTGCAGTTCTTCATCAAGGCGTTCCGCTCTGGTGACCCCGCGCTCGGCGGGATCGCCGGCTATCGCCTCGTGCAGGTTCGCCTGGCAGGTGGCGCCTAGCTAGCTGGGATTCGGACACCGGCACCTCGACCACCGAGGGCGGCGGCAACGCCGCCCTCGGTGCGTTTCACGGCCACGCCGGGCGGGCATCGAGTCCCCGACAACACCGGAAAGGAGCCACTGTGGACAAGGATCGTGTGAAAGGCAAGGCGAAGGAGACGGAAGGCGAGATCCAGCAGAAGTGGGGCGAGGCCAAGGACAAGGCCCGCGACGGCTGGGAGGACGTGAAGGACAAGGCAGAGGACCTCGGCGACGGGGCGGAGGATCGCTGGGACGAGCGTGGGGAGCGTGACGAGGAGTACGCCGAGCAGGGCTCGCGCTAGACGCTCCGGAACGACGCACGAGAGAGGGCCGGCAGCTGCCGGCCCTCGTCTTTCGTCGTCCCGTCGAATGTGCGGTTAGGCGGTGCGTCCGAACGCTCCGAAGAGCGCGAGGACGAGTGCCACGACGAGCAGCAAGAACAGGAACTTCGAGAGCGCCACACCGCCGCCGATGGCGAGGACAAGAAGTAGCAGCACGAGTAACCAGATCACGTCTCACCTCCGTTCGGTTCTCCGTGCCGAATACCCCGCCCACGTGATGGTTGAACGTCGGCCGAGGAGGGTACTCGCCGCTCCGATGGCCCGAATCGTCGTCGTAGCGACGTCTCCCGTCGATCGCGACGAGCTCGCGGATCACGTCGATCCGACCGACGAGCTCGTCGTCGTCGTGCCGGCCGTCGAGCAGTCGCGTCTCGACTGGCTGGCGAACGACGAGGATGCGGCGCGCGGACACGCGCATGCCGTGGGTGAGACGGTCGCGGCGGAAGCACCTGCCGATGCTGAGACGATCGAGGTGAAGCCGGACTCGGCGAGCCAGGCAGTGCTCGATGCGGTCGCCGAGCACGCCCCCGACCGCATCGTCGCGGTCGTGCGCGAGGGGGAGGACGCGACGTGGCTCGAGGACGGGGATCGGATTCCCGCCGAGCTCGGCGGTGTTCCCGTCACGCGTGTGAACGTCTGACCGCTCGCCTGCGCGCCTACCATCGCGGGCACGCCCTCGTTCGACACCGAGCTCCGCGCGTGCCTGGGCGAGATCCTGGGGGAGCGTCCTCCCGACCCGGACACGGACTCGCTCCTGTTCTTCGGCCAGTGGCTCGCCGAACGCAACCTCGGGCTCGTCCCGATCGCGCGTGCCTCCGCGTTCAGCTGGCCGGGGAGCTGGCTTGCCCGCGTCTGCGCGACGGACGGCGACCATGCAGTCGTGATGTTCGGCTCGCCGTCGGGTGCGCTCTTCGACCCGGCCGGCTCAGTCGCAGCCGGCGGTGCGATCGAGGAGGGCTGGCTCGTCGCGCCTCTCGATCCGTGGCTCCACGCCGAGCGGCCGTACGGTGTCGAGGCGCGCCCGGGTGTCGTCGCCGCGCTGCTGGTCGCGCCGGAGGCGAAGGCACCGCTCGTTCCCGTCGACTCGGCGGTCGCGATCGCCGGGCGCGGGCTCGAGGGCGACCGTTACGCGGCAGGCCGCGGCACCTTCAGCGGCCCCGGCCGCGGTTACGAGCTCACGCTCGTCGAGGCAGAGACGCTGGCGGAGCTGGACATCCCGTGGACGCGGGTCCGCCGGAACGTCGTCACCCGCGGCACCCAGCTCAACCCGCTCGTAGGTCGCAGATTCCGCATCGGCGGCGTGGAGTGCGTTGGGCGCCGGCTGGCCGAGCCGTGCGCGCACCTCGAGAGAGTGTCGGGCTCCGGACTGCTCCGCCCGCTCGTCCACCGAGGGGGCCTGCGCGCGGACATTCTCTTCGGCGGCACGATCCGGCTGGGCGACGAGCTCGTACCGCTCGAATGATCTACCGCGGTGCCTCTTCGCTCACGAGCTCGTAGACGGCGTCACCGATGCGCCAGCGGAAGTGCTCGACGTGGAACCTTCGCTCCGCCGTCGCGGCACGGTCGTGTCCGTGCATGTGCAGTCTGAAGTCGGGATCGAACGGATACTCCCGCGCGACGACGTAGTCCTCTCCCGGCTCGATCGGCTTGCCGCAGCGAGGACACTCGTAGACGATCTCGGACGCCTCGGGCATCGTCACCAGATGTTTACCCACAGGCCCGCCGCTGCAATCCGGGCCGAGCGAGGGTCGCGCAGCCTCGAATGGACGGACAAAGCTCCTAGCTCGACGCCTCGGCGGCGGTTCGAAGCTGGTCCGCAAGCGTCGCCGCCGAACTCGGCGGCAGCGGGATGCCGAGGACGATGTCGCCGTCGCGGTTCCTTGCGTCTATGCGGACGAACTTCTCGTGCTTGCCGTTGTCGACGGGCCACGCGACGACGCTCACGACCTCGACCCCGACGCCGAGCAGTTGATCGCCTTCGAGCGGGACGATGGGTACCGCCTCGCTCTCCAGATGCGGAATCTTCACGTCGCACCTCCTTCCGCCGTCTCCACCGTTCGTGACGAGCGCGAGTATGGCACGCGCGGTCTGGATCTCGTCCGAGAATTCGTCCCGAGAAAACCGAAAGCCTCCGGGCATGGAGGCTTTCTCGGCCTAGCTATGCGATGGAGCTAGGGAGACTCGAACTCCCGACCTCCTGGGTGCGATCCAGGCGCTCTCCCAACTGAGCTATAGCCCCGGGGGACGCTCGATTGTAGCCGCGGTCAGCGCGGCGTCGTCTGCTTCCCCGGCGCCTTGCAGAACCCGGCATCTTCTGCCGGCGGGACGACGCGGGGCTTGTCCTGTGCGTGCGGGATCGCTGCGCCGCCGATGAGGATGCCCAGGACGACGAGCCACATGGCAGCCGTCAAGCGCGCCCAGAACGGGTAGGAGCGGTGACCGTGCGCGCGGCCGGGCAGCGGCGCTTGCGCGGCGCGCGGAACGCGCGGAGCCGGAACCGGATCCGGCAGGAGGGCGCGCGCACGCGCGTCGAGGTCGGGATCGACGAGCGCGAGCTCGGGGCTGACGGGCTCCATGGGCATCGTCATCGGGATTCTCGGTGCGTCTCTTCACCCCTCGCGACGTTTGCGGCCTCGAGTCTCCTGGGCCTCGAGGCGCTCGGCTAGCGCGTCCAGCTCCGCTTCGAGCGCCCGATAGCGCTCCCAGCGATCGCGCGCCAGTGTGCCGTCGGCGAGAGCGGCCCGCACGGCGCAGCCCGGCTCGGACTCGTGCCGGCAGTCCGAGAAGCGGCAGTTCGCCGCCAGCTCTGCGATGTCCTCGAACGCCGCCTCGAGACCGTCGTCGGCGAGCCAGAGGTGCACCTCGCGCATGCCGGGGTTGTCGATGAGGAGCCCAGCACCGGGGAGGAGCACGAGCTGCCGCCGCGTCGTCGTGTGCCGGCCGGTGCCGTCGGCGCGGACGTCGCCTGTCGCAAGGAGCGCCTCGTCGCCGGCGAGCCGGTTGACGAGCGTCGACTTCCCGACCCCCGACGGACCGAGGAGGGCTCCCGTGACGCCCGGGCCGATGAGCGAATGGATCCGGTCGAGGCCGACGTCCGTCCTGCTCGAGACGAAGAGGATCGGAATCGCGCCGCCGACGCCCTCGAGCTCGGCTGCGACGGACTCGGGGTCGGACTCGAGGTCGGCCTTCGTGAGGACGATCGCCGGCCGCGCGCCGCTCTGCAGCGCGAGAGTCACGTAGCGCTCGAGCACGAGTGGGTCGAGGTGCTGGCCGAGCGCGGCCGCGACGAGGACGACGTCGACGTTCGAGGCGACGACCTGCTCGCGCACGGTTCCAGATCCGGTGTCGGCCGCCGCGCGCCGTACGAACGCCGTCCGGCGCGGAAGGACTGCCTGGATCACGCCGTCCCCGTCGAGCCCGACCCAGTCGCCGACGACCGGGAAGTCCGCCGGTGTCGACGCTCGCCGGAGACGCGGCGCGATTTTGGCTCGCACCTCGCCGTCCGCGGTCAGGACGTCGTACTCGCCGCGGTGCTGGATGGCTACGCGCCCGGGCGCGAGTCCGTCGCGGCGGTGCGGCGCGAAGGCCTCATCCCAGGCTTCGTCCCAGCCGAGCATCGCGAGAGCGGGCACAGCGCTATTGTCGTCGAGAGGGCGGGACGTCACCCGCCACCGGCCTTTACTCGTACGGGTCCTGCGGGGCGTCGATATCGAGGATGCTCGTCGCGGTGAGCTCCGGCAGGTCTTCGTCGCCTCCGCGCTCGAACGTCCCCGTTACGACGAGCCACTGGTCTCGTGCCGGCACGGCGCCCTCGACACCGACGACGCGTACGACGATCGGAGCGGCGTCCGCGGCGCAGCACGCGATCTGGTAACGGGCAAGTTTGAATCCGCCCTCCTCCGATCCCGCCATGAAGCCGGTCAGCTGCACCGCCGAGCGATTGAAGCTCACGCCGCTCCTCTCGTACGCGCGCTGACTGAACTCGAGCAGGCTCATGGGTCTGGCGGTGCCGGTTCGGGGGAGCGGCTCGAACACGCCGATGCCGGAGCGGATGTCGACGCTCGTGCTGCGGTCGACGCCGAAGCTGCCGAGCGTCGGCGGTGCGACGAGCAGGAGAGCGGAGATCGGAGCGAGCAGCAGCCACCCGACCCCGACGCCGTGTCCATGATCGTGATCGTGGTCGTGCAGATCGGCTGGCTCGGCGTGCCGGAGCGCGCGCACGAATGCGACCACTCCGACGGTGACGATCACGATGCCCGCGGTGACGAGCAGCCAGCCCATCCCCTCCCGCACGTACCGCTGGAACGTGCCCGTCAGCGCAAGCCTGAGCAGGACGGCGCCGACGAGGACGCTGATCGCTCCTCCCGCCTTGCTCACAGGAGCCACCAGCCGACGACGATGCTCGAGGCCACGGCGACGGCGAACGTCAACGGCGCGAAGCGGACTGCGAAGCGGTGACCGAAGGTGCCTGCCTGCAGGGCGATGAGCTTCACGTCGACCATCGGGCCGACGACCATGAACGCGAGGCGTGAGGTCATCGAGAACTGCGTGAGGCTCGCCGCGACGAATGCGTCCGCCTCGGAGCAGATCGCGAGGAGCACGGCGAGCCCGGCCAGTGCCAGCACCGAGAGGAGCCCTCGGTCTGCGAGCGAGTCGAGGATGGAGCGTGGGACGACGGTCTGCAGCGTCGCCGCCGCCGCCGCGCCGACGACGAGGAATCCGCCTGCCTGCAGGAAGTCGTGCTGGGCGGTGTCGAAGAACACGTCGCGCGGGCGGCCCTCGTGGACGTGCCCGCGCGTGCGCGAGAGGAGTGCGTCGCGGCCGAAGCGCGCCCACACGAGGCCGACGACGATCGCGGCGAGCATGCTCGCGAGGAATCGGGCCGCGACGACCTCCGGTCGACCCGGAAAGGCAACGGCGGTCGCGACGAGCACGACCGGGTTGATTGCCGGCGACGCCAGGAGGAAGGTGAGCGCCGCCGCCGGAGCGACGCCTCGTGAGACGAGACGAGCCGCAACCGGTACCGAGCCGCACTCGCAGCCGGGAAGGGCAGCGCCTGCGACGGCAGCGACCGGGACCGCCCGTGACGCCCGGTCGGGGAGGTGTCGCGGGAGGAAGTCCGCGGGGACGAAGGCAGCAACCGCGGCGCTGATCGCGATCCCGAGGACGAGAAAGGGCATTGCCTGGATCGTGATGGCAACGAAGATCGTCGCCCAGTGCGCGAAGGCGGGTCGGTCGAAGAGCTGCTCGAGAAGCGGCCGTCCCAGCGCCGCGAGGAGCACGACCACGGCGACGACGACCACGCCGAGGTCGCGTCGAGGCACCGGAGTGCCCCGCTGCGCCGCTTCGCTCGCGGCCATCCCGTCGCCGACCGCTCGCGCCATGGGGCCGCGAGGGTACCAACCGATTCGCGGCCGGGAGGGCGTTTACATCGCTGTCCGAGCGGTTACCGAAGCGGTGCGGTCACTTCACCGGAACGAGACGCCGGAAGGTGACAGGATGTGGCCGTTGCGCAGGTGGAACGTCGATCAGGGGAGGGTCTGATGATCCATAGAGGTCTTGCGAGCTGGAAGACGCAGCTCGCTCTCGCGGCCGTCGCGCTGGCGGTCGTACTCGCGGCGCCGCTCGCATCGCCGAACAGGGCTTCGGCGGACGTCACGATTGCCGGGGCACGCTCGCTCTCGGATCAGGTGTCCGTCAGCTTCGACCGGCTGCCACCGGGCCACACGGCCAAGCAGGTGCATCTGCTGGCCTTCAACGACCTGCACGGCACGCTCGATCCGATGAGCCAGACGCAGTACGGCCAGTTCGCCGGCGGAGCCGCGTTCCTGGCCAAGAGGGTCACGGATCTGCAGGCACAGTACGGCGCCTACCAGGCGACGATCTTCGCTGGCGACAACATCGGCGCGAGCCCGCTCGCGAGTGCGCTCTTCCACGACGAGCCGACCGTGGTCGCCTCGAATCTGATGAACGTCGACTTCGCGTCGGTCGGGAACCACGAGTTCGACGAGGGTTCCGCCGAGCTTCTGCGCATGCAGAACGGCGGCTGCCATCCGATCGACGGCTGTGACGCCGCGCCCTACGCGCTGGCGGGCGGCGGGACCACGAACACGTTCCCCGGTGCTGACTTCCAGTACCTGTCGGCAAACGTCGTCGTGAACGCGACGGGCAAGACGCTGTTCCCGCCGTACGCGGTCAAGCAGTTCAGCTCCACGGACGGCAAGCGCAAGTACAAGCTCGGTTTCATCGGCGAGACCCTGGAGGCGACGCCGACGATCGTGACGCCCGCAGGCGTTGCGGGCCTGACGTTCCTGGACGAGGCCGAGGCCGCGAACAAGGCAGTGGCCGAGCTTGCGGATCAGGGCGTCAAGATTCCGATCCTCGTCGTCCACCAGGGCGGCTTCCAGAGTGCCCCCGCTGCGCTCAACGGTTGTGGCGGCAATCTTGCCGGCAGCGACATCGCCGAGATCGCGGGTCGGCTCGACCCGTCGATCAAGGTGATCGTCTCGGCCCACACGCACGCCGAGTACCGCTGCACGATCACGGCCGGGGGCGTCACGCGGCTCATCACGAGCGCGTCGTCGTTCGGGCGAATCCTCAGCGACCTCACGCTGACGATCGACGAGAACAACGACAAGCTCCTCGGCGTGGACGCGAACAACATCCTCATCCGCAATGCGACGAACACGCCGGGAACCGGCGTCGTCCGCTCGCCCGATCTCTCGCTGGCCGACCCGGGGGTCCAGGCGCTCGTCGGTCAGTACGTCGCCGCCGCCGCGCCGCTCGCGAACCAGGTGATCGGCAGGATCCAGGGCGATCTGACGCCGGCGCAGAACGTGCGCGGTGAGTCGACGATCGGGGACGTGATCGCCGACGCGCAGCTCGCCGCGACCGCACCGGCCGGATTCGGCGAGGCGAAGCTGGCGTTCATGAACCCCGGCGGCATTCGTGGCGGTGTCGGCTTCCTCGTCAACGGCCAGGTAGCCGGAACCGAGGGCCCGGGCGAGGTGACCTACGGCGAGGCGTTCACCGTCCAGCCGTTCGGCAACACACTTGTGACGAAGACGATGACCGGGGACATGATCCGGCGCCTGCTTCAGCAGCAGTTCCAGGCCGGCGGTGTTCCGTGCAACGGCAGCACCGCGCCGGCGAGCGGCCGCGTCCTGCAGATCTCGTCGACGTTCAAGTACGAGTCGAATCCCGCCGCTGCGAGTTGCGCGGCGAAGATCGGGAAGATGTGGGTGAACGGGGTCGAGGTGACGCCCGCGTCGACCTATCGCGTCACCATGAACAACTTCCTGGCCTCGGGCGGCGACGGCTTCACCGTGTTCAACGAGGGCACGGATCCGCTCGGTGGCGCCATCGACCTCGACGCGCTCGTCGCCTACTTCGGGGCCAACGAGCCGGCGGGGATCGCGGTTCCGCCGTTGAACCGCATCGTCCCGATTCCGGTTCCCTAGGTCCGACCGATTCGAGGGCCGGCGCCGTCGCCGGCCCTCGATCACTCGGCGAGCGCGCGCGCGAGGGCGACGTCGATCGTCGGCGCGGAGAACTCGAACCCGGCGTCGAGGAGCCGGGCCGGCAGGGCGCGCTGGCCGAAGAGCAGCACTTCCTCGCCCTTCTCGCCGAACAGGAGCTTGATACCGAGGGCCGGGGCCGGGAGCACTGCCGGCCGCCGGAGTGCGCGTCCGAGCGCCTTCGCAAACTGCCGGCTCGTCACCGGGTTCGGAGCCGTCAGGTTGACGGGGCCGGTGATCTCGCCTGCAAGGACGAGTCGATACGCGGAGACGACATCGTCGAGCGAAGTCCAACTCCACCACTGTGAGCCGCTGCCGACTGGGCCTCCGATGCCGGCTCGGAAGAACGGGAGCATGCGCCTGAGCGCTCCGCCGTCTCGCGACAGCACGATGCCCTGTCGGAAGTGAACGACGCGGATGCCCGCCTCGCGAGCGGGAAGAGAGGATGCCTCTGTCTGACTCATCACGTCGGCGAGGAAGCCATCCCCCGGTGCGGACTCCTCCGTCAGGATCTCGTCTCCGCGGTTGCCGTAGACGCCGGTCCCGCCAGCACACAGGAACGCCGACGGTCGAGGGTCGAGCCCTGCGGCGACGGTCGCGAGGAGCCGCGTCGTCTTCGTGCGGGACTCCAGGATCTCTCGCTTCGTGCGTTCGGTCCAGCGCCGGTCGAGGTTCGCGCCGCTGAGGTTGACGACTGCATCGACACCTTCCAGGCCCGCGGGATCCAGCGCACCCGCCGCCGGGTCCCAGGGGACTTCGTCGGAGCCTGCAGGCGGGCGTCGTACGAGCCGGACGACATCGTGCCCGTCGTCGCGCAAGGCGGGCACGAGGGCCGAGCCGATGAGTCCCGAGGCGCCCCCGACGACGATCCTCATGGCGCGATTGTGGCAGCAGGTCCGCGTGCGAGGGCTGACTAAGGTTCGCCGATGACCGAGGTCGCGACGCGTCCACGCATCCGCGACGGCATGCGCGCCGCTTTGCCGCTCGCCCCGAGCCCGATTCTCTTCGGCCTCTCGTACGGCGTGCTGGCGGATGCCACCGGATTCGGCTCGGCAGCCGCGATCGTCATGTCCGCGACGACCTTCGCGGGCGCGGCCCAGTTCGCGGTCGCGTCGGTGTTCGACGCCGGAGGGACGGCGACCGCGGCGATCCTCGCTGCCGTCTTTCTGAATGCGCGCTACGTCGCGATCAGCATGACGGTGGCGTCGATCTTTCCCGGCGGGAGGGCGCGTCGTCTCGTCGAGTCTCAGGCGATCGTGGACGAGTCGTGGGCGCTATCCGGGCGCCGCGGACGCTTCGAGTGGCCGATCCTCGTCGGGTCGGGTCTCGTCTTCTACGTGCTCTGGGTCGGGTGCACGGCCGTCGGCACTGTCATCGGTGGTGTTCTCGACGATCCCAATGCACTCGGCCTCGACGCCGCGTTCGCTGCGCTGTTCCTCGCTCTCGCGGTGCCCTACCTTCGCAACCGTCGCGGGCTCCAGGCGGCAGCGTTGGCGGCGGTCATCACGCTTGCGCTCATCCCGTTCGCGCCGGCCGGGGTGCCGATCGTCGCTGCCTCGGCCGCGTGCCTGCTCGGGCTGCGCCGATGAGCGAGGCGTGGATCGTCGTCGCGATCGTCGGCGTCGCGACGATTGCGTCGAAGGCGGCAGGGCCGGTGCTCGTCGGGCGCCGAGAGCTTCCGCCGCGACTGCAGGCGTGCGTCGAGCTACTTGCTCCGGTCATGTTGACGGCGCTCGTCGTCACGCAGACGTTCGGCGGCGACGAGGAGATCGAGGTCGACGTGCGAGTCGTCGGGGTGGGCGCGGCGCTGGTCGCTATCGCGCTCCGCGCGCCCGTGATCGTGGCGATGGCCGTCGCCGCACTGGTCACCGCGCTCTTGCGTCTCGCCGTCTAGGAACGTCGGGGCGCCCCGCCGTGCCAGAACACGGCGGCCGCTGCGATCGCCTCGGCGACGAGGCTCACGAGCCCGATCACGAGAAGCCACAGACGAAAGTGCCGCATGTGGGACTGATCGACCCCGGCGGCTCGCGCCTTGAGGCCTACTCGGGAGGACGAAGCACAGCGAAGGGGTCCGTCACCTCGAACGCACGCGCCCGAAAGCGGTAGAGCTCGGCGGGACGTCCGCCCGCCGGCCCGTGCGCGCGTCGTTTCCCGACCGTCTCGATCGCCCCGCGCCGGAGCAGGACGCGCTTCAGGTTCGTTGCCGACACGTCGTAGCCGAGCGCCGCTTCGTACACGTCGCGGAGCTCGGCGAGCGTGAACGTCTCCGGCGCGAGGGCGAATCCGATGTTCGAATACGAGAGCTTCCCGCGTAGCCGGTCGCGCCCCGCGAGGACGATTGCGCCGTTGTCGAACGCGGTCTCGGGAAGCGCATCGACGCGGTGCCAGCGCGTGTCGTCGGGAACGCGCGGATCCATCCCCAACGGCACGAGCCCGAGGTACGCCGTCGCGAGCTCCCAGCGCTCGGGATGACGGTCCGGCGCACTCCACGTCCCGAGCTGCTCGAGGTGCGAAACCTCGCGCACGTCGACCTTCGTCGCGAGGTGCCGCAGGATCGAGGCCTCGAGCGTCTCGCCGGCGACGAGCGTCCCGCCGGGGAGCGCCCAGGCACCGGAGAAGGGCTCGCGCGCGCGCTCCCAGAGAAGGACCGCCAGTGCGCCGTCGCGGACCTGGAAGACGGTCGCGAGTGCGACGTGCGCGGGAGCAGGAGGTGGGGTGGTAAACTCAGCCACGAGGTTATCGACTCAGAGGCTAAAACTAGCATGGGGGATTCGGGAGAGACACGTCACGATCGCGAGCTCGCGCTGGTTGTCGTCGGCGGAGGCGTCGCAGGGCTGTTCGCCGCGCTGTGCGCCGCAGCCGAGGGTGACGTGCTCGTCCTCACGAAGGGGCCGCTTCTGTCGTCGACGAGCCTGCTCGCGCAGGGAGGCATCGCGGCCGCGATCGGGGAGGACGACGACCCCGCGCTCCATGCGGAGGACACGCTTCGGACGGGTCGCGGTCTCTGCCGCCCGAGTGCGGTGGAGGTGCTGACGACCGAAGCCCCGGCCCGCATCCGCGACCTCGTCGAGCTCGGTGTCGAGTTCGACGACGGTCTCGGCCTCGAGGGAGGCCACAGCCGTCGCCGCGTCGTGCACGCAGGTGGCGCGGCAACGGGGGACCGGGTAGCACGAACGCTTGCCGAGCGCGTCCTCGCCCACCCGCGGATCCGCGTATCCGAAGGCGAGCGGATGCTCGCGATCTGGCGCGACGACGAGCGCTGCGTCGGCGTCGTCACGGACCACCGCACGGTCGCGGCTCGCGCCACGTTGCTCTCCACTGGGGGCGCCGCCGCGCTCTGGGAGCGCACGACGAATCCGGCCGGTGCGGTCGGCGAGGGTATGGCCGCGGCATATCGAGCGGGAGCCGCGCTCGCGGATCTCGAGTTCGTCCAGTTCCACCCGACCACTCTCGTCGACTCGTCGCTCCTGCTCTCGGAGGCGCTGCGCGGAGAGGGCGCGCTCCTTCTCGACGAGCAGGGCAACCGCTTCACCGACGAGCTCGCGCCGCGGGACGTCGTCGCCCGCGAGATCGCGGCGCGCGGCACCGTGCTCCTCGACCTCCGCCCGATCGACCGCGGGCGCTTCCCGTCGCTCATGGGCAGCCTTCTCGAGGAGGGCTACGACCCGTCACAGACCCCGATCCCGGTCGCGCCCGCCGCGCACTACACGGTCGGTGGCGTGCTCACCGATCTCGACGGTCGCAGCGAGCTCGCCGGGCTCTACGCGGCCGGCGAGTGCGCGGCAACCGGAGTCCACGGCGCGAACCGGCTCGCGTCGAACTCGCTGCTCGAGTGCCTCGTCTTCGGTCGCCGCGCGGCCCTCGCCGCGGGCGACGAGCCCGGGCTGCCGCACTCTCTGCCGGACGTTCCCGACGCACCGCCGGTCGAGCCGGTCACTCCCGAGCTGCGCCATGCGCTGTGGCGCGACTGCGGCCTCATCCGGGACGCCGCCGGCCTTTCACATCTGGTCGACGCGCCGCACCTCCTGACGCGGCTCGTCGCGATGAGCGCCCTCGCGCGTGAGGAGAGCCGCGGCTCGCACTTCCGCGCGGACTTCCCGTCGGACAGCGACGCCTTCGAGCGCCATGTCGTCCTGCGATCGGGTCAGGAGCCCGTCCTCGAGACATGGCGGTAGCGACGGACACACTCGAGCGGGCCGTCCTGGCGGCGCTCGCCGAGGACATCGGCGCGGGGGACGTCACGACGGAGGCGACGGTCCCCGAGGACGCGGTCGGCACCGCCGATCTCCTGCTCAAGGAGCCCGGGGTCCTGTGCGGCCTTCGCGCGGCCGAGTCGACCTTCCGCGCTCTTGATCCGGAGGTTCGCTTCGAGGCGCTCGCGAGTGACGGCGATCTCGTCGGTGACCCGCCTGCTGTCGTCGCACGCGTCTCGGGCTCGCTGCGTTCGATGCTTACAGGCGAGCGCGTCGCCCTGAACTTCCTCGGGCGGCTGTCGGGCATCGCGACCCTGACTCGCCGCTACACGGACGCCGTGGAGGGCACGGGCGCGGCCGTGTTGGACACGCGCAAGACCACTCCCGGGCTGCGCGCGCTCGAGAAGCATGCGGTCGTCTGCGGCGGGGGCCGCAACCACCGCTTCGGTCTCGACGACGCGGTGCTCGTCAAGGACAACCATCTTCGCGCCGCGGGCTCCGTGGGCCGCGCAGTCGAGCTCGTGCGTGCCGCGAGCGACCTGCCGATCGAGGTCGAATGCGAGACGCTCCACCAGGTCGGCGAGGCGCTCGAGGTCGGCGTCGACGCGATCCTCCTCGACAACATGACCCTCGACGAGCTGCGCGAGGCCGTCTCGCTGAACGCCGGGCGCGCGCGGCTCGAAGCCTCGGGCGGCGTGAGCCTCGGAACGGTCCGCTCGATCGCGGAGACCGGCGTCGACGAGATCTCCGTTGGGGCGCTCACGCATTCGGCCCGCTCACTCGACGTCTCATTGGAGCTGACATGACCCTGACGCTGACCCCCACCGAGATCTCCACGATGCAGGAGGAGATCCGCGAGCTCGCCACCGAGCGGGGCGCGGTGATTCTCGCCCACAACTACCAGGTGCCCGAGGTGCAGGACGTCGCGGACTTCGTCGGCGACTCGCTCGGCCTCTCCCGCGAGGCGGCCGCGACCGACGCAGACGCGATCGTCTTCTGC
>Ga0114129_10009612_pt1 | contig 13792 bp, 16 predicted proteins | sample RhiMetdeltSRZDD1_FD_80071 | JGI IMG/M metagenome (GOLD analysis project Ga0114129, IMG submission 80071) | Populus rhizosphere microbial communities from Tennessee, USA - Rhizosphere MetaG P. deltoides SRZDD1 (version 2) (version 2) | ecosystem: Host-associated > Plants > Roots > Rhizosphere >...
GCATTGATCTGAGTCGCCTTCTGGTGCGGCAGTTTGAGCAGGTCATCGAGGAGCCCCAGCTCATGCATGACTTCGAGCGTGGAGGGATGGATCGTGTCACCGCGAAAATCGCGAAGAAAGTCGGCATGCTTTTCCAATATCAGAACTGATACTCCGACACGGGCGAGCAGGAGGCCGAGCATCATGCCGGCCGGTCCGCCTCCCGCGATACAACATTGTGTGGTTACCCGATTGGTCGCCATACAAACCCCTCCGAGCCTACCCCTTCATGCGCTCCGGGCGTCGTTCGCCAATACCCAAATGCAACGCGGCGACGTCCAGTTCTTGCTCCAAGAGATGCAGGACCTCGTCGCTGATTGTCCCGTCGTTTCGAAGACCGATCAAGGCCGTCCGTTCAGCCGTCAGTGCCTCATGTTGAAGCCGCTGCAAGGCCTCGGTGCTTTCGATGGTGGGTTCGCCGTCACGGAGATGAGAGTGAAACAACCGGTTCAGCCGTCGCCCATATTGTCGGCGCAGCCGTTCGATGTGATCCGTCATCGCCCAATTCTCTCCCCTCAATTCATCCAACCGGCTTAGGGCGGCGGTCGCCGCATGCTCACGCGCCAGCTTTTCTTCGTATTCGTGCCCCTGGTCTTCCTCCAGATGAAGCATGCGAATGAGCGGAGAGAGCGACAGTCCTTGGAGAACCAAGGTCGTGAGAATCACGGCAAAGCTGACTAGAATGATCTCTGCACGGAACGGAAACGGCGCACCGGCGGCCGTCGTCACCGGCAAGGCCATGGCGGCGGCGAGCGTCACGATCCCTCGCATCCCGGTCCAGGCAATGAGAAGGATATTCGGCCAGGGAGGCATCGGATCCCGTGTTCTGAGGGCGGCGCTCAACCACCGGGGGATGAGAGCGGCCAAGGGGACCCACAGCAGTCGCAGCACGATGGCCGTCACGCTGATCAAGGCCCCGGCGAAGAGCACCGGTGCAAAACGCCCGACAGACACCGCATGGCGTAGGGCGCCTAACTGCAATCCGATGAGGATAAAAATAAAGCCGTTGAGTACAAATACCAAAAGATCCCATACGGCACGCGCTTGGATGCGAGTCGCAGGAGTCACCGCGTCGCTAAACTGCTGCCGGAGATGAATCCCGCCCACCACACAGGCCAGCACGGCTGAAGCATGGGCCAATTCGCCCACCACCCAGGCGATATAGGGCGCCAGGAGCGTGATGGCGACTTGGGTAAAGGGCTCTTCGGTGGCGCAGAGCGACCAGCGAGCGAGCCATGACACCCCGATTCCGATCGCCGCTCCGGCCAGGGCCGCGAAGATGAAGTGCAGGAGCGCATCGGTGGGCGCAAACGTCCCGGTCACGGCAGCCCCGACTGCGGCGCGATACAGGACGAGCGCGGTCGCGTCGTTCACCAGACTCTCCCCTTCAAGAATCGCTACAACACGCCGCGGGATGCGCAGCCGCCTGGCGACGGCCGTGGCGGAAACGGCATCCGGCGGAGAGACGATCGCCCCTAACGCGATGGCTTCGGCCCATCCGATGCCGGGCAGCAGACTATGAGCGACTGCGGCCACCGCGGCCGTCGTCGCCAGCACCAATCCCACCGCGAGCAGCGAGATCGGCCGGAGGCTCTGACGAAATTCCCGCAGCGACGTGAAATAGGCGGCAGCCCAGAGGATCGGCGGCAAAAAGACGAGGAACACCAGGTCCGGATTCAGCGTGACCGTCGGCAGACCCGGCAGCAGGGCTAAGAGGAGGCCGCCGATGACAAGAAGAATGGGATACGGGATGACGATTTTATGGGCGATGGTCGTGAGCGCGAGGACTGCGGCCAGCAGTAGAATGACGATCTCGAGCTGGTGCAGGTTCTCCATGGCTCATCCTTTGGCGCAGAACCGCCTGCTATCCACGGACCTTGACAAGCGTCGCTGAGACCTGCTCGATCCGTGCGATCCATGCCGCCGAGCTCGGCTCGGGTGGGCCGGCGGGCTGCGCTGCTATAGCAAGAGGGAGGAACGGATGCAAGGGATCAAACCCTATTTTTCAAAGATCAACATGAGGTAGGCGAAAAAGAGCAGGACATGCACGGCACCGAGCAAGACGTTCGTCCGCTCACTGGCGAACGTCAACATGCTCACGCCGAGCGTCAGGACCAGCAGCGTCCCGGTCGCGCCGTCGAGACCCAACACGATCGTTTGGCCGGTCAGATAGCCGATCGTCAGTACGGAGGGAATCGTGAGGCTGATAGTGGCAAGAACCGATCCCAAGAGGATGTTCACGGCGCGTTGAAGCTGATTGGCCAGCGCGGCACGGGTTGCCGCCAGAGATTCGGGGGACAGGATCAGCACGGCGATGAGAAAGCCTCCCAACGCGGCAGGGGCGTGCAGCTGGTGAATCGCATAGTCGATCGGCACGGCAATGCGTTTCGAGAGAGTAATGAGCGGTAAGAGGTAGGCCAGCAGCAGCAATGTATGATACCACGTCGATCGGCTACCCGCTTCTTCCGACGGGTATCCGTCTCGCGCCCCGTCAAAAGACGCGCTGGGTGCCGTCTCCGTGAAGTATTCCCTATGGCGGACGTTCTGGATGGCGAGGAATACGCCATAGAGTCCGACGGACATGAAGACCAGAAAGGCCGACTGGTTGGGCGACAGCGTGGGCCCCGGAGTGGTCTGCGTAAAATCGGGCAGGACTAGCCCCAGGACGGCTAGGGGGATGATGACGGCGAGGAATGAATTCGCTCCCTGCAGATTGTAGGTTTGCTCATGATACCGTAGACCGCCGAGCAGCAACGAAAGCCCAACCATCCCGTTCAGCACGATCATGACGACTGCGAACATCGCATCACGCGCCAAGGTCACATTGTTCGCTCCCGTGAACATGATTGCCGAAATCATCAACACCTCGATGCCGGTGACGGCAAGAGTCAGGATGAGAGTGCCGAGCGGCTCGCCGAGGATTGCCGCAAGCCGTTCTGCATGGCGAACGACTGCAAAGGCGGAAAGCAGAATGACGGCGAACAACCAGGACAACATGAAGGCAAACCACGGAATGCTGGTAAGATCCGCCAACAAATTGGACCCGAATGCTGTCAGCAATATCGCCGTTGCGAGACTGGCCAGGAGTGGCCATTCACGCCGGATTATGTCTGTCGGAACGTCCTTCATCATCCTGGTCCACACGTGATGGAATGGCAGGTCTGTCTCTGTCGGAAGGATCCCGGACCGGTGGGATGAAACGGCGAAAGGTGCCCTCTTCCCATCCGGCTCGTTGCGGGCAATCTAGAGGAAGTTCCGCTCTACGACTTCCTGGTGAGGATCTTGATGTACGTCAATTACACGTGCCCCGACTTGTAAGGAAACCATGCGGGGCGAGTAACTAGGAATAGTCCTAGTCTCCCGCTAGTCATGATTTTGGCGTGAAGCTCCTTTTTCTTGCGGCGCATGGTAGAGTACCCACCACTTGCTGCGGTCGACACATATGGAGGCTATGAATGGTAGTCTATGCGCCTCTCTTGCTGTTGAGCCTAACCTTTGCGGCCATTCCTGCTCTTGCGCAAATAGACCCTCAAAGTCAGTCCGGAGATTTTCGTGTCGAAGGAAGATCGGGAACCGCCCCGGCGGTCGGACCCCCAGGGGGTCCGAGCCTCCCTCCGGGACCTGCTCTCTTTCGCGACAGCCTGGGCGGAAGATCGCCTGACGAAATCTTAAAGCGTATCGACAAGGATCTCGGCAAGGGGTTCGACGGTTCCGAAGCGGCATTCGGCAGCCGTCCTCTTGACCTCGACCGAGAACTTCGCTCTCCCTCCGAGGCGATCTTCAAGTAAGCGTCCTAGTCTTACCTCATGCCTTCCGCGTGTATGTGATCTCCATCATCTTTGTCTCTTTGTCCTGTCCGTGTGCCCCGTACATCTCGAAGATCTGGGTATTCGCGTCCGGAAACTTCCAAATCGCGCGATGCCTCATGTGCCCTCCACCCGGTTCAGGATGCCCTCCCTTTAGGGTGATGGTCTTGCCATCGGCGCTAGCCGTGCCTTCCATCTTAAAAATTCCTGTGCCCATCGAATCGATCCACGTAGTCTCATACTTTTTGGTGAGATTGTCATATCCATGTGTCCCGATGCCGGTAAACGGCTCGCCCATCATCTCCCCGGTGCACTCCTGTTGCACGTAGCGTCCGTCGAGCAGCACCTTGTACTCACACATACCGGTGGATTCCGTCGGAGGCTTGCCGGGTTCCATCCACTCTTTGGTGGTGGTCTTCCAACTGCCGGCCAGACTCGCGAGTTGCTTATGAGGTTCTCCGGGCATCGCCAGTTTCTTCCACATTTCCATCATTGCCTGCGGATCCATCTGTTTCTCCGCCTTCTTATCCTTGGCCACCGCAACAGAGACGGCCAACATCATGCACAAACTGGTGATAGTCAGTTGTATGAGACGCATGTTCCCTCCTTCTTGGTTGGTTCTGAACCGCAAAATCCCTCAGACATCGACGAGAATCTTGAACCCACCGTAGACCATCCGCTTGACGTCGAACGGCATGGCCTTCGGATCGCACATGCCTGCAATGCGCTCGTCCTTCATGACCTTCGCGTTGACGCGATCGCGATGCCCGCGCGACTTGAATACGATCCACGAAAACACCACGGTCTCGCCGGACTTCACTTTGGCTGATCGCGGGAAGGGAATGCCGAACTTGGATGTAAGATCGTCGCCGACACATTCCCGATACTCGAGCGCGCCGTGCTCGCGCCAAATTTGTCCCGCCTTCTTGGCCATTCGAAAATATGCTACGAGGTTTTTCTTTGGGACCGGCAGCACAAATCCATCGACGTACGGCATTCACACCTCCCTATTTATTGCTCGCTGACGGTTCGCAGATTCGCCAGGCCCTGTTCGAACTGTCCACCCACCATTTTGTCCATACTGAAAAAGAGACTCACGACCTTTGCCATGTAGGGCTGTGGACCGTACATCGCCCAGATGACGTTAGTAGAGTTGTCTCCGCCGCTCAACGTAAATTCCGCCGTATTGTGGGCCTCGAACGGCTTCAAAAAATCCAATTTGATCAGGACCTTGGAAGGCGGAGACGTGTCGGTGATCTCCATGCGCCCTTTACCGACTTGGTTGTTGCCTTCCCATTCGTAGACGGCGCCCTTACCGCTCATGGCGCCGCTGTGGGTACGCTTCAACGCGGGGTCCATCTTTTCCCAGGGTGACCAGGAAATCCACTTGTGGAAGTCGTCGAGGAACGAAAAAATCTTTTCCGGCGGCGCTTTGATCGTAGCCGAGCGCTGGATGCGGAAGGTGTCCGGCTTCGTCGCGGCATAGATGAGCAGCGCGACGATCAATACGACGATGGCAATTCCAATGATCTTGAGCATAGACTCCTCCTACTGCTTCTTGGCTATCTGCGCCCGCACACGTTCCTCTTGTTCCCTGAGTTCGGGTGTGAATTCGGCGCCGAAATCTTCCGCCTCGAACACTTGACGAATCTCGATCTCGCTCTCTCCCTCATGAGGATTCGGACAGCGCTTGACCCATTCGATCGCCTCTTGTTTCGACTTCACCTTCCAGAGCCAGAAACCGGCGATCAGCTCCTTAGTCTCGGGAAAGGGACCGTCGGTTACGATTCGTTTCGCCCCTGAGAATTTCACGCGCGCGCCTTTGGAACTCGCCTGCAACCCTTCGCCGGCAAGCATCACGCCAGCTTTAACCAGCTCCTCGTTGAACTTCCCCATCTCGGCCAAGAGCTTCCGGCTGGGCATGACACCCGCCTCCGAGTCCTTACTGGCTTTCACGATGATCATGAATCGCATGACAGTCCCTCCTTTCAATGCGGTTACTCGAATTCCGACGCCTCGCTGTCCTATGGTCGTTCCGGCAAGCCGCAATCGACAACCCAATCGCACGAGCCCGGATCGTAGATTTATTTCTCCGGCTTCTCCCAGAGAGTAATGACGTTGCCCTCCGGATCTGCGAAGTCCGCCATAAAACCCCACTCTCCGATGGAGTGCTTTTGCGTCACGACCCGCCCGCCGGCTTTCTCAATGGCTTTGAGCGTCTCGTCAATCGAACTGGTTTCCACGCCGAACGACGGATGGTCGTCTTTGGATTTGCGTTTATAGAAGCCGCCGTTGATGCCGCCGAGCTCAGTCAGGTTGTAGTCTTTGTCCGCTGCTGTGGTGAGCGCCATCGCGCCCTCGTCACCCCAGAGCTCAACGTTCCAGTCAAACACCTTTTCATAAAACTCTTTTGCTTTTCTAAAATCCGAAGCCGGGATCTCGAACAACACGACTTTGTTCTTCATAATCTCTCCATTTTTTACCGGGTTGCTCGCGTTTGCAGGAATCGCGTTCATCCACTTCACGGCGCCGCGTGAATCATCCATGACACGCCGAACCGATCGGCGACCATGCCGAATCGCGGCGAAAAGAAGGTCTTCATCAACGGCTGCTGTACCTGCCCGCCCTCGGCCAGCGCTGCGAACAACCGCTCGGCCTCCGCTTCTGCTGTCACATTCAGCGAGAGTGCAAAACCTTGAAAGCTCGGCCGCTCTTCGCATCGCCCATCGGAAGCCATGATGGTTTGATCTCCGATGCGGAAGCTCATGTGCATCACCTTATCCCCGTCGGAGGACGGGCACGTCCCTTGATCCGGGCTGTCTTTGAAACGCATCAGTGTCTCGATCTTTGCACCGAGCGCGCCCTCGTAGAACCTGGCCGCCTCTTCGCAGCGGCCTTCGAAGAACAAGTAGGGTTGAACTTGCATGGCCATTTCCTTCCTGGGTTACCGTGTTTTCCATCGGTTTATGAGCCCAACAGGCTCGTAAGCCGTGACTACTTCTTGCCGCCGCCCCCATGTTGACGCTCTCACCAGCACCGCCTTACGGCCAGATGCCCTGCGCTACTGGGCATGTCGCTTCATCATTTTGGCATGGCCGGCTTCGACCTCCGCCTGGGTGAGGAAACCGTCCTTGTTCGTATCCATCGTGTCAAACATCTTCTTCGAGCCGGCTGCATGTTCTTCCGCGGTCAGCACTCCATCTCCATTGGTATCGACAGTCTTGATCTTTTCCGCTGAGGACATGTCCGTCTTCGTGGTCTTTTTTCCCGTCACTTTCTCGTGCGCTGCATCCATTTCTTCCGGCGTCACGGTGCCATCTTTGTTCGCATCCATCGTCTCGAACATCTTCTTCGCACCTGCGGCATGTTCATCAGGCGACAGCTTGCCGTCGCCATTGGTGTCCATCGCCTTAAAGTGGGCATCACCTGACTTCTCCTTCGAGGGGTTCTCAGCGAACGCATCCCACGACACAGGCAAGCCGCAGCAGATCGCCAGAACACATATTTGAAAACATCTTGAGTGCCTCATGTCTGGATCCTCCGTTGAAAGCCCATATCCACCGGACATGCGCTCGGTCGCTCAGCGATATATGCCGTGTATTATGGCGAATCCGATTCGCGAGTGCTATTCACTCTAGTGCAGGACGGCGGTTTACTTACCGTCAAAAGCTTGCTTTAACCTCGCGATGTCCAACTTCACCATTCTCAGCATCGCCTCCATCACCCTCTTTGCCTTCTGTCGGTCGGGGTCGGCGATCATATCCTGAAGCACAGCCGGCACGATCTGCCATGAGAGGCCGTAACGGTCCTTGAGCCAGCCGCATTGCTCGGGACTGCCCCCGTTGAGGAGCGCCTCCCAGTAGCGGTCGACCTCTTCCTGAGAATCGCAGCTCACCACGAAGGACACGGCGTGGTTGAAAGGGTCGAGCGGTCCTGCGCTGATTGCCATGAACGGCTGGTCGATCAGCGTAAAGTCGACGATGATCACGGATCCGGCAGGTCCACTCGGTGAGTCGGTAGGGCTGGCGGTGATGCGGTCTACTCGCGAGTTGGGAAGGATCGTGCAATAGAAACGCGCGGCTTCCTCTGCCTTATCGGTGAACCACAAATGAGGCACAATCTTCTTCATGATATTCGCCTTGCCAGTGTGTGGGCCAGCGTCTACAGTCAAACAAATCTCACCACTCGACTACGGAGCCGACATCTCATCGCGTCGCAACGGCAGGAGTACACGCAGCCGCCCGTCACGTAAGAACAGCCCTCCCCAGACCAGCACGCCGAGCATGACCGAGGCATAGAATGGTTCGCCGAGGCGCACATGGCTCGCCGTGGAACCTCCCAAATAGCCGGTCAATAGAATCGCGCCGAGGACAGAAGTGCGCGGAATGAGGTACAGAACCGTACAACAGAGCTCGACGATTCCAATCCCCAACGCCAGCCTCTCGTCATATCCCAAGCGGACGAAACCATCCACAACCGACGGCGGCTTCATCAGTTTCATCACGCCGCTGAAGAGCAGCACCAGCGCGGGGAGTGCGCTCATGATATATCCGGCCCAGCGCAGCTTCTTTGAAGAGAAAGAAAAGTACGTTTCGGCCTGCATGATGATCATCTCCTTGTCCGCTATCCATTATGCCGTCGGCAAACCCGGCACGTCTCTCACCGGTCGGATTTCTACTGTGCCGATACGTGCTCCGGGAACCTGTGCGGCGATGCCAATGGCCTGATCAAGGTCTTTCGCATCGATGAGAAAGTATCCCGCGAGCTGCTCTTTTGTCTCCGCGTACGGACCGTCGGTCACCCTGTGCTTCCCATCGCGGACTTGCACGCAGGTCGCGGTGGACGTCGGCTGCAGGGGGGCAGCCAAATACTGCCCGCCAGACGTGATCTTGTGCGCAAGCCGGATGGACTCCTCCAGCATCTGCACATGTGTGGCCTCGCCAAGCTCGGCAAAGCTTTGCTCATTGTGGTACACGAGCAACATGTATTTCATTGACAGCGCCTCCAATGAATGAGTCCTGAAAGTCTCTTGTTACTAGATAGTCGTGGGCAAGAGCAAAAATCGACAGGGATCTCTGCGCTTGCCGAGTCTTTGTAAGCAGTTGATATGCCGTACGAAGCAGGTTCCATCGGACATGACCGCAATCTCGAATAGGCTGCTCTCTCGCTGTTCACTTAATCAGCTACAGTCCCAGATACGGAGGAGGAGATAGGTTCCGAGGATTTCCGGTTCGGCCGCGCGATGGAGGGAGCATCGGGTGAAAGCCGAATCTCTTCCTCTTCATGGCGAATCGTCAGTCCACTCCCCGTCTTTAACGTATAGCGCGTGGCATCTTGACCGACATTGACCTCAAGATTCTGTTCTTGGAACGTGAGCCTGAAGCGGAGGCAGTCCAACACCTCCGGCAAGGCCGGTCGGAAACTCAGCTCGCCGTCGTAGTCCCGCAGTCCTGCAAACCCATAGACGAATACCATCCATACACCGCCCATGGCGGCAATATGGCACCCGTCTTTCACATTTCCCGCCACATCACCCAAATCCATCAAGGCCGCCAGTCTCGCATATCGCAAGGCCTTCTCCATGTCGCCCACTTCGGCCGCCATGATGCTCTGAATGCAGGGAGACAGTGACGAGTCCCCTGTGGTGATGGGATCATAAAACTCGAAGTTGCGCCGTTTCAGGTCCGGAGCAAACTCGTGGCCGAGCAGCAGCATGGCGAGCACGAGGTCGGCCTGTTTGATGACCTGAAACCGGGAGATCGTCAGCGGATGAAAGTAGAGAAGAAGCGGGTACTTGTCGATCGGCGTCCGTTCGAAATCCCACGGCTCTTGCTCTAAAAACTCATCGTCCTGGGGCGTAATCTGGAGTCGTTGATCGTACGGGACGTACATCAAATCGGCAGCCCGCTTCCACTGCGCCACTTCGAAGGGCTCCAGCCGGGTTTTGTGTGCCAGCGCCGTAAACAAATCAGGGCGACGTTCGCGCACTTTCTCGACCGTTTCGGCAGCGTACCGCAGATTCTCGCGCGCCATCAGGTTCGTATAGACATTGTTATCGACCACCGTATTGTATTCGTCCGGGCCGGTTACGCAGTGTATGCAGAATTGCCCGTTTTTGCGGGGCGAGTAAAATCCAAGCGACAGCCACAAGCGCGCGGTTTCGACCAGCATTTCGACTCCTTCGTCGAAGAGAAACTCCTCGTCGCCGGTCGCCTGCACGTATTTTTTTAATGCGTACATGATGTCGGCGTTGATGTGATATTGGGCGGTCCCGGCGGCATAGTAGGCCGACGCCTCCTCGCCGTTGATCGTCCTCCAGGGGTACATAGCCCCTCGTTGATTCAACTGCCGCGCCCGCTCGCGCGCCTTGTCCAACATGCCATGGCGGAACCGCAGGAGATTTTTTGCAATGCGCGGTGCCGTATAGATCAGAAACGGCAGCACATAGATTTCAGTATCCCAGAAGTAATGCCCTTCATAGGCGCCTCCTGTGAGCCCCTTGGCCGGCACGCCGGTGTTCTCCGCACGAGCGGCCGCTTGCAGGATGTGAAACAGGTTGAACCGGGTAGCCTGCTGAACGGCGGTCGTCGAGGCCTTCGCCCGCGCCGGATTCGTCGTGACCGTGATCTCGCTTCGTTGCCAGAAGTCTTGCATGTACCGCTCTTGACCCGCGAGGAGAGTGGGGAACCCATCGGCAACCGCTCGGTCCAACGTGCGCTCCACCCGCGCGCACATTTCCTCGGGCGGCGCCGTGCGGCTCGTATGATAGGCCATATACTTCACGAGCGTGATCGGCTGTCCCGGTTCAGCATCGACGGTCGCGACGACCTGGCCCGCATCCTCGGTGTAATGGGTTTCCCATGTCGCCTGACAGGGGGTATCGAGCACATGGTCGATCGAGCAGGAGAGAATCAACCCGCTTTTGTTGGTGGCATGGCACAGAACGATGCGCTGGCCTTTTGCATAGCTGAGCCGGTGATGCAAGACTTTCTCGATGAACACTTTGGCTTGTCTCGGATCGTGGTCGGCTCGCCTTGGTGCAGGCTCGTTCGCGATCATTTCAGCCGAGAGCACGACGGGAGCGGCCGCATTCAACAGCGTCACCTGGTAGAACATGGCCGCCAGATGCCGGTGCTCGAAGGAAACGAGCCGGCGTGACCTAATCGAGACCCGCTTTCCGGCCGGCGTTTCCCATACGATGTCACGGTCGAGCGTGCCGAACTTCATGTTCAGCCGCCGGTCAAAACTCCGAACATTGGCGTGAGGAAGCCAGAACGGTTCATCGTCTACATAGAGTTTGATGATCTTGGTATCGGTCACATTCACGATCGTTTGCCCTGTCGTCGCGAGACCATAGGCGGCTTCCGGATACACGATAGGCCAACTCTCATAAAAGCCATTGATGAACGTGCCGTTCTGACCGATCGGTCCGCCTTCTTCGAAGCAGCCGCGCATCCCCAGGTAGCCGTTTCCGAGCGCAAACATGGTCTCGCCTTGCTCGAGCAAATCGGGCATGAATCGCTTTTCGATGAGGTTCCACTCATCGGGGGGGTAAATATGGGGAGGAGGATTGAATCGAGGCCGATGGATCATAGAATCACAAGCAGAGAGTCGTTCAGTGCCCAACCGGCCGTGCTGACCATGACTCCGTCTCCTCTCCAGACGGCAGCAACTCGGCCAAATCAGCTACGACGATATCAGCCCCCTGTTGCTGGAGTGCTTCAGCCTGATTGCCGCGATTCACACCGATCACCAGACCGAATCCTCCAGCGTGACCGGCCTTGACGCCCGCTTGGGCGTCTTCGACCACGATCGCCTTCGCCGGCGGAACGGCCAGACGCCGCGCCGCCTCGAGGAACGTATCGGGAGCAGGTTTTCCCCGCAGATGGAGACGATCGATCTCATGGCCATCGATGCTCGTTTCAAAGAGCGGGGTCAAACCGGCAGCGCCGATGATTTCGCGGCAATGATGGCTGGACGACACGACGGCTGTTTTCAAACCGGCGGCCTTCGCCAGGCGAAGGTACTGCACCGTGCCGGGGTAAACGATCACGCCGGTCTCTTGCAAAGCCGCTTCAAAGTATCGGTCCTTCCTGTTCCCCAACCCATAGATCGTTTCCTGGTCCGGACCATCGTCGGGCGAGCCCCACGGAAGAGTCAAGCCACGGGATTCGAGAAAATCTTTCACGCCGTCGTATCGCGATTTGCCGTCCACATGCAATCGATAGTCTTCTTCGATATCGAAAGGTTTATATGTGAATCCTCTGCGCCCCGCGAGTGTCTTCAGATACTCGTCAAACAGCTGCTTCCATGCGGCGGCATGCAAAACGGCCGTCTTGGTGATGACGCCGTCCAGATCAAACAGTACGGCATCAAAATCCTTGATATTGAACCGACTAATCCCAGTTAGCACAGGCATGTGTTGATGCGGAAGCCTTCATTCCCAAGAACGAGATATTGGTGAACGCGGAATCCAGCGGATCAATGCTGGGCGTCGTTCCATAGCACCACGACCGGCTCATCAAGGTTGCGATGTTCGTAGCCTAGAATGCCGATCGTCGCCGGACCCAGGAGGAACCGTCGTCCTTCGATCGCCGGCAGAGCAAGCCATCGTGCAGCCAACACTCGGAGAAAGTGACCATGAGAAAATATGGCGACATTTCCGTTCGATTGCCGCAGGCGCGTCACGATCCGATCGGCACGCGTCGCGACCTGCTCGAGTGTTTCACCGTTCGGACAGCCGTCACGAAAGAGGTTCCATCCAGCCCGAATGGATTGGATCTCGCTGGTTCGCAGACCTTCATAATCGCCGTAATCCCATTCTTGCAGGTCATCATCGACTTCCATTGTCCGGCCGAAGCCGGACAATTCACAGGTCTGCCTCGCTCGTTGCCGTGGACTCGAGTAGATGTGGGTGAACTTTTCTTTCCAGAGTCGGTCCTTGAGATGCGCCGCGGCCTCCTCGCCCCGTTTGGTAAGCGGCACCTCTGTGCGTCCTGTATGCCGACCGGAAAGGCTCCATTCCGTTTCGCCGTGTCGAATGAGATACACGTTCGGCAGCGCGCTTTCTTCGTCAGCCACACCTTCCAATGAAACGAATTGGATCACCAAAAGCACCTAGCAAGGTCCCCAGCACCTCCCGCCAATCACGGACCGAACAATGAATCGCGGCCAGTATGGAACACCGACTGATGCAACATGGCATCCATCGAAGCACGAATAGTGTTTTTAATTCAGCTCCTCCAAACGTCGCTCGAGAAACCGACGCTCCGGCTCTTGCTTCGTGAGTGCGAGGGCCCGTTCGTAGGAAACGCGCGCTTCCGCCTTTCTCCCAAGCCGCCGGCAGAGATCCGCCCGCGCGGAATGAGCCAGGTGGTAATCGGCGAGCCTCCCGCCAGCCAGGATGGCGTCGATCAGTTCCAGACCTGCCAGGGGCCCGTCGCGCATCGCCACGGCGACGGCCCGGTTCAGTTCGACAATCGGCGATGGGTCGGCGCGTGCCAGCAAGTCGTACAATGCCACGATCTGAGCCCAATCGGTTTCGCCGGTGCTCGGAGCTTCGGCATGGACCGCCGCAATGGCGGCTTGAATCGTGTATGGGCCGAAGCGTCGGGACGACAAGGCTCGTTCGACCAATGTGACTCCTTCTGCGATCTGATTCCGATTCCAGAGGGAACGGTCTTGATGTTCCAAAAGAATCAGATCGCCCGCGGCGGAAGTACGGGCCACGCGACGCGAGTCTTGCAACAGCATCAAAGCCAGCAGCCCCGAGGCTTCCGGTTCCGGCAACAAGAGGATCAACAGCCGGCCCAAGCGGATCGCTTCGCTCGAGAGATCGGCCCTGGTGAGTGACGAGCCCGACGAAGCGGAATATCCTTCGTTAAAGACCAGGTAGATCACATGCAACACGGAGTCGAGGCGATCCGGCAGCTCGGAGGGCGGCGGCA
>Ga0114129_10009613_pt1 | contig 13792 bp, 14 predicted proteins | sample RhiMetdeltSRZDD1_FD_80071 | JGI IMG/M metagenome (GOLD analysis project Ga0114129, IMG submission 80071) | Populus rhizosphere microbial communities from Tennessee, USA - Rhizosphere MetaG P. deltoides SRZDD1 (version 2) (version 2) | ecosystem: Host-associated > Plants > Roots > Rhizosphere >...
CTGATCGATCGTGGCGAGCTGCCGGAGCTCGTCCTGGAGCTCCACCATGTGCTTGCCGGCTCGCGTCAGCGCGCGGGAGAGGGTGCCGAGCTCGTCCCGTGACGGATCCGGATCCTGCATCGGGACGCCGTCGTCGAGGCGCCGGGCGTTGTTCCGGATCACCGAGATCCGCCTGACCATCCCGGCGGCGAACCCGATCAGCAACAGGATCGACACCGCGAAGGCCACCGGCATCGCGATCACCTCGACGAGATACGTGCGCTCGAACGCGGCATCGCGCTCGCGCACCTTCGCCGTGGCGATGTCGCGACCCGAGATCTGCATCTGCGTGATCAGCCCGCGGAGTGCGTCTGAGATCGTCTGCCCGTGGAGGAGCCAGGTGTCCAACCGGGCCTGTTCCTCGACCGTCTGCGCGTCGCCAAGCCGCCGGATCTCCTGCAACGTGGTGACTCGCTCCTCGATCAGCTCGTGCACGCGCTCGAGCCGCTGGAGCTGCACGGGGTCGCGGACGAGGGGATCGAGCTCCCGGAGGTCGCTGTTCACCTCGGCGACCGAGGACTCGTAACGGCTGAGGAAGGTCTCTCGTCCCGAGACGAGGTAGCCGCGGAGGTCCGCCTCCGCGTCCGCCAGGTCCGCCTCCATCCCTGCGAGCACGAAGGTGATCGAGCCGGTGCGGTCCACCTCGGCGTTCGCGTCCGCCGCCTCGGACTGCGCGAACACGGCGAGCACGACCGTGATCAGGAGGACCACGACCGGGATCGCTGCCAGCGCAAGCATCTTCGATCGAAGGGACACGATCTGGCTCCCACGGGTAACTACGTGTTCTTGCCTTCGACCTGCGAAGACGCTTCCTTGAATCGCGGGCTTGTCTACCGGTCGGTAGAGGACGATAATCTGCCGAGTGGTAGAGAACGAGAACTCCACGACCTCGATCGTCGAGCGGTTGGCGGGGAAGCGGATCCTGCTCACCGGCGTGACGGGATTCCTCGGGCAGGTCGTGCTGGAGCGGCTCCTCGCCGACTTCCCCGACACGACCGTGCTGCTCCTCGTCCGCTCCCAGGCCGGCTCGAGCGCCGTCGACCGCGTCCACTACCTCACGAGGAAGCCGTCGTTCGACGCCCTCCGCCGGCGTCTGGGGTCCGACGAGGCGCTGCTGGAGCTCCTCGACGACCGGGTGGAGGTGATCGACGGCGACTTCTCGCGAAGCCGGCCCGAGATCCCGGCCGGGGTCGACGTGGCGATCCACTCGGCCGCGACCGTGGCGTTCGACCCGCCGATCGACGAGGCCTTCCAGACCAACCTGCTGGGGGCGATGAACCTCTACGAGGGCGTCCTCGAGGGCGGATCGAGGCCCGCCCTGGTGCACGTGTCGACCGCGTACGTGGCGGGGGTCCAGAAGGGCGTGATCCCGGAACGAACGCTCGACCACCGGGTCGACTGGCAACTCGAGGCCGACCTTGCCCTCACCGCGAGGCGGGACGTCGAGGCCGCGTCGAGGAAGCCCGAGCTCCTCGAGCGGTTCCTGGCCGACGCCGCCGACGAGCACTCGCGCGCCGGCCCCACGACGGTTTCCGAGGACGCCGAGCAACGCCGGAAGGATTGGATGACGAAGCGGCTCGTCGAGTATGGACGCCAGCGGGCGCGCTCGCTGGGCTGGCCCGACGTCTACACGTTCACCAAGGCGATGGGGGAGCGGGCGGTCGAGGACCTCGCCGGCCGCGAGGACCTGCCGCTGTCGATCGTGCGGCCGTCGATCATCGAATCCGCCCTGCTCCATCCGTTCCCCGGATGGATCGACGGGTTCAAGATGGCCGACCCGATCATCCGGGCCTACGGGCTCGGGCAGATCCCCGAGTTCCCGGGGATCCCCGAGGGGATCGTCGACATCATCCCGGTGGACTTCGTGGTGAACGCGATCCTGGCGGTGGCGGCTTCGCCGCCACCGCCAGGATCGCCGGCCCATTACCACGTGTCCTCGGGCGATCGGAACCCGCTGCAGTTCCATCAGCTCTACCGGCTGGTCCGGGAGTACTTCGAACGCCACCCGCTCCCGGAGCGCGGCCGCGGCGAGCACAAGGTCCCGGAGTGGACCTTCCCTGGCAACGTGACCGTCGAGAAGCTGCTCCGCAGGGCCGAGAAGGTCACCGACGTCGCCGAACGGGTCGTGAACCGTCTCCCGAAGTCGAAGGCGATGCGCGACGCCGCTCGACGGGTCGACCGCGACAAGGCGCGGGTCGACTTCGTCAAGCGGTACTCCGACCTGTACGGCGCCTACACGGAGGCCGAGGTGATCTACACCGACGACGTCGCCATGGCGCTGTATCGGGGCCTTCCCCTCGAGGATCGCGCGCGCTTCCCGTTCGACGCGATCGCGATCGACTGGCGTCACTACCTGCAGGAGGTGCACTCGCCCGCCGTGACGCGATCCCTCCGCGAGCTCTCGCGGAGGGATCGCGACCGCCCGGCCGTCCAGATCCGCGAACGCGACGAGCCGGTGGTCGCCGCGTTCGACATGGAGGGAACGATCATCGCCTCGAACGTCGTGGAGTCCTACGTCTGGGCCAAGATGGCCGACCTCGAGCCCGACGAGTGGCCAGCCGAGCTCGTGGACGTCTTCGGCAGGATCCCCAGGTACCTGCAGATCGACCGGCGCGATCGGGGTGACTTCCTTCGGACGTTCTTCCGCCGGTACGAGGGCGCCTCGGTCGAGGGGATCGATCGCCTGATCGATGGGCACGTGGGCGAGTTCATGTTGCAGAAGGCCAGCCCCGCATCGATCCGACGGATCCGGGAGCACCGCGCGGCCGGCCACCGGACGCTGCTGCTGACCGCGGCGGCGACCGCGTTCCTGCGGCCGCTCGCCCCGCTGTTCGACCTGGTCGTCGGCGCCGACCTGGAGGTCGACGCCGACGGCCGCTACACCGGGTTCATGTCGACGCCCCCGCTCGTCGGCGAGGCCCGCGCCGCCTGGCTCCGCCGTTTCGCGCAGGTCGAGGGGGTCGACCTGAAGAAGTCCTACGCCTACGCGGACTCCTACTCCGACCTGCCGCTGCTGCGAGCTGTCGGCAACCCCGTGGCCGTCTCCCCCGACTCCCACCTGTACCGGTACGCGCGCCGCCGGCGCTGGCCGATCGAGGAGTGGTCGATGTCCAAGGGCATGCCCCGGGTCCGGTTCCCCAAGCCGGCGAGGAGATAGGGGTCGTGGCGCTGGCGCTTGAGTTCTATCGGTCCGCCCCCAAGTACCTGGGGGCGCGCACGCTGGGGTCGAAGGCGCCCGGACTGATCACCGGCGGGCTGGCGCCGCTCCGCCTGGTGACGCAGCAGGATCCCGAGCCGACGCGCGAAGGCTGGGCCCGGGTCAAGCCGCGGCTCGCCGGGATCTGTGGGAGTGATCTCGCGACGATCGCCGGGACGTCGTCGTTCTACTTCTCGCCGCTCGTCTCGCTGCCGTTCGTTCCGGGACACGAGATCGTCGGCGACCTGCTCGACGACTGTGGTGACCTGAAGGCCGGGCAGCGCGTGGTGATTTCGAGCGTCCTGGCGTGCGCCGCCCGCGGCGAGGACCCGCCGTGCGAGCACTGCGCCGCTGGCAACGTGGGGCGCTGCGATCGGGTGACGGTCGGCCACCTCAAGCCCGGGCTGCAGACCGGCTACTGCGCGGAGACCGGCGGCGGGTGGAGCCGCCTGATGCTGGCGCATCGTTCCCAGCTCTGGCCGGTCCCCGACGGGATGAGCGACGCGACCGCGGTGCTGATCGAGCCGCTCGCGTGCGCGATCCATTCGGTCTTCCGGGCGGCGGTCCCTCCCGGCGGCACCGTGCACGTCGTCGGCGCCGGCACGGTGGGGATCCTCACGTTGATCGCGCTGAAGGCGTTCACCACGGCCGACCACGTGGTCGTGGCGGCGAAGCACCAGCGGCAGCGCGCGGCCGCCGCGATGGCCGGCGCCGACGACGTGGTGCGCCCCGAGCACGCCGTGAAGGCCGTCCGGAGGACCGGGCGCGCCGTGAAGCTCACGCCCGAGCGGGGCATGGAGTTCCTCCTCGGCGGCGTGGACGTGGCGCTCGAGTGCACGGGATCATCGTCGGCGCTGGACCTCGCGCTCCGCACGACGAAGGCGGGTGGCCGTGTGGTCGTTTCGGGGATCCCCGGTCGCGGCGCGGATCTGACGCCCTTGTGGTTCCGCGAGCTCGACCTCGTCGGGGCGTACACCTCCGGCGTGGAGGACCTCGGCGACGGGGTGCAGCGCCCGACGTTCGAGATGGCGATCGAGCTGGCGTCGAACCTTCCGATCCTCGAGGAGCTCGTCGGCGCGACGTATCCCCTCGGCCGCTGGCGCGACGCCCTCGACCATGCGATGGCCGCGGGCAAGCTCGGCACGTTCAAGGTGGCGTTCGCGCCCCAAGAGCGACAGGAGATCTGATGCCCAGACCCGGATTCGTGTTGGAGGTCGACGAACGAACGCCCCCGCTGCTGGTGCACGAGGGCGAGGGGTTCCGGATGCAGTCGTTCCCCCTCGGCACACGGGTGGTGTACCCGCCGGACAGCCTGCCGGGGATCCGCGACGTGAACGCCGCGATCCGGCACGCGCTGCTCAACCCAGTCGGCGACGCGGAGCCGCTCCCGGAGCTCCTGAAGCCGGGGATGAAGCTCACGATCGCCGTCGACGACATCTCGATCCCGCTCCCACCGATGCGACTGCCCGACATCCGGCAGCGGATCCTCGAGCAGGTGATCGAGCTCGCGGCCCGCAACGGCGTAGAGGACGTGAAGATCATCGTGGCCACCGCCCTGCACCGGCGGATGACGGCCGACGAGATCAAGCGGATGGTCGGCGAGCGGGTGTTCCGGTCGTTCTGGCCCAAGGACCTCTTCAATTTCGACGGAGAGGACCGCGACGGGCTCGTCGAGATCGGCACCACCGATCAGCACGAGGTCGTCGAGATCTCGAAGCGCGCCGCGGAGTCCGACCTCCTCGTCTACGTGAACGTGAACCTCGTGGCGATGGACGGCGGACACAAGTCGGTGGCGATCGGGTTGGCCGGCTACCGGTCGCTCCGGCATCACCACAACGTCGAGACGATGCTGCACTCTCGGTCCTACATGGATCCTCGGCCGGGGCACAGCGCGATCGCGGACTCGGCCACGCGCATGGGGCGTCTCGTGGCCGCGAACGGCCTGAAGATCTTCCAGATCGAGACGACGGTCAACGCCGATACCTTCCCGGCCAACCTCGGGTTCCTGAACAAGCGCGAGTGGGAGTGGTCCGCGTACGACCAAGGGCTGATGATCGCTGCACGGAAGGCGAACGACCTGGCGCCGCCGCGCGCCCGACGCGAGTTCTACCGGAGGATCGAAGCTCCCTACAAGCTCACGGGGATCAACGCCGGCGAGGTCGAGGCGGTGCACGAGCGGACCCTCGACAACCTGCACCGCCAACAGCTGGTCGAGGTGCGGGGGCAGTCGGACGTGGTCGTCTTCGGGCTCCCCTACATCGGCCCGTACAACGTGAACTCGATCATGAACCCGATCCTGGTCCATTGCCTGGGGCTCGGCTACCTGTTCAACATGTACCGGAACATGCCGCTCGTGAAGCCCGACGGCGTCGTGATCATGTACCACCCGGTGCCCTGGGAGTTCCACCAGATCCATCACCCCTCCTACATCGACTTCTTCGAGGAGGTCCTGGCCGAGACGACCGACCCCTCCACGATCGAATCGAAGTACGAGGAGCGGTACGCGACCGACCCCTGGTACACCCACCTGTACCGGACGTCGCACGCGTACCACGGCGTCCACCCCTTCTACATGTGGTACTGGGGCGCCCACGGCCGCGACCACGCCGGCGACGTGATATTCGTCGGCGGCGAGCCGAAGTCGGTGGCCCGGCTCGGCTATCGCGCGGCCGGATCGTTCCGGGATGCGATCGAGATGGCGAAGGACACGGTCGGACCCTCGCCCTCGATCACGTACTTCCACGCCCCGCCGATCATGATCGCGGACGTGGTGTGAAGGGGCTGAGATGACTTCGGTGCGGAACGCCAAGAAGGAGCTCAAGGCGATGGCAGACGGCTTCCGATGGGGCCGTCGACCGCTGGTGCCCCGTTCGGCGGAGGCGCACACGCCGCCCAAGGAGGACCGGGTGTTCCCCTCCGACTGGGCGCGGACCGATGCCGGCGTCGCCGTACGCCAGGTGCTGCTGAAGGGCGCGATGCACCCGCTGATCCGCAACGAGCTCACGTTGCGGGTCTTCGGCCGGGACAACCTCGAAGGCGTCGACCCACCGCTGATCTTCTACTCGAACCATTCGAGCCACCTGGACGCCACGCTGATCATGTGCACGCTGCCGGATCGCTGGCAGTCGAAGACGGCGGTCGGAGCGGCCCGCGACTACTTCTTCGACGTGTGGTGGCGCCAGGCCTTCACCGCCCTGGTCTACGGGGCGTTCCCGATCGATCGATCGCGGGGTGGGAGGGGTGCCGTCGACAAGGCCAGGCAGCTCCTGTCGGAGGGGTGGAGCATCGTGGTGTTCCCGGAGGGGACCCGCTCACCGGACGGACACCTCCAGCGGTTCCGTCACGGCGCCTCCCGCCTGGCGCTCGAGACCGGCGCGGGGCTGGCGCCGATCGCCGTCGTCGGCGCGTACCACGCGATGCCGAAGGGCCGGTTCTGGCCGCGCGGGGGTCGCCCCCCGGTCACGATCCGATACGGCCGCCCGTTCTGGCCCCGGGAGGTCGAGACCCACCAGGAGCTCTCGCGGCGGATGACCAGGGCCGTCACCGAGCTCCTCCACGAGGAGACGTCGACGTGGTGGGAGACGTTGCAGCGCGCGCAGCGCGACGAGGTTCCCTCGCTGATGGGTCCGACCGGGCCCGGATGGCTCCGGCGCTGGGAGGGCTCCCGACCGCCGGCCCGACGGGGCCCCGATCGGGTGTGGGATTGAACGATGCCGAGATCCGGTGGTGCGCAGCGACGCTCGACCCTGATCGAGGAAGCGATCAGGCAGTTCGGGCGGGAGGGGTACGCCGGGGCGAGCCTCGACGACATCGCCGGGGCGGTCGGCGTTCGGAAGCAGACGCTCCTCTACTACTTCCCGACCAAGGACGCCCTGCTCGAAGCGTGCCTCCAGGCGGCCGGGATCCGGTTGGCCGAGGTGATCGCCCAGGCCCTCGAGGGCAAGGAGGGATACTGGCGTCAAGCCGAGGCGGTGATCCACGCGGTCTTCGACCTGGCCGCGGCCTGGCCGGAGTTCCCGATGTTCGTCCGTGAGGCGGGACGGCTCGGGCCGCTCGCGTTCGAGCGGTTCGCGAACGTGCTCGACCCGCTCCGACGCCGAGCCGTCGACTTCCTCCAGGCCGGCATGGACGACGGGCACGTACGCAAGCAGGACCCATCGATGCTCCTCTTCACGCTGTACACGGCCGTCGTCGGCTCGCTCACCGAGGCGAGCGTGCTCAACGCCGTCGTCGGGGCCGACAAGAGCCGGGCGTCGCTCCGACGGCGCGAACGGGAGGTGGTCGCGTTCGTGCGAGCGGCCTTGGAGCCGCCGGCCCGCTAGTTCGGGACGATGAAGGCGATCAGCGCCGCGATCACGATGATCGCGACGATCAGGACCACCAGCCCGACCCGTCCGACCAGGAAGCCGTCCTCTGGGCGCAGCCGTTCGCTCAGGTACCGCACGATGTCGTTCATGACCCTGCTGTATCCGCGGGGCCGTCCGTCGAAACGCCCGGCAGGCGCCAGAAGGGGTCCGTGAGGCCGAGCGAGGTGAAGAGGGCGCTCGCCTCGTCGGGCGTCCTGCGACGCCAGCCGGGTTCGAGGCGATCGTGGAACCACGCCCGAGCGAGCTGCCAGCCCTGATCCGGTGTCAGGGTTCCACCCGGCGGGATCCGTCGTTCCTCGCACCAGCTCGTCACGTGCTCTTCCGACCGGAAGAGGAGCATCGTCGATCAGGTGGCGCCGATGTCCTCCCACCAGCGAGCGGCCGGAACCGCGAAATGAAGGAGCGCTCCGGGCGGTGCGTCGAGCGAGTCGTCGCGAACGTCCAGCGCGAGCGGTTCGGCGCAATCCGGGCACGTCGTCCGGATCGCGGCGTCCTCGTGGAGGCAGGCGGGGACGCCGAGGGCGTCCCAGATGCAGTTCGCGAAGTACCGGCGAGCGCCGACGGCCACATCGAACGGCGTCGGGATCGCCGAGAACGGCGGCGCCATCCAGAGGTAGGGCGAACCCGGCGCCAGGACGAGCGCGTGCGCATCGGCGAGCCGCCGGAGCGAGGCCTCGACGTCCGGGACGTCCAGGCCGAGCGTGCCGGCGAGCTCGACCGGCGTCGGCGGCCGCCCGTCGTCCACGAAGGTTCGATAGACGGCGAGACGGACGCTGCTGTCGAGGTCGGTCGCGCCGCCGGCCGGCGAGACCATCGGAGACCTAGGAGTAGAACTCCACGACGAGCCGCTCTTCGAGCGTCACTGGGAGAGGGATCTCGTCTCGCTCGGGAGCCCGGGTGAACAAGCCCTTGATCTCGTCGGTGTTCCGATAGAGGTAGACGGGCGGGTCCGGCGTGATCTGCACGGCCTCCCGGACCGAGATCATGTCGCGTCCTCGGTCGGTGAGGCTGATCTCCTGGCCCGCCTTCACCGTCGCGCTCGGCACATCGATCCGCTTGCCGTCGACCAGGACGTGCCCGTGCGACACGAGCTGGCGCGCTTGATGGACCGTGAGCGCGAAGCCGAGGCGGAAGATCACCGAATCGAGGCGGCTCTCGAGCTGGCGCAGCATCTCCTCACCCGTCACGCCGCGGGAGCGATGCGCCCGGTCGTAGTACCGGCGCATCTGCCGCTCGCCCACCGCGTAGATCGCGCGGAGCTTCTGCTTCTCGACCAGCCGCGTCTGGTACTCGGAGATCCGCTTGCGGCCCCTGCCGTGCTGTCCGGGCGGATAGGGCCGCTTGTTGGCAGGACAGTTCGGGCGCCCACACAGGGGCGCGCCGACACGGCGGCACATACGGTGCTTCGGTCCGAGCTTGTTCATCGCGGCAGGTCAGCGTACCAGAGGGCGCCGCTCCGCCTGCCCCGGATAGGGTCGCGCGCGGTGGAGGCCCAGCGAGATCGGGTGGTCGGAACGGTCCTCGGGCTCGCGCTCGGCGACGCGCTGGGCGCGCCGTTCGAGTTCCGGCGTCGCGAGGAGATCCCCGACCCGTTCCCGGCGTTCGAGCTGCCGTGGGCGGGTGGGCGGCCGGGATCGACCACCGACGACACCGCGATGGCCAGGAACCTCGTTCGCTCTCTGACCGAGCGCGGCCGCCTGGATGCCGCCGACCTGCTGGCGCGGCACCTGGCCTGGTTCGCAACCGACCCGCCGGACCTCGGAAACCTCACTCGGCGCGTGTTGAGCGGCATCCGGGACGGCGTCCCGGATGCGGCTCGCCGGTACGTGGAGGAAAGGGGACCGGAGGTCTCCGCCACCAACGGCTCCGTGATGTACTGCGCGCCGCTCGGAGCTTTCCGGGCTCCGCGTCCCGAGGTCCTCGTCGAGGAGGCCCCTTCCCTGTCGGCGATCACCCACTGGGACCAGCGGTGCCGGACGGCCTGCCTGGCCGTCACCCTGGCCACCGCCGCCCTCGTTCGCGGAGCCGACGCGGAGGCCGCGGTCGTCGACGCACTGGCGGCCGTCCAGGACCGCGAAGGCGCCGAGGAGCTCGAGTTCCTGGTCGGAGCCGCCGGGCGCGTCCGAAGGATCGACGGCCCCGACAGAGGGTTCACGCTCTTCACGGCCGGGATCGGCCTGCAGGTCGTCGGGGAAGGCGCGGGGTTCGAGGACGGTGTCCGGTACGTCGTGTCGCTCGGCGGTGACACCGACACGAACGCGGCCGTGGCGGGCGCCCTCCTGGGCGCCCGCCACGGCCGCGCAGCGCTGCCGTCTGCCTGGCTCGGCGCGCTCCGCGAGCGCGCCGAGCTCGAAGCAGAGGCCGAAGCCCTGGCCGCCGCCTCGAGCTAGGACGCTCGCTTCGCCCTCGGACCCGGGACGAACTCGTCGCCGACCCGCCGAACCACGTCCGTGATCTCCAGATCGGACATCACTCTGGCCGCCATCCCCACGGTGAGTCCGAATCGCCCGGCGATCTCGTCGATCGTCCAGGCCGCGCCCGGGTCCTGGAAGACCCGCTCGATCGCTTCGAGCGACACCTCCGTGTTGCCTCGCATCCCGAACCTCCCGTTTCCGCTTCTCCAGGGAAGACGCTCCCGGCCCCACCCGCGTTCCCAGCACCTGAGGCCGCGGGCCTTCTCCCTTGTGACGTGGCTGTACCCGATCGGGCGGCGGACGATACGGTGATGCCGATGGAGCCGAACGAGATCTTCGAGCTGATCGTGAAGGCGGACGAGAAGCTGAAGTACGCGACCGCCCAGCGCGCCGACACCCGGCGCCAACAGGCCAAGGACCTCCTGACCCAGGCCCGGGACGCGGCACGCGAGATCGGCAACGACGCGCTGGTCCAGCAGGCGGAGCTCCGCCTGTTCGATCTGGCCTGAGAAGCGATCCCGGAAGGGCGGCGCGACTAGCCTGGTCGACTCGCGGCGACGGGCGTGTCGTAGCCGTACATCGAGCTGATCTGGACCTCCCCGCCGGGCCCCGGATGACGCGCGTGGATGATCGCCCCGCCGCCGACGTAGAGCGCCACGTGGCTGATCGGCGACGAGTAGAAGATCAGGTCGCCTGGCTCGACCTGGTTCAGCGGGACGTGCGGCAGGGACGTGTATTGGGCCACCGACGAATGCGGGATGTACACGCCCGCCTGCGCCCACGCCCATGAGGTGAGGCCCGAGCAGTCGAAGCCGACGCTGGGGTCGGCCGAGCCGAAGACGTACTGCGTCCCGAGGACCGACCGGGCCGCGCCGACCGCGATCTGCGCGGCGCTGGCGTTCGGCGGCGGAACGTAGCCTCCGCTCCCCGACGATCCACCGGTCGAGGACCCGGCCTGCTGGCGGGCCAGCTCGAGGGCGGCTCGCTGCGCCGCGAGCGCGGCCAGGTAGTCCTGCCGATCTTTCTGGAGCTTCTGGTAGACGGCCGCCTGCTCGCCGATCATCGAGTCCAGGCGATCCAGCTGCCGCTGGATCTCCTGGACCTGCGCCTTGCGTTCGGCGGCCGCCTCGCCGTACCGGTCGGCCGCCCACTCCGCTTCCTGCCGAGCGTTCTTGGCCTCGAGCGCGACGGCGGCGTCGCTCTCGGCGAGCGCTCCCATGAACTCGAGGCGGTCGGAGAACTCCCCGATGCTCGAGGCTCCCAGGAGCCCGTCCAGCTGCGAGCCCGTCCCGACGTAGGCCTGAACGGCTCGCTCCGCCAACCGATGCTCAGCCGTCTGCGCCTTGCGTTCGGCGGCGTCCCGCTGGTCCTTGGCTTCGGCGAGCTTGTGCTCGATCTGGGCGAGGCGGTACCTCGCGGTGTCGTACTCCTCGGCCAGCACCTCGAAGTCATGCTGGAGCTTCGACAGCTTCGCCTTGGCGGCCGCGACCTCCTCCTCGGATGGTGCCGCGAGCGAGGTCAACGAGGTGAGGAGGATGGGGAGGAGAAGGATCGCGGCCGCCGTCAGCCGCACGATCCGCTTCCGTGTCCCGGTCATCTGCTCCTAGGTCCGAACGTACAGAAGGCTCCGATGACCGGAGCCGGCCCCGAGGCTACCGGTGCCCCGGCACCCCGTCAAACCATCCGCGTTGCGCTTCGGAGGATCCGAAGGGGCGGGCCTTCGGCCCGCCCCTTCTCTATCGGTGTCGGGACGGCGGGATTTGAACCCGCGACCTCAGCGTCCCGAACGCTGCGCGCTACCAAACTGCGCCACGTCCCGTCGGCCGGGAGTCTAGCGGCTCGTTCGAGGGCGAAGCTCGAGCAGGGTCGCTTCGGGGCGGCACCAGAAGCGGAACGGCGCGTATTTGCTCGTTCCGAGGCCGGGCGAGATGTGGAGCGTCGCCTCACCCATGCGGATCCGGCCCGAGACGAGCCGGCGCGGCATCGAGCAGTTCGTGACCAGCGCGCCGACCAGGGGGAGCCGGACCTGACCGCCGTGCGTGTGCCCCGCGACGATCAGGTCGTAGCCGAGCGCCGCGGCCTCCGGGGCGCTGTCGGGCGAATGCATCACGGCGACGCCGAACCGCTCGGGATCGCGTCGCGGGGCCGGCCGGAGGTCGTGCCGCCGGATGTGGGCGTCGTCGAGCCCGAGGAGCTCGACGCCCAGGCCGTCGAGCGACACCTCACGCCGCATGTTCGTGACCTCCTGCCAGCCGTCCGCCTCCAGCCGGGCGACGAGCTCCGGCGCGCGTCCGCGCTTGGCCCATCGCCGCCGCCGGTTCCTCCGGAAGTACGCGAGGTAGTTCAACGGACGAGGTTCGAAGTAGTCGTTCGATCCCAGCACGAACCACGAGGCGAGCCGGCCGCGCACCGGGGCGACCGCGAGCACAGCAGCGGGGATCCCTTCGGGCTCCGCGAGGAAGTCGCCGGTCACGACGGTGACGTCCGGCACCGGGATCGTGGCGAGGAACCTCGCCTTGCGCCCGTCCCTCCGCAGGAAGTGGAGGTCGGAGAGGTGGAGCACCGTGAGGGTCCGCGGGAACCCCGCCGGTAGGATGTCCAGCCGGTACCGGACGAGCCGGAACCACGAACGCTCGACGAAGATCCCGTAGAGGACGCACCCCACGCCCACGGCGCCGAGCACGAGGAGCGCGGGAAGCACGGGAGGAGTGTAGTGAGCGACCCCACGCTGAAGGAGCGCGTGGCCGAGGACCTCCGCGAGGCCCTGCGAGCCGGTCAGAAGGTGCGGCTCGGCGCGCTCCGGATGCTCTCCGCCGCGATCACGGTTCGCGAGAAGGAGGTCCTCCACGAGCTCTCCGACGACGAGGTCCGCGAGGTAGCCGCCAAGGAGATCAAGAAGCGGAACGAGTCGATCGAGGCGTTCGAGGCCGCCGGGCGCGAGGAGCTCGTGCAGAAGGAGCGCGAAGAGCGGATCGCGATCGAGTCCTACGCCCCCGAGCAGCTCTCCGACGAGGAGGTCGACGCGGCGATCGCCGAGGCGATCGCCGCGTCGGGCGCCACCTCGGAGCAGGACCTGGGGAAGGTCATGGGCGCCGTGATGGGGAAACTCAAGGGCCGCGTCGACGGCAACGTGGTTCGCTCGAGGGTGCAGGCGCGGCTGACGAGCTCCGGCTAGCCGTTCCCGTTCCCCTTCAGGTCCTTGCCCACCATGATCGTGACGTTCGTCCCCTCTTCCACGGTCGTGTGCCCGTTCGGATCCTGGTTGATCACGACCCCGACCTTGTCCGGGTCACCGGTATCGACCTTCACGATCACCGGGACGAGGTTGAGCGATCGCAGGAGCGCGACCGCCTCGCTCTGCGAGAGCGTCACGACGCGCGGCACCTCGATCATCGCCGGGACGCCGGTCGAGACCTGGATCGCCACGATCGTCCCGAGCGGGATCACCGAGCCGCCGCCCGGGGACTGTGAGAACACGTGGCCCCTGGTCGTCACCGAGTCGGCGATCGTCACGGATGCCCGGAACCCGGCCGCGGAAAGGGTCGTGATCGCCTCCTTCCGCTTCATCCCGATCACGCTCGGAACCGATGCGACCGGCGGCTTCGGCGGCTCCGGGAACCCGATCGACGGGCGCCCGTCCATGACCCGGAGCATGTACTGGACCCAGATCGGCGCGGCGACGGTTCCCCCGAAGACGTGTCCCATCGAGTACGGGACGCCCGGGGAGCCCACCCATACCACCGTCGTGAACTGCTTCGTGTAGCCGCCGAACCACA
>Ga0114129_10009614_pt1 | contig 13791 bp, 13 predicted proteins | sample RhiMetdeltSRZDD1_FD_80071 | JGI IMG/M metagenome (GOLD analysis project Ga0114129, IMG submission 80071) | Populus rhizosphere microbial communities from Tennessee, USA - Rhizosphere MetaG P. deltoides SRZDD1 (version 2) (version 2) | ecosystem: Host-associated > Plants > Roots > Rhizosphere >...
AAGCCGCTGTTTAAGTGGAGTGTTGCGTCATGAGTACCCAGACCCCGCCGCTTGCTCCTAAGCTAACCGACAATGTCACCGTTCATATCGTGCTCAACGATTTTGGCAAACTTGGCCGTGCTTACGTCGAAACTGATGAGACAGAAGCCGATGAATGGACCATCGTCAGCAAAATTATGGATGGCGAGTATTCCAACCCGGCGCGCGTGGTGGCTTTCAATATCGCCGAAGGCTGGTCGCGTGATGTAACCGACGCTATTGCGGAAGCTGTGGCTGAGAGAGGACGCAGCGAAAATCATTTTGGCAAAGCTGCAAAGGAATTTATCGAGCGAACTCTCGGGGTGTTCGTCGAATAAGTGCGCTTGAAACGGAACCCTGCGGGCTTCGTCTACGACCTCGGGATTGAGGACATTGTCTCAAAGCGCCGTGTCGAAGGGAAAACGCGTGTTTGTGGTGATTGCGGTACTAACGGCAATTATATGGGTTGCCGTAGTGTGGTTTGCCTCTTTCCCGCCGATTATGATCCCCAAGTTCTGACGCGGCTAGTAGTAGATGTCCCGCGACGGCGCAATCATCTTTGCTGATCTGATCGGCAAGCTCGACGTGCTGTATGTCCACTGCCCCAAATGCAGTCGCGCCGGGCCGCTATCGGGTGCAGCATTTAATCGAGGAATGCGGACATTAGCCTTAAATGAAATGGTTACCGGCCGCGGATGGCCGAACGGTCAATTGATATGGCGACGCCTTACTCTTCCTTCTCAGTCGTGAAATAGAGTGGATAGCCCTTGGCGCGGCCCATTTCTGTTCCTTCTTTCGCCTTCGTCTCCGCCACGTCGCGGGTAAAGACCGCGATGACGCAGGCTCCCCGCTGGTGCGCTGTCATCATCACCTTGTAGGCGTGGCTTTCGTTCATCCGGAATACGGCCTTGAGCACCTGCACGACGAATTCGCGCGGGGTGTAGTCATCGTTGAGCAGGATGACCTTCCACAGCGGCGGATGCTGTGTCTTTGGCTTGACCTTCGTGCGCGGTTTCTCGAGGGTCTTCTGGCTCACCGGGATACCCGATCGCAGTGGCACTATGATGAAAAATCCAAACCGTGCCGACTATAGCGGTTGCGCGCGCATGGATCGAGCCAGCGCTTCGCCGCCCATCGCCCAACCTTGAGGGCTATTTGTCCTTTTCCGGCCCAACGATGGTCCTCGAGGAGCCTTCCGGCGCGGATTGCATGCCGGGAGGAGTTTGACCCTGCGGGCTTGAAGCAGGCGCTCCGCCAACGCCAGTGTTGGTCGGCCCGGTCCAGCCCTGGGGTTGCTTCTGACCCTTCGTCTCGAGCGTCTGGGTGCGGCCTGTGCTGGATTCCGGCTTGTCTGCCAGAGGATTATCGGCTTGGGCCAAGGCGGTTGCAAAAGCGTTAGCGCAAACCAGGCAGGCGGCAATAAATGCAAAACGCATAGTGTTGGCTCCTTTGACCTTGCAGCCTAACTGTCGGGCAAGCCGTCGAGTTCCAATTTCCTGGGGAGCCGTTCCAATGCTCTATTTGCCCGTAAAAGCCGCACTGTCGGGCATCGTCATAGCAGTTGTTTCGGAAGTGGCGCGCCGCTCGCTGATCCTGGGCGCACTTATGTCACTGCCGTTGGTCTCTATCCTCGGCATTCTCTGGCTATGGCGCGACACCGGCAATGTCGAGCGCATTGCCGCCCATGCGCAATCGACATTCTGGTATGTGCTCCCGACGATGCTGATGTTTTTGCTAATGCCGGCGATGTTGCGGCACGGCATCGGATTTTGGTCGACCCTTGCAACATGTTCTGCGTTTACCTTCATCCTCTACCTGTGCATGATCCGCGCGCTTGAGGAATTCGGCGTGACTCTGTGACGCAACGCAACAAATCTCGCGAGAAAAGCAAAGAATTTTTGCACGTGATCATTCTGCCGCAAAAAATTCACGAGCGGCATGTACCTTTACGTCAGCGCTACTGCTTTACTCACGCCGCCCTTCCAATAAAGTCAAAAAGCGGAGGGTACGGGGTCTCTGGTAGTCGGGAGGTACCCCAATGGAACTGTCTCGCGATATCGCAAGATTCGCGCGCTCGCGTCCGGTGATCGAGTGCGCGCAATGCGGCGAGCGCATTTACATTCCTGAATGGTCGGAATGTCTCGACGGATGCCGCGTCAGGCATCTGTGGCAGTGTGATGCGTGCGGGACTTCGTTTGAAACAACGGTGCGCATCGAAGCAGCCGCTTAACCGCTGAGACGCTCAGACAAAATCATGGCGCGGAACATTGGTTCCGCGCCATGCATTATCTCTTGGCATCATCAGTGCCGGGAGAGAAACGATGGCAAAAACAGCACGAGGGCGGTTGAGCTGGCTTTGGCGGAGCTCGCCGATCGGACGCAAGGGACCCTCGCAAAAGGGGGGCCAATCCGAAATATACCCGCAACAAGAACAAGAACTGGAGCGCGAGTGACCTGCGCATGCTGCGGCGGCTCGCGCGCGACAACACGCCGACGCGAGTGATCGGGCTGAAGCTCGGCCGCAGCGAAACTTCGGTCCGCGGCAAGGCGCAGCGCGAAGGGATTTCGTTACGACCGACCAACCGATCGCCGTACGGTCGGCGAGGCTTGCGGCGAGGTCGACGCCGCAGACGCTGAGTTCACGGGATTTTGCGCGCGCGGCAGGCCCGGCGGGCTATACTGCCGCGCATGACCAGCCGGCGATATTTTCTGCTCCTCGGAAGCGCCGCACTCGTGGCTTATCCGCGTTTCACGTTCGCGACAGGCATGAGCCGTATCACTGCCTATGCCTTTAGCTTTAAGGGACTTGATGGCGGAGAGATCCGTCTCGCCTCATATGCGGAACAGCCTCTGCTGGTGGTGAATACAGCCTCGCAGTGCGGCTACACCCCGCAATACGCCGGCCTTCAAACGCTGTGGAGCCGCTACCAGGCGCGCGGGCTGGTTGTTCTTGCCGTGCCCTCCAACGATTTCGGCGGTCAGGAGCCCGGAGGCGCCCGCGACATCCACGCAACCGCCCAGGGGCAATATCACGTGACTTTCCCGATTACCGACAAGGTGGCTGTAAAAGGCAAGGACGCGCATCCGTTTTACAAGTGGGCGGCTGCCGAACGCCCTCTCGAAGGCCCGCGGTGGAACTTCGATAAATTTCTGGTGGGGCGCGATGGATATCTGAGGGCCGCCTACCCTTCAGCGGTCGAACCCACGGACCCGATGATTATCGCAGCGATCGAAAAGGAACTGGACGGGGCGTGAGGCGGCCTCGCCGAATGCGCCTACGTTGCATTTGAGACACCCCGATCCCCTCACTTGTCACATTTCTGAAAAATCCGGTTGACGAATCAGCCAGCCCATGACGGAGTGCGAAGACGACATTCGGTCACGTGGGCCGGCTCTGATAGAGGCCGACCCGTTATGAGGTTCCTCCCGCGTGGCGTTTTACCTGGGCGGCCGCAAGGCCGCCCCTTTTCATATCCGCGACGTCACGATAGCGATGCGTGTACGCGACGTCACGATATATGGACGTCAAATCCGAACTTCTCGGATTTCGTGTCGGCCACAAAATTTGAGCTGTTATCTCCCTTCGCGCGGTCGCCCAGTATCGCGCGCTCGCCCAGGGGAAAACCGAGATCGGTGCATAACGTTCCGGCGTCAGGACCGACGATCGCGATTTCCTTGACCGGAATGGTGCTGAAAGCGGGATAGCGCATCGCTTCGACCTGAGGGGGCTCGCAGGCATTGACGCCGCGCGCCGCCAGGCCATCGAGCGCGCCGACCGCGTCCTTGACGCGAGCTTCCGCCAGCGCAATGGCACGTATTCCGACCGTACCAACCTCTGCTTCGCCCTGTCGGTCGATCAGCCCTTCAAGCCAGAAATTGAACGCAATCATGGGCGCGCCGGCCACCACCGGCCCGACGACGATCGCATAAATATTTCGGCGCGTAACTGCGCGCACCTGAAATTCCATGCCCGGCCTGCCCAGGAAAATGCCGTCCTGCTGTGCCGACAGTGAGCCATGGCGTCGCGAAGACCACCTTAAGTATAAGGGCGAGACAGCTGCACTCTGGCGCGAGATCGTCCGAGCGGTCACTATGGTTGGGGATCGGTTAATTTTCGAAGCTGCGCCCAACCCGAATTTCGAAGAGGACTGGACATGAAGATCCGCTCTGTCTTGGTGGCTGCGGTTGCCCTTCTCGCCATGACGCCTGGGGATGCCGGCGCGCAGGAGCGTATCGAAATCTTCGATGCCCATCTGCATTACAATCAGGAGCCGACACCGTTCTATTCGCTCGAACAGGCGCGCGAGGTATTTCGGCGCAACGGAATCACCGGCATCATTGCAAACAGTCGCCCGAACAAAGGCACGCTTGAGCTCACCGATGCAAAGTGGCCCGAATTGAAAGTGGTCCCGTTCATTCGGCCCTATCGCGTGCGCAGCGACATCCAGACCTGGTTCAACGATCCGTCGATCTTCGAGCTGATCAAGGATGAGTATGCGCGCGGCTTTTACCGCGGCATCGGAGAATTCCATATTTACGGCAAGGCGGCGGAATCGGAATGGGTGAAAAAGATTGTGGATTTCGCTGTTGAACGAAATCTGTACCTCCACGCGCATTGCGACGAGGAAGCGTTGCTCATCCTGTTTCGGCACAATGCCAAGGCGCGGATCATCTGGGCTCACACGGGATTTTCGGTTCCCGCCCCGCGCGTTGCGCAACTGCTCGACCAGCATAAGGACGCACTCTGGGGCGAACTGTCTTACCGCGACGGCATCACAGGCGCCGACGGCAAGTTGACAAGCGATTGGCGCAACTTATTTGAACGTTACTCCGACCGGTTCTTGCTCGGTTCGGACACCTGGATCAACGAGCGCTGGTTTGGTTACGATACGATCTTCAAGGAATATCGTAACTGGCTTGCGCAGCTTTCGCCCGAGCAGGCGCGCCGCATCGCAAGCGGTAATGCGCTGCGGCTATTCGAGCTAAGCGCGCAGTAATTACCGACCGTAGAAGGAGTCGTCCCATGAGTTTCTTTCCCGGCAAGGACCCGGACGCCGGAAACAGCTACCAATGCGATGCCATAAGCCAGGTCATCGTGCCCCGCACTGTCGATCTCGGCGACTTTGCCGTTCGTCGCGCCTTGCCCTCCGCGCGAACGCGCATGGTCGGCCCGTTCATTTTTTTCGATCATTTCGGCCCGGCCGAATTCCGCGCCGGCAATGGCCTCGACGTTCGGCCCCACCCGCACATCGGGCTTGCCACCGTTACCTATCTGTTTGACGGCGAAATCATGCATCGCGACAGCCTGGGCACAGCCCTTGCGATCCGGCCCGGCGAGGTGAACTGGATGACGGCGGGCCGCGGCATCGTGCATTCGGAACGCACACGGCCAGAACGGCGAGTGGACCACGAGCCGATTCATGGATTGCAAATGTGGGTGGCATTGCCAGCCGCCAAGGAAGAAATGGAGGCGGCCTTCGCGCATCATGACACCGCCGAATTCCCGATCGTCAAGAATAATGGGAAGGACGTGCGCGTCGTCGTCGGCTCGCTTTATGGCGTCTCGTCGCCGGTGCCGGTTGTGCACGAGACGATCTTCGGAGATGTGCGATTGCAGGCCGGTTCAAGACTTCCGCTCGACGCCCGCCACGAGGAACGAGCGATCTACGTGATCGATGGCGCGGTCGATATTGCCGGCGATCGATTCGAGCCCGGACGCTTGCTGGTGTTCAAGCCGGGAGACTCCGTCACGATCGCCGCCGTGAACGATGCGCATTTTGTCATCCTCGGCGGCGCGCCGATGGACGGACCACGTCACATCTGGTGGAATTTCGTGTCATCTCGCAAGGAACGCATCGAGCAGGCGAAGGCCGAATGGAAAGCCGGCCACTTCGGCAAAGTGCCGGGCGATGAAATCGAGTTCATCCCACTGCCGGAGCAGTAAGAACGCCGCTGCTTGTCATTGCCGGCCTCGTCCCGGCCATGACACGCCGAGAAGCGTCACTTCTTCGGCAGATCCAATCTGATGTGCAGCTCCTTGAGCTGCTTGGGCGAGACCTCCGACGGTGCGCCCATCATCAGGTCCTCGGCCCGCTGGTTCATCGGGAACAGCACTATCTCGCGCAAGTTTTCTTCGCCGGCAAGCAGCATGACGATGCGATCGATGCCCGGCGCGATGCCCCCGTGCGGCGGCGCGCCGAGCGAGAGCGCGTGAAGCATGCCGCCGAATTTTTTCTCCAGCACGTCCTCGCCGTAGCCGGCGATCGCAAACGCCTTTTTCATTACCTCAGGACGGTGATTTCGGATCGCACCTGACGACAACTCCACGCCATTGCAGACGATGTCGTATTGGATTGCCCTGATCGACAGGAGCCTATCGGTGTCCTTCGGATCCAGTGCGAGAAATTCCCCCACCGCCATGTTCGGCATCGAGAACGGATTGTGGGAGAAATCGATCTTTTTCTCCTCCTCGTTCCATTCGTACATCGGAAAGTCGACGATCCAGCAGAACTCGAAGCGATCCTTGTCGATGAGGCCCAGCTCTTCGCCGATCTTCGGCCGTGCAAGTCCGGCAAACTTGACGAAATCCTTCGGCTTGCCTGCGAGAAAGAATACCGCGTCGCCAACACTGAGCTTGAGCTGGTCGGCGATCTGCTTTGTGCGTTCGGGGCCGATGTTCTTGGCCAGTGGACCGGCGCCGCTTTCCTCGCCCTCGCGCCAGAAAATGTAGCCAAGCCCGGGCTGGCCCTCGCCTTGCGCCCACGAATTCATGCGGTCGCAGAAAGCGCGATTGCCGCCTTTCGGGGCGGGAATCGCCCATACCTGGGTGGACGGATCCTTATCGAGGATGTTGGCAAAGATCTTGAATCCCGATCCGCGAAACGCCTCACTGACGTCCTGCATGACGATCGGATTGCGCAAGTCGGGCTTGTCGGTGCCGTATTTGCGCAATGCCTCGGCATAGGGGATGAGCGGAAACTTGGCCGTCACCGGCTTTCCGCTTGAGAACTCCTCGAACAGGCCTCGCATGATCGGCTCGACCGCGTCGAACACGTCCTGTTGCGTGACGAAGCTCATCTCGAGATCGAGTTGATAGAACTCGCCCGGCGAGCGGTCGGCGCGGGCGTCCTCGTCGCGGAAGCAAGGCGCGATCTGGAAGTAGCGATCGAAGCCGGCGACCATGATCAGCTGCTTGAATTGTTGCGGTGCCTGGGGCAGCGCATAAAATTTTCCAGGATGCAGGCGCGCCGCCACCAGGTAGTCGCGCGCACCCTCCGGCGAGGAGGCGGTGAGAATGGGAGTCTGGAATTCGAAAAAGCCGGCCTCTTTCATGCGCCGTCGAATTGAGTCGATGATCCTGCCGCGCAACATGATGTTTGCATGCAGATGCTCGCGCCGCAGATCGAGGAAACGGTATTTGAGCCTGATCTCTTCCGGATATTCCTGCTCACCGAACACCGGCATGGGCAGCTCGGCCGCAGGGCCGAGCACCTCGATCTCGTCGATGTAGACCTCGACATGCCCTGTCGGCAGATCGGGATTTTCGGTGCCGGTCGGCCGCCGGCGCACCTTGCCGTCAATGCGCACAACCCATTCCGAGCGCAGCGTCTCCGCCAGCTTGAAGGCCTTGCTATCGGGATCGGCCACAACTTGCGTGAGGCCATAGTGATCCCGCAAATCTATGAACAGCACCCCCCCGTGATCGCGAATGCGGTGGCACCATCCCGAAAGGCGCGCAGTCTTGCCGATATCGCTCTCGCGAAGCGCGCCGCAGGTATGTGAGCGATAACGATGCATGGGAATGTCCGAAGAGCGAGGTGGCGATCCGGGCGTGAGGCCGGCGAAAAGCGCATGGGGGGTCGGCTTTGTCAAGGCAACCAGGCTCGACATGTTGCCTTACGGTCTGCACACTCGGTCCTAGAGTAGCCAAACGCCTGCATGCCCAGATCTCGAGCCCAAAAGAAGACCAGGTCGGCCGTGGCGGACATGACGACTGCCGAGGCCACGGTTGCAACGCTTATAGGTCATGGGCTCGACACCGTTTACGCGCTGCCTGGAATCCACAATGATCACCTGTTCGACGCCTGTCAGCGGGCCGGAGAGTTTCTGCGCGTTGTCCACACCCGGCACGAGCAAGGCGCGGCCTACATGGCACTGGGCGCGGCGCTGGCGACGGGCAAACTGCAGGCTTACTCCGTGGTTCCGGGCCCCGGCCTCCTGAACTCAGGCGCCGCCTTGCTCACGGCTTACGGAATGAATGCCCCGGTCCTGGCAATGATCGGGCAAATTCCCGCAGCAGCGATCGGCAGGCGCGAAGGCCATCTGCATGAGATCCGCGATCAGGCAGGTTTAATCGCGCGCCTGGTAGATCATTCGTCCCATATCGATGGGCCGCTCGATGCGTCGCTCAAAATTGCGAAGGCGATCCAATCCATGCGCCGCGGGCGACCCGGACCGGCCGCGATCGAATGCGCGATCGATGTTTGGGGACGGCGTGGCCGGGTGTCCGGCATCGTGCTGCCCTCCCCGGCACGTCCTCCAAAAATCGACGACGACAAGGTGCGCGCAGCGGCCAAAGTCCTTGGCAGATCCAAACGCGTGCTGATTGTCGTTGGCGGCGGGGCCCAAGACGCATCGCCCGAAGTGACGCTCCTCTCCAGCATGTTGCAAGCGCCGGTGCTCGCCTATCGGCGCGGACGCGGCGTACTCGACAGCCGCGATCCTTTGAGCGTGACGCTTCCGCTCGGCCGAGAGCTGTGGGCGGAAGCTGACGCGGTGCTGGCTGTCGGCACTAGGCTGTTCAATCCGCTGAGACAATGGGGCGTGGACAAGAACTTGCAGATCGTGCGCGTCGATTCTGATCCGGAGGAACCCGCGCGCCTGTACAAACCGAAAGTGGCGCTCATCGGCGACGCGGCACCGGTCCTCCGCAAGTTGATCGACGAACTTCTCAAATTCAATATGCGGCGAGCGTCCCGCCGCGAGGAAATGCTTGAGCGTCAGGGCAAGCTGCGCGAGAGGCTCGCCAAGCTTGCGCCACAGCTGGCTTTTCTCGAAGGAATCCGTGCCGAACTGCCAGAAGACGGCATCTACGTCGACGAAGTGACGCAGATCGGCTTCGCTGCTCGGCTCGCTTTTCCGGTGTACAAGCCGCGCACGTTTCTCTCCCCCGGCTATCAGGACAACCTCGGCTGGGGCTATGCCACTGCGCTCGGCGCGCAGCACGCGAGACCGGACGTGTCGGTTCTCTCGATCAATGGCGACGGGGGATTTCTTTACACGGGCAACGAGCTCGCGACCGCGGTTCGTCACCAAATTCCGTTGGTGGCCATGATTTTCGTTGATGGGGCGTTTGGCAACGTGCGTCGTATCCAGCAGGAGCAATTCGGCAACCGGCTGATCGCCTCTGATCTTGCCAATCCCGATTTCGTCAAATACGCCGAAAGCTTCGGAGCGGTCGGCCGTCGGGCGCGCACGCCGAAGGAAGTCCGGGCGGTGCTGCGGGAGTCATTCGCCCGCAGGGAGCCTGCGCTGATCGAGATTCCTGTCGGGCCCCTGCCGAGCCCTTGGGAATTCATTCATATGCCGCGCGCCCGTGGAAAGTAAATGCGAGTTGCCATGACGGAGCCGGATCGGGTTAGGTGTGTGGCCACAATGGATCTGATCAGCACGACCGACGAACTAACGGAAGCATGCTCGCGCATGGCTGCGCAACCGTTCGTCACCGTCGATACCGAATTCCTCCGCGAAACCACTTACTACCCCTTGCTCTGCGTCGCGCAGATGGCCTCTTCCGAGGAAACCGTCGTGATTGACACTCTGGCAACCGGTCTCGACCTCACCCCGTTTTTTGCGCTGATGGCAAATGAAGGCGTGGTGAAAGTGTTTCACGCCGCGCGCCAGGACATTGAAATCGTCTGGAACATGGCAAAGACTATTCCGCATCCGATTGTCGACACGCAGGTGGCTGCCATGGTGCTCGGCTACGGGGACTCGATATCGTATGACCAGCTCGTGCAGCGAATCACCGGCGATGCGCTCGACAAATCCCACCGCTTTACGGACTGGACCCGGCGCCCGCTCACCGATGCACAAATCGCCTACGCGGTTTCCGACGTAACCCATTTGCGGGATGTTTACCTCAAACTCGCGGCTGACCTGGAAAAGCGGGGGCGCAGCAATTGGGTCGAGGCGGAGATGGAGGTGTTGACTTCGCCCGAAACCTATCGCGCTGACCCCGAACGAGCATGGGAGCGGCTCAAGAACCGTGTGCGCAAGCCAAAGGAATTGGCTGTGCTGATCGAAGTCGCCGGCTGGCGCGAGCGCGAGGCGCAGACTCGCGATGTGCCGCGCGGGCGCGTGATCAAAGACGAAGTGGTTGTCGACATTGCGGTGCAGGCCCCGATGACCGTCGAGCGGCTGGGACAGCTGCGATCGCTGCCGAAAGGATTCGAGCGTTCGCGATGGGGCGAGCAGATCGTCGACGCGGTCAAGCGGGGCCTCGAACGCGATCCCAAAAGCCTGCCGCGCCTCGAACGCTTCAAACCGGCTCCGAACGGCGCAGCAACCGTCGAACTGCTCAAAGTCCTGCTTCGCATGACGGCGGAACGACATGGCGTTGCCGCCAAGATCATCGCGACCGTCGACGACCTCGACCGCATCGCAGCCAACGACGAAGCTGACGTGCCGGCACTGAAAGGCTGGAGACGCGAGCTGTTCGGCGACAAGGCGCTCGCGCTCAAGCAAGGTCGGCTTGCGCTGGCGGTGGATAAGGGGCGCGTCGTGACTGTCGAGAAGAATTAGGATCTTTGTCTTGGCCCGGCCATCCACGCCTCCTGCCTCAGTTAGCTCAACGACGTGGATGCCCGGCACAAGGCCGGGCATGGCAGCAAAGATACGGCTGCACCTGTATCACACCGCGTTTACATCTCGATCATCGGCTCACGGCCGATCAGTCGCGCCAGCTGGCGCAGTCGGCCAGCCAGTCGTTCGCTGGCAAGTTCGCTGAAAGAGCCTGGCATCTTGAGGATCAGCTTGCCGCGCTTGACCTGCATCGGCGCCCTGGGAAGCACACCGGCCTGCCCAGCGGTGAGGAGATAGGCGACCCGCATGGCGGCGCCAAGAACACGCGCACGATCCAGCATGCGCGTTGTGGCAAGCTCGCGCAGCCTTGGCGACAGCTCCTCCTCACTGAGCCCGGCATGGCGGAAATAGACCGACAGCGCGAGAAACGCCCTTCCGGGGTGATCAATGGCCACGAAAGAACCATGCGCGATGATGTTCATCGACTGCTCGCCGCGATAGTCCGGATGCGCGCGCCAGCCAATATCAGCGAGCAGGCAGGCGGCGTGGCGCAGGCGACGCTCGTCGGCGCTTTCATCCAGGCCCGACGAACCGATGAAACGGTCGGTCCATGCAATCAATTCCTCGCCATGACGCGGAGAGCGAGAGCGCAGCACATTCAGGTCCGCCGCCGCCGAGATGAGCGGATCTTTTGCGCGTTCCCGCTTGTTCAGCAGCGAGTACAACAAGCCTTCGCGCACGCCGAGGACGGAAATGACAACCTGCTTCGGCTTGATGCTGTGGACAAGATTTTCCATCACAAGCGCGGCATAGGAGAGCAACGGGCGCCGCGCAGTATTCACAACTTCAATTTTCGACAAGGTCTCGGGATCGACGTGGTGCACAAGCCTGGAAAATTCTTGCGCCTCGCGTGCGGAAATACGGTAGTTGTGCATGACATGAAACGGATAGCCGGTTTGCCACATGTGCAGCCGCGCCAGCGCGCGCCAGGTTCCGCCGACTGCATAGAATGTTCGGTCTTCGCCATCGTGCAGCATGTCGAGGTTCTCGAAAGCCTCCTCGACGAATTTCTCTGCCTTCTTGAGCGATTTGCCGGTGATGTCCTGAAGCGCAAGTCCGCCCAGCGGCAACGTCACTCCGCCGCGGACGTGCGAACCATGCACATCGACGAGTTCGAGGGAGCCGCCGCCAAGGTCACCGACGATGCCATCGGGCTTGTGAATCCCGGACACGATGCCAAGCGCGGTGAGATGGGCTTCGCGCTTTCCGGAAAGGATCGTGATTCGCGTGCGGCAAATCCGTTCGGCTTCGGCGATGAAAGCGCGGCCATTGCGCGCGTCCCGGCAGGCCGCCGTGGCAATCGCCCAGATGCGCCGCACATGCAGGATATCGCACAAGGCGCGGAAACGGCGCAGCGCATCGAAGGCCGTGTCGATGGCGTCCACCGGCAACAAGCCGGTCGACTGAACCTGTCGTCCCAGCCCGGCCAATACTTTCTCGTTGAAGATCGGCGTCGGCGAACGCGTCAGCCCCTCGTAAATAACGAGCCGGATCGAATTCGAACCAATGTCGATGACGGCGATCGGCGGGCCATGATCCAGACGGCCTTTCGCCGAGCTAACGAGTGCCGGCGAACGCTTACGCCCCTTCGATGAGGCGGCGTATAAGGCTGCGCGGCGGCGATTCCTTGAGCGATTTCCCACGTCCCGACAGGCTCGGATTGGTCATGAAATATTTGTGGGCGTTGAAGGGTTCTTCGCCCGGGGCCGCCTTTATGCGCGTGGAACTGCCGTCCGGCAAGAACTTCCAGCTTTGTTCGTTATCCTTGAAATTGGCCACCATAATTTGGCCGAGAACCTGTTCGTGCACAGTCGGATTGAGAATCGGGCAAAGCACCTCGACCCGGCGGTCGAGGTTGCGCGGCATCATGTCGGCCGAGGAAATATATACCGCGGACTTCTGGTGCGGCAGCGCGTGGCCCGCGCCGAAGCAGTAGATGCGACCGTGCTCGAGGAACCGTCCGACAATCGATTTCACGCGAATATTTTCCGACAACCCCGGCACTCCCGGCCGCAGGCAGCAGATTCCGCGAACGACAAGATCGATGGAAACTCCCGCAGCCGATGCATCGTAAAGTGCGTCGATGATCCCAGGATCGACCAGCGCGTTCATTTTCATCCAGATCGCCGCCGGCTTCCCAACCTTCGCATGCGCGATCTCCTGCGCGATGTGCTCAAGAATGCGCTTGCGCAGATTGATCGGCGAAATGGCCATGCGCTCGAGCTCGGCCGGCTCCGCATAACCGGTGATGTAATTGAAGATGCGCGCCACATCGCGGCCAATCACTGCATCGGCGGTGAAGAACGACAGATCGGTATAAACGCGCGCAGTAACCGGATGATAGTTGCCGGTCCCCACATGCACGTAAGTCGCCAGTTCCCCCGCCTCACGCCGCACCACCAGCGACAGTTTTGCATGCGTTTTTAGTTCGATGAATCCGTACACGACCTGCGCGCCCGCGCGTTCCAGATCGCGCGCCCAGCGGATGTTGGCCTCTTCGTCAAAGCGCGCCTTGAGCTCGACGAGGGCGGTGACGGATTTGCCTGCCTCAGCCGCTTCCACGAGCTGTTTCACGATCGGCGATTCAGCAGATGTGCGATAAAGCGTCTGCTTGATCGCAACGACATTGGGATCGCGCGCAGCCTGTTGCAGGAATTGCACCACGACATCGAATGATTCGTAAGGATGATGGACAATAAGATCTTTCTGGCGAATTGCTGCGAAACAGTCGCCACCGTGGTCGCGTATGCGCTCGGGATAACGAGGATTATACGGGGTAAACTCGAGATCGGGTCGATCGAGCTTCGTAAGTTGGTTGAGGTCGTTGAGCGCGAGAAAACCATCGACCCTGAAGACTTCATCGTCGGCGACCGCCAGCGCGCGCTGCACGAAACTGCACAACTCTGGCGG
>Ga0114129_10009617_pt1 | contig 13789 bp, 12 predicted proteins | sample RhiMetdeltSRZDD1_FD_80071 | JGI IMG/M metagenome (GOLD analysis project Ga0114129, IMG submission 80071) | Populus rhizosphere microbial communities from Tennessee, USA - Rhizosphere MetaG P. deltoides SRZDD1 (version 2) (version 2) | ecosystem: Host-associated > Plants > Roots > Rhizosphere >...
AGCGTCACCGCGAATACAACCGCGACGGTCACCGCGAGCTGGAACGGCGCGAGCACGAGCGCGCAGGTGACCGTCACGCCGCAGCCGGCGCCCGCCTCGATCGTGCTCGACCCGACGTCGACGATTGGAACGGGCGGCAGCTCGTTCGCAACCGTGTCGATCGCGTCGGCGAAGTCCACCGACACGATCTTTCAGGTCACGAGCAGCCATCCCTCGATCGCGTCGGTCCCCAACAGCATGATGGTTCCGTCCGGCGTGACGCGCGGCGGCTTCAACATCTTCACCAGCGGCGTCGCGACGCAGACGCTGGTCACGATCTCGGTCTCCGGCGGCGGCGTGACGAAATCCGCGACGTTGACGGTCAACCCCGACGGTACGCCGCCTCCGTCTGCAAGTCTCTCTTCGTTCACGGTCAACCCCAGCAGCGTCACGGGAGGCAACCCGTCAACCGGCACCGTCACGCTGCCGGCCGCCGCGCCTGCCGGCGGCAGCGTCGTGTCGTTGACGAGCAACCTCCCCAACGCTGCCAGCGTGCCTCCGAGCGTCACCGTGCCCGCCGGCGCGACGAGCGCGAGCTTCACGATCACGACGTTTCCGTCCGGAGCGACAACGGTCCAGCTCTCGGCCACGCTCGGCAGCACGACGCTGTTCGCCTCGCTCGGCGTCAACCCGCCGCCTCCCAATCCGCCGCCTCCGAATCCGCCTCCGGCTCAGGCCGCCACGCTGACGGTGACGGCGAGCGGCAGAAGCGGCGAGAGCGTCCTGTCGAGTCCGGCGGGCATCAGCGTCGCGGTCGGCAGCACGGGCTCGGCATCGTTTGCGACGGGGACCTCGATCACGCTGAGCGTCTCGAACGGCCGCGACGCGATATGGTCGGGCGCGTGCTCGAGCGGCGGCATCAAGAAACGAACGTGCACGTTCACGCTGAACGGGACGGCGTCAGTCACGGCGAACGTGCAATGACGCGGTACGCGATCGCTCCGCTGTAACGAAAACGCGTCGACGCGCATTTGCGCCCGCGTGCTTGACCGCACGCGGGCGTGATGCTTGACCGCACGCGCTCTCTCCGAATCGATCATCACGCTCGCGCTTCCATCTCGGCCACCCGCGAAAACGATCGTGACCGCGCCCGAGAACAGTCGTGTTCGCAAGGAGCGTGTAACCTCGAAGATTGCGTACGCCGACGCTACATCGTACGTAAGCAGCGTGCGACGTACGTCCCTCGGATTACGTACCCTGCGCGTGCAATTTTTTCTCGCGCGATGCGCTCGCGAGTGACGCGCGCGTACGGCGAGCGGGATCTGGCTACCCGAATCGCGCGATGACAGATTTTCTTTTGGCCGGCGAGCGGATCGCGATCGTTCGATCGGCTCGCCAGGTCGAAGACTCTTTAGTCGAAGAGCCACCTCGACGAGCGTGATTCGTGCGGTCACCAGGCCGCGCGGACACGACGCGATGTGACTTTACGATCAGTTTCACGACACGCGCCCTGACCAGTTGCCGATCGCGCATTCCGGTTCGACCGTTCACGCGACGAACCATCACAACCATCACTCTGCTGCGTCGGATCCGCGTTTCACTGGAACCGTCCTTGCCTCGCGTTCGGCTGCCGAAAGGGGGCCGAATGAATCCGAGAATGAAACGAATCCTGTCTGTAACGTTTATCGCGTTCGCGTCATTGCAGTCGAGGGCGAACGCCGACGGCGAGTTCAAGATCGTCGCGGCGGACGTCGCGGTGGTTTGTCCGCTGACGATCGGCGGCGACTTCGAAGCCAAGACCACCGCAATGAGCGGCAACATCTCACCCGCATCGGGCGGCGCCGTGAACGGCACGTTCACCGTCGATCTGATGAAGCTCGAAACGGGCATCACGCTGCGCGATCGTCATCTGCGCAACAACTACCTCGAAGTACAGAAGGGACCGGATTTCGCCGTGGCGAAGCTGGTCAACCTCAAACTCGAAAAACTTCCCGGCAAGGGAACCATCAAAGGACTGCTGACGCTGCACGGCCAGCAGCGCGAAGTCACCGGCGTCGCCGATGTCCAGCCGCAGGGCGCGGGGTATCGCGTGGAAGCGTCGTTCCCGGTGCGCATCTCCGAGTTCCAGATTCCCGAGCCGACCTATCTCGGCGTCGGCGTGAAGGACGAGGTCACGATTCGCGTGAAGCTGAACGCCGAGCCGATCGGAACGCCGACCGGCACGACCGGCGCGAAGAAGTAAGCGCGCATCGAGATGCGAAGCCGGTGTCAGAGGCGTGATGGCGCGTCACCGATTCACCCATGAGCATTTCATCTTCGCGTTGGCGGTACTCGCGATGATCGCGTTCGTCGCGGCCGTCGTCAGCGCGGTGGGCGTTCAGCGGCCCCCGGTTCCTTCGTCCACGCGGACCGCTGACGCCCCGCAACGGCCGGCGCCGCCCGAGAAGGCGGCGCCGGGCAGTTGCGTCCAGTGCCACGGCGCCGTCACCAAACACGCCGTTCTCCATCCGAAATCCGACGACTGCGCGAGCTGCCACGTCCCGGCCGCGCGCGACGCCCACCAGTTCAAGGACAAGACGTGCGTCGCGTGTCACGAGATGGCGAAGCCGGCCGACAAGTTCGTGCACGGGCCGGTCGCGGCGGGCGAGTGTCTCACCTGCCACGATCCGCACGGCACCGAGGAGCCGCAGATGGTGCGCGCGGTGGGCGCCGATCTGTGTCAGCGCTGCCATGTCGAAATCAAAGCGCGGCTCGCGGAGAAGCGGTTCACGCATGCGCCGGTCAAGGAAGACTGCGCGACCTGCCACAACCCGCATGCGTCGCCGTTGAAGTACCAAATCCGGAAGGACAGCTCCACGCAATGTCTCGAGTGTCACAAGACGCTCAGGAAGGAGCTGGTCACGGCCCGCATCCAGCACGAGGCGATCACCGCCGATCGCGAATGCCTCAACTGTCACGACGCGCACGCCAGCGATCTCGGGAAACAGCTCAAGGCGAGCTCGATGGAGTTGTGCCTGTCCTGCCACGACCGCGAGCTGGACACGCCGGAAGGCAACGTCCAGAACATCAAAGGCTGGCTGCAGAAGCACACCGACCTGCACGGGCCCATCCGCCAGCAGGACTGCGTCGGCTGCCACCTGCCGCACGACTCCGAGCACTTCCGTCTGCTGCGGAAGGACTACCCCGAGAAGTTCTACAGCGCGTACGACCCGAAGAACTACGAGCTCTGCTTCATGTGCCACGAGCCCGACATGGCGAAGGTCGAGCGCTCGACCACGGTCACCGGGTTCCGCGACGGCGATCGCAATCTGCATTTTCTGCATGTGAACCGCGTCGAGAAGGGACGCACGTGCCGCGCGTGTCACGAAGCGCATTCGAGCAGCCTGCCGAAACACTTGCGCGACACGGTTCCGTTCGGCGAGTGGCAGCTGCCGGTCGGGTATCAGCAGACGCCCGAGGGCGGCGGCTGCACGCCCGGATGCCACGTCCCGATGCAGTACAGCCGCTCGACGCCGGCCGGCGTTCCGCCGCGGCCGGTCAAGTGAAGACCATGCGAGCGAGACACCCGTACGGCTTCGCGATCGCATTCGTGCTGGCGCCGCTGCTCGGCGTCGCCAGCGAACGCCCCGCCGTCGGCGATCCGGTGCCGATGCCGGTCATGCGCGATCTCCGCGGCGGCGACCGCTCGCTCAAAGCGCTGTCGGGCCCGTCCGGCCTGGTCGTGCTGTTCTGGGCCGGATGGAGTCAGCGATCGATCGAGCAGCTGCAGCGGCTCGACGCGGCCGCCCGGGAATTGTCGGCGCACGGGATGGCGATCGCGGCGGTGAACGTCGACCGCCAGACACTCGACGAGAACGAGACGATGCGGCTGCGCGATCGCGTCGACCAGCTCGGCGTGCGTGTGCCGGTGCTCGTCGATCGCGAGCTGACGCTGTTCCACGCGTATGGCGTCGTGACGATTCCGTCGACGGCCGTGATCGATGGAAAAGGACGGCTCGCATATTTTCTGTTCGGGTATTCGCACGAGCAGCGCGAAGAGCTGTTCGACGCGATCGATCGCGTGGCCGGCATCAGGCGGCCGCCGCCGGTCAAACCCTTTGCGTTTGCGCCCGCGGCGCTGCGCCGCCTGCAGCTCGGACGACTCCAACTCGCGCAGGGCCACGCGGCCTCGGCGCGCAGCAGCTTCGAGACCGCGATCAAGGCTGACGAAACCTTTCCCGATCCCATCGTCGAGCTCGCGGCGCTGGCGCTCGATTCGGGCGACGCCGCCGCGGCGCGCCCGCTGCTCGATCGCGCCGCGCTTCTGCAGGCCGACCACATCGGCATGCGGCGCGAACGCGCCCGACTGCTCGCGATCGACGCGCGCCTGCAGGAGGCGCACGCCGCGCTCGACACGTTGACGGCAACGAATGCGGACGCCATTGCGGTGGCGTATCTCGGGTACCTGCTGCAGGCCGCCGGCGACGCCGCGCGCGCGGCCGACGCGTTCGACAAGGCGAAAACCCTGAGCGGTGTCGATCCGCGGGCGCACGACGGTTGGAACTCGTCTTCAGCCGCCGGCGCGCTGCGCGCGATGACTGGTTACCGCAGGGAGGTCGCAGGCGGGCGTTGATGAACGCCGCAGCTCGAATCATGTTGATGATCACCGCCCTCGCCGCGCAGCCGCTTTCTCTCGCGCCGGGACCGCGCCAGATCGCCAGAGCCGCCGCGGTCCGCGAGCATCCCGCCGTCTCCGGTGACGGGGGAGCGGCGTGCACGACGTGCCACACCGAAGTGACGAGCGCGCGCGTCGTGCACGGACCGGTTGCGGCCGGGCAGTGCAGTCCGTGCCATGTCGTCGACACCGGCGCCGGCGTTCGCCGCATCGCGCTCAAAGGCAGAGGGTCGGGCCGCGACACGACCGCGCTGTGCGTCGCCTGTCACGACGATGTCGCGGAACGGCTGAAGCTGCCGCATCGCCATGCGCCCGTCGCGTCAGGCTCGTGCACCGCGTGCCACGACCCGCACGGGTCGCCGTTCCGATTTCAGTTGCCGGCCGACGGCGACGGCGCCTGCGTCAGGTGTCATCAGGACATCGCCGAAGCGCTGGCACAGCCGCACGTGCATCCGCCGGCTGCCACGTCGTGCCGGATCTGCCACGACTCGCATGCCGGGCCGCAGCCCTCACAGTTGCGCGCGCGGAGCAACGCCGTGTGCGGCGGCTGTCACGTCACCGCGCCTGCCGATCGACGCGACGCCGAGGCCGCCGCGCTGTTCGGCCGCCACGCGGCGGACATCGTCGAGCGGCTCGCCGCGGACGGTTCACGCATTCTCCTGGACGCGTCGCTCGCATCCGGCCACCCGACCAGGGGCCATCCCGTCGACCGGCGACAGGACCCGAGCCGCACCGGCCGGCCGCTCGACTGCGCGAGCTGCCACAACCCGCACGGATCGGCGGGCGCGAAGCTGCTTCGCTTCGGCGCGACGGGAGTCAGTTCGCTCTGCATCCGATGCCACGGCAAGTGATGACCCGGAATCAGGATCGAAAGAGTTGTCGATGAGAACCATCAGCCGTCACGTCGTCACGCCGATCGCGCTGTTCGCCTGCACGGTCCTCGCGGCGTCGCCCGCGATCCTGGACGCCGCTGGCAGAAACGACAAGAACGAGAAGAACGACAAGAAGAAGGCGGCGGCCGTCGAGGCGCCGCTGGTCTGGCCGCTTCCACCCGATCCCGCGCGGATTCGATTCGTGACCGCGTATCGCGGCGTCGACGACTTCAAGCAGAAGAGCGGCTCGCGCTGGAAATCGCTCCTGCTCGGTCCCGACACGATGAAAAACGTCACGCAGCTGATGAAGCCGTACGGCGTCGCCGTGTCGCGCGACGGCCGCGTGTACGTCACCGACACCGTCGCGCGCCGCGTGTTCGTGTTCGATCCCGTCGCGAAGCTGGTGAAATTCGTCGGCGACAACGCCCCCGGAAAAATCGTCAAGCCGATGGGCGTCGCCGTCGACAACGAAGGACGGGTGTTCGTCGCCGATGCGACGCTGAAGCGCGTCTTCGGCTACGGCGCGGACGGAAAGCTGGCGATCGCGATCGGCCGCGACGGCGAGCTGCAGAACCCCTCGGGTCTCGCGATCGACCGCGCCCGGCAGGTGCTGTACGTCGCCGACGCGAAGAAGCATCAGGTGCTCTGCTATTCCTCGGCCGACGGCCGCTTCATTCGCGCCGTCGGCAAGCGAGGCGTGGAGCAGGGCGAGTTCAATTTCCCCACGAATCTCGCGGTCGATCGTGAGGGCCGGCTCTACGTGGCCGACACGCTGAATTTCCGCGTGCAGGTCTTCGATGCGGCGGGCGCCATGGTCCGGAGCATCGGCAGCCAGGGCGATGGTCCGGGTCATTTGAATCGGGCGAAGGGCGTCGGCGTCGACACCGAGGGCCACATCTACATCGCCGACACGTCCTTCAACAACTTTCAGATCTTCGACGCCACCGGAAACATCCTGCTGTTCGTCGGCACGACGGGTGTCGGGCCTGGCGAGTTCCTGCTGCCTGCCGGCCTCTTCGTCGACGACGAGGATCGCATTTACGTCGCCGACCAGGGAAACGCGCGCGTGCAGGTCTTCCAGCGCCTGAATCCACGGGAACCACCGAAGAAGCCATGACCGGCCGTGCCGTCTCGCGCACCGGGAGCCCGCGCGCTCCCCCGAGCCGGCGGCAGCACGCCTCACGAGCCCGACTGAACAGAAGGGAGAAACGACGACATGAGGAGAGTCATTTTCGCCACGGTGCTGGCAGTGCTCGCCGGCGCTGGCAGCGTGGCGGCACAAAGCACGATCGCCTTCGGCCCGCACGACTTCAGCGGCGGGTCGGCCATCCGCACCACCGACGCGAGCATCAATGGCCAGACGTGCGTGTTCTGCCACACGCCGCACGAAGGCAGCGTGTCGGTCCCGCTGTGGAACCGCAGTTCCACGACCTCGACCTACCAGGTGTACGCGAGCTCGACGATGGATGCGGCCGCGCCGACGTCGGCGGCGATCCAGAGCGGCATCTCGGGCGCCTGTCTCAGCTGTCACGACGGCAGCATCGCCATCGACGTGCTCACGAATCTCGCCGGCGTCGCGCACACGGCGAGCGCGGCGTTCACGCGGCAGGCGACGGCGAAGGCGACGTACGGCGCGTCGGGCACCGGGACGGGCAACATCATGAACGGCGGCTCGCCGTTCCTCGGTACCGATCTCCGCAACGACCACCCGATCACGATCGTGTACGAGACGGCGCGGGCGGCGACGCCGACCGAGTTCGTCACGCAGGCGATCGCGGGCACGAAGATCACCGTCGGCACCACGTCGCCGCTGCCGCTGTTCGGCACGTCGACGGCGACGGCCACGATCGAGTGCGCGAGCTGTCACGACCCGCACAACAACTCCAGGGGCTTGTTCCTTCGAAAGTCGAACGCCGGCAGCGCCCTGTGCCTCACGTGCCACATCAAGTAGAGGCGGGGCTGAACGTCTGAAGTCAATCGGGGGAAGGGCCACGGCTCTTCCCCACACCTTTGGGGGAGACGATGCGCATTCGTTTTGCCATGCTGCTGCCGCTCCTCGTGTACGCGCCCGTGGCGGCGCAGCTCGTACCGATGCCGTCCCACGAGCCGCGGCGATCTGGTCCGGCTGATGTCACAGCCGTGGTCGCGCGCGTCAACGGCGTGGCGCTTCACGCCGACGACCTCGAGGCCGCGATGCAGACGGTCATCCCGCTGGCGTCGTATCACCAGAACGTCAAGCCCGAGAAGATGGAGGAGCTGCGCAAGCGCGCGCTCGACGGCTTGATCGATGAAGAGCTGCGCTATCAGGAAGCGGTGCGGCTGAAAGTCCAGGTGCAGCCGGCCGAAGTCGAGCAGGCGCTCGAGCGGGCACGCAAGTCATACAAGGACCGCGACGAGTTCGAGAAGGCGCGGCGCGCCTCGGGCGCCACGATGCCGCAGGTCCGCGCGAGCATCCTCCGCGCGCTGATGATTCAGAAAGCGTACGACCGGCTGGTGGTGAGCCGGTGCCGCGTGAGCGAGGTGGACGCCGCGCGCTACTACCGCGAGAACACGGCGCGCTTCGTCCTCCCCGAGCAGATGCGGCCGACGCTCATCACCATCGGCGTCGATCCGTCCGCACCGCGGCCGGACTGGGAGCGCGCGCGCCAGAAGGCCGCCGACGTCGCGCGGCGGATCGCGTCGGGCGCGTCGTTCGAATCGCTTGCGCGCGAGCACTCGACCGATGCGAGCAAGGCCAAGGGCGGCGATCTCGGATTCGTCCATCGCGGCCAGCTGATCGCGGAATTCGAGCGCGCGCTCAAAGCGCTGGCTCCCGGCCAGGTCAGTCCGGTGATCGAGACGATCTACGGCTTCCACCTGCTGCGGCTCGTCGAAACCCGTCCCGCGGTTCAGAAAACGTTCGACGAGATGAAGGCGACGATCGTGCGCGACCTGACCGATACGCGGTGCGGCCAGGCGAGCGCCGAGTGGTCGAAGCGGCTGCGCGCCGCGGCGCGCATCGAAATCGCCGACGTTCGCGCCCAGCGCGTGCGGATCGCGGGCTGACGCCATGCTGGCCGCCGTGTTCCTCGCAGCCTTCCTGTTGTTCGTCCCCGCCGTGCTGGAGGCGCAGTCCGTCGATGGCGTGGCCGACTGGGGCTGGGGCCGCTCGATGTACCGCACGGGCGACGAGGAGTCGACCAACGGATCGTTCACGCAGGCGTACACGCTCGGCTATCGCTCGATTTTCTGGGACCCGCGCTTTCTGACGTACACGGGCGAGCTCACCTTCAACAAGAACGCGTTGTCGTTCGGTCAGCAGGACAGCCTCTCGCAGCAGACCGGCTTCAAGCTGGCCGCGAATCTGTTTGCCTCGCGGCCGTTTCACGGGTCGATTCACGCGTCGCGCGGCTTCGGCGGCGAATCGGGGAACTATCCGCAGTCGACGGCGGAGCGCAGCGGACTGACGCTGCCGGCCGGCTCGGTGCCGGAGTTGAAAGTCGGGCGCTCCGAGTTCGGCGTCAACTGGCAGCTCGCGGCGAAATCGCTGCCGCGGATCGAGCTGAGTTACGAAGACGGATCGACGACGGTGGCCGCCGGATCGCTCGAGGCCGTCCAGCGTCAGAGCTCGGTCCAGGCGCTGATTGCGAAGGACGGCCCGCGGCTGAGCAACACGCTGCGCTATCGAGACGAAGGGTTCGACAGCGCGGTCTCGCAGGCGTTCCGGCAGCGATACGGCGAGCTGAGCTACGAGCTCCTCGCCAGGGCCAGCGATCGGACCTGGAGCACGGTCCGCGCCGGGCGGCGCACGACGTTTTCGCTCTTCGACGTGCCGCCGCAGTTCAACGACATCGGCCTCGACGGCTACCATCCGCCGCCGGGCGGCGAGGTCGCGCTCTTATACGGGCTCGCCACGCTCACCCATCAGGCGACCAAGGGTCTCTCGGCCGACGTGAGCGTCGGCTACGACCGCGAGGAGTCCACGGCCGCGGGCACCACCGCGCTGCTCGCGACGGCGACCACGCGCTACGAGCCGATCACGGGATTCACGGTGCACGGCGGCGGCACGTATGGCGAGCGCGGCCAGGACGGCGCGGGCGCGCGGCTGATCGTGCTCACGCGCGGCGGTACCGCCGGCGCGGAGTACACGCTCACGCGCCGATTGTTGCGCGGCGGCATCGGGTACGAAGCGGGCCGTGGCTGGAACACGAGCGAGCGGGGCGGCGAGGGCGAATCGCGCCGGTGGCGCGCGCGAGCGGACCTCGGGACCGACGTGCTGCGCATCGTGCAGCTGAGCGCCGGCTACGAGCAGGGACGGTCGCTCGACGACCTCCTGCCGCTCGGCAATCAATGGCAGGAGCGCACGCACGCCAGCCTGCGCAGCATGCTCTCCGCTCGCGTGACGATCGACGCGACCTACGAGCTCGCGTCGATCGATCGCGGCACCGCGCCGCAGATATTCCGCACCCGCTACGCGCAAACGATGACGACCGCGGCGGTTCAGCTGACGCGGGATCGCCGCGTGTCGTTCGCCGCCGGACGGTTCCGGAATCGAGCGTTCACCGGTGACGACGACAACGAGTACATCGGCGTGGGATTCGACGGCGCGCTGATCGGATTGCTCCGGCTCTCGCTGACGGCCCGGCGCGAACGCACCGTCTCGACCGCGGCAGGCCTCGATCAGGACGGCTACTACGCGGCCGCGATGCTGACGTACCGGTTGCGGCTGTTCACGTTCAGCGTCGAGCAGCGGTACACGGATCTCGCGCTCCGGACCGGCAATCGAATCGAGCCGCTGACCTTCACCGGCAATCAGATTCAATTTCGCGTCGGCAGAAAGTTCGGGTTCGCGCGATGACGGGCCGAACGGCGCCAACGACGCCACGCGCGCGAGGAAAACGAGCGCGAACTGTTCTTTGCGGCCTCCGCGGTCTTTGCGTTCTGGTCGGGGCATGCGTCGCGCTCGTGCTCGCCGGCGCCGCGCCGCGCGCTCAAGTGACGAGCGCGCGCGCGACCGGCAACGGCGCGGTGCCCGAGCGTGTCTGGCCCGATCCCCCGGCGACGGCTCGCATCCGCTTTCTCACATCGCTCGTGCCCGCGCGCGCCGCCAAGCGATCGCTGTTCCGCCGGGTGTGGGACGTCGTCACGGGCGGCCGCGACACGCCGGTGATGGCGCAGCCGTACGGCGTGGCGATGGGCGCCGCGGGGCGGCTGTATGTGGCCGACAGCGCCGCCCACGCGGTGCATGTGTTCGACGTGCGGGACGGCGGCTATTCGAAGATCGACGTGGAGAGCGAATCGCTGATCGGCGTCGCCGCGCTCGGCGGACGGCTGTTCCTCACCGATTCAGTCGCCGGCCGTGTGATTTGTCTGAATGGAGCCGGACGCCGGCAATGGGCACTCGGGTCCGATGCCGGATTTCAGCGTCCAACCGGCATCGTGGCGGCCGGCGACCGGCTCCACGTCGTCGACACGCTGGCTCACCGGATCGTGACGGTGAGTCCCGAGGGCCGCGTGATCGGATCCTTCGGATCGCGCGGCGGCGAGCCCGGGCAGTTCAACTTTCCCACCAACATCGCGCGCGACGGCGCCGGCCGTCTGTACGTCACCGACAGCATGAACTTCCGGATCCAGATCCTGACCGCGCAGGGGCGCAGCATCTCGGCATTCGGAAACCTCGGCGACGGCTCCGGCGATTTCAACCGGCCGAAAGGCGTGGCGGTCGATCGCGATGGCCACATCTACGTGGTCGAGGGCCTGCACGACGTCGTGCAGATCTTCGACGACGAAGGCCGGTTCCTGCTCGGCTTCGGCGAGCCCGGGCACGGCGTCGGCGAATTCTGGCTCGCGACCGGCATCGCGATCGCCAACGACCGCGTCTATGTGGCCGATTCGTCGAATCGCCGCGTGCAGGTGTTCGAGTATCTCCGGGAGGAACGATGAGACGCGCGGCCGCGAGCATCGCGACGCCGCTGCTGTTCCTCGCCGCGGCGGTCACGTTCCCGTTGACGGCAATCGCGCAGGTGCCCGTTTCGTCTCCCTCGAACAAGCACAACCTGTCGACCAGCGGTCAAGGCGCCGTCCGTTCGACGGCGACGACCGAGATCTGCATCTTCTGCCACGCGCCGCACAACGCGAGTCCGGCGGCGCCGCTGTGGAATCAGGCGCAATCGGGCGCGACCTACACCGCCTACAGCAGCAGCACGATGACCGCGTTGCCCGGCGCGCCGACCGGCTCGGCGAAGCTGTGCCTCAGCTGTCACGACGGTACGGTCGCAATCGGCGCGACGCTGTCGCGCGGCCAGATCGCCGTGAGCGGCGTCGATGGCTCGGGACGCATGACGGGCGCGGCGGCGCTCGGATCCAACTTGTCCGACGACCATCCGATTTCCTTCGTGCCGGTGACCGGACCGCAGATCGTCACGCCGCCCGCCGGCGATGCGGCGAAGCTCGATCCGCACGGCATGCTGCAGTGCCGGACCTGCCACGACCCGCATCAGCAGGAAATCGATCCCGTCACGAAGAAATTCCTGGTCAAGAGGAATTCGGCATCGGCGTTGTGCCTGACGTGTCACCAGACGGCGTACTGGTCGACGACACCGAGCACGCATCGGACCTCGACGCGTTCGTACACGGCGGCACAGGGCGCGCACACCGGCTACACGACCGTTGCCGCCAACGGATGCGAGAGCTGCCACAAGCCGCACACGGCCGCGGCCGCCAAACGCATGCTGAAGAGCGCCGAGGAGAAGACGTGCGACGCCTGCCACGGCCCGAGCGGCGTCGCGTCGACGAACATCGCCGCCGAATTCAGCAAGACGTATCGCCATCCGGTCTACAGCATCACTCCATCCGTGCACGATGCCGCGGAGTCGCCGGCGAGCACCATCGTCAAGCTGCCGGAAATCAGCGCGACGGCCGAGCGTCATGTCGAGTGCGCCGACTGTCACAACTCGCACGCCAGCCATCCGGCGCCGGCAACGGCGCCGAAGGCGTCGGGCAAATTGGCCGGCGTGTGGGGCATCGACACCAACGGCCTGCGCGCGGAGCCGAGCGGCTCGCCGCCGTCGGTGAGCGAGTACGAAATCTGCTTCAAGTGCCATTCCGACTCGGCGAACAAAGCGCAGCCGGCGGGACCCGATCCGCCGTATGCGAACCGCCAGGCCGTTCAATTCAACAAGCGGATGCAATTCGATCCGGCGAACCCGTCGTACCACCCGATCGAAGCGCCGGGCCGGAGCACGTTCGTCCCGAGTCTGATCGCGCCGTGGACGACGACGAGCGTCATCTACTGCACCGACTGCCACGACAGCGATACGGGACCGAAGGCGCCGGTGCCGGGCATCGGGCCCGCCGGACCGCACGGCTCGAATTACAAGCACCTGCTCGTGGCGCGGTACGACATGGACAACGGTTCTGCGCCGGAGTCCGAGGCCGCTTACGCGCTCTGCTACAAGTGCCACAGCCGCACGAACATCCTCAGCAACGCGTCGTTCAAAGAACACAGCCGCCATCTGCAGCTTGCCTCGGCGCCCTGTTCGGTGTGCCACGACCCTCACGGCATCAGCGCGACGCAAGGCAACTCGACCAGCAACAGCCGTCTGATCAACTTCGACACGCGGTTCGTCACGCCTTCCTCCAGCGGACTGCTGCGATTCGAAGCGACGGGACAAGGAAGCGGACGCTGCTACCTCACGTGCCATGGCAAGGAGCACAACCCGCGCATCTATTGACCGCCGACGAGCAGACGGAACGAGCGGCTGCGTGAAATAGGTCCGGCACGCAGCCAGCAAGGCCCGTGGGTACCGGCGAATGGACGCAGGGAGGTTCGTGTGAGACGGAAAATCAAACGGGGAACGAAACACGCCGCATTGCTGGTTCTATGGCTGCTGATGATCGCCTTGGCCGCCTGTCAGGGAAAATCGCCAACGGCGCCCGGTGAGGAGAAGACGACAGCGGGTTCTGCGAGCGGTGCGTCCGCTTCCGGAATACGACCGTACGACGACGACGACCGGCCGCCTGCGGGCTCGACGCTCAGCGTGAAGCTGACAGCAAATCCGAAGACGATTCAACCAGGGGAATCTTCGACGCTGACGTGGACGAGCACGGGCGCCACGTCTGTGGAATTGAATGACGAGCATGTGCCGCTGAACGGATCGAAAATCGTCACACCATCTCTGACCACGAAATACGAGATCGAAGCAAGAGACGGCACATACAAGGTGGAGTCGGAGGTCACAATAGTCGTGTCCACGACGGCACCGCCGCCGCCGCCACCGCCGCCGCCACCCCCGCCGCCGCCACC